>Ga0209048_10004080_pt1 | contig 14032 bp, 13 predicted proteins | sample FrelakmetCRP12CR_FD_187146 | JGI IMG/M metagenome (GOLD analysis project Ga0209048, IMG submission 187146) | Freshwater lake sediment microbial communities from the University of Notre Dame, USA, for methane emissions studies - CRP12 CR (SPAdes)... | ecosystem: Environmental > Aquatic >... | reverse complement strand
GCGACTTTCCTCGAGTTCGCGGGCAAATCCGACATCACGTTGTTCGTCTAGATGCCTGCGCGGCGGCCCGCGAAAGCCCGCGGCGAGGTCTACCTCGTCGGCGCCGGCCCCGGCGACCCGGAGCTCCTCACGCTGCGCGCGCTCAAGTTGATGCAACGCGCGGACGTCGCGCTCTACGACAACCTCATTTCGCCGGCGGTGCTCGCGCTGCTCCCGCCATCGGTCGAGCGGATCTATGTCGGCAAGCGGCGCGCCGATCACGCGATGCGGCAAGAGGAGATCAATGCACTGCTCGTGAAGCACGCGCGCGCCGGCAAGCGCGTGCTGCGGCTGAAGGGAGGCGATCCGTTCATGTTCGGCCGCGGCGGCGAGGAGATCGAGACGCTCTCGGAGAACGGCATTCCCTTCGAGGTCGTGCCGGGGATTACCGCGGCGCTCGGCGTGGCCGCGTATGCCGGGATCCCGCTTACCCATCGCGACTGCGCCCAGTCGTGCGTATTCGTCACGGGCCACCTGCAGAACGGCAGCATGGACCTCGACTGGCCGGCGCTCGCGCGGCCGCGCCAGACGATCGTCGTTTACATGGGGCTGCCGGGATTGTCCGTACTGTGCGCGGAGCTCGTCCGGCACGGGCTCCCGGCGGCGACGCCCGCTGCGATTGTGCAGCAGGGCACCTATGCGACGCAACGTGTGGTCACCGGCTCGCTGCGCACGCTGCCGCGACGGGCCGAACGCGCGGCGCTGCATGGACCGACGCTGATCATCGTCGGCGACGTCGTCCGCCTGCGCGCCCGGCTCAACTGGTTCAAGCCAGGGCGGAAGTCGGCGCACGGCTCGAACATGCGCTAACCTGTCGAGCATGGCGCACATCCCCCTCCACGATCCGCACGCACCCCCGGCGCCCGGCGTCGCAACCGAAACCCGCAACACGACGTGCTACATGTGCGCGTGCCGCTGCGGGATCCGCGTGCACCTGCGCGACGGCGTGATCCGCTACATCGACGGCAATCCCGCGCATCCGATCAACAAGGGCGTGATCTGCGCCAAGGGCAGCTCGGGGATCATGAAGCAGTATTCCCCGGCGCGCCTCACCATGCCGCTCAAGCGCAAACCCGGCAGCGACCGCGGCGCCGGCGAGTTCGTCGAGATCACGTGGGACGAAGCGTTTGCGCTGCTCGAAACGCGCCTCGCAAAGATCCGCGCCACCGATCCGAAGAAGTTCGCCTTCTTCACCGGCCGCGACCAGATGCAGGCGCTGACAGGTCTCTTCGCGCGGCAGTTCGGCACGCCGAACTACGCAGCTCACGGCGGCTTCTGCTCCGTCAACATGGCGGCCGGCATGATCTACACGATCGGCGGCTCGTTCTGGGAATTCGGCGGCCCGGACCTCGACCGCGCGAAGCTTTTCGTGATGATTGGCACCGCCGAGGACCACCACTCGAATCCGCTCAAGATCGCGATCTCGAAGTTCAAGCGCGACGGCGGCCGCTTCGTGTCGATCAACCCGATCCGCACCGGCTACTCGGCGATCGCGGACGAATGGGTGCCGATCAAACCCGGAACCGACGGCGCGCTGTTGCTGGCGCTGATCCGCGAGCTGATCGAGCTCGGGCTCTACGACCGCGACTTCCTGGTGCGCTGCACGAACGCCGGGCAGCTCGTGAATCTCGATCCGGCGGCCGACGACCACGGCCTCCTCGTTCGCGGCGATCCGCTGCCTCCGAGCCCCGATCGCGCGCCGGAACACGACCGCGACGCGATGTGGTGGGACCGCATTACCAACCGGCCCGTGCCATCGCACGCCGACGGCGCGGATCCCTTCCTGTACGGAGAATTCACGTTGCCGGACGGGCGCCCGGTCAAGCCAGCGCACCAGTTGCTGAAGGAGCACGTCGCCGAATGCACGCCGGAGTGGGCGGCGGCGATCACCGGCATACCGGCGACGACGATCCGCCGCCTTGCGCGCGAGATGGGCGTCACCGCGCGCGACCACAAGATCGAGCTGCCGATTCCCTGGACCGATTCGTGGGGCCGCGAGCACGCGACCGTCACCGGCAATCCCGTTGCATTCCACGCGATGCGCGGGCTGGCCGCGCATTCGAATGGATTTCAGACGATTCGCGCGCTCGCGATCCTGATGTCGCTGCTCGGCACCATCGATCGGCCCGGCGGGTTCCGGCACCGGACGCCGTTTCCCCGGATGATTCCGCCGTCCGCCAAGCCGCCGAACGGGCCGCACGCGGTGCGTCCCGACACGCCGCTCGCCGGCCTCGTGCTCGGCTGGCCCGGCGAGCCGAAGGACCTCTTCATCGACGACGACGGCACACCGGTGCGCATCGACAAGGCCTTCTCGTGGGAGCACCCGCTCGCGGTGCACGGGATGATGCACAACGTGATCACCAACGCGTGGCGCGGCGACCCGTATCCGATCGACACGCTGATGATCTACATGGCCAACATGGCATGGAACTCGACGATGCACACGTCGGATGTACGCCGGATGCTGAACGACAAGGGCGAAGACGGCGAATACAAGATCCCGTTCCTCGTCGTCTGCGACGCGTTCCAGTCGGAGACGATGGCGTTCGCGGACCTGGTGTTGCCCGATACGACGTATCTCGAGCGGCACGACGTGATGTCGATGCTCGACCGGCCGATTTCCGAATTCGACGGCCCCATCGACGCCGTGCGCGTCCCGGTCGTGCCGCCCACGGGGATGTGCAAACCGTTCCAGGACGTGCTGATCGAATTGGCGGCGCGTCTCAAGTTTCCCGCATTCACGCACGCCGACGGCACGCGAAAGTTCCGCGACTATCCGGACTTCATCGTCAACTACGAGACCGAGCCCGGATCGGGCATCGGGTTTCTCGCGGGCTGGCGCGGGGCCGCCGGCGACAAGTACATGCGCGGCGAGCCCAACCCGAAGCAGTGGGAGATGTACGCGGCAAACAATTGCGTCCACCATCACCCGCTGCCGCCGTCCTACCAGTACATGCGCAACTGGAACCGCGGCTACATGGAATGGGCGCAGCGGCTGCGCATCCGCCGCTACTCGGATCCGGTCATCATCCAGATCTATTCGGAGGTGCTGCAGAAGTTCCGCCTCGCCGCGCAGGGCAAGGGCGTGGGGCGCAAGCCGCCGGAACATCTGCGCGAGCGGCTCATCACCTATTTCGATCCGCTGCCGTTCTGGTACGCCCCGCTCGAAGCGCAGGCGACCGATAACGCGCAGTTCCCGCTCAACGCGGTGACGCAGCGCCCGATGGCGATGTACCACTCGTGGGATTCGCAAAACGCGTGGCTGCGCCAGATCCACACGCACAACCATTTGTTCGTCAATCCCAAGGTGGCGCAAGCTGCGGGCATCGAGGACGGCGGCTGGATGTGGGTAGAGTCGCAATGGGGCAAGGTGCGCTGCATGTGCAGCTACTCGGAAGCGGTCGAGCCCGGCACCGTGTGGACATGGAACGCGATCGGCAAGGCACCCGGCGCGTGGCGTCTCTCACCGGACGCCAACGAATCGCAGCGCGGATTCCTGCTGAACCATCTCATCTCGGAGGAATTGCCGGGGGCGCGCGGCGCAGCCGCCATGTCGAATTCGGACCCGATCACCGGCCAGGCGGCGTGGTACGACGTGCGCGTGCGCATTCGCAAGGCCGGGGCGGACGAGCCGCAGGTGACGTCACCGCAATTCGCGACCGTGCCCGCTGCTCCCGGCACCGCAGCGGTCACGCGACAGCGCCTCGCATTCTTTGCCGGAAAGGCATACGAGTGAGCGAGCAGGCCGAAGGCAAGGCCCGAAGGGCGCGTCTGCGAGCGAGCGACGCGGCCGACGGAGATTTCGGCGACAAGAGAAGTCAGCGCGGAGGCCGCACATGACCCAGCTCGCGCTCGTCATCGACCTCAACGTGTGCGTCGGCTGCCAGGCCTGCGTGACGAGCTGCAAGGAGTGGAACACGTCGGGATCGGCGGGGCCGCTCGCAGACCTCGAGCCGTACGGCAAGGACCCGACCGGCACGTTTTTCAACCGGGTGCAGACGTTCGAGGTCGGCGAGTTCCCGCACACGCAGACCGTCCACTTCCCGAAGTCGTGCCTGCATTGCGAGGATCCGCCGTGCGTGCCCGTCTGCCCGACCGGCGCGAGCTACAAGCGCGCCGAGGACGGCATTGTCCTCGTCGACTACGACAAGTGCATCGGCTGCAAGTATTGCGCGTGGGCGTGCCCGTACGGCGCGCGCGAAATCGATCCCGAACGCAAGGTCATGACCAAATGCACGTTGTGCGTCGATCGGATCCACGACACGGCGCTCCCCGAATCCGACCGCAAGCCCGCATGCGTCGCCGCGTGCCCGACGAATGCCCGGCTGTTCGGCGACATTCACGACCCGGATTCGATCGTCTCGCGTGCGATTCGCGAAAGCGCAGGGTATGCGCTGATGCCCGAGTGGGGCACCAGGCCGGCGAATCACTATTTGCCGCGGCGGCGCACGCAGATGCGCGTCCACGCCGATGCGCTGGTGCGCGCCGACAACCCGCTCAAGGTCGACGGGCTGCTGCCGAAGCCGCCGGAGTCCGATCCGTCGCTCGACGACGTCATGTCCTGGTAGAGCGGGAAGCCCGGTGCGCCCCGCCTTTTCGGTGCTGCTGCTGACGACGCTGATAGGCGCCGGCCAGGGGCTGTTCCTCGCGCTGTTCGCCGTGCAACTCTGCGCGCTCGCCGGGCTCGTGCCGCCGCAGGACGGGCACCGGTTCTACGCGCATGGCAGCCTGCTCGTCCTGTTGCTGCTGGCGGCGGGGCTCGTCGCGTCGTTTTTCCATCTCGGGCGTCCGGAACGCGCGTGGCGCGCGGCGGCGATGTGGCGCACGTCGTGGTTGTCGCGCGAGGTCATCGCGCTGCCGGCATTCATGGCCGTCGTTCTGATGTATGGCTTCACGCATCTCGCAGGCAGGATCGACGCGTCGGTGGCGCTCGGCGTCGTCGGAGCAGTGTTCGCTTTCGCCCTCTACGTCTGCACCGCAATGATCTATGCGTGCCTGCCGTTCCTGCGCGAATGGGCCAGCCCGCTGACGATCGCCAATTTCGTCTTGCTGGGCGCTGCTTCCGGATTCACGCTGGCCGCGGCGTTGGCGATGCTCGCGGCGCCTGAATTGATCCGGTTTTACGCGGGCTGGGCGTTCGCGCTCACGCTGTCGGGCGGCGGTTGCCGCGTCGCGTCGCTCGTCCGTAACGCGCATCTGCGTCCGAAATCCACGCTGCAGACCGCGATCGGCATCAAGCACCCGCGCATCGTCCAGCGGTCGATGGGATTCATGGGCGGCTCGTTCAACACGCGGGAATTCTTTCACGGCCGGAAGCATTCGTTCGTCCGATCGGTCAAGGCGATCTTTCTCGCGGCAGCCTTTGCGATCCCGCTCGTCCTGCTGGGCGCCGCGTGGTCAGGCGCGCCGCCGGCATTGCTGCCGGTTGCGTTCGTCATCCAGTATCTCGGGCTCCTCGCCGAGCGGTGGTATTTTTTCGCCGAAGCCAACCACCCGCAGAACCTCTACTACCAGGCAATTGCCTAATGGCCCTCGTCGATCCGCATGGCGGCGGCGGGCTGAAGCCGCTGCTCCTCGAAGGCGACGCGCTCGCCGCCGAGCGCCGCCGCGCCGCGACGCTGCCGCGGCTCACGGTCAGCTCGCGCGAGAAGGGTGATCTCGTGATGCTCGGCATCGGCGGCTTCACGCCGCTGTCGGGCTTCATGTCGCACGCGGACTGGAAAGGCATCTGCGACGACATGACGACGGCGAGCGGACTTTTCTGGCCAATTCCGATCACGCTGTCGTCCGCCACGGCATTTGCGGAGTCCGTTCGCGTCGGACAGGACATCGCGCTCGTCGACCCCGATGACGGCGAGCTGTTGGCGACGATGACGGTCGCCGAAAAATACGCGATCGACAAGGCGCACGAGTGCACGGCGGTCTTCCGCACGACCGATGTTGCGCATCCGGGCGTGGCGCTGGTCATGGCCCAGGGCGACGTGAACCTCGCCGGGCCAGTCAAGGTGCTCTCGACCGGCGGGTTCGACGCCAAATTCGGCGCGCTGTTCATGACGCCAGACGAGACGCGCGCGCATTTCGCGTCCCTCGGCTGGTCGACAATCGCCGCGTTCCAGACGCGAAACCCCATGCACCGGTCGCACGAATACCTGGTCAAGGTGGCGATCGAAATGTGCGACGGCGTGCTCGTGCATTCACTGCTCGGCGCGGTGAAGGCCGGCGACATCCCGGCCGACGTCAGGACCCGGGCGATCGCCGCGCTCGCAGCGCATTACTTCGTCAAGGACACCGTCGTTCAGGCGGGTTATCCGCTGGACATGCGCTACGCCGGCCCGCGCGAAGCGTTGCTCCACGCGGTGTTCCGGCAGAACTTCGGCTGCTCGCACTTGATCGTCGGTCGTGACCACGCGGGGGTCGGCAACTACTACGGGCCGTTCGATGCGCATCACATCTTCGACGGGCTGCCGCCAGGCGCGCTCCAGATACGTCCGCTCAAGTTCGACGTCACGTTCTGGTGCTACGCCTGTGGCGGCATGGCCTCGGCGCGCACCTGCCCGCACGACGATGCCGACCGGCTGAACGTGTCCGGAACGCAATTGCGCCAGTGGCTCTCCGAAGGCGCGGAGGTGCCGCCGGAATTCAGCCGGCCGGAAGTGCTCGCGATCCTGCGCGCGTACTACGCCGGGCAGGACGCCGCGCGGCCATGAACGAACGCTTCGAGAACATCAACCTGCTGCGGGCGTTCGCCGCGCTCGCGGTCGTCTTCTTTCACGTCATCACCTACATGAAATGGACGGCGTTTCCGATGAGCGGCCCGCTGCTCACGCTGCGAATCGGCTGGATCGGCGTCGACCTCTTTTTCGTGATCAGCGGCTTCGTGATCGCGCGGAGCGCGCTCGGGCTCTGGCGCGCGGACACGAATTCGTTCGCCCGCAATTTCTGGGCGCGGCGACTCGCGCGAATCGTGCCGCTTTACCTGCTGACCGGCGCGGCTTGGATTGTCCTGTTCCTGCCCGATTTCTTCGATCAGCGGCCGCTCCGCGTCGCCTGGCAGCTTGGCGCGCACCTCGCGTTCGTGCACACGTTCTGGCCATTCACGTACAACGCCATCAACGGCGCGAACTGGACCCTTGCGCTCGAGATGCAGTTTTATCTGTCGATCGCCATGATGATTCCGTGGATTGCGCGGACCTCCGGCTGGCGCATCTGGCTCGGCTGCATGGTCATCGCATGGTTGTGGCGCGGCGGGGCGGTCCATTTCTTCGGCAGCCTCGGTGCCGAACAGCTCTTCCTGCGCATGATGCAACTGCCGGGCACGCTCGACGAATTCGGCGCGGGGATCTTTCTTGCGCTCTGGCTCGATCGCCGTCCGAATCCGCACCGGTTGGAAGGCTGGGCCTGGGCCCTCGGCGCGGTCGTCACCGGAACCATTTGCATGCACTTCTTCTGGAAATACGATTTCTGGGGCGAGCCCCTCATGATCACGTTCTGGCGCACGTCGCTCGGCGCGTTTTTCCTCTGCGTGGTCGCCGCGGCGGTGTACCTGCCGCAGGTCGCGCGGACGTGGCCGCTCCGGCCGGTGTGGTACCTGGGTGAAATCAGCTACGGCATCTACCTATGGCATATGTTCACGGTCAAGTTCTGCCTTTCGGTTCCGGGCCTCGAGCCGTTGCAGGCGCTCGGTATCGCCCTCACGATGACGGTGTCGCTCGCCGCTGCCTCGTGGCATTTCTTCGAACGACCGATCCTCGAATACGGGCGCCGCTTTCACGGAGGTAGCGGACCACGCCGGACGGCGGCGGAAGTCGCTTCCTGACGCCGGGACGAGGCGCTACGCCTCGGCAGGGACCATCGCGCGCGTCACGACCGGCGCGAGATGCGGGGGCACCTCGATCAGCGCGACGGCGGCCGCGCGCCCGCGCGCGGACATCTTCTTTGCAGTCTTCGCGAGGATGTCGGCAAATCTTTCCGGATCGTATTGCGCGTGCGCGGCAACGAACCCGGCGAGATAGCTTTCGAGAAACACCAGCCCCACCACATCCTCCAGCGCCTGGGCGTCGGGATCCGCCTTCAGCGCTTCCTTCTTCAGCAATGCGCCCAACCGCGCAATCGTTGACTCGTCATAGCCGACGTCGCGCAGGATATCGCCGGCCACCTGCGCGTGAAACTTGTTCAACCGCTTCCGCCATTGCAGGTAACCGATCCGGTCCATCGTGTAGTCGCCGCGCGGGATCTTCCAGCGTTGGATGTGCTGGCAGCGTACCGCGAGCCGCAGGACCTCGGACGCGGCCGGGGCGAAACGGGCAAGCATCGCCGTCATCCGCTCGGCGTAGACGAGTTCCTTCGGACGCGCTTGCCCGTCCACGATGTCTTCGTTGGGGTCCTCCGCGTTCGCGGCGTCGAACCGCGCCATGGCGCGGGAATATCGATCCTGCGTGGAGGACTCATGTGCCAACTCACTTGCCAATTCATGTGCCAACTCATTTGCCAAGTTCAGCCTCGATCTCGGCAAACGTGTGCGCGACCTCGAACGTGGCGATCGCCATCCCCAACTGGCGGCCGATCTGCGTCGCCGAGAAGATACCGCGCACGAATTCCTCGTGGGTGAGCGGGTCGCGGTCGACCACCAGCGCGTGCTGGCGCCCGGCCTCCTTGAGCGTCGCGATGACGTGACCGACTTCGGCCCGGCGCACGACGTCCATGTCGAGGATGTCGATCGCGGCCGTCGGCACCATCAGGTCGGCCACCGTGAGTTCGTCATGCTTGCCGCCCTTTTCGTGCAGCAGGTTGACCGCCTTCTCGCCGACGATGTCATGCGCGGTGAGGAGACCGTGGACGGTCCCGGTCACGTCGACGACGAGCAGCAGCCTCACCGCGCGCGCGATCATCGCCCGGTTGGCCTGCACGATCGTCGCGTCGGCGCGAATCGTCGCGCATGCGACCTGCCGCAGGTCCGTCATCGCCTCGATCGCCGGCGAGTCGAGCCGCGCCGGCTTCGGTCCGGCGACGGGGGGCTGGACCACCACGCCCGGGCGCATGCGCGCCATCGACAACGGCTTGTAGTTCGTCCGCTCCATGCGCAATCTCCTTCCCGAGGCACCGACCTCGCCGGTCCGCACGTTTCGTTGGACCGGGCCCGCGCGAAAATGTTGCGGCGCCCGCACGGCGATAATACGCCGCCCGGCCGCCCCGCGCGCCGCGACCGGTGGCACAATCCGGTCATGCCGAACCGCGGAATCGAACTCGGATTGGCCCGCCCGGGCGAGGCCGCCGCCATCGCCGCGATGTCGCGCGACCTCGTCGAAGCGGGGCTCGGCTGGACATACCGCACGCCACGCATGTCCGCGCTGATCGGCGACGCCGCGGTCACCGTGCTCGTGGCGCGCGACGACGCGAGGCCCGTCGGATTCGCGATCATGCGCTTCGGCGACGAGCGGGCGCGCCTCATCCTGCTCGCGGTGCAACCCGCCTGGCGGCGCGTCGGGATCGCACGCCGGATGCTGCATTGGCTCGCCGACTCGGCCGCGGCCGCCGGCACGGCGTCGATCCACGTCGAGCTGCGTGCCGGCAACACCGCTGCGCACGACTTGTACGAAGCCGCCGGTTTCTCCGAAACATTTCGCGTGCCCGGCTACTACCAGGGCCGCGAGGCGGCCGTGCGCATGGTCCGCGTATTGCGCGCACCTGGCGTCGTGGTCCCGGCGTGGCAACCGCCGGCCGGCTAGCGACCCGTCTCCGTAACATCCTTTTACAAGATCGGCGTCATCGCGGGCCGCGGACCCGGCGTTGGAGGAAGCACGGCGTCGCGGCAATCCGTCGCAGGCGCCCGACCATCCAACGATTCAGGAGGACATGCCATGCGACTCACCCCAACAGCCATTGCGCTCGCGGTCGGCGCGCTCGTTTCCGGTGCCGCGCTCGCCCAAGGTACCGCCACCACGGTCCAGCGCGACGTCAGCCAGCAACAGCGCATCGAGCAGGGCCTGCAAAGCGGCCAGCTGACGACCGGCGAAGCCGCGAAGCTCGAGAAGCAGCAAACGAAGGTCGAGACGATGCAGAAGAATGCGCTCAAGGACGGGACACTCACGCCAGCGGAAAAGGCACGACTCGCAAAGACGCAGAACGCGACCAGCGCCAGCATCGCGGCCCAGAAGCACGACGCGCAGGTCGGCGACCCGAATTCGGCGTCTTCGAAGCGGATGCAGGCCGACGTCCAGCGCAACGTCAATCAGCAGGCGCGCATCGAGCAGGGCGTGCAATCGGGCCAGCTTACGAACACGGAAGTGGCGAAGCTCGAGCGGGGCCAGTCGCACGTCACCGCAAGGGAAGCGCACGCCGGCGCGAATGGTCACGTTGGACCGGTGGAGCAGGCCAATATCCAGGCGGCCGAGAATCGTCAGAGCGCGCACGTCTACGACAAGAAGCACAACGCGGCGGCAAAGCAATAGTTCACGCACGCAACGCGCACGCAGTCGCTGCCGGCTAGGCCAGCGACTGCGTGTCGCCGTCGACGGGAATTGCCTGTCCCGAGATGTTGGCGCCCGCCGGCGACGCGAGGAAGACGATGGCGTTCGCGATGTCGTCGGCGCTGACCATGCGCCGCAACGAGACTTTCGCGAGCGCCTCGTCGCGGGCGACCTCGGGCGCGATCCCGCGCGCCGCGGCCCTGTTCGCGAACACCGCGTCGATGCGCGGCCCGGCGACCGACCCGGGGCAGATCGCATTCACGCGCACGCCGAAGGGGCCGAGCTCGATCGAGAGCGACTTGGTGAAGCCGATCACGCCCCATTTCGTCGCCGCGTAGGGCGTGCGCAGCGGAAAGCCGAAGCGCCCGGCCGCCGACGACAGGTTCGCGACGCTCGCGTTGGCGCTTTTCTTGAGCAGCGGGATTGCCCGCTGCGCGCACAGGAATTGTCCCGTCAGGTTGACGGCGAGCGTGCGCTCCCAGTCGCCGAGCGCGATGTTCTCGCACACTGCGGTCGGACCGGCGATGCCGGCATTGTTGACGAGTGCGTCGACGCCGCCGAGCGCGGCGGAGGCGGCATCGAAGAGACGGCCCACCGCCGCGGCATCGGCGACGTCGCACTCGATCTGGCCGAACGCGGGGTCGCTCGCGGCGGCGCTCGCGAGCGCCTTCTTGTCGACATCGCAGATGAAAACCCGCGCGCCTTCGCGGGCGAACGCGCGCGCCGTGGCGAGACCGATGCCCGAGGCCCCGGCCGTAACCAGCACGCGCAGCCCGGCAATTTTCAGATCCATGGCGTCCGGTGTCGGGTTAGGAGGGGAAGCAGGATGGACAACACGTCGACGATTGGATTATAACTGCGGAGCCCACGGGCAGCCGCAAGCGACCACGACGAGTCGCCCCGCCCGCCGTTCCGCCACTCCAAGGAGGAGTCATGAATCGCTCGCCGGTCAGCCGTCGTCGTCGTCAGGTCTTGCAAGGTGCCGGTGCGGCCACCGCCCTGGGCGCGCTTGGTTTCCCCGCCATCGTACGCAGCCAGTCCGACTCGATCCGCTTCGGGCACCTGACGCCGCGCACGGGCTTCCTCGGCCCGCTCGGCGAGTATGCCGTGATGGGCGTCAATCTCGCGGTCGACGAGCTCAACGCCGCCGGCGGCATCATGGGCCGCAAGATCGAGCTGATCGCCGAGGACAGCGTCAACCCGCAGACCGCCTCGACCAAGGCCGAGCGCCTGCTCGAGCGGGACAAGGTGGTCGTGATCATCGGCGAGATCAGCTCGGCTTCGGGCCTCGCCATCGCGCAGGTCGCGCAGCGCAACCGTACGCTGTTCTTCAATACCGGCTGCAATTCGGACGAGCTGCGCGGAAAGTCGTGCAATCGCTACATGTTCCACACCGAAGCCGCAAACAGCATGTACGTCAACGCCGAGGGCCAGGCGCTCTTGCGCGACGGCATGGTCAAGGGCAAGAAGTGGTACAGCCTGACGGCCGACTACGCGTTCGGGCACGACCTGCTTCGCGTCTCCAAGCGCTTCATGGCCGCAAACGGCGGCACCTTCGCCGCCGACGAGCTCGTGCCCACCGACGCCGCCGATTTCTCGCCGTACCTGCTCAAGATCCGCAACGCCAAGCCGGACCTCGTGGTGTCGAACCTCGCCGGCGCGCAGATCACCAACTTCATGAAGCAGTACATGGAATTCGGGTTGCCGTTCCCCGTGGCCGGCTTTGGGTTCGACACCGCCGTCGCGTGGGGCGCCGGCAAAGGCAACGTCCTCGGCATCTGGCCCCTGGTCTGGGATTCGCAGGTGAAATCGGCGTCGGCGCAGCGCTTCACCGAGGCGTTCACGAAGAAATACGGCAAGCCGCCCGAGAACCAGGCGTGGGGCGACTACATGTCGACCAAGCACGTCGCGCAGGCGATGAACGAGCTCAAGACCACGGATTCGACGAAGATCGTCGAGTACCTCGAAAAGGGCGCGAAGTTCGACATCATGAAATCGCGCGAAGGCTACTACCGCAACTGGGATCACCAGCTGATGCAGGAGATGTACACGATCACGTTCAAGCCGGCGGCGGAGGTCAAGGACAAATGGGACCTCTTCACGCTGTCGCCGCCGGTGCCGGCTGCGAACCAGAGCCTCGAAGTGCTGGCGCCGACCCGCGAGGAGAACGCCTGCACGATGCCGGCGTGACGACGTGAGCGCGGCGCACGCCGCTCGCGCGCCGCGAGTGTCACGATGCTGATACAGATTCTCGAGCAGGTGCTAAACGGCCTGCTCGCCGGCGCGTACTACCTGCTGATCGCGCTGGGGCTCTCGCTCATCTTCTCGCTGGGCGGGCTCGTCAACCTCGCGCACGGCGCGTTCTACGCGCTGGGCGCGTACTTCGCGGTCAAGCTTGCCGACACCATCGGCTACGCCGGCGCGTTCATCGCGTCGCCTGTCCTCGTCGCGCTGATCGGGCTCGTGGTCGAGCGGTTCCTGTTCCGCCGCTTCTATCGCGAGGATCCGGCGCTCGGCCTGTTGCTGACGTTCGGCCTGGCGATGGTGACCGAGCAGGCGCTGCGCTGGATCTTCGGCGCGGCGCCGATCCCGTTCTCGATTCCGCCGGCGCTCAAGGGCCAGGTGCTGATCGGCGACTTCATCTATTCACGCTACCGCCTGCTGATGCTGGCGGTAGCGGTCGTGGCGGTCGGCGGCTTGTGGCATCTGCTGAAGCGCACGCCGTTCGGACGAGTCGTGCGCGCGGGTGTCCAGAACCCGGACATGGTCGCGGCGCTCGGCATATCGCTCGCGCCGTACATGGCGGCCGTCGTCGGGCTCGCCGTCGGCCTCGCGGCACTCGCCGGCGTGCTGATGGCGGCGATCACCGGCGTGCATCCCGCCATGGGCGCCGACATCCTGACGGCATCGTTCGTCGTCGTCGTGATCGGCGGACTGGGCTCGTTCTGGGGCGTGGTGCTGGCCGCGCTGATCATTGGCGTCGTCCGCGGGCTGACCGTCTATTTCTTCCCCCCGGCCGCCGAAGCCTCGATGTACCTGCTGATGCTGCTCGTGCTGCTGTTCCGGCCGCGCGGACTGTTCGGCGAACGCATCCAGCGGTTCGAATGAAGGCGCTGCGCCAACCCGTCGTCATCGGCGCGCTTGCCTGCGCCGTGCTGCCGTTCGCGCTGCTCGCGGGCGGGCTCACGCTCACGAGCGCCACCGACGTCGTGATCTTCACCATCGCGTGCATGGCGCTCAACATCCTGGTGGGACACACCGGCCTCGTGTCGTTCGGGCACGGCGCGTGGTTCGGGTTGGGCGCCTATGCCGCGGCCCTGGCGCAACGGCATTGGTTCGCGGGCTCGGTCGTCTGGCCGGCGCTGTTCGCGCTCGCGTTCCTGCTCGTCGCCTCGATCCTCGTCGGGTTCCTCGTGCTGCGGCGGCGTGGCGTCTATTTTTCGCTGCTGACGCTCGCGTTCGCCGCGCTGTCCTACGCCGTGGCGTACCGATGGACCGCGTTGACCGGCGGCGAGAACGGGCTGGGC
>Ga0209048_10004079_pt1 | contig 14033 bp, 15 predicted proteins | sample FrelakmetCRP12CR_FD_187146 | JGI IMG/M metagenome (GOLD analysis project Ga0209048, IMG submission 187146) | Freshwater lake sediment microbial communities from the University of Notre Dame, USA, for methane emissions studies - CRP12 CR (SPAdes)... | ecosystem: Environmental > Aquatic >... | reverse complement strand
ATAGGTGGTCGCAAAGGCCACGCCTGAGCTCGCCGCCTGGCGCCCGAGCGTCCGGCCGAGCCCGCCGCCGACCGCGCCCAGCAGTCCACCGAGGAGCTTGCGCCCGAGCTGCTCGACGTACTGCGAGGTGAGGCCTACGCCTAGCGTCGCGAGGAAGTCCTGGGCGTGCACGCGGTTCATCTCGTAGCCGTAGGACTTGCCGATCCGGTAGACCAAGCGCAGCTGCAGCGGAATGATCGCCATGGTGGCCAGCGATTCCGGCAGCAGTTCAAGAGCGGCGTTGGTGATCGAGGCCTTAAGCACCAGTTGGTCGAGCTCGGCCTGCGAGAGCGTCGGCGTGCCGAGCACCGTGCCGGTGAGCGGTCCGGCGGCAGCCGGCGCCGCGGCAGTCGCGGCGCCCGCAAGCGCCGCGGCTTGCGAGTTCACCGCACCGGTCGCGGCTTGCGGCAGCTGCAGCGCCGCAGCGAGGCGCTGCAGGAACGCGACCTCGGCCGTGTTCGGATCGCCGTCCGCATGGCAGACGCTGACGGCCATCTCGTAGGCCAGCTGCCGCGATTCCGGCGTGGTGAAAGCGCCCGCGACCGTCGCAAGATCCGGCTTCTGCAGCAGCACCTCGCTGTACAAGGCCGGCAGGTCGAGCCCGGACTCGCCCCCGAGTGCGTCGGCGACCTGCTTCACGGCCGCCCGTTCCCGCTCATCGTTCAGCCCGTCGGCGAACGCCGCCATCAGGGCCACCGTCATAGTGGCGTGGGTTTGTTTTGCGTCCATGGTGCAACGATACCGCAATCCGCGGTCGCGCTCACCACAGCACGACCGCGATGCGTCCTGGCGTCTCTGGGGTTTCCGAGACCGTCAATGCAAGCAGCGACGCATGGATCAGGCCGCCTGCTTCGGTGATATCGCGTTACCGAGCCCCTCCAGCGCGTCGCCATGGGCCGGGATGCCACGGAAAAGCCGGAGCTCTCAGTAATCGTCCGCCGGAACACCGCCCGCGGCCTCCAGCCGTCCGAAGACAGCCGTGGTGGCGCTCGACGCGCCGACGCCAAGGCTGTCAAAAGATCGGTCCAGCGTCCCAGAGAACCTGCAAAGCGGTGGACAAGAGGACTGGAGAGCGCACGAGGACCCGTGTCAGTCAATTCTGCAATCTGCGAAGGTTCGGTCTCTGTCCGGAGGACCGAGGCGGCGACGCTTGAGGGTCACCTACAGGGAAGCTAAAAAGTGGCGGGGGGCTATCCGCGCACGATTGTCAATGAACTGGCTCTGCCAGAGTTCAAGACACACGAGCGCCCAAAGGCGAGAGAGCCGGTGACGGGTGTACGGCTGGGATGCATGTCGATTGCGGAGCTTGCGAACGTAGTCTGGCGAAACGACGCCGCGTGCCAGCACCGCTTCCTCGGTAAGAATCTTCCCTGCGAAGTCGTCGAAAATGTCGCTGATCTGAAGGTCGTAGCGAAAGCGCTGGAAGGACTTTGGCCGCCGTCTGATTGAGTCGGGCACAAGATCCGCAACCGCGCGCCTTAGAATCATCTTCTGTCTTAGGAACCCGACGTTGTAATGACCCGGGATCTTAAGAGCCAATTCCATCATCTCCGTCGACTGGAACGGATCGCGGAACTCCACGGCCGCCTGCTCGAGCGTCGGTTCGATGTAACCGGAGTCCTGCGCTTCGGTCATCCGGCTGGCGATGAATTCATCAAGCCGCAGGTCTTCCGATGAAGCCCGCGTCCACCGCGTACCGATAACCGCCGGGGGCGGCCAGCGATCGCCGCGATTCAAGACCCACTCCCCAAGCCTCCCCAGCAGTGAGTGCGGCGCTGTACCCATTTGCGTCATTTGGAACAATTCCGATACCGGAGTGTGCAGCCAAGGCATTGCATCCCGCATTCGAATGAGACGATAGCGTGGCATCCCGGCAAAGAGAGTGTCCGCACCATGGCCACCGAATACCACGCGCTCATGACGACACGCTTCGGAGAGAACCAAGTGCTGCAGCAGCGACTCCTCGCCTCCGGCGCAGTCCTCCATCAGCCACACGAGGACCGGCAGATGCGTGCGAATCAACTCTGGATCAAACGTGATCTCGCAATGCTGTGTGCCGAACTTCTCCGCCAGCTCTCGCCCGCCTTGAATCTCCGGGTCCCCGTGGCCGAAGCCTATCGTGTACGAAGACAGTTGCAGGTCCGGCCGCTGCTGGCGCAAAAGCGCCAGGACGCAGGCAGAATCCAGCCCTCCGCTCAGCAGTATTGCGGCCCGCGAGAATCGGCTCGCTTGTCGCGTCACCACGTGCTCAAGCGTTGCGCGGACTTCGCGCGCAAACGACGAGCGGGATCGATTCTCGACCTTCGACGTTCCCAGCCAGTAGCTTCGGGGCAGCGTTTCACGACCGCGAATCGAAAGGGCAGCGCCCGCGGCGAGCGTCCGCACTCCACGCAGCAAAGGCCGATCCATGAAGAACGAGTTCGTGCAGAGGTAATGCTGTGCGGCATCCAGATTCAGTTCTGCTCTCACGTCTGTGAGTGCGAGCAAGGCCTTGTACTCGCTCGCGAATGCGACGCGGCCTTCAAGTGGCATGTAATACAGAGACTTGAAGCCGGAGGTGTCACAAGCAAGCACCACCTCGTGCCGTGATTCGTCCCAGAAGGCAAGAGAGAAGTAGCCGTTGATGTTCTTGAGAGCCTCGAAGCCGCGCCGAAGCGCGCTTGTAACGTCGCCTATGGACTGCTCATCAAGCTGTGCGTCGGCTGCCAGTTGGCCGTCGATGCAGGCGGGTGCGCTGCCGCGGCAGCCGAAATAGACCTCCGGCGCGGGACTCCATGCCAGCATGCTTGACCCACGATGGGGCAGCCGATCTCCCATGGACCGGACCTCGTCCAGGGAACCCTCTCCAATCAGACCAAAGATTGCTCCCACGAACTCAGTCCCCACCAGGCCGAACTAAATGTACCCTAACACTCTTTGCCAACGCCCAGGATCCCGAAGTCTAGATGCGATTTGCACCGCCAGCGCATGCCTGCCGGCAGGCAGCGTGAATTACTAGTTGGGCGTCGGCCAGCAAGAAACGATCGGGAAGCTAGCGCAATGCCTGGAAGACTTGCGTGAAGGAATAGAGTCCTGCACTACGGGTAGCGAGCAGCAGTGCGGCCAGGGCCGCGGCCGGCGGCAGCCACGGCGCACCGCTTACAAGAGAGGCGCCTTCGCCTGCTGTCATGGCGGCGGCTGCAGAAAGCAAGAAAACACCCATTGTCCGCAAGACGATCGGAATGTCGATTTGATGGCGCAGGACACCGAGTCCAATGAACATTGCCGCCAGTTGCGCAACGACCAGACCGATTACGGCGCCGAGAGCGCCCATCCGCGGCACAAGCGCAAGGCAGAGCACGATCGCGATCGCTGTCTGGGCGAACGTCACCCAGAATCTTGCCACCTGGAACTTGGCGACCAGCATCAGGTGGGCTAGATAGGCGGTGGTCCCGGATAGGAGGATAGATCCCGCCAAGCTTTTTAGGATGACTTCTGCGCTACTGAACTTGTCTCCCAATAGCTCCGGGAGGATCACGGGCAGAATCCAGAATACTCCCCATGCCAATAGCCCGGCGAGGAGTAGGCTCGCTCGCAGCACCTCGAAGGACAGCGACCGGAATCGCTCCGGGTTATTGTCATGAAGCCAACTGAGCTGTGCATAAGCTGCCCACGGCAACATGGTGAGCAATATCCCACCGACCTCAACGAATTTGAATGCACTCGAGAATAGTCCGGATTGCGCGCTGCCCGCCACCACGAACACCAAGACCACACCTGTGCGTGCATACAATCCGAGCATGAACTGAGCCCCTGCAAAGGACCAGAGACGGCGCAGTAGCCCCGCTGTTCCCGCGAGTGACAATCTAGGGGCTATTGAAATGCCGAGCCCACGCGCGAACAGCGCGGCGGTCAGCAATAGCGCGAAACCGAAAATAGGATATCCCGCCACGACACCCGACAGCGTATGGTCTGCCGAATACAGTACGCCGATCCCAACTCCCAAAATGCCAACTCGGGAGAGGATCTCAGCCGACACTTGAACGTGCACCTTACCAGCCGCGAACGTCGGTATGAACAACGTGTATGCCATCGCGGAAGCGGTCTGGTAAATGAGCATCGCGGTCAGTAGCGGCAAGTACACCCAATCGAGGAAACGCAAGACGAGAAGGATCGTCACGACCAGCAGTGCGACGACAGTAACGGCCAATTGGGCGCCAAGCAGATTGCCGACCAGTTGCACGCGCTCCGCCGGCTGACGGCGCGCGTACTCACGCACGCCATATTCTTCGGCGCCCAACGTGATGACTTCGAAGAAGATCGCAGCCACGGCAAGAGTGAACGAATAGGCGCCGAGTCCGGTCGGGCCGAATTCGCGGGCAATCAGGACAAACAGGACGAACGTCAGTCCATCACATCCGAGCCGTCCCGCCATGAGCAAGACGGCGTTCTTCAGAGTCTTCAACTGTACCTCGACCACATCCTCACTGCGCCTGGCCTTGCGGCGTCCGAGCCAGACCGCGCGAATCTACATGGCCGCGGAGGGGCCGGCGAGCATTGCTGAAACGCCGGATCTGAGTTAACAGACACAGTGTACGGTGCGGACCGGAAGGTGGGGTGCGATGCGCGTCACACCCGTTCGCGTGCTTAGTCCCGATCTGGGTCAGTCGGAAGAGGGGGATTTGCTTGGACCACGAACCGGACCACAAAGGCCTTCTGTGGTCGGGTTATGAATTGGTCCGAGCCCCGAGATTCGAACTCGGATCCCATTGCACCCGGTCCATAAAGGGCCTGATTTCGACTGAATTGCAGAGAATCCGATTGAACTGCAACCCCCGACAAATAGGGACATCTTTGACGTTCTGACCTATTCTCCGCATACCGTCGAACCGCTGCCGTACTCGAGCCAGCGCTCACGGGCCACGCGCCAGGCCTTCTCTAGGCCGTGCGAGACGCTGCTTTGCTGGCTGTCCCGCGCCTCGAGCGCCATGCGGATATCCCTGTCCGGCACCAGGACTTAGCGGCCGAGCGCCTGCCGGTCGGTCGGTCGGTCGGTCACAGCATCGCAACTTTTCGGAACATCACCATGGGTATGCGCAGGATTGACGTGCCGACACGCCGAATACTTGCGTCAGATCACGAAGACGCCCACCACATAATGAAGTCGTTGCGGCATTATCCCGTATATCAATGATCGGCGGGCCTCGCGCCGCTGGCGGCTGCAACGGTCCCGCCGCGGTCGTCTAGATGCGCGGTGAGCGCGATTGATACGAAGCCGGACGAGCCATGCGTTGGACGTGAGTGGTAGACGCAGATGCTGCACGAGATCGACCTGAAGTTGTTGCTTCTTCTGACCCAGTTCCAGAGGCGGTTTCCCGACCTCGATGCGATCATCATCGAGTTTACGGATAACGACATCGTCAAGAGCGGCCTGCTGGTTGCGTTGCTGTGGTGGTTCTGGTCGACACCCCACCCAGCACAGACGCGGCGTCAGGAACTTGTGATCGCTGGCGTGGCGGGCGCTATTCTAAGCGGTTCTCTCAGCCGCCGATTCGTGGACCTTGTCGGCATCTGGCATCAGCGGCCTGTGTTGATCCCGGAATTGCACCTGATACCGGCTGGCGTATGGGAGGTGAAGGAGTCGGCGTTCCCCAGCGATCACGCGGCGTTCGCTTTTGCTCTGGTGACCTGCCTGTACTTTATCTCCCGCCGAGTCGGGCTGGCGATGGCTGCCTACGTGCTCATGTTCGTTTGCCTTCCGCGGCTCTACCTCGGAATTCACTGGCCTAGCGACATCGCCGGCGGGATTGCCATTGGCATCGGTGTGATGAGCGTTCTGCAGATTACGCACGTGCGAGCGATCCTAGCGGCTCCCGTCTTTCGGCTCCGGAGCTACTCTCCGCCAGCCTTTCACGTGCTCGCGTTCCTGATGAGCTATGGCGTGATGACGAAGTTCTACGACGTGCGGCAGTTAGCCGGCCTGCTGTTCACGATGATTCGTCATCTGGCATCGGACTGACCCGCTCCCAGTCATCAATTGGTTGCGGGCCCATCCGCGTTCGCCGCGTTCCGCAGCGAGGCCAGCGTTCCCGAGGAGCCGCACGGCGCGGGCGTATAGTCCCGCGACATGGGTCGCACACCAGCATTGCGGCTCATGAAAGCGCGGGTGGCCTAGCCGCGCCACACGCCGCGCTTGCTCATGCTCCGTCGCCCAGTAGTCCAGCTGGTGGTCTGCGTGCGTCATGAGATGCAGGCTGCGCGCGAAAGCACCGATTTCTTTTCGAATCGGGGTACTCGCAGACCTCCGCGGGCAACTTGGTGCTGACGGATAGGCAGGCGAGTTCGCCGTCGGACTCGGTGACGATCTATTGCGCGGTTTACGGGCCGGTCGCGCAGCAGATCAGGTCGTCCGCGCGGATCTTCCTTGTCGCGTCGGCCTAACGCGACGTGCCGTTCCCCCCTACGAAAAAGAACATTTCTTCTTCCGAGCGATGACTGTGGAAGGGGCACGAGCGCATTGCGACCGGGACGACATCATAGGAATGGCCGAGGTCCTTCGCTCCAAGGAGCGGCCCGACGCGCCGGGCGTTGCTCTCGAACTTATCCTCCTACTCGAAATGCTCGGGCTTCAATTCGTCGACGTTGACAACTCTGGAATCAATCACTCTCATCTTTCCAGTGCTCCGCACAGAATGGACGATAACAAGTTGTCTACGCCAGCCACCAGCAGCTAACCAATTCATGGTAACGCGACCGGGCCGACCGGGCCTTCAACCGTACTGATGAATGTTTCGGCGCTCCCTTACGCGCCGAACTGGAAGTAGCTCAAGGAGGCGCGCGAGGCGCTCCCAGGGCGATGCCCGCCTCGATTCCCCAGGCCTTGCAGCTGTTACGGATCGGGGATGTTTGTCGACTGCTCCACATCAGCCAGCCTACTCTCTGGCAACTCCGGCGTGACCGACGGCTCCCGGAGCCCACCGAGGTCGCGGGCCGGATCGTTGCCTGGCGGTCAGAGCGCGCTGCATTGAGGTTCAAATCACCGGCGCGCTACTTCGATTGGAGACGGAATGGATCGAGGTCGAGTTCCGGTACATCACCACCTCCCCCTCCGTCAACCCCTCGAGCACCGGGTCGGCCGACGACCATCACGCCGCACCATTTGTGCTGCGCTTCTTCACTCACCGCGCTGCTTTCGCTCAATCTCGTCCCACCGCAGCACCGCAGCCTTGAACATCCCGGAAGCCTCGCTTCTGCTCAGGCCGCGCGCGGCAGCCTCGCGAACCGCCCTGATCAACGCCGCCTCGAAGCGAATCTGCGTCGCATCCCCGATACTCGTCTCGTTCCCATGGCCCGCTATGCACAGTACGCCGTCCGCTCGCTTCTCCAAGAAGCCCTCTGCCAGCAGCCGCGCATACGCCGCCTGTACGTCCACGGGCTCGATCGCGAGTTCCACAGCAATCCGCTCCTTGGCGGGCAGCAGGGCCCCCGCCGGCAGTTGCCCCGCTTCCACGTCCGCACGGATCACCTGGTAGAGCCGCTCCCCGAGCGACGGCGCCGTAGCGATGTGCATCGCCCGCCGCCACCGTCCGGAGCGAGTTGCCCAATGGTCCTGCATGTCCGCTCTCCCGGTACTCCCTTCGCGCCCGGCCATCACGGCATCGCCGCCGCGTGGCCTGGTCCGCGTCGTTGAGACCTTGGCAGAAATCCCCAGAAGATAAAGCGACTCCGGTCACAAGCTGCGGATACCGCAGCGTTCGATAACGGGCTGGATTGCGCAGCCCTTAGGCAGCAACGCCGGCGCGCGGCCGGGGTCGCATGAATCGTCAACAGGCGAAACGGCTGCCGAGCTACTCGGGCTTGAAATCCCCGATTCGACGCCGAATTGCGAGGAGCGCAGCTTCCTCCCAGCCTCGGTCGCGCGACGGCTCCAGCGAAGAGTCGGCGTCACTGGATAACGAATTGACACGACGGGCGACGCGCTTGAGTACGATCGACTCCCAATTCATGGAATCATCGTCTTCGCGCGGCTGTTGGCGCCGCTCGCGATTCGCATCGCGAGTCGACTCCTCGGGATTCTGCTCGCTGGCCATCGAATCTGACTCTCACCTGTTTAAAGAGATGGCCGTCGTCGCCGTTCGCGACCCCGCGACTGGATGATTACCGCCCCTGCTAGCTGGCTCGTACCGGCGACGACGGTCGCTGGCCTTCAGGCCGCCCGCGCCCCGCGCGCGAAGCCAGCCTCCGGCCTGTCCTGCACCTGATCCTTCAGGAAGCCGTTAGCAGGCTTCCAATCGACCGACTCGAACTTACGCCGCAGGGCCGCGCTGGCCCCGTCGTCGACGAGGCGGGCCTTCGGTGAAACATTGAGGCTTCGATCACTGAACCAGGTGAGACTCATCTGACGCTCTCCGTTGCGAGTCCGCGACAATGCTGGCGAACTTCTGCAGGTCGCGCGCGAGTCCGCTGTGATTCGCCAACAGACTGCCCGAGGCGTGAATGATGTCACAGTCCGACATCGCGGTTGGTCGTTCGTGACATAAGCGACTGCCTGCACTGCAGCCGCTGAAGCGTGCTCGACCTCGCGGGGATGGTGTGAGGGGCGGCAAGGGATCGCCGCGTTTGCCGATCACGGTGCGCTGCTAGGACTGCGGCGAGGTTGGGCACCTGCAAGTACGTCCGCCGATACCGACATGATTGACCGGGCGATTGGGCGAAGATGAGGCCCGGCTGGCTGCCGTATACACCCTCGCCGCTCTGTATAGGTGCTCGATCGCCTCGATCCACATCCGCTTCTCACACTCGGGGTGGACCAGCGCACGGATGCGCTCGATCGTCCGCTAAACCGGCCGCCACGGACCTACCTCGTCGTTTGGGTCGGGGATTTCGTCGTCCATGCCTCACGCCTTGCCGCACCTCAAGTGGCTGACGTTCATAACTTCTGCTGCGCTCGCGCAGCAATGGGCTTTACGTGGGCATAGACTCTGCTGATGCGCAAAGCACGCCTGACGGGTGAACTGAAACTGATCGCCGACGAGATTGGAGGATGGGCGAAGCAGTGGGAGTCGATCGTGCGCCTGTGGCATGTGGTAGCCGGCGAAAGACTGCAAGCCCCCACCAGTACGTCCGGGGTCCGGGTCGGTTGCGCTGCACACCGCGCCCGGCCGGGCAGTCGATATCAGCCGGACCGGAGCTTCTCCTCGGCGTAGAGGGAGAGTTCGATCATCCGCTCGAGCAACTGCTCTGGTGATACGCCGGCAAAGTTCCTGAGCACCAGCTCTTTGACGTAGAGTCGCACCAGATATCGCAACTGCAGCGCGCGGTTGCGCGTCGCGAACACGAAGTCGCGATGGCCGCTATTGACGACAATAAGATTGCGGTCGAGGTCGAGTCTCGATCGCCACAATTCACCCGCCGCGCGCTCAAACGTGTAGCCGGGGAGGCCGCGGGTGTTGACGACGGCGGGGGGCGTGGCCGCGATCTCGAGGCCGCCGGTGATCGTCAGGAGCGCCTCGGCCGTGCACACGAGCTGCCCCTGCGTCACCGTGACACGCAGGCGTGCGAGACCCGGGGTCGCGGCGGCGAGATACTCGACTTCCTGGTTCGTCGCATGGAAGAGTGATCCGCCGCCCTCGACGATCTCCCAGGCAAAGAGCAGATCTTCCTCCACTCGGCGCCGGGATCGGTCGCGCGGCAGGGCACGAAACCGCCGCCGCTCCGTGACCGGCACCGTGCTCGCCGCCGGTGATACGACGACGCTGAACAGCGGCCCCGCGTAGTCGAAGAACTGCCGTTGCAGACCAGGATTGAACGCGGGCTCCGCGACGCCGAACTCCGCGACATCGAGATCCCACGCGGTCGGCGCAGCGGCCTCCCCACCGCCGGCTCGCGCCGCTCCGCCCTCGCTGCGGGAGCGGGCCTGGACGTCGAACCAGTCGTATTCCTCGGGCGGCAGCGCCAGCATCGCCTCGCGAAACGCCCGCTGAATCGTGCGTAGAGACTGCTGACTGGCCTGCTCTTCCTCGGCCCGCCTCTGTTCGTCGATCAGTCCATGGAGATGCGCCTCCAGGGGGCGCAGCGCCTCGACCCAGGCGGCGTAGCGCTCATCGTGAATGATCCCGCTGCGCGTGCCCGGGGTCAGGTTCAGGAACGGCACATCGATCAGTCCCTGCAGGTAGCGGGAGGACCACGGGGCGTGCTCGAGACCAGGGAGCGTGGCGAGATCCTCGATGACGCGGGTCCCGTCACGGGTCAACGCCACCCGGCAGCCGTCGGCGGGCTCGGCGAGGTACAACTCCGCATAGGCATCCCCGAACACGGTTCGGACGCTGGGCAGCTGGTGCAGCAGGCGCCCCTCGTACGCTCGTGGCTCAACCTCGTATTGCTTGCGCGCGAGCCGGTCGATGACTGTGACCCGGACCTCGGCGTTGCGAATCCGGTCCCGCAGCTCCGCGGCCAGGTACCACTGGATCTTCTCGCCGCTCAGGCTGCGGATGCCCTCAAGGAGCGGGCTGATTTTGAGCTCGGTACCGCGCTCGGCGAACAGCACGCGGCGTGGGCTCACCGTGTACCTGGACTCGCCCTTGCGCATGGTCATCTGGTACGCGCGCTGGTCGGACCCCGTCGAGGTCATGGTCAGGGTGTCGCCGACCGTCCAGAAGCTGAGAAGCCCGATCCCAAACTCGCCCTGCAGGCCGGACCCGGATCCATCGGCCTTGAGGTGCCGCTTGATCGAGTCACAGATGTGGGTCGCGACATACTTGAAGTTCGGCAGCCCGTCCGCGCCGCGGGGGACCCCCTCGCCGTCGTCCCGGATCGAGAGGTAATGCGCGCCGTGTTCCTTGCCGCGCGTAATCGTCACGGCCTTGGCGTGGGCGTCGATGCTGTTCTCGACAAACTCCGCGATCGCCTTCAGGGGGTTGCTCTGCGAGAGGGCAATGATCCGGATCGCGTTCCAGTCATCGCCGATCTTGAGCTTGCCGCTGTCGGCTGTCTTTGGCTTCGACGCAGTCTTTGAGTGGATGTTCAGCTTCCGGCGGCGGCCCGCGTCCCGATCGCCCCCTGACATGGCGCCCGTCACCGCGACCGCTGCAGGCCCTTGCCACTGGGCTGCTCCACCATCTGTCCCTCGACGAATTTATGCAGGACGCTCGACACCAGCGTCTGATACGGCAAACCCTCGGCCAGCGCACGCTTCTGCAGCGCGCGCAGATCCTTCGAGGAGATGCGGATGTTGATCCGGCTGTCCTTGGCAAAGGTCGCCTCGGCCACCTTGCGATGACGTGCCAACTCGCGAGACCGATTCTTGACCGACTTCAACTTCCCGGATTCGAACGCCTCGAGAATCGCCGTCTCCTCGGGATTAAGTTTGGTCATCGGATGCACCCAAGTACTGTCTGGAGGCCTTTCGGCTCGGAATGATCGTCTTTAAGAAGATCTCGCTCTCGGATTCAACGAACGGCACCAGGTAAGCATAGCCCTCGATCAGGACCACCGATATCTTCTGCCCCGGATAGCGCTGCTGATACGGATGCTCAAGCAGGTCCACTTCATCACCGGCTTCAATATGAAACACCACGTCCTCGAACGAGACGCCACGCTCGCGCTTCAGCCACTCGTTTTTTGCCGGATCCCAGGCATAGTGCTTCACCCGCGCAGCATATCAGAGTGTGTGCCGTATGTACTCAGGCCACATCCGGCCATCGGGCAGCCATGCGCGCATCATCGGTGACGAAGGGCGCTGCACTCCAAGAAAGGCAACGTTCGACTGTGCTGTCCGAGTTCAAATTGCCTTGGCCAGCGCCTCCGCCATCCGGGTCTGCCAACCCGGGCCCGTCGCCTTCCAGCGAGCAAGCGTTTCCGGCGGAAGGCGAATCGAGATGGACGTTCGTGGGTGGCCGCTTTTCGGGCGGCCACGAGGCTTCAGCATCCGCTTCGCATTAGTTGCGCCGAGAATCTCGGGCAATACTTCTTGCGCAGACCGGGCCCTGGCAAACGTCGCATTCGTCCACTCAGGGTTCTCTCGGATCGTTGGTCTCTGATCAGACTTGCGCTTCATAACATTTCACCTCGCGCCGACTTGCCTTCCGCAGCCTGATACCGTGCACCCGACCCGCGCGTGGCGTGAAGGCCAGCGCGTGGCGACGCCCGGCAATGAGTCCCGGCGCCTGAAAACGTCGCTCTCCGTATTCCTTGCGGAGATCCTCGACGACCAACGCGGTGTCCCGCTCGAAGTCCGCCGCGGCCCCGAACGAAATCCCGCCCTCAGTGATATTCCGTGCGTTCTTCGTCGCGTCGAAGCAGACGGCCACTATTTACTCTATTTACGTATATACAATAAAGCAACCGCCGCGCAGCTCTGGGCTCTCATCCAGGGGTGCAGCAGCAGGCGGCTGGAGCCGCTTGGACGCCGATTTAGCGTGGCCTTAGCATTTCCGTATGGCCACCACTTCTATCAAGACGACGTACGCCCTCGACCCCGAGACCGTGGGCGCGCTCGAGGCGCTGGCGCGGCACTGGAACGTTTCAAAATCGGAAGCCATGCGTCGCGCGATCCGCGCCTCGGCGTCGATCCATGCGGTAAGCGTTCCCCCCGAACCCCTGCGGGCGCTCGACGAATTGCAGAAGGACCTGGCCTTGGCGCCGTCGGCCGCCGCCCGATGGTCGAGTGGAGCGAGAGCGGAGCGCCGCGCCCGGTCGCGACGACGGGACGAGCAGACTCGTTGATCCTGCTCGACATGAGTTTCCTGACTCGCGCATTGGTCGCGGGGTCCGCCGAGGACCGGCAGCTGAGACGCTGGCTGGCCGACAAGGAGCCGATCGGCATCAGCTCGATCGGCTGGGCGGAATTCCTCTGCGGGCCAGTGGAGCCCGCGATGATTGAGACGGTGATGCGCTTCGTGACGGTGCGCGCCGCGTTCGACGAGAATGACGTGCTCCTGGCCGCGCGGCTGTTCAATGGCTCCGGCCGTCGCCGCGGTTCCCTTGCCGAATGCATGATTGCCGCCGCCGCGATCCGCGCAGGGGCCGCTCTCGCGACCGTGAACGTGTCGAATTTCCGTCGCTTCCGCTCGGCGGGACTCGAGCTCGCCACCGGCTGACCCTAGTTCGTAGCGAACCGCAACATCATCGCGCTGCGCGCTTCGCGGCCAAGCTGCGATGCCTTGTCTGCAAGGCGAGAAACTTCTCGCGCTTGGCTTCAAGCCGTGCCAAGACCTTCGGCCACTGCTTTTCATGGAAGCGTGGATAGGCAATACGCTCCACTGGGACCGCGGCGAGCACGTCAACGTCGTAGCTGAATGCGACTTGGCAGAGCCGGGTATCGAGGGCGAGCTTCTCAACGCGTTTCACGGCCTGACCAACCGTCCGTGGATCGCCGCCCACGTCCATGTAGTCCTCAATGAAGGCCCTTACCATGCTCACGGCCAGGCGAGCCTGCGCGACACCGATGGCGTTACGCTTGGCGGCGAGGGAATCGAGGTTGCGCAGGCGGCTCTCGAGCACGTCGAGCGGGTGCAACAGATGGACGGTGATACCGTCCGCCAATCTGATGACCGCGGCGCGCCTGCGCACGTCCTCGGTGTCGAGGCCCACGATCCCAGAGAGAAAGTCGACCTGCTTGATGCCTTCGCCGGGCACAGTCGCATAGACCTTCGCCACCTGCCCGCCTGCGTCGTCGAGCGTGCCCATGCGAAGCTTCCAAGGTTTACCGAGCGACCGCCGTAGCGCCTTGGCGATCTCGTTCGTGCCGATGAAGTCGGCGTCCATGGTCACGACACGGGAGAGTTCGCCGACCGGCTGTATGTCGTAGTACTGGGCCCAAGTGGCCATGGCCTGTCCGCCCACGAGCACGGCGTGCGGCCCGCAAATTCTAAGTATCCGATCGACCTCTTCCGGAGAGAGTGCAGCCTCGTGCAGTGCGCGTGCAGGATCGGTCACACGAGGCTAGCCTTCGGCCAGCGAACCTTGGCGCCGCGGAGGCGATCCGGGCGAAGAAGCAGCATCTGCCCCTCCGACAC
>Ga0209048_10004078_pt1 | contig 14033 bp, 12 predicted proteins | sample FrelakmetCRP12CR_FD_187146 | JGI IMG/M metagenome (GOLD analysis project Ga0209048, IMG submission 187146) | Freshwater lake sediment microbial communities from the University of Notre Dame, USA, for methane emissions studies - CRP12 CR (SPAdes)... | ecosystem: Environmental > Aquatic >... | reverse complement strand
TCGGTGAAGGCGAAGACCAAGGCGGAGCAGGAGAAATTCGGCGCCGCGCTCGGCAAGATGGTGCGCGCCGATCCCTCGCTGCATCTCGAGACCGACCGCGAGACCAGCCAGACCATCCTGCGCGGCATGGGCGAGCTGCACCTCGAAGTGACCTTGGATCGCATGCGTACCGAGTTTGGCGTCGAAGGCCTGATGGGAGAGCCGCAGGTGGCCTACCGCGAGACCTTGACCAAGAAACTCACCGAACAGTATATCCACAAGAAGCAGACCGGCGGCGCCGGTCAATTTGCCGAAGTGTGGATCGTTTTCGAACCCCTCGAGCGCGGGGCCGGATTCGAGTTCGTGGACGAGACGGTCGGCGGATCGGTGCCGCGCGAGTATGTCCCGTCGGTGGAAAAGGGACTGAAGATACAGAAGGAAGACGGCGTGCTCGCCCATTACCCGACGGTGGATTTCCGGGCTACTCTGATCGACGGCAGCTACCACGACGTCGACTCGAACGCGCTGACCTTCGAAATCGCCGCCAAGGCGTGTTTCCGCGAAGCCGTCCGCAAGGCGGCGCCGATTCTGTTGGAGCCTGTCATGAAGGTCGAGACCGTCACCCCGGGGGACTATCTCGGCGACGTGATCGGCGACCTCAATCGCCGCCGCGGCACCATCCTCGACCAGTTGGAACGCGGCACCAATATTGCCGTGGTCGCGAATGTGCCGCTGTCCGAGATGTTCGGCTACATAGGCCAGCTTCGCAGCATGACCAGCGGCCGGGCGTCTTATACGATGGAGTTCTCGCACTACGATCCGGTGCCTCGGCAGGTGGCCGATGAGGTGATCGCCCAAGTGAGCAAGGCTGCGCTGGCGGGCTAGGGCTGCAAGCGACAGGCGGCAAGGGGAGCGACGGATCGTGATCAATAGGATTGCTCTGCTGATGCTTTGCTGCGTATTTCTCGCCGCCCGTGCGCCGGCGGAGCAGGCGCCCGCGGCCGCTCCGCAGAGCGCCATACGGGCGGGCAAATTCATCGACGTCGAATCGGGACGCACCCTCTCGGACCAGATCATCCTCATCAGGGGCACCAAGATCGAGGCGGTCGGCCCCGATCTTAAGGTCCCCGAGGGCGTGCCAGTCATCGACCTGTCGAACATGTGGGTGTTGCCGGGCCTGGTCGATTGCCACACGCATCTGGCCGATGCGCACGACAGCGAACCGCTGAATGTGCTGAAGCGAACTGCCGTCGAAATGGCGTATTTCAACATTCCCAATGCGCAGGTCACGCTGATGGCCGGATTCACCACGGTGCGCGACGTGGGCGTGTACCGCGCCTTGAACGATGTGGCCATGCGCGATGCCATTGCGCAGGGGATCTTCGCCGGCCCGCGGATGTACGTGGCGGGCGCCTACATCACCATCAGCGAAGGCGCCGGCGACATGACGGGGTTGGCACCCGATATTCAATTGCCGCGGGATTTGAGGTTCGGCGTCGCGAACAGCCCGTGGGAAGTGCGCGAGAGGATCCGGGAGCTTGCGCATCGCGGCGCCGACCACATCAAGGTCCTCTCCACCGGCGCGGTGCTCACCCACGGCAGCAATCCCAAATCCATCGAGTTCACCCCGGAAGAGCTGCGCGCCGCCGTCGAGGAGGCGCATAACTTCGGATTGCGTGTGGCCGCGCACGCGCACGCCGCCGAGGGCATCAAGAATGCGATCCGCGCGGGCGTGGCATCGATCGAGCATTCGACGCTGATCGACGATGAGGGTATCGCGCTCGCCAAGCAGCACGGCACTTATCTCGTCATGGACATTTACGACGGGGAGTGCATCCAGACCCAAGCGGACGAGCCGGCCGATTTTCTGGAGCATGATCGGGATTTGGACGAGGCGCAGCGCCGCAACTTCACCAAAGCGCTGCGGGCCGGCGTCAAAATGGCGTACGGCACGGATGCCGGGGTCTGCCCGCACGGCCTCAACGCCCGCCAGTTTGCGTTCATGGTCAAGTACGGCATGACACCGATGCAGGCCATTCAATCCGCCACGGTCAATGCCGCGGACCTCATCGGCCACTCGGAACTGTTCGGTTCGATTGCTGCGGGAAAGTCGGCCGATATCATTGCGGTAAAGAGCGATCCGCTCGCGGATATCCACGTGCTCGAGCATGTCGCCTTCGTCATGAAAGAGGGCGCGGTCTACAAGCGGGAATAAGTTAAGTTGGCCCTTGGCGCTCGCCCCCCCTGCCGCGGGCGCCGGCAGATCGGCTATGATCCGAGGCTCGATCCCGCCACCGCTGCGAGGGGTAACGTGAAGCTACACCGGGCGACCAATCGACTTGGGTTTGCATTATTGCTGCTGGCGTTATGCGCCGCCGGCCATGCCATGCCGGTCAAGCATTTGCAGGTGCGTATCGTCAGCGGCTCGGCCGATCTGGTCGCGGGCAGCTACGTGGAATTGCGCATCTATCAGGCGGGCAAGGACGTGAGGCGGCTGCCCCTGACGCACGGCGAAACCTGGCCGCGCGATTCCACGCGGGTCATTCCATTGAACTTGAGCGAAGCGCTCGACCCGCGCGATGTGCTGCGATTCAGCCTCTATTATCGCGCCGCCAATACGACGGCGCCGCCCTGGCAGGTCATGGCCGCCGACGTCGACCTCGCGGCGGGCCGAGGGCCGCCCGAGCTGCTGCTCGACACCACGTTGTCCGGAGAAATCGACAGGCAGGGTGAGCTTGCGTCTCTGGAGCGCGACGTGAGCACGATGATTTGCGCCAGCGACGCCGATTGCGACGACCATCGCAGTTGCAACGGCCGCGAGCGCTGCGCGCCGCGCAGCGCCGGTGCCGATGCCAAGGGCTGCGTCAGGGGCGCTCCGGTTGCCTGTCCGGTGAATCAAGTGTGCAGCGAAGGCAAGGGCTGCGTGGGTGCGAGCGCCCCGAAATCCGCACCGGCGTCAAAATAGGGCCCGCGGGAGCCAAACTCGGCTCACGGCTCCAGGATGAGCGCATGCGCCGCTGGTCCGGGTAGAAACGGCGTCGCTTCCCCCGCCGCCCAGGCGGCAAAGCCGGCGCGATAGAAGGGCGAGAGCGGGTGGCCGCTCTGTCCGCCGGGCATGTGAAAATAGCCCTCACCCTCGTGTCCGGGGGCGACGCTGAAGCGTTCGGATGCGCCGTAATCGGGTCCTTGAATACGCGGCATGTCGTTGCGGCCTCCGGCCACCGTGACCGTCGGCATGTCAAGGAACCGGGAAACGATCGGCAGGGCCGCCGACAGCGGATGGGCCACTCGTACCGCGTTCACTCTGCCCCAGATGCAGGAGGCAAGGTCGTTGCATCCGGGGGGCAGCCGTTCGCTGGCGCGGAGCGCATCGAGCAGGAACGCATCCCAGTCGGCATATTCCGATGCCAGCAGGTGCATGGGCCGTTGGCGCATGAGACGCCACAGCGGTCCTTCGAAGGAGGCCGGTATCTCGAAGTGGAAGTCCCGCGCATTGCGGCGCGCCGGGGCGATGAGCATGAAGAACGCTCGCGCTTCGACCTGCGCCCGGAACAGTTGCACCAGCCGGTACGCGGCATCGCCGGGAGCCGCATGTCCGCTCCAGGTGGCAAGTACCTCGTGAGCCGCATCGTGGTCATGAGTCCCTAGGGCCCGATCGCGCTCGATGAGCTCGCTCAACAGAGAGTGCCAGCGTTCGAGGAATAGGGGGCGATCGTCCAGCTGCACCGCCAAACTGGACGCCGGTGTGAACGGCGCGGGCGAATGCTTAAGATCGCCAAGAATCTGTCCGGCGCGCGCCCCCCGGTCCATGCCGTCGTCGCCGATCAGCCGGGCAGCAGCGCCGCCAACCACTCGCGCATTGGCAGACCACAACAGCCCGTCGGCGGGATCCGTCAAATGCGGTTGATCCTGCGGCGCCAGCCAGCCGACAAAACCGACCACGGCATCGGTCGATAGTTGAGGGACGCCGGCTTCGGCCTCGCCGCGTTGCGGCAGGCGCCCGGCGATGGTCCATCCGATGTGGCCGCCACTGTCGGCGACCAGAAGATTCTGGCCGGGTATTCCGATAGCGGAGGCGATGCGCACAGCGTCCTCGACCGAATGCGCGCGTTCCAAATCAGCCATCTTGAAATTGACGGCCGCGGGATCCTGGGCCGTCCATTGCAGCGCGTAAGGATGACCTTCCCAATCGGTGCCGACCACCGGGCCCCATTGCGTCTCGGCCACCTTGATATGCTCCGTCGGCGATCCCCGCACCTCGATCGCTTCATCGGTAACCATGAACGGCCGCGGGCCGGCCGCGGTCGCGTAGGCCGCGGAATCACCGGCAACCCCCACGAGCCGTATGACCGTCTCGAATTCGCCATAGCTATTGGTGAATCCCCACGCGATGCGCCCATTGCTGCCGGCGACGACGGCGGGCGTGCCCGGCAGGGTTACTCCGGTAACGTCGAGCGGTGCCTCCCCTGGCCGGCTCTGCACCAGGCGTGCGCGGTACCAGATGATGGGAACCCGGTAGTCGAGATGCATGTCGTTCGCCAGCAGCGCCGCGCCGTTCGCGGTGTGTGATCCGGCGACCGCCCAGTTGTTGCTGCCCAGAAGTTCGATCCGCCGCAAGGCATCCTGCGGCGGCTGTACGGGCAGGTCCCGCAGTCCGCGCAAATCGTATTCATCGGCGTCGGGCAGCCGCGGCTCGGTGCCTAGGCTGCCGTCAATGGCCGAGTCCCACTCGGGGGCGCCGGCTTCCAGGAATCGCGACAATGCACGAGGCAGCATCGCGCGCAGCAAGCCGCGTTGAAGCTGCACGTGACCGACCGGATCCTGCAGCTGCAGGAACATGGCATCAACGCATAACAAGCTGTCTTCCGCGCTCCAAGGCCGCGGTTTGCCGTTTAGGACCCAGTATTCGAACGGTCGGCTCCGCAAGGACGATAATCCGGCATTGACGCCGGCGACATAGGCGTCCAGCTGCGCACGGGCGGTTGAATCGAGGCGCGCCAGGATGCGGTGCGCTACCGCACGAAATCGATGCTTTCGCAATTCTCGGTCGGTGGGCAGCAGTGCGGACCCGAGGAGCGCGGACAGCTCCCCGGCCGCGGCGCGGCGCATCAAATCCATTTGAAAATAGCGGTCCTGGCCGTGCACGTATCCCAATGCGCGAGCCAGATCGTCGCGGCTCTGGCCCTTGATGGTCGGGACACCCTCGGCATCGCGCTCGATCGAGACGCGTGCCGCGATGCCGGGCAATGTCGCGTAACCGTCGATGGCCGGGAGGCTCGCGCGCAATGTGAGCCACGCCGCCGCGGCGGCACCACCCGCCGCCAGGGTGGCCGTGAGGCAGGCGAGGAGAAGAAACCGCATCAGCGCGCGGACGAGTTCATTCGCCGCACGGTGGCATCGAACACGAGCCGCGCGATGCTGATGCTGCTGCCGAGATCCTGGGAGTCGCTGCGACATCGTTGCCGAACGGCGTCGGTGAGTTCGCAGTCGTCGCCCTCCAATTGGCCCGCCTGGCATTGGATTTCCGCGGCGCGCTGCACCACCCAAAGCAGCATGAAGGTGGCCGGGATGTCGCGCTCGCAGACCGCGATGCCGTGATTGCGCAGCAGCAGCACGTGCTTGTCGCCGAGGCTGGCGAGCATGCGTGCGCGTTCGTCCCGGTAGAGCGTGATTCCCTCGAAATCATGGGTGCCGACCCGGCCGATCAATTGCGCGCCGTAGAAGCTATTGAAGTCGAATCCGCGTCGCTTCATCGCGATTGCCGATACCGCGGTGGTATGGGTATGGGCCACGCAGCCGACATCGGGCCGGTTTTCATGAATCACCCCGTGCAGCGCGAAACCGGCCGGATTGGGCGGATATTCGGACGGTTCGATCAATTGTCCCTCGACACTCACCTTGAGGAGGTTCTGCGGCGTGACCTCGCGATAGTTGAGACCGAACGGATTCACCAGATAGTGGTGAGCCGGGCCGGGCAGCCGCGCGGAAATATGGTTGAAGATGAGTTCGGTCCAGCCCAGGTAATCCACCAGATGGTAGAAATTGGCGAGTTCGCAGCGCAATCGCCATTCATCTTGATTCATCTGCGGGGTATTCACGGGTCTATCGAGCATGGTGCGTCCGTCCGGCAGAAATTGAGATGCACACATCCTAAGCCTATTTCCAGGGTAATTTCGAGTGGGCGAGGCCTCGGGAGCAGGGAGTGGCGTATAGTTGGACACAGCATTCCCAGGAGTCGTATCGTGCTCACCGGCCTGACGATCAAAAATCAGCATGCGGACGTGTTTACATTTCTCAACGGAAATCTCGAGCGGCCGGCGAGCCATTGCAAGGTCCCCGAGGAAGCGCTGCCCGGCAGCCTGGTTTATGCGAGCACCCGGGAGCACGCGGTGGAGGCGCTGCGGCATGACCCCGCGATTCTGATCCTGTCCTCGCAAGTTGCCGATTCCTATGGAGCCTTGCCGGATTCGGGCACCTGCTGCTTCTCGGTACGCAATGTACCGATGGGCATGGCGATTTTGCTCAAGTACTTCGATCGGAAGTCGCTGCGCTTCACGCAGTGGGGGCAGCGCCATCCGACCGCGGTGGTGCATGCCGATGCGAAAATCGGCGAGGGCGTGGTTCTCGGGCCCTATTGCGTCGTTGGGGCGCACGCGAGCATCGGCGACGGCTGCATGATCGGCGCGCATGCGGTCATAGAAAACCATGCGCTTCTGGGGGTGGGATGCGTAATCCATCCGCATGTGTTCATCGGCTCGGCCTGCGAAATCGGCCGGGATTGCGAAATTCATCCGCACACCTCGATTGGCAGCGACGGCTTCGGCTATGCGGTCGAGGCCGACGGCACGCCGCGCAAAATTTCTCACCTCGGCAACGTCAAGATCGGTGACGGCGTGGAAATCGGCAGCAATTGCGCCATCGACCGCGCGACGCTCACCTCCACGTACGTGCGCTCGGGCACCAAGCTCGACAACATATGCCACATCGCGCATAACTGCGACTTGGGGGAAAACGGCTTCTATACGGCCGGCTTCATGATGGGAGGCTCGACCAAGATCGGCCGGCAATTCGTCACCGGCGGCTGCTCGGTGGTCACCTCGCACGTCACGTTGGCCGACAACGTGGTATTGGCCGGCCGCTCGGCGGTGACCAACGACGTCCCCAACGCGGGATCGTATGGCGGCTATCCGCTGCAGCCGTTGAAAGAGGCGATGAAAACCGCCGTGAGCATCGGCCATCTGAACGAAATACGCAGGAATCTCAAGCGCGTCATGAAGCATCTGCATCTGTCCGAGGCCTCTTCGGACATCACGGCGGACCTATGAGCAAGCCATTCAAACTTTATGGAACACCGGGCTCCGGTTCGCTGGCGGTGCAAGTGGCGCTCGAGGAGGCCGCCGCTCCTTACGAACGGATCTGGGTGGGCCAGGAGCGCGCCGACGTGGAGCGTTTCCGCCAGTTGAATCCGACCGGCAAGGTACCGGCATTGATGCTGCCGGACGGCACCATCATGTTCGAATCGGCGGCAATTTTGACCCATCTGGCGCTGATCCATCCGGACGCCAAACTCGCGCCGCCGCCGGGCACCACCCGCCATGCGCTGTTCCTGCAGTGGATGGTCTTTATGTCGGCGAACCTCTACGAGTCCGTGCTGCGCATTTATTACTCCGCGCGCTTTTCGTCGCGCGGGGATGCCGACAGCGATGCGATTCGCGAGCAGGGCACGGCGGACTTCCTGACGCATGCGGAGGTGGTCGGCCGCGGCCTCTGTCCCTTTGTGCTGGGAGCCGAGTATTCGATTGCCGATGCGTATCTTTACATGCTGGCAGGTTGGTATCCGGACATGGCCGAGCTGCGCGCGCGCCTGCCGGCGCTCGGCGCCCATGCGGAACTCATGCGGGCGCGGCCTGCAATCGCGAAGGTCGAGGCCGACCACGCACAGCACGCGAGCCGGTAACAGCCCCGCGTATCCCGTGGGCGGCTGCATCGCCCGCGAGCCGCCGTTGTCCCTCGATGCCGCTAACGGCGTTGGGCTGCGCCGGCGGGCGGCGCAGCCGCAAGCGCTTCGAATTTGAGATTGATCACCGATCCCGATTCCTGATGCGGTACGCAGGTGGTGTTGCTCTGGACATTGCGGACGTCGAACAGGGGCAGTACGTCATGACGGAACTGCTCGACGAGTTCGCAATCGCCGGAGCGAAGCGCGCGCGGCGAAAAAGCCGCGAAGGTGACCGGTCGCCAGATCGCGTCAATTGGCTTGGCTTGAGGCGCCGCAGGGGGAGGGGTATTTGCCGCCCGCGCCTCGTCGGCCGCTCCCAGATCCCTGACGGGATCGGCGCCGAGCGGCTGCAGCGTGTAGAAGGTCAGATCCGCGCGCGCAAATTTGTCCGGCCGGCCATAGCCGGAGGCGCATGCGCCGGGCTGGGACCTCGCGTCCGCGCGCGCACCCGCCGCGAGCAGCAGCACTTGCAGCTTGTCAGCCAGGCCGTCGCAGGAGTAAGTGCTGGTGAATCCCATGTATTGAAACGAGTATTGATGCTTCTGCCAGTAAGCCACAACGTGCGCCGGCGCCTGCGCGGGTGCGTCGCCGGCGGCCGCCGGGGCGCCGAGGCAGCACAGCCAGGCCGCGCTCGACAGGGTGAGGGCACCGATCAGGTTTCGGCGCGCGGCGGCGAGTGTGCAATGTGTGTTCATGACGGTTCTCCGACAGGGTGCTTCCCGCAAGATGCCACAAGAGCACAACGAATGAGACGGCAAAAGGTTACGCTCTTGTTACGATATTCTAATGCGAACAACCATTCCACCCGGTTAAGGGACTGCACCGATGAAGGAGAACGACGCGACCGAAGACCTCAAGCGGGCTGCCCTCGATTACCACGAATTTCCGACGCCCGGGAAGATCTCGATCACCGCGACCAAGCAGCTGGTCAATCAGAGCGATCTGGCCCAGGCGTATTCTCCTGGCGTTGCCGCGGCCTGCGAGGCGATAGTTCAAGACCCCCTCAATGCCTTTCGCTTCACCGCCAGGGGCAATCTGGTCGGAGTCATCAGCAACGGCAGCGCGGTACTCGGCCTGGGATCCATAGGGCCGCTCGCCGCCAAGCCGGTGATGGAAGGCAAGGCGGTGCTGTTCAAGAAATTCGCCGGTATCGACGTGTTCGACCTCGAAATTGAGCAGTCCGATCCTCACAAACTCATCGATATGATCGCCGCGCTGGAGCCCACCTTCGGGGCCATAAACCTCGAGGACATCAAGGCCCCGGAGTGCTTCCTGGTCGAACGGGAATTGCGCAAGCGGATGAAGATCCCGGTGTTCCATGACGATCAACACGGCACCGCGATCACCGTCGGCGCCGCCGTGCTCAACGGCCTCAAGGTATGCGGCAAACAGATCGGCCAGATCAAGCTGGTGGTGAGCGGCGCCGGAGCGGCCGCGCTCGCCTGCGCCGAATTGCTTCTCGATCTCGGCTTGGTGAAGGAAAACATCTGGCTGAGCGATCTCGCGGGCGTCGTTTACGAAGGGCGCAAGGAATTGATGGACCCCACCAAGGCGCGGTTCGCGCAGCGAACCCCCGCGCGTACGCTCGCCGACATCATCGGCGGAGCGGACGTGTTCCTGGGCCTGTCGGCCGGCGGCGTCCTCACCCAGGCCATGGTCTCTTCGATGGCGCCGAAGCCTTTGATTCTGGCCCTGGCCAATCCGATTCCGGAGATCCTGCCGGAGGAAGTCAGGGCCGTGCGGGGTGATGCGGTGATTGCCACGGGGCGCAGCGACTATCCGAACCAAGTGAACAACGTACTGTGCTTTCCCTTCATTTTTCGCGGCGCATTGGATGTCGGCGCCACCACCATCACCCGGCCGATGGAAATCGCCGCGGTGCATGCGCTTGCCGAGCTGGCGCGCCAGGAGCAAAGCGACATCGTGGCGGCAGCCTACGGCGGCATCAATAACTTGAGCTTCGGTCCCGAATACTTGATTCCCAAGCCGTTCGATCCGCGCCTGATCGTGAAAATAGCGCCGGCCGTTGCCCGGGCGGCGATGGAATCGGGCGTGGCGACGCGCCCGATTCCCGATCTGGAAGCTTACGGCCAGCGGCTGCAGCAATTCGTGTATCACAGCGGCACGCTGATGCAGCCCATCTTCGCCGCAGCGCGCAGGATCGCCGCGCAGCGCAGCCGGATCGTGTATGCCGAAGGCGAGGATGAGAGGGTGCTTCGCGCCGTGCAAATCGCCGTCGATGAGAACCTGTCCGTACCGATCCTGGTCGGCCGGCCGGCGGTGATCGAGCGCGGCATCAAGCGCTATGGTTTGCGGATCCGCATCGGCGAGCACGTGACCGTGGTGAATCCGGAATACGACGAGCGCTACCGGGAATACTGGCAGGCGTATCATCGGATCATGCGCAGAAGCGGCGTGACGGCGCAGTATGCGAAATTGGAGATGCGCCGCCGCACTACCTTGATCGCCGCGATGCTGTTGAAGAAGGGCGAAGCGGATGGCCTGATTTGCGGCACCATCAGCACCACCGCGCGGCACTTGCAATACATCGACCAGGTCATCGGGCGCCGCCCGGGAGTCGATGTGTACGGAGCGATGTGTGGACTGATCCTGCCCGGTAGGCAGGTATTCATCGTCGACACTCACGTCAATCTCGATCCGAGCGCCGAGCAGCTCGCGGAAATCACCCGGCTCGCAGCGGATCAGCTTTGCGCGTTCGGTTTGGCGCCGAAAGTGGCATTGCTGTCGCACTCGAATTTCGGCAGCAGCGAATCACCCGGTGCGCGCAAGATGCGCGCCACCCTGGGGCTGTTGCGCGCGCGCCTGCCGGATTTGGAAGTGGACGGCGAAATGCACGGTGACAGCGCGCTCGACGAGGCGGCTCGCATGGCGGTGCTGCCGGAAAGCACGCTGCACGGCAGCGCCAACCTGCTGGTGTGCCCCGATCTGGACAGCGCGAACATCGCCTATAACTTGTTGAAGTCCGCGGCAGGCCACAACGTGGCGATCGGACCGATTCTGCTTGGCTGCGCCGCGCCGGCGCACATTTTGACCCCGGCGGCGACGGTGCGCCGCATCGTCAACATGACGGCTCTCGCGGTGGTCGACGCCAACCGCGGGCGGGCAACCGGCGGTTAGGATGCTGAACCTTATCGATCTGCGCAGTGACACGGTGACTCGTCCAACCCCGGGTATGCGCGCCGCCGTGGCTGCCGCCCAAGTTGGCGATGACGTGTACGGGGACGACCCCACCGTCAACCGCCTGCAGGCAGTTGCGGCCGAACGCTTCGAATACCCGAGCGCGCTGTTCTTCGCGACCGGGACGCAAAGCAATTTGGCCGCCCTGATGGCGCACTGCGGCCGCGGCGACGAGTTTCTCGTGGGTCAGGACGCGCACATCTACACATCCGAGCAGGGCGGTGCAGCGGTTCTCGGCGGCATCATGCCGCACCCGATCGAGCACGATCCGGTGGGCGGAATCCCGATCGAACGCATCGGGCATGCGATCAAGCCGGATGACGTTCATTGCGTGCGTACGAGGCTGCTGGCGCTAGAGAACACCATCGGTGGGCGCGTGCTGCCCTGCGCCTACCTGCTGGCGGCGACGGAATTCGCGCATGGTCGCGGCCTGCGCACGCACTTGGACGGCGCGCGATTGTTCAATGCCATCGTCAAGCTCGAGATCGACGAACGCGCGGCGGTGGCCGGTTTCGACTCCGTGTCGTTGTGCCTGTCGAAGGGGCTGGGCGCCCCCGCGGGCACGGTGCTGCTCGGTGAGGATTCCTTCATCGGCGAGGCCCGGCGCTGGCGCAAGGCGCTGGGCGGTGGCATGCGTCAGGCCGGACTTCTCGCCGCGGCCGGGTTATATGCACTCGAGCACCATGTGCAGCGTCTCGCCGAGGATCATGACAATGCGCAACGGCTGGCCGCCGGACTTCGCGCAATCGGTCTTGTGGTCGAGCAGCCTCACACCAACATGGTTTTTGTCCATATCCCGGATAATCACGTGGCCGCGCTCTCGGTCCACCTGACCGAGCGCGGTGTCCTGGCATGCGTCACGCCGCGTACCCGGCTAGTGACCCATCTGGATGCGCCGCGCGCCAAGATTGACGCCGCACTGCGGGCATTTAGTTCGTATCCGGGCTGGTCGCGCGGCTCGTAGGGCTCGTTACAGTCCTTTTGCGCGGATCATGGCAAATTCTGCCGTCGCCGGCCGTTCAGCGCGGGGGCGGCCGACGGCGCGCGCGCTCCAGGTCCCGCGGCGTGTCGATGTCGTGCGTCGCGCCGGAAAGATTCACGAGCACCAGCTGCTCGGGCGGCAACCCGCCGATCAGCTCTTTCAGGCCGCAATCCCCGCGAATTGGCGGCGCCCGCGAATAGAGCCAGCGGGGCACGATGAGCGGCGCGCCGCCGTGCCCGCCGAAGCGCGTGGCGATGACGCGCCGGCGGGCGCCGCTCCAACGCGCGATCAGCCGCTCGAGGTCACGGCGCTTCAGGTGTGCGAGATCAACCGGCAGCAACATCACCGCGGCGCTATGGCGCGCCGCCGCGAGTCCGCGCCGGACCGAACTCGACAGTCCGCTGGCACGCTGAGAATTTTCCACCCAAAGGGCCCGCCGGCCGGGCAGTTCGGCCCGGATACGCGCCGCCCGCCGCGGAATCACGACCACGATTTTCGACGCCGAGAGAGGCGCGAGGAGCCGCACGGTGCTGGCGAGCAGGCTCACGCCGCGCACCCGTGCCAGGGATTTCGCCTGGCCCAGCCGGGTGGAAAATCCGGCCGCCAGCACGACGATTCGCAGCTTCGGCCGCACGGAGGAATTCATTGGTATCATGCCCGCATGGCCAACGAACATACAAGGCTGCAGCGACGTCCGTTTTTGACGCCCATCTGGCTGCTGGCGATGATGGCGCTCACGGCGGCGGTGGTTTTTGCAGATGCGGTGTGGCTGTGGGTCAAGGCCGACTCAACCGTGATAGTCGTGGTGCGCCATGCGGAGAAGGTCATGGATGCCGGTGAGGATCCGCCCCTCAACGAGAGGGGGGCGGCGCGCGCGGAACTGCTCGCGCGCCTGTTCGGCGATGCGCAGCGGGCAGGGCATATCGATGCGATTTATGCGCCGCCCGATCAGAAAAGCCGTCTGACTGCGGCCCCATTGGCCTTGCGGCTTGGATTGACGCCCGCGGACGTGCCGGCGGATGATCCGCGCGGTGTGGCGCGTCGTGTGTTGCGCGAACACCCCGGCGGCAGAATCTTGATTGTTGGGCATGGCAATACGGTGCCGGCGATCGTTGCGGCATTGAGCCGCGCCGGCGACATTCCGCCGCTCGATGCCCTGGATTACGGCACCCTGTATATCGTCACGGTGCCGCGGGTTGGCCACGCCAATTACCTGCGCATGACCTATTAATTCGCGGCGCGCAGAAGGATCGCCTTGCGCGCGAAGTCCGCGTGGCGCCCGATCAAAAAATCGGCGAACACGGCATCGCGAACGCGGCGGCTGCTGTCGATCAGGTACGTGGCCCGGCGCACGCCGATACCCAGGGGGCCATTGAGCCCGTACATTTTGATGACGGTCTTGTCCTCATCGGAGAGCAACGCATAGGGCAGGCGGTGTTTTTCGCGAAATTTGGCATTCGATTCCGGGTCGTGCGGACTGATGCCGACGACCCGCAGGCCGGCCCTCTGGATTTCCAACTGCAGATCGCGGAACGCACGGGCCTCGCGGGCGCAGCCTGGAATAAAATGGGATGGGCAGAAATAGAGAATGACCGTGCCGGTGGTCAAGAGCTCAGTAAGTGATCGGTCGGTTCCGGTGTCGTCCGGAAGCGTGAATTCCGCAGCGCGCTCCCCCACCCGTAGCATTAGATCCTCCTGTTGGCTACATCCTAGCTAAGTTCGCGCAAGATTGGTGATACTTTGGCTTGGGCGGCACTTTGCTGCTAGTATTCTGGGCCGTTTTGGGGGGAGTAGCTCAGTTGGGAGAGCGTCGCGTTCGCAATGCGAAGGTCGAGGGTTCGATCCCCTTCTCCTCCACCAATCCCAAGGCCGGAT
>Ga0209048_10004077_pt1 | contig 14033 bp, 13 predicted proteins | sample FrelakmetCRP12CR_FD_187146 | JGI IMG/M metagenome (GOLD analysis project Ga0209048, IMG submission 187146) | Freshwater lake sediment microbial communities from the University of Notre Dame, USA, for methane emissions studies - CRP12 CR (SPAdes)... | ecosystem: Environmental > Aquatic >... | reverse complement strand
GCAAAAGTAATGCAACTCTGACTTTCACAGAATGCCCTTCAATTAAGGTACCTGGGGTGTGGCGCTTGTTGCATTACTTATGTTGTTGTCAATAACAAAGATCATTCATATTTAAAAAAAGGAAAAAGATGAGACTCAAAGATAAAGTGACCATTGTGACAGGAGCTGCGAGAGGATTGGGCAAAGCTTTTTCCATAGCTATGTCGAAAGAGGGAGCCAAAATTATGGCAACCGATCTCATTCCTTTAGGGGATGTGGTAACGGAGATCCAAGCATTGGGGGGCGAAGTAAAGGCCGTGCAAGCTGACGTCACGGTCGAAGCAGAAACCCAGAAGCTTGCAGAGGAGACCTTCAAAGCCTTTGGCCGAATCGATATTTTGGTCAATTGTGCTGCCATCTATTATGGACTGGTCCGAAAGCCTTTCTTTGAGATCGACCCCAAGGAATGGGACAAGCTGATGGGGGTGAACGTCAAAGGGACCTGGCTCTGTGTTAGAGCTGTTTTTCCTTATATGAAACAAAAGGGCAAAGGGAAGATCATCAATCTTTCATCCGAAACGTTCTTCACAGGGTCTCATGGTTTTGCCCACTATGTCTCTTCAAAAGGAGCCATTGTCGGTTTGACTCGGGCCCTCGCTGTTGAGTTGGGCCCCCACAATATCAACATTAATGCCCTCGCTCCTGGGTTTACAGATACGGAAGCGAGCCGGACGATTGCAGATGTGGCTAAGTACGATGTCAGCCGGACACCTATCAAGCGACTGGAGCAGCCAAACGATCTCATTGGAGCGCTCATCTTCTTCGCTTCGGACGAAAGCGATTTCATCACAGGACAGACCCTCTTAGTGGATGGTGGGAGGGCCATGCATTAATCCTGTTTTCTGAGCATCACAGCCGCGGGCTTAGTTTCCGCTGCTAAGCTTTCCCCGCGATATTGTTCGCAATAAAGAAGCCCGCTCACAGAGCGGGGCGTTAGAAACCTTGCCTGTCCAAGATCAAAACCGAGATCCCGAAATTATAGATTCTGAAACATGTTCAGGATCTGGTTCGGGATGACAAGAATAAAAAGTCTTTCCAATCATGTCACGCTGAACCTGTTTCAGGATTTTGTTTGTGTTTTGGGATTGTTTACGAAAAGCAAATCTCTTCCATTTTGAGTGAGGATGGACTCGTCCGCCCGTTTGTTGCAATCGGAGATCTTAAAACATGCAAGAGATAAGTTTCAATATGAATGGAGCCCCTCGAAAAGTCATTGTTGATCCTCAGAAAAGCTTACTCAAAGTCATTCGGGAAGACCTAAAGTTGACGGGTACCAAAGACGGTTGTTCTGCCGGTCACTGCGGCACCTGCGCTGTGCTAATGGATGGTGAAGTCGTCTTCGCATGCAGGGTTCCGGTTGCTAAAGCCCAAAGCAAAGAGATAACGACCATTGAGGGGATCGGCACGCTCAAAAATCCCCATCCTCTCCAATTAGCTTTCGCAAAGGCTGGGGCAATACAATGCGGTTTTTGCACACCCGGGATGGTCGTTCGGGCCAAGTCCATTTTGGATAAAAATCTTAACCCCTCAAGAGACGAAATAAAGAAGGCCCTTCAACCTCATATCTGCCGTTGTACTGGCTACCAAAAGATCTTTGAAGCGATAGAGATTGCAGCCTCTTATCTTCGCGGAGAGACGAAGTCGATTGAATTGAAACTGGTTGGGAAGGGTACCATTGGCCAACCCGTCACCCGACCCGATGCCCTTGAAAAGGCGACGGGAACAACCCTCTACGCTGCTGACCTCGCTGTGGACGGATGTGCCCATATCAAGGTTCTGAGAAGTCCCCATCACCACGCTAAAATCGTCCTTATCGATAAGAAAGAGGCGGAGGCCGTTCCTGGAGTGATCGCAGTACTCACAGCCGACGATGTGAAAGGGACTAATATCCTGAAGATGGCTGGAGATGACCAACCCATCCTCTGCGGGAATAAGGTCCGCTTCATCGGAGATCCTTTAGCCGCTGTTGTGGCCAACTCTGAAGAAATAGCTTCCTATGCCCTCGAAAAGATCCAAGTGACCTATGACCCCTTGGAACCAGTCCTCACTGCGGACGAGGCACTGAAAGAAAGTGCCGTAAGGGTCCATGACGATCGGCCCAACGTCTTTTTCGAGCAACATATCATCCATGGGGACGTCGAAAAAGGTTTTTCGGAGTCGGGGACGGTCCTTGATCGAACCTATACAACACAAACGGTTGAGCATGGCTATCTCGAAAACGACTCTGGCGTAGCTTATATCCACGAGAATGGCCAATTGATCATTCTGTCCGCAAGCCAGAACATCCATGCCCACCGAAAGACGATTGCAGAGGCCATAGGACTCAGTCTGGACAAAGTTCGAGTCATTCAAACTCCTACAGGAGGAGCTTTTGGGGGGAAGTTGGATGTCACCGTGGGCGGAATACTCGGTTTGGCTGCCTTAAAGCTGAAAAGGCCGGTGAAACTCGTCTATACGAGGAGTGAAACCTTTGCAGCCACTCCAAAACGTCATCCCTTCTTTATGAAGGTGAAAGTGGGGGCCAAAAAGGACGGAACCTTGATGGCCTTGAATTTTGATCTCACGGCGGAGGGTGGAGCCTATAAATCTTTTAGCAACAGTGTGACTCAACGAGGCCTTATCCATTCCCAGGGACCCTATCGCTTCCCGAATGCACATGTTTATGGAAAAGCTGTTTATACCAATACAGCTTTCAAGGGAGCCATGAGAGGCTTTGGGGTGCCGCAAGTCGCTTTTGCGATTGAGTCAATCCTCGATGAGCTGGCTATGGAATTAAAAATGGACCCATTGGCACTCAGAATGAAAAATGGTTTTGTGGAGGGGGATACAACGATCTGTGGCCAACGATTGGATCATGCGATTGGCTTCAAGGAATGCATGGAGACTCTAAAACCTCTCTACGAAAAAGCATTGAAAGAGGCCAAAGCAAACACAACCCGTGAAATCAAAAGAGGTGTAGGCTTAGGAGGGGTTTGGTTCGGTCCAGGACGGAGCGCCCCAGATCAATCGGAGGCGTGGGCAGAACTTCTTCCTGATGAGAGCTTACAGATTTGGATTGCAGCATCGGACATGGGACAGGGGACAGATACGATGTTTTGGCAGATCGCTGCAGAAACCATGAGATTTCCTCTGGAAAAAGTTAAAGTCTTTACAACCGATACCGAGATCACACCGGACGGGAACTTTTCCTCCGGAAGCCGTCAGACCTATGTCTCTGGAAGAGCCGTTCAAATGGCCGTGGAAGAATTGAAAAAAGCCATGGATGAAAATGGTGTGAAGACGTACGGTGAAATGAAAGCAAAGGGCTTACCCACTCTGTATAAAGCAGTGAATAAGCCCGTTACTTCAAGACCTGATCCCAAGACCGGTCAGGGTGTGCCATGGGAAACCTATTCCTTTGGAATCCAGATGGCTGAAGTGGCTGTCGAGGTGAAGACAGGCAAGGTAGATGTCCTCAAGATCACATCCGTCCATGATCTTGGAACGGTGATCAATATCCAAAATGTGGAGGGTCAGCTCTACGGCGGCATCTATATGGGGCTCGGATATGCCCTCATGGAAGAGTTCGTCTACACGAAGACCGATAGCTTCGCTAAATTCAGGGTTCCCAGAGCTAAAGACATGCCTGAGATGGAAGTGATCACGCTCAATATTCCCAGGAAAAAAGGGCCCTTCGGTGCTTCAGGCACTGCCGAGTATGCGGATGTTCCGACCGCACCGGCCATTGCGAACGCCATCTTCGACGCTTGTGGTGTTCGCTTCCGGGATTTGCCGATCACACCCGAAAAGATTAAGCGAGCTTTGCGGAGCTAAACATTCACCTCTTGACCCTCTCCTCCCGAGGGGAGAGGGTCAAGAGGTTAGGAGATCCCTTTGAGGCCTGATTTAGAGTGCGGACCCTGTTTAATGAAGTGGGTCTATGAAAGATCAGGAGTTCTGGCCAACAAAGAGAAGCGCTTTCAGTTGATAAGAAATATCCTGGAAGTGCTCTCTCGTGAATTTCATCCTACCGCCAATGTCGGCTGGCTATCTAATAACATTGTCGACTTCGTCCATGAGTTCGTCATCGATTCTGCCGCGTATTACGAGGGACTCAAACTCCAGAGTAACAAACTGGCAGAGGATTTATTAAAGTCTGCAAGGAATTTTATAGAAGAGGGCCGATCACCTCAGGAGAAGTTTCAGCGGGCATGCGGATTATCCGCGGCAACCAATGTCGCTCCCATCGGTGCGCCCTCCGAAGGTTTCAAATTTCAAGAAGCTCTCAATATCATGAAAGCAAAAAATCCATTGCCCACCTTAATGGGAGACGTGTTTAAAGCTGCACAAGGTGCCACCCGCGTTCTTTACATTGCCGACAATGCCGGCGAAATAGGATTCGATTCTCTTCTCATAGCGAAACTCAAAGAAATAGGCTTAAAGGTAACCCTCCTGGTGAAAGAAGAACCCTTTTTCGAGGATGCTACACTGAAGGATGCTTCTTTCTTCGGGCTGGATAAGTTAGTGGATCACATCTCCATCGTAAAGGGGTTCTTCGTCCTGGATAAGAGTCCGACCGCTCATCGTGATCTCTTCAAGAGGAGTGACCTGCTCATCGCCAAAGGCACAGGAAATTACGAGGCCTTGAAAAATGAATTGGATGGGAAAAAAGCAATCTTCATGCTGAAGGTTAAGTGTGGGCCGATCGCTGCGGATTCGGGAGTGGATTTAGGGAGCTTCATTGTGAAGCTTGACCCGTGATGACAGGAATCGATATTTTTTCCATGGCCATGAGAAGATAAAATGCGTTTTCTTTAAATTGAGTTATCTTTCTACTCCAGACGAAGCGATCCGTAACGTTCTCTTGATAGAAGGCAGTCATGAAATGACCGAGCGAAAGGAGGGGGAGGCCTATGTCTGAATGATTCCGTATAGGGTGCACGGATGGTGGGAAATTGAGAAGTATCAACAAAAAAACGAGTTAGGAGGTGGAAAATGAAAGTCTATGATGTTGTTCCGGGGCTTGAATTTAATGAGGAGGATGATCTACAACAATCGCCAGCCTGGTTTCTCGATGCCACCCATTCTGTTCCCCCATGGACCCCGATGTTCGGGTGGTTCTGGATAAACTTCTGCCGGCACGGAATGCAGTACGGCGCTGAAACCCTCTCCCTTCCCACCGTAAAGGGATGGGACTGGCGCTTCAAGGATGGAGGTGGCTATCTGTGCCTTCTCTTCGTCGATTCCGACAAGGAAAAAGAGGAAAGGCAGAAGAAGTTCAGGGAAGCCATCCGGCCCTTCGTCGATAACTATGATGGGCTCTGGGGTGGATACGTCAAGGAGATGTTGAAAAGATATGACCAGGTAAAAGCCTTGAATCTTGACACAGCCACGAATATCCAGCTGCTGGAGAACTTCGAGCAAGTGATCAATACCTGCCGGAGGATGTGGGAGATCCACATGCATATGATGTACGGCACCTACACTCCTTACGTTCTCTTCGAGCAACTCTGCAAGCAGATGCTCAACATCGATGATACCCATCCCACTTTTCAGAAGCTGGTGAGCGGCTTTGACAATGAAAGCTTCCGCGTAGACCGGAGGCTCTGGGAGTTCTCTAAGAAGGCAAAAGATATGGGACTTCAAGACCTTTTTATGGAGACCCCGGCAAAGCAAATCAAGGCAAAACTCGAAACGAGCGACAAGGGGAAGACCTTCTTGAAGGAATTCGATCAATTTCTCGATAAAGAGGCGGGCTGGCGGATGGAGCGAATGGCTGAGATCAACGTACCCACCTGGCAGGAGGATCCCACGCCGGGCTTCGAAACGATAAAGCTCTACATGAAAAAAGGCGGGGATTTCGACCTGGACGAAGATCGGAAGAAAGCCGAGAGGGAGAGGAAGGAGGCTGAGAAGGAGGTCTTGGCGAAGGTTACCCAGGAGCAAAAGGGTTGGTTCTCCATGTTGCTTAAGGTGGCTCAGAACTGCAGCCGGTTCAGCGAAGAACATAACCACTACCTTGATCTTTACACGCATGCTTTGATCAGAAGGTCCTGCATGGGACTGGGGAAACGATGGGCCAAAGCGGGCACCATTCATCAGCCTGAGGATATCTTCTTCCTCATCCCTGATGAGGTTCGAAGGGCTGGAATAAATCCTGACAAATTTAATCTAAAGCCTCTGGTGGAACGGCGTAAGAAAGAATGGCAGGAATGGGGCCAGCGGGGCAATCCGCCCGCCATTATGAAAGAAGGCTTTACCTTGGATCAAGCCATCGGAGGTCTGGTTCAGTCATTGGATCCGATTGCCCTCAAGGTGGTCGTGGGCAGTATGCCGGTCGTAAGAACCGAGCTCAAGGCGGACCTATACGGAACATGTGGATCTCCCGGGGTAGCCGAAGGGATCGCAAGGGTGATCTCCAGGGATGAGGATCTGCCTCAAATCCAGAAGGGAGACATCCTCGTTTCGGCAAGCACCTCTCCTGCGTGGACTCCTGTCTTCAGTTTGATCAATGGCGTTGTAGTGGACAGAGGCGCCAGCCTTTCCCATGCCGCCATCGTAGGACGTGAGTACGGAATTCCCGTGGTCATGAACGTCTTTGAGGGAACGACCAAGATCAAATCAGGCCAGAGGATTCGTGTGGATGCAAATATGGGAGCCGTCTATATCTTAGATAAATAGAATTTTGTTGGATGCCCTGCGCCTTAGTGGTGCAGGGCGTCACCACGAGGGTAAGCCGATGGGTGGAAAATGGATTTACTGGTTCGGGGAGTTGGGTAAAGAAGCATATGATTCTGTTGGGAAAAAATGTGCAAATCTGGGAGAGCTGACCAAGATCGGCCTGCGCGTTCCTCCAGGTTTTGCCATTTCGGTGGACGGCTACAGGATTTTCATGGAAGAGACGGGGGCCGGTGAAGAGATCAAAGAATATGTGAGGAGGGAATTTAAGGATACAAAGGATGTGGCCCAGGAGTTGGAAGCGAGCAAGGTGATCAGAAGCATCATCGAAGGAAAAGAGATGCCGTCGGAAATGCAAGAGGAGCTTATCGCTCATTATAAAAAGCTGTGTGAGGAGTGCCAACAGGCTGATCTCTCCGTTGCTGTCCGGTCAAGTGGAGCGGTGAGCATGCCCGGGCAGATGGAATCCTATCTCAACGTGAAGGGTGCCCAGGAGGTGGTCAAAAAGGTCATTCAGGTATGGGGAAGCGCTTTCACCGCTCGTGCTATCTCCTTCCGCTTCCAGCAAGGACTTCCCATTGATTGGGCCCCTATTGGCGTTGCCGTTCTGAAGATGGTGAGCGCCAAGTGCGCAGGGGTGGTCTTAACGGTCATCCCCACGACAGGAGATACGTCCAAGATTATCATCGAGGGAAACTGGGGGTTAGGGGAGAGCGTCGTCAGTGGAGAGGTAAACCCTGATAGCTATATCGTCGATAAAGAAACTCTGGACGTAGAGAGAACGGTGGTCGAGAAGACAAAGATGGTGGTCTACAACAATAAGGGAACGATCTTGGTTGATATACCGGAAGAGAAGAAGAGGCTTTCTATTCTCGTTGAAGAAGAGGTACAGGAGATTGCAAGGATATGCAAGGAGGTCGAGAAACATTATGGGGTCCCCCAGGATATCGAGTGGGTCATCGATCTCGATCTTCCGTTTCCGAAGAACCTCTTCTTTGTCCAGGCAAGACCTGCCAAGTCTGTACAGAAGAAGGAGAACGATGCCGATTATATCATCGATCTCATGACCCGCTTATTTAAATAGTTCTTTTTTTACGCTATGCGCCATGCTCTTAGCGATTTTTAAGGTAAGGAGGATGAATTATGTACGTCCGAATGACTTTTTTCCAATTAAAGTCGGGGAAGATGCAGGATCTCCGCGAACTTTACAACAAAGAGGTCGTCTCTGCCCACAAAAACCACAAGGGGATCCGTTTTGTCCACCTCCTTGAGTCTCTCGACAATAAAGATGACGGGATTTCTCTTACGGCATGGGACACAAAGGCAGACTTGGAATCCTATGAGAGAAGTGGAGATTACGAAAAGTTAGTAGCCAAGTTCAAGAATATGTATGCCGGGGAGCCGATGCTTAAATCGTATGAGGTGACGGCTAGCTCAGAACCCATCATTCTTCGCTTATTCTGATGTTGGACAAGCGTTCGGCTGAGCCCACGCCGAAGGCTCAGCAGAGGTTCCTGAGCATGTCGAAGTTCACTACGAGTCCTAAAGAACAACATGAGAGTGGCATCCTTCAATTCATTCGGGTTATTGTTTTGAATCCGCTGAACGACAAGGGGAGGGGAAGATGATCGTTTTATATAATCAACATTGGGACCTCATTCCAGGTAAGGAGGAAGCATACACGCAATTCGTCATCGATAAACACCTCCCCACGATGAAAAAGATTGGGATACACATGGTTGGAGGATTCCATGTGGTGGTAGGAGGGGGTCCGCGGATCACCGCGGCAGGAGCAGTGGATGCCTTTCAAAAACTTCAAAAGGCCCTCGAGACGGAGGAGTTTGAAAAGATTACGGCCGAGATCCAACAGTACGTCGTTAATTACGACAGTAGGATTCTTAAACCCACAGGAAGGGTGAAGGCAAATAAATACAGTATCCAATTGGGGGTCTGGAAATTCAACCAATATTTTAACATCATCCCTGGAAGAGAGAAGGAGTATGCGGAGTTTGTTCTGAAGGATCATCTTCCGACCATAGAGAAGTTGGGGATAAAAATGACCGGGGGGTGGCGCGTTGTGGTAGGTTCCGGCCCCTACATTGTGGCTGAGGGGACGGCGGCGAGCATTGTGGAGATCGCCAAGGCCATTGAGACTCCTGAATTCAGTCGGATCACAAAGATTTTGACGTCCAACTATGTGACCGACTACAGCAGCCGTATCCTCGCCCCGACAGGACGTATTGAGCTCCCCTTTATTATGGGCGAGATGATGAAGGGGTTTTAAAGTTCCGAGTTGAAAATCAACCCTTCGACTTTCCCCGGTCTAAAGCCCGGGGTTTGCTCAGGGTTGATACTGAGCGGCGCTTTTGACCCCGTCCTAAAGGATGGGGTTTGGCACCGTCGAAGTATCAAAAGTTGGAAGGATGAACCCGTTTTATCAGAAAATTTTTGAGCGAGCGAAACCTTTCCTGCGCACTCGAAAAAACATCATCCACACGAAGATTGCACTCCGGTATGCCTTCAAACTCTTAGGAGAGGAAAAAGGCGACGAAGGCGTGGTCATCCCAGCGACCCTTCTACACGACGTGGGTTGGAAGGCTCTTCCCGAGCATCTGCAGCTCACAGCTTTCGGTCCAAATCCATCCAATCCCAAGTTGGTCAGGGTGCACGAACGGGAGGGAGCAAAAATAGCCCGATCGATCCTCGAGGGGTTGAATTACTCCCCCAAGAAGGCAAAAGAAATCTGCCGGATTGTCCAAGGACACGATTCGAGAAAGAGGCCTATCTCTCGAAATGACCGAATTGTTAAGGATGCGGATAAACTTTCCCGGTATTCTCGAAAAGGTTTGGCCATCGATTTAGATCGGTTCCGTATCCCTCGTCGGAAATATCTCCTCTACCTGGAAGGAATAATCGATCAATGGTTTTTAACACCCACCGGAAAGGAAATCGCAAAGAAAGAGATTCTTTTGCGAAAGAGTGATCTGTCAGTATGAAGAAGCCTGCCCAACTTTCGAATCAAGCGGAGTCTGGAATGAGACTTTTCATTCAATTGATTTGCATGTCTTGCTATTCATTGCTAATATGTCTTAACGGAAGGGCGAATTAGCAAGGGTCTGTCATGTTTGAGCTTAATGAAGAGCAGAGGTTAATTCAAAAAAGTGTTCGCGAATTTGCAAAACGGGAATTAGCTCCGAAGGCTTCTTATTGGGATACCCGCGAGGAGTTTCCCTGGGAGTTTGTCAAGAAGATGGCAGAAATTGGGCTAACTGGATTACGTTTGCCAGCAATTTATGGAGGTATGGGAGCTGACCTGATGACATCTGGGATAGCGCTGGAAGAGGTTGCTCGATTCGACCACAACTGTGCCATCATCCTTTGCGGCTGTAATATTACCGGAAGAGTGCTGTTGGATGGTTCAGAAAATATGAGACGGTCCTACCTACCGGATATTGTGAAGGGAACATGTATCCTTGCTTTTGCCGCCATGGAGTCAGAGGCTGGTTCGGACATAAGAGCTATAAGAACAATGGCGAAGCGTGTGGAAGATACCTATGTCGTGGCCGGCGAAAAGTCGATGATCACTTTTGCGGAAATTGCCCAAGGTTTTGTGGTGCTTGTCAAAACAGATGAGGAAAACAAAGAGGGGATTAGCTGTATCTTTGTCGAAGCGAATAGGACAGGGATAGAGATCCAACGGCTTCAGGGCTTTGGCTGGAGAGCCACGAAATGGGGAAACATAGCTTTCAGTGATGTTCAAGTCCCCGTAGAAAATCTGATTGGAGAAAAGAACAGCGCCTTATCAATGCTGAAAACCACCGTACAGGAACAAAGAGCCTTTACCGGCCTTATTGCTTTGGGGACAGCAAAACAAGCCCTGGAAGAGGCTGTGGAATACGCAAAGATACGCAAGGTTTTCGGAAAGCCATTGGGTAGATTCGAAGGCATACAATTCAAATTGGTGGAGGATTTTACCTCGCTTGAAGCAGCAAGGCTTACGTGCTTTCAGGCTCTCCACTTAATCCAAAAAAACGCTGTGGAAGCTTCCATCTGGGCAGCGATGGCGAATTTGATCGGAGGAGAAACCGCGTATAAGGTAGTGAACGATGCTATGGATGTCTACGGAGGTCTTGGATATTCAAGGGAGCTTCCTTTAGAGCGTTATCTAAGAGACGTAAAGGCCATACAAATTGCCAACGCCACACTAAAAATGGAAATAGGCCAAGGAATTTTGGGCAAAGCATTTCTTCCCTATGCATAGGTGGGCAGGGGGGAGGGAAAGATGGGAAAATGAAAACATTTTCAAATAAAAAAGATCTGTACTGGAACCCCGTGGTGGAAACCCTTCCTCTTGAGCGATTGCAGGAGCTTCAGGTCAGAAAGTTCAAAAAGATTTTGAAATGGGCCTATGAAAGGTCGAGGTTTCATCGAAAGCTCTACCAGGAGGCAGGACTGAAGCCCGGCGATATCAAATCGTTTAACGATGTGGCCAAGGTCCCAAAAGTGGAGAAGGCGATGATGAGGGATATCCAGAGGAAGGATCCTTTCCCGTATGGAGATGCTCTCTGTGTCCCTTTGGAAGAGGTCACCGAATTTCGGCAGACCAGTGGGACAACGGGAACCCCTGTGTATCAGCCGGATACCTGGCAGGACTGGGAGTGGTGGTCTGAATGTTGGGCTTACCTCCTCTATGCACAAGGTTATCGGAAAACAGACCGAGTCTTCCTGCCTTTCGGGTACAACATCTTCGTTGCCTTCTGGGCAGGCCATTATGCCGCTGAAAAGGTCGGCTGTGAAGTCATTCCGGGCGGAGTGCTCGATACAGAAGCCCGGATTCTCAAAATCCAGGAACTTCGGGCAACCGCCATGATGGCGACTCCTACCTATGTGTTGGGAATGGCCGACACGGCGAGAAAGAAATTAGGAATCGATCCGGCACGAGATCTCACCATCCGCAAGATCACCTGCGCGGGGGAACCCGGGGCGAGCATCCCGTCAACGAAAAAGAGAATGGAAGAAACCTGGGGAGCCAAGGTTTACGATCACGTCGGTGCCACAGAGATTGGAGCATGGGGGTTTGAATGCGCGGAGCAACCCGGGGGCCTTCATATCAACGAAGCCATGTTTCTCGCCCAATTAGAGGATATTGAAACAGGAGAGATGATCGAAGAACCAGGCCGAAAGGGAAAAATCATTATCACGGCCCTTGACCGGATGGCTCAGCCTTGCATCCGATTCGACTCCAAGGATGTCGCAGAATGGTCAAAAGACCCTTGTCCCTGTGGAAGGACGTTCCGCGTCATTCAAGGCGGCGTGGCTGGAAGATCGGACGATATTACAAAAATCAAAGGTGTTTTGCTGGCCCCTTCAGCCATCGAAGAGGTGGTTCGTTCCATCAAAGGCCTGAGCAATGAATTTGAGGTGGTGGTTACGAAGAAAGGGGACCTCGACGACATCACACTCAAGATCGAAATTCTACCCGAAGAGGAAAAAAACCGTGAAACCATCCTCACCCAACTGAAAGATCAACTCCGATTGAAAACGAACCTGGGTTACAACATCGAAGTTCATCCATTCAATTCCCTTCCTCGTTACGAGGTGAAGGCCAAGCGATTTAAAGACCTGCGGAAACACAGTTGATGAGAAAATCCGAAGCACGAAATCCGAAACTCGAAACAAATTCCAATGACCAAAATACAAAATTCTAAATTAAAGTAGCTAAGTTTGGAAGATTTAGAAATTCGAATTTCGAATTTGTTTCGGACTTCGATATTCGGATTTCGGACTTATTTTAAAGCAATTGAAATAATAAGGAGAATTTGATGACTCGAAGAGAAATTAAAAAGCTCGACACTCGAATCAATACGATCAAGAAGGCCGCTCAAGAATTGAAAGCACTCTCGGGCAGGATCCCAGCCGTCGACCGGAACACCGTTCGAATCCTTGCCTCGGTGAAGATGCTGGAGATCAACATCAGTGATGTGAAAGATCTGCTTTAGAAGTGAGTTTCGATCTTAGATCAGATACGGTTTTGGGGGTGGTCAAGGAGATAACCCTCCTCGAGTGAATGGGGTGCAGGCTCCGCGTTATCCCTTCCCTGGAAACACCATTTTTCAGGCAGGCTTTCTTACAGAGACCATTCACACGGGGGTGGCTGTATTTGATTCTACTCTATCAAGTCAGAAACGTTCTTTTTGAGAAGAAAGACAAAGGTTAGGATTGAATCTGCATTCCGTTCCACCGCTTCAAACCCATTGCCTAATTCCTTCAGCCTTTTTGTTCTCTCTTCGATTGCCTTGATCTCCAAATCCATTGCTTTCAAATCGTATTCCATGTCTTCTCTCCCCTTTAACCCCTTAGAAATAATGCCCCGGTGCTCTGCAGTCCCGCTATCGCGGGATTACATCTTAAAGAATTCCGGCGGGTTTTAATGCCCCGCTCGGCTTCGAGTCGCAACGACTGGAATTTCTAACGGGGTTTACTTCTTTGTCGAGTCCTTAAATCTTGCCGATTTTAAGGTATAACGGGGCAAGCCTCCGGGTTTGACTGACTCGATTTCGAAAGTGAGATTTGTCCTGATCTTGAGCTGCTCCCGGATTCGTTGTCGAAGCTCTTTCTGCTGGGGGTCGGCGACGGATGGATCAGTCTCCACTCTGAGTGTCAGAACCGGCATGATCCCTTCTTGCGTTAAGATCGTTTCAAACTCCACCACTTCCGGGAATTTCCCCCGGATCACCTCTTCCACGACGCTCGGACTGAAGAAAACCCCCCTGATCTTTCTGAGATCATCGACCCGTCCTCCGACCTGATCCACCCGGACGGAAGTTCTTCCGCACAAACAGGGTTCATCTATCACCATCATCATATCTTTCAAATTGAATCGTATGAGAGGAATGGATCTCCGACAGAGGGAGGTGATCACGGCCACCCCTTTCACCCCTGGTGGAATGGGCTTCGACATCGTCTCTAAGTCTACCATTTCTAATAAAAAGTGGGGTTCAATCACATGCATCCCTCTCTTTTGAGAACACATTCCGGCCCATCCCCCTGGCTCCGTTCCTCCAAGATGGTCAAAGACATCCGCCCCCCACCCCTCTTCCAAGCGAAGTCGAGTCGGTTCCGGCATGGGTTCACCGGCACAAATCATTTTCTTAATAGTTAGATCTCGCTTTGGATCAATCCCCATCTCTTTGGCCACTTCTGCCATGTGGAGGCCATAGGTTGGAGTATTCATCAAAGCCGTGGCCTTCACCTCCAGCATTTTCTGGATGCGGCCTTTTGTATCCAGCGCCCCTCCTGGAACTACGTCACATCTCAACTTTTCGGCAGCATAGTGC
>Ga0209048_10004076_pt1 | contig 14038 bp, 10 predicted proteins | sample FrelakmetCRP12CR_FD_187146 | JGI IMG/M metagenome (GOLD analysis project Ga0209048, IMG submission 187146) | Freshwater lake sediment microbial communities from the University of Notre Dame, USA, for methane emissions studies - CRP12 CR (SPAdes)... | ecosystem: Environmental > Aquatic >... | reverse complement strand
GGGAAGCGAGACTATGCCGAGCGAAGATCGCCCTATCGAGCCACTGGCGCCGCCGACCGACTAACCTTCGGCATAGTCCTGGACTCGGCATAGCTCCGCATGGAGTGCGTGCCGTAGTCGGCCGCGTCCAGCCCGATCTTCTCCACCCACGAATCCAGGATGCGCGCGTATTGGCGTGTACCCAAATGCGGCGAGGTATGGAGTCGGCTGGGGAAAAGGTAGTCGTCCGTTTTCAGGCCAGCCTTCCTGATCCACGCCTCCACCGCCTCGCGGGTCGGTGCCGAGATTTCGAACTGCACCGGTCGCTGGGTCTTCTGCTGCAGGACGATGGCGCGGCTGGCCACACAGTCGCCGTGACAGGCGCCGCGGACGCGCAGCTTGACCAGATCACAGACGCGCAGTTTGCTGTCGATGCCCAGGTCGAACAGCGCCAGTTCGCGCCTGCAGTGCTCCATCTGCAGGTGGATCCGGATCGCCCAGATCTCCGTCGGTTTGAAGGGGACCTTCTGTCCAACCAGCTTTCCCTTGTTCCACGAGATACGGGGGTGAGCGGTGTTCGTGCTTTCCATGATGAACTCCTCGTGTTGAGCCGGGTGACGCGCAGGCGCCGCACCGGTTGCCCAAGGTCGAAGCGGGGTGCCTGACCTCGGCAACATCCATCATTCGGAATCGGTGGGAAGGCGGGGGAGTGCCACTCGCAGTTCGTGACCCGAACCGAGATACGACGGCGGCGCCGCCGTATCGGCCGCCGTCTATCGGCTCAGAGACCGGCTGCTGGCGCCGGTGACAGGCACAATGGCTCCAACCGGATCTTCATCATCGGTCGGGTGCCTCCAGGCCCACATGTTCACCCTTCACTGCACGGCGAAACTGCGCGATCGACTGAAGCGGCCGCCGGCGGAGCATCGGCAGTCGACGATGACCCAGCTGGGCGACTGGTACGCGACCGCGCTGTTCTGGAAGCCTCACGTCGTGCTGCTGGTCAACGAACGGACACTGCTGCCGGTGCTCTTGCCGCTGGCGCCGGCGGACAGCCTGCTTGCGCGAATCGGCCCTGCGGTTGCCGATGTGCTGGCGCGCCACGGCATCGACGCACGGTTCATAGAACGTGAAGCGGCGGCCATGGCGCCGATCGATATCGCGAAGACGAGTAACCGCCGCGTGCTCGGCACCATGAACGAATTCGCGTTCGAGGCCAAGGTCTACCGTGACCATGGCGGAACGACAGACCTGGTTGAAATATCGATGCGACTGGCCGAAACCCCCTGTGGCGCAATCAGATACGACAGTCCTTCGCGTCTGCTGAGGACGATCACCGCTGAGCTGTCGCACTGAACGTCGTGAACCTACGCAGAGGGGAACGGGACGCGGATGAACGTCGGCTGCCGAGCGAATCGGCGACCGGCGCAATGCGGCCATGAGCCGACGCTGAGCTTGTTTGGATCATCGGATGGAGAGCGGCCCTTGAACCTGGACCGGACGGGGGTAAAGTGCCTTCCCGCACCGATCCCCTAATTCACGGAGTCCATGGAACCTGCCAAAAAGGCCAGTTCGCTAGAGATGCAATGCCCGCGCGGCTTCCGGCCGGGTGCGCGTTTCCCGTTACACGGAGTCGGTTCCGTTTCCGCCGACAGATGACCCGATGAAATCGTTCGTTAGGCGTCAATACCCATCGCTTCGACATGCTGTCTTCGCTTGAAGTCGCAATCGCCAGCCCCGCCGATCGTTTGCCTGTCTATCGGATGCTGGAGTTGTACCAACATGACCTCTCGGACATCTGGGACCAAGACTTGGACGTGCACGGCGAGTACGGCTACGAACTTGACCGGTTCTGGGGCCGACGAGAAGCTTGGCCCTACGTCTTCAGAGTAGAGAGCTGCCTCGCTGGGTTCGCCCTGGTCGACAAGCGAGTTCACATCCCCGGTGACGACTTTTGGATGGATCAGTTCTTCGTGCTCAAGAAGTACCGTCGTCGTGGCATCGGCGCCCAAGCTGCCCGAACAGTCCTCGACTTGCATCCGGGCCACTGGCAAGTCGGGCAAATGCCGGCGAATACTCCTGCGCAAGCATTCTGGCGGCAGTTCATCAGTACGTACACGAACGGTAGCTACACCGAAGAACGAATCACCACCGGCTGGTGGCAAGGCTATGTTCAACGCTTCATTTCGTCGGGGCCGAGATGACGCCGCTAACCCTTCGCTCGATCGGACCTCAACCAGCTTGGCCCCGCGAACCGCCTTGGTTCGACATGCACTTCGCGGGGCCAAGCCGATTCCGTCCGCTCAGCTCAGACGTTGAGCGTCCCCACTCGGGCGCGCCCCGAATGCCGACTCTCAGAAAGTTCGGCCGACGGCAGCGGATCGTGAGCGAGCCGTCGCATTTTTGAATGCGGCCGTTCGGTTGCAACTTTGTCGACTTCGCTGGCAGATGTCCGTCAATGACCGCATTCACCGAATTCTCATCTTTTCGACGAACTCAGCGAACGGCAGCTTGCCAACGTATACCGGGCGCTCGAACAGAAGATCCCCGCTGACGGGTTTGGGTCGTGAGCGAACGGTCGCAGTTTTTGAAGTGGCCGTTCAGTTGAAATTTTTCCTGCGCCGCCGGTAGATATTCGCGAATGGCCGCATTCCCAGAATTCTGATCTTTTCGACGAATTCAGCGAACGGCATCTTTCAGCGAACGCGGGGAATCGCAGCTGTCGGCCATGAACGGTCATCCAAGCGCTCGTAAGGCGCCATTGAGAAGGACCGGTCCCGAAGCGGAGCAGGCGTCGCGCGACGGCGTGCACAAAGTCAAGAAATCTCGATAGCTGCCGTTCGCAGATCTTTGATACCGCCGGGCACGAAGTGCTGCGCGAGTGACTGTTCCTTGTGGGATCGAATTGGCGCAAACGACCCGATCCGGTCCCTCGCGGCCCCGGCATCCGATGTTCGCTTTGCGCTTCAAAGCAGCCGACCGTTGCTGGCTGCCGGCTTTCATTCGCCGCACGTCAACGGCGGGCGACTTCAAAGTCATCCGAGAGGCTGCCGTCGAAATCCCCGAAAGAAGGACTGCGGCGCGGCCGGGCCGGGAGCGGCCCTTGGCGGCATCACAACTTCTGCAACTGACGGATTTCTTTCGCCGGGAAGCGAGCTTCGGGTTCTGTCGCGCTTGGAATGACCTTGCTGCTGGCCTCGCCAGATTCCGCATCCGCCCCGACTAAGCGATCTTGCCGCCCAGCCTGCGGCAGTCAACCCGAACACCGAGACTCCGGCGTCCGTCACCTGAGTGACAATCGAAATCGTCTCGCCGGTACGTACCATCCGAGCGGGCGAATCAACTGTCGGGTTTCTTTACACTCAAACCCTGCATCCCGGGGCTTGAGACAAATGCCCTTCACGAAATCAGGGGCTTAGCTCGTCCGGTCCGAACCTTGCTTTCATGTGATCAAGGGTCACGTACGCTTTCGCCAGGCCGTGTTCAGCACCGCTCGACAGCGTGCGCGGTGGGAAGATTTTTCATCTTCTGATGGAGCAAGGCGATGAGCACACGTCAAATCACACGGTGGCGGCCTAAGGCGCGTTCACTATTGGCGGTCGGGTTGGTGGCGGCAGGTCTAACCTCGACGGCTGGCGCCAGCTTGGTGACCTACCAGTTCGCCGGCACCATAACCGGCGGCTCGGGCTCTTCCGGCACGATTCCTGTCGACCTTCAGGGCCAGTTTTCCGTCGGCGACGCGGTGACGCTCACGTATGTGATCGACACCACTACACCCCAGCGCACAGACTCGACCTTGAACAGTTATCCCTCGATGGGGTACTACCCCTACGCAGTTGCCACTTGGAGCTTGACGTACGGGACGTACACCGCGAGCGGAACGGGGGGCTACGCGACCTTGTGTGACTCGACGAATAGCTTGGGCTGCGTTACCCCGTACTTTCCCGGGTTCCCTTCGGGCACCGGCGTCTCCGCGGACGGCGTGCGCTTCGTTGGCTGGTCCACGAACTACATGACCGCCAACAGCATTAACGACTACGCTCTGTGCAGTTCCAACTTTGCCCCGGAGTGGGATTCTCATATTCAGTGTTCAAACGTGAGCATCTTTGATCCGAGCGGGACGGCATTCTCCGGAGTCGCACTGCCGTCTTCGCTAGATCCCGCAGCATTCCCGGGCGGAAGCAACCCGTTTGCTAATAACTCGAGGCTGCAATTCACCCAGTTGGATGCAAACGGAAACTGCGTCAAGAATTCCCAGGGAGGCTGCAATTCACAGTACATTACCGCGACCATTTCGCTCGTTCCCGAGCCTTCGACGCTCGCTCTTATTGGCATGGGGGTATTCGGGGCATTGGCCGCGCTTCAGCGTCGTCGCGGCCTTCAGCAGAGGGAGAAGCGCGCACTGACGTGATGAGGGCGCTGGCTCTGGCGCTCTGACTTTCCGGAGGCTACGCGAGGGCCGGGCGCGCGGCCTTCCGGAAGGCCGCAATTCGCGCGGGGCTTGACGGACTTCGTCTCTGACTGCCGAATCGATCCGACCGGCCCGCAGGGTAAGGACTGGCTGCAGTCGTGCCACCGTCGCCCATCGCAGGCAGCAAGTCCGATGTGGGTCGCAACGGGCCGATCGAAGCCTCGGCCGTGACTGCGGACTGTAAGAGTCTCCGACACCCAGCTTCACATCCGCGCTGCATCGAGGCGCCCTATCGGGCTGCCGCCACCGAATCGATCGAAGTTCCACAATCGGGAAGAGCCGCCGTTCGCGGCCACGGCCGCGGCCGACCGGTCATGGCCGGTCGTGTGAGTTCGCGACTAGGCCGTGAGCTATCTGTCGCGGCAAACGCCCTAATTTCCAAGGGCGGCTTTCAGCGAACATCGGGAAGCGCAGCTATCGGCCACTTGCTGACACTCGCGCGCCCCGTGAAGTGACATTGGAAACGGCCGGTTTCAATGTATAGCTGTCATTGCCTTTCACGCCTTCATCTACGCGTCCCGATATCTCCAAACCGGTCGGTCGGAGATCGGCGGCGTCGACCGACCAATAGAGCCCCACGAGCGTCAGCTCCCCATAGCGCCGAATAGGTGTTACCGAGGTTCAGCAGACACCGCCAAACGATTTCGCGCACGCTATGCCGCAATCGCGGAAGCCGACCTTTGGGTAACGGCGGTGCGATCACTTCCGCTGGCAAGATCCACTCAGCTGTTCGGACCTGTTCGCCTGGATACAGCACGGCCCGCCGGCGCAACAGCACGAAGGAACAGCTCGACGTTGGCGCGGAGCAATTCCGCGTTCTCGCGTGCGCTCGGCATACTGAGCCCGAGCAGTCCGCGGATGTGCCCGAGACCGAGATAGAGCGACAGGTACTGGTCGGCGGCCAGACCCGGGTCGGTCAACTGGAGGCTGCCGGCCCTTTGCGCCGCGCGCAGGTAAGCGGCCACGTTGTTGACGATCGCGAGCGGTCCGGCGGCAAAGAAACTCTCGGCGGCAGCGGTGTCCACGCCCTGTGCGCCATACAGCGTCCGGTGGTGGTTGATCACATCCGGGCTGCGCATCAGCCCAAGAAAGGCGCGGCCGACCCGTGTCAGCGCATCGCGCGGGTCATGCGGGTCGAGCCGGTCCCAGTCCACGTTGCTGAACTGCGTGTCGATCCGGTGCGTGACTCCGGCCTGGAACAGCGCCGCCTTGGTCGGGAAGTAGCTGTAGATCGTCACTTTGGACACGCCCGAGTCGGCGGCGATCGCGTCGATCGACGCGCCCTCGTAACCGTGCTCAGTGAAGTGCTTCTTCGCCGCCGTCAGCACACGTGCCATCCGCTCCGGGTCGCGCGGGCGCCCGCGCGCGCGGCGCTCGCCAGCGAGCTTGCCTACCGTATTTTGTTTACTTGACTTATCAGTAAACATATTGATAGACTCCTTTCATGAACTTAATAGTACAGTAAATAAAGGATCTGTGCCATGTCCACCTTCATTGTTCGCTTCCGCTTCCTCCCCGCGCTCGCCGTGCTGGCGGCCGCCCTGTCCGGTTGCGCCAGTGCGCCGTCGAAAGCGCCGGCGATTGTCGCAGCGGCGGTCGTGGCGGACCGGCCGGCGTTCCTCAACAGCAGCGGCGGCGCGCCGTTTGATGAGGGCCGCTGGTGGCAAGGCTATGGTGATCCGATGCTTGATCAGTTGATCGACGCGGCACTGGCGTCCAATCACGACGTGCGCATCGCGCTGGCGCGCGTCGCGCAGGCCCGCGCGGGCGTGGACGTGGCCACGGCGCGGCTGCTGCCGTCGGTGAATGCGATCGCCGCACAGTCGCGTTCCGAGACCGGATATGACCCGGTGGTGCGCCAGCGCCTGCCGAACATCGACGCGCGCCGCGCCGGGGTCGACGTGTCCTGGGAGATCGATCTCTTCGGCGCCGCAAGGGCCGCGCGAAGCGCCGCCGGGGCGGACCTGCTGGCGGCGGAGCAGGGGAGGCGCGGCGCGCAACTCGCGGTGATTTCGGAGGTGGCGCGTCAGTACTTCACGCTGCGCGGGGCGCAGGCCCGCGTAGCCATCGTCGATGCGCTGATCGCCTCACAGCGCGAAACCCTGCGACTGACGGAAGTGCGCCGCGCGGACGGGCAGGCCAGCGATTTCGATATTGACCGCGCGCGGGCCGACCTCGCCGCCACGCGGGCGACGCGACCGGCTCTGCAGACGCTGGCCGCGGTGACGCAGTACCGGATCGCGACATTGACCGGCGGCGCGCCGGGCGCGTGGGCCGCGCTCGAAGTCGCCGCACCGCAGGCTGAACCGCTCGCGGTCGGCGCGGGCCAGCCGGCCGAGCTGCTGCGCCGGCGACCGGACTTGATGGCCGCCGAGGCGCAGCTGCACGCCGCGGGTTTCCGCCGCGACGAAGCGACTGGGAACCGCTTCCCGCGGCTGCTGCTGTCCGCGTTGTTCGGGCGCCAGTGGACCGAATGGAATGCGCTCGATCTCGGCGCCACGCGTTTCGCCAACGTCGCTGCGACTCTGGCGCTGCCGCTATACGCCGGCGGTCGCATCCAGGCCGGCATCGATAGCGCCAACGCGCGCGAGCAGGAGGCGCTCGCCGTCTACGAGCGCTCGCTGCTGCAGGCGCTCGAAGATGTCGAAAGCGCGCTGGTCGCGCTGCGCAACGAGGGCGCGCGCGCGCAGGATCTCGAGCAGTCGGTGGCATCACGCGAGCGCGCGCTGGGCCGCGCCCGGGCGCTGTATCGCGAGGGCCAGGCCGACCTGCTGCTGGTGCTCGACGTCGAGCGCGGGTTGCTCGCGGCGCAGCTGGATCGCGCCTCGCATCGCACCGACCAGCTGCTCGCCGTCGTGCAGTTGTATCGCGCGCTTGGCGGTGGATGGCAGGCGGCCGAGTCCGCCACCGCCGCGGCCGCCGTGCCTGCCGACGCTGCGGTCAATGCCTCGCGGCGCGCTGCCGCTGCTTCCTGAGTTCGCTCACTCCTTTAATCAAGGAATTGCCATGACAACGTTCAGCCCAACACGTCTCGTTCCGTTCGCGCTGGCTGCAAGCACTGCGCTGCTGCTCGCCGCGTGCTCCAAACCCGGCGCGACCGTCACCCCGCCCAAGCCGGTGCGTGTGCAGCCCGTCGTGCTGACGGCCGCCGACAAGCAGGAAAGCTTCACCGGCGCCGTCCGTGCACGCGTCGAGTCGGATCTCGCCTTCCGCGTCGGCGGCAAGGTGATCCAGCGCCTTGTCGAAGTCGGGCAGCAAGTGCGTGCCGGACAGGTCATCGCTGAGCTCGATGCCGCCGACTACGGTCTGGGCGTGGCGGCAGCGCTCAATCAGCAGCAGGCCGCGGCCGTCGATGCGGAGCAGGCTGCGTCGGACGCCGCGCGATTCGCGCGGCTGCTCAGTGAAGGCGCGGTTAGCCAAGGCGATGTCGAGCGACAGCGCGCGCGAGCCGATGCCGCGCGCGAGCGGCTTGACCAGGCACGACGGCAGGTCGAACTGGCGCGCAACCGCGCCGGCTATGCCGTTTTGCGCGCGCCGTTTGACGGCGTCGTCACGGCATTGCGGCTGGAGGCCGGACAGGTCGTTTCCGAGGGCCAGCCGGTGGCCACACTGGCCGCCAAGGGCGAACGCGAGATCGTGATCGACGTTCCGGAGTCGCGCGTCCTCGCCACCAAACGCAGCACGGCGACGGCGTCGCTGTGGGCGTCCGACGGCGCGCGCTTTGCCGTCGCGCTGCGTGAGCTTTCGCCGATCGCTTCCGCGGCGACGCGCACCTATCGCGCGCGCTATCGCGTCGGCGCGGACGCGCCGCCGATGGAACTGGGCATGACCGCCACGGTCTGGCTCGGCGCTGGCGGCGATGCGCGCAGGCCGGCCGTTGCCACGCTGCCGGCCAGCGCGCTGGTTCACCGCGACGGTCGCGCCGCCGTCTGGAACGTCGATGCCAACGGCGGCGCGACGACGCTGGTGCCGGTCGAGGTCATCGCCTACGGTCAGGACGACGTGCAGGTCACGGGACTCGCAACCGGGCAACTCGTCGCGGTCGCCGGGGTGCAGAAGCTCACGCCGCAGATGAAGGTGGTCGCCGTCGATGGGGACGACAAACCCGTGCTGGCGCAGGCCGCACCTGCGCTGGCCGCCGCGCAGCCAGCGACGCTCGCGCGCTGACACCGGACCGCATCGGAGGATCCTCATGAACCGCTTTCCCAACCTGTCGCACTGGGCGGTCACGCATCGCCCGATGGTGCTGTTCCTGCTCATCGCCGTGCTGGCGAGCGGCGCGTTCGCGTTCCTGAAGCTCGGCCGCCTGGAAGACCCGAACTTCCGCGCACCGACGATGAACGCCATCGTCGTGTGGCCCGGGGCGACGGCGCAGGAGGTGCAGGACCAGGCGCTGAACCTGATCGAGAAGAAGCTGCAGGAGCTCGACCACTTCGAGAACGTGCGCACCTTCAGCCGCCAGGGCTACGGCGCGCTCTCGATGTGGCTGAAGGGCGGCACGTCCAACGCCGAGCAGGAGGCGGCCTGGTACTACGCACGCAAGAAGATCGCCGACGTGCGCGGCCAGTTGCCGGCCGGCGTGATCGGACCGGTGATCAACGACGAATACAGCGACGTCTACAGCCTGATCTGGATGCTGCAGGGCGAAGGCTTCGGCTTCGCGGAGCTCAACCGCGAGGCCGAGCAGATCAAGAAGCAGCTGCTCGAGGTGCCGATGGTCGCCAAGGTCGACGTGCTCGGCAAGCAGCCGGAGAAGGTGTTCGTCGAGATCTCGCACCGCAAGCTCGCCGCGCTCGGCATTCCGCTCAACGCGGTGTTCGACGCGCTGGCGCGGCAGAACGCGCTCGCGCCGGCCGGCAGCGTTGACACGACGAGCGATCGCGTGCTGCTGCGGGTCGACGGCGCGTTCCGCCGCGTCGAGGACATCCGCGCCGTGCCGCTGGAGGCGCAGGGATGGCTGCTGCGCGTCGGCGACATCGCCGAGGTGCGCAAGGGCTACGAGGACCCGCCGCAGTACACGATCCGCCACAACGGCGCACCGGCGCTCGCGATCGCGATGACGATGACGCGCGACGGCAACATCCTGACGCTGGGCCGCAATCTCGAGCAGCGCATGGGCGCGATCGAAGCCGCGCTGCCGGCGGGGCTGGAACTGAAGCGCGTCGCCGACCAGCCACGCGTCGTGGACGAATCGGTCTGGGAGTTCGAGCGTTCGTTTCTCGAAGCGCTGGTGATCGTGCTGGCGGTCTGTTTCGTCAGCCTCGGCTGGCGCGCCGGGGTGGTTGTCGCCACCTCGGTGCCGGTGGTGCTGGCGGCGGTCGCGTGCGTGATGTACCTGGCAGGCTGGAACCTCGACCGCATCTCGCTCGGTTCGCTGATCATCGCGCTGGGCCTTCTGGTGGACGACGCGATCATCGCCATCGAAATGATGATCGTGAAGCTCGAAGCCGGCTTCGATCGGCTGCAGGCGGCGAGCTTCGCGTGGACGTCGACCGCGTTTCCGATGCTGACCGGAACGCTGCTCACGGTGGCGGGTTTTATGCCGGTGGGATTCGCCAAATCGATCGCCGGCGAGTACGCAGGCGGCATCTTCTGGGTCGTCGGCGTGGCACTGATTGCCTCCTGGTTCGTTGCCGTGATCGTGGTGCCGTACCTGGGCCTGAACCTGCTACCGGCCAGTTACATCGAGAAGCTGAAAGCGAAGCACTCCGCCAGGCACGGCGCTGGCGGCGCAGCATTCGATCCGTACCAGTCGCCGTTGTACGTGCGGCTGCGCCGCGCGGTGACCTGGGCGGTCGACCGTCGATTCACGGTGATCGGCGCCACCTTCGGCGCGCTGCTCGCGGCCGGTGCCGGCATGGCGCTGGTTCAGCAGCAGTTCTTTCCGACCGCGTCACGCCCGGAACTCATGGTCGAGCTGAGCCTGAAGCAAGGCGCCTCCATCGAAGCGACACAGACCGACGTGCGCCGGCTGGAGAAGATCCTCGCCGACGACCGCGACGTGCAGTACTTCACCGCCTACACAGGTGCGGGCGCGCCCCGCTTCTACCTGTCGATGGCGCCGGAGCTTCCCAACCCGGGCTATGCGCAGTTCGTCGTGATGACGAGCGGGATCGAGGCGCGCGAGCGGCTGCGCACGCGGCTGATCGACCGCTTTGCCACCAGTACGGATTTCCCCGCAGCGCGTGTGCGCGTCACACGGCTGGAGTTCGGCCCGCCGGCGGGGTACCCGGTGCAGTTCCGCGTGATCGGTCCCGACGCGCTCGAAGTGCGCCGCATTGCCGAGCAAGTGCGCGCCGCGCTGGCACCGAGCCCGCTGTTGCGCGATCTGCAGTTCGACTGGAACGAGATGGTGCGCGCGGTGCGGCTGAAGGTCGACTACGACAAGGCGCGGCTCGCGGGCCTGACGCCGGCAGACGTGTCGGGCGCCGTGCAGACGATCTTCAGTGGCGCGCCGGTGACGCAGATGCGCGACCGCGAGGAGCTGATCGACGTCGTCGTGCGCGCGCCCGAGGACGAGCGGAAACGGCTCGACGACCTAGGCTCGATTGCGCTCAATACGCCCAACGGTCCGGTTCCGCTTTCGCAGATCGCGCGCGTGTCGTATGAACTGGAAGAGCCGGTGCTGTGGCGGCGCAACCGAAATATGGCGCTCACGGTGCGCGCCGATGTCGTCGACGGCATCCAGGGCCCGTACGCGGTGGCCAAGCTGCGGCCGGCGATCAAGCCGATCATCGACGCGCTGCCGCCTGGATACCGGATCGAAGAAGGCGGCCCGATCGAGGAGAGCGCGAAGTCCAACGCGGCGCTGTTCGCAGTGTTCCCGGCGATGTTCCTCGTGATGCTGACGCTGCTCATGGTCCAGTTGCAGCACTTCGGCCGCATGGCGATGGTGTTCATGACCGCGCCTCTGGGACTGATCGGCGTAGTGCCGGCACTGCTTGCCTTCAACGCGCCGTTCGGTTTTGTCGCCCTGTTGGGTGTCATCGCGCTCGGCGGGATGATCATGCGCAACTCGCTGATCCTGGTCGACCAGATCGAGCAGGACATCGCCACCGGCCATGCCCCGTGGCAGGCGATAGTCGATGCGACGGTGCGGCGCGCGCGGCCGGTCGTGTTGACGGCTGCGGCGGCGGTGCTGGCGATGATCCCGCTGACCCGCAGCGTTTTCTGGGGGCCGATGGCCATGTCGATCATGGGCGGGCTCGTGGTGGCCACCGTGCTCACGCTGATCTTCGTGCCGGCGCTGTACGCGGCGTGGTTCCGTGTGTCGCAAGGTGCCGTAACCAACTCGCAGTTCGGCATTGCCGCGCCAACGCCAACGCCGACAACTCAGCCGGTGTGAAAGTAACGCAATTCCACACTCACTATTGAAGGAGTCTCCCTTGCAGATCTCACCCAGGCCTGTTCACGCGCGCGCGTTCTTTGGCGCACGCCTTCGATCCCGCCAGGCCATCGTTGCTGCGGTCGTCGCGCTCACGGGCAGCACCGCGGCCGCGGCCGCCGATATCAAGGCGCGCGCCGAAGGGATCCAAACCCCGTTCGGGCAGATCGGCTGCGCGCTGTTTCCGAAGCCGGCTGCAGCCGGATTTCCAATGGACAACAGCGTGGCAGTCGTCCAATGGCTCGCCGCTGAAGCCAAGGGTGTCACCTGCCGCTTCACCGAGGTCGTCGCGGGCGTGTACGCAATCGGCGTCTCGCATGACGTGAACGGCAACAGGAAGCTGGACACCAACTTCGTCGGTATACCGGTCGAGCAATGGGGCGTGTCCAACAACGTTCGTCCCAAGCTCCGCGCGCCACGATTCGACGAAGCGGCGTTTCGGGTTTCAGACGAATCCAAAGAAATCGAGCTCGATATCAAGGTGGCCAAATGAACTCGCGCAACGGTGAATTCGTGCGGCGCTATGGGCCCTGGGCGGTCGTTACCGGTGCGTCCGATGGCATCGGACTGGCGTTCGCACGCGCGCTCGCAGCGCGAGGTTTGAACCTTGTACTGGTCGCGCGGCGCGCCGACGTGCTCGAGGCGCTGTCCAAACAGCTTGCCGCCGACCATCGCATCGAATGCATCGTTCACACAGCCGACCTGATAGGGCTCGACGCCGTGCAGCGACTGGTTGACGCCACGGAGCAGCTCGATATCGGCCTGCTGGTCGCGGCCGCAGGCTTCGGCACGTCCGGGCCGTTGTTGAGTTCGCGCCTGGCCGAGGAAGTCGACATGGTCGAACTGAATTGCACGTCGGTGCTGGCGCAAACTTGGCACTTCGGCCGCCGCTTTGCCGGGCGCGGCCGCGGCGGCATCGTGCTGCTGAGCTCGCTGCTCGCGCGCTGCGGTGTGCCACGGGCTGCCAACTATGCGGCCACCAAGGCCTACGTGCAAAGTCTTGCCGAGGGCTTGCGGACCGAACTTTCGGCCATCGGAGTCGATGTCATCGCCTCGGCGCCGGGGCCGATCCACAGCGGTTTCGCCGGGCGCGCAAATATGCGTATGACGCTTGCGCTGCAGCCGGACATCGTCGCGCGTGTGACGCTGGAAGCGCTCGGCCGCAGGACCACAACCCGTCCGGGATGGTTGTCGAAGCTTCTCGACTGGTCGCTCTCGAGTACGCCGCGCTGGGCGCAGATCATGATCATCGGGCGGGTGATGAAAGCGATGACGGTGCACCAAGATCCGGTTGGATCGTCTGCCGCGTGATCTGTCGCGGTCCGGGCAGCCGTCGGCAAGACCCGATCGCCCTTGCCAACGGCATTCGGCCGAGCCAATTGGGAGCGACCAATGCGCGTGTTTTTGCCTCGAGTTCGGCGCCAAGTCGACATCAACAGGCAGCCAGATTCCGGATTTGTTAATACTCTCCTGTATCAGCGCTGATCCTGTGGACGAGCTTCCTGGAGGGTGTCAATGCGTCGCTGCCCTGTCACCCACCTCGGTCGCCGCACGCGAAAGCCTGCTTGCGCCGCGTTTTGATCTTCCTAATGGAAGCCAGCAACGACCGCTGACCGGACCGACCGGTCGTTCTGACATATCTTCGCCAACCCGCTTGGGGTCGGCCACTGCTGGCGGAACGGCTTGGTTTCTTCGGTCTGCTATCTGTATGTCTGCGGTCATCGACGCCGCGAAGGACCGGTGTGCTCTGCGTTGCAGCGGGTGAAGACATGAATGGAGCGGGGGCTGTGGCCGGCAGCACGCGGCCAGGACCTGCCATTCACGCGCTCCCAAGGCGACATTGGGAACGACCCGTTTGAACGTGCAGCAGACGTAGTGCAATGCAGTGCGCGCGTCGCCGAAATCTTCAAAGCCGACATTCGGGGATTGGCAATACCATCCGACAAGAAGCACTGCTTGAGCGGCCGGTGCTAAGTGGATCGAAGCTCTGCAACCGGCCCGTTGCTGACGGTCGTCGTTGCCGGAAACGGACGCAGCGGTGTGACCGAAGAGCGGTCATAACACGACGCTTCTTAGCCGGCGCGGACGGCCTTGGTACGACCTCTTGGCGTGCGCCTCGACCGATCACCGGCGTAGGCGTCAACATACGCATCCAGCAGGCGACGAATCATCCGCTGATACTGGGTATCTGACCTGGCGGCTTC
>Ga0209048_10004075_pt1 | contig 14041 bp, 14 predicted proteins | sample FrelakmetCRP12CR_FD_187146 | JGI IMG/M metagenome (GOLD analysis project Ga0209048, IMG submission 187146) | Freshwater lake sediment microbial communities from the University of Notre Dame, USA, for methane emissions studies - CRP12 CR (SPAdes)... | ecosystem: Environmental > Aquatic >... | reverse complement strand
AGCTCTGGCCGGGCTGGCAATTATGCTCTGGGCATCCTATACCAATAACCAGTACTTTCCGGCAAAAAATGTCACATGGAATCCCTTATTAGGGGGAAATGTACTCTGGTTTCCGCCTCTCTCATTCGATCTCATTATGCTTGGTGTGGCAATCATGGGAGTTGGTTTAACTTTTGTATTTTTCAGCGTTCTGGCTCTTCGAGAGCTACGTAATCCTGACCGCAGCGACCTGGGTACTACGCCTGGTGTCAGGATCATGCTCGGTGTTGGCATTGCGTTTCTGATCGTTTTCATGCTCGTATGGGCGCTTAAAAGCCCTCAAGACATCGTTTCAGCCACGGGTCTGAGCCTGGCAGCTATTAATACAATTTACAACGTCTTCCTGGGCATTGCCATCTTTAGTGCTCTGGGCGCATTTGCTCTCCGATTTCACTACCTGCTGCGTCCGGTACGCAAACGTACTATGTCCGGACTCTATGGGGTTGGGATCAATTTAGCGCAGGTTGGCGTGATTTTCCTGTTGGCATGGTTCCTTGTCTATCCGGCGGTTGCCTGGATCCATTCCTGGACATTTCTAGGTCTGGGCAATTACCTGACCATCTGTGGAAAGTCATCTGATGTTCCTCAAACCTGTGCTTTCTCGCAGCAGGCAGGGTATATTATAAATGCCTTTGTGACAACGAACTTCTTTGTGTTGATGATGGCGGGCATCGCGGTTTGGAAAGGTAGACGCAATCTCGTTGTTATAAGCTGCATCACGATCACAGCGGTAATCGCTATGGCAACACTGCTGGTACATATGCATCCAGATGAACTCTTTATCGCTGAACTTCTAACAGGTGGCATGCTGGTGCTTGCAGTGATCTGGACGAACGTCGCTCGACGCGAATTTGCTGTCGTCGGTGAACGAAATCTTGGTTGTGTTGGCCAATGGCTTGTTGTGGGCACCTGCCTGTTCATCTATATCTCGTGTTTCGGTTTCTTCTCTATCCCAGGTTTCAGGGAAACGGAGCCAAATATACCTTCAATTCCTGGAACGGGTTTCAATGCAGGCATTAGCGGCGGTGTCCATGCCATTATAGTGTTCTTTGTCATAGGCATTCTTGCCGCTATTCAGTTCTACTTCCTTGTACGCAATCGTTATCGTGTATAAGGGGTGCTTCTATTCCTGTCTCCAAAAGCGACATAGAATGTAATAAAGTGGCGAAAGGTAAATGTTCCTTTCGCCATTTTATTGCCTTGTGATATACTGGTCGTACCTTTGTTTTGGAAGTATGTGGGAGCCATATTGAAAACGCCTGAACAGCTGAAAATACTCATTCTTGCCGCTGAAGTTGTGCCATTTGCCAAGGTCGGGGGGCTGGCGGATGTTGTAGGAGCGCTACCTAAGGCGCTCAAGGAACTTGGACACGATGTGCGTGTGTTTATGCCGCGTTATGGCCAGATCAAAGCAGATAGATTCAAGTTGACAACTGTTCTGGATACTGTTCCTGTTAGCATGGCGACTTTCAAAGAGCAAGTTGGTGTATGTCAGGGCGAGATTGGCGATGGGATTCCAGTCTATATGATTGATGCACCACGGTACTTCGATCGCGAAAACATCTATGGATACACGGATGATGGTGAGCGTTTTATCCTGTTTTGTCGTGCTGCTCTCGAATCGATGCGTTTACTTGGTTGGTCTCCCGATATTGTACACTGCAATGACTGGCAGACAGGTATCGTTCCCAACTGGATGCATACCGTTTATCACGATGATCCATTCTTCGCTGATACAGCTACAGCGTATACCATTCATAATCTAGCCTATCAAGGTATCTTTGGCTACCGTATCCTGGAAGTGGCGGGAGTTGCTACCGGGGGATTCCTCTATCCGCAAATCGTTGAACTTGCGAATGTCGTTGATATCATGGGACGTGGCATTCTCTTTGCCGATGTTGTGACGACGGTAAGCGAACGCTATGCCCAGGAGATACTTACTCCCACTTTTGGTGAGAAATTAGATCAGCTTCTTCGTTCGCGTCGCGATCGATTATTCGGCATTCTCAATGGTATTGATTACCAGGAAATGAACCCTGCCACTGATCGCTATATTCATACACGCTTTGATTCAAATTCGCTTGCTAAACGTGCTGAAAATAAACAGGCTCTTCAAGAAAGGGCACATCTTCCCATGAAGTCAGATGTGCCGCTTCTTGGCATGATTTCGCGCCTTGCGGATCAGAAAGGCTTTGATCTACTCGCGCAGATTATCCAGCCATTGCTGGCCCAAGGTATCCAGTTAGTTGTTCTTGGCATTGGCGATCAGCATTACCATGAAATGTTCCAGAATCTGGCCGCGCGATACCCTCAACAAGTTGCTATTTTTCTTACCTTCAATTCTGAATTGGCTCAATCCATTTATGCGGGCAGCGATATGTTCTTGATGCCCTCGCGTTTTGAACCTTGTGGCCTGGGCCAGCTAATTGCTATGAGATATGGTAGCGTGCCGATAGTCCGCAGTGTTGGTGGTCTGGCTGATACCGTACAGGAATATAATCCGAGTACCGGCGAAGGCAATGGGTTTGCTTTCATTAACTATGATCCCTGGGAGTTGTTCGCTGCCATAGTACGCGCTCTGGAATTATATCGATTTAAAGAGATCTGGCGTACCCTTCAACAACATGGTATGGCTGCTGATCACTCCTGGTTAGCATCAGCTCTACGTTATGTGGAAGTTTATCGCAATGCCATAGCATTTCATAAAAGCGGGAAGTGATAACTCGATGCTGGCCGCATTTAGGGCGAGCGTAAGGGGCCTCCAAAATCTTTATAATAGGATGTCCAACCATCAGGAGTCGAAGTCCTGCCACAGTGATCGAGGAAGCCAGTCAGTTTTGCCTCTGTCATATCTGCCAGGTGAACAATTAAAGCCTCGATAGTCGCGGGATAGACAGGTGAGCCAAATTCCTTTGTGCCATGGTGTGCCAGGATAATGTGGAGCAAATCCAGCCGCGTTGCTTCATCCATCTCAGTTACATGCTTTGCATGTTGCTCTACATACTGTGTTCCCAAAAAGATATGGCCGAACATTGTACCATCAGGAGTAAATCCTCTGCCTGGCTGTTCTTCTAGTTCTTGTAGTTTGCCGATATCATGCAATAGAGCGCCAGCAAGCGCAAGCTCGTGATTGCAGGAGTAAAGAATCGCGAGAAATTGAGTTATCAACGAAACATTAACCGTGTGTTCGAGCAGGCCACCAACCACTGCACCATGATGCCGCACAGCCGCTGGCCAACGTCGAAATTGTTCTATCACATCGTTCGTGAAACAATCATGCAGAAGCTCTTGAAGACCTGGATGTTGTACCGTGTTCATCAGATCCCAAAACTGATCCTCAAGTTCAACCAGGTTATGACGTGTACTGATTACAAATAAATCAAGAGGTGCAGTTTCGTCTAGCTCGACACAAATCAACTTTATGTGCAGGTTATTCTGGTATTCTTCTATCAGGCCTTTGATCAGAACAACCTTACCTGGCTGTGGCGCGCTGATTTCTCTGTGCGGAAGATCAAATTGCCTTGCCGTAATGGTATTACCCTGTTGGTCACGCAATTTGAGTTGACGATATTGCTTGCCATTTTTTGTAGTTCGATTTTGTACTTCTTCAGCTAATAACCATCCGTGTACCTCTGTATTTACTACCAGATCTCTGATAATGATCGGCGCTGGCTGTTCTGAAGTTTCTCCCAGGTCTACATAGGTATGATTGTCCATGAATTCTTTCCTCCAATTTTTTTTATTGTACGTATTTCATACGTGCGGTATCAGAAATGCGGAAAAAAAATGAAAATTTCCGCTTTGCCAAATTGTATCCGTATAAAAAGATCATGAACGTGATAACTCAAACCCAAATTAAGGGCAAATTGACGATTACCCGGAAGACCCCTATACTAGCCGAGGTAAACACAGGCCTGCGCCACCAGGAGGAGGTGTGGAATATTATGGAGCAGGAGACTTCTCAATCTGAGAAAGATGGTACCTATGACCAGGATCTGTTTAGACGACGTGCTATTCTTGCATCTCAATTTCAAGCTCTTCCCGCATATGGGTCAGTCGAGTTTTGGAGTCTTATTGAAGAGTCCCAATTAAAACTAGCCCTACCATTAGAAGTTTTAGTCAAATGCATTCGCGTTGCGATTGCTCGTGAGGATACTGCGGGCAAGAAACGTATTTTTGAAATGATTTTTCGTCGCACACAGGAAGCAAATGAATACTGGTCCAGGCAGATTCTTAGCCGAATTCATCTTCCGTCAGAGGAACGATGCATGTATGCTCATGATTTGTATGCCGATCTTTGTGAATGTGTTATACGTGCTCTACATGATAGCAGGCGGCAATTCTGGGAGGAGAATTTTAAACACTGCCTGTGCTTTGAACGCAAACATGCCTATCAAGCATTCATGACCCGCGAAGGACGATGGTATAATCAACATGCACATGAATCAGGTACTCGCCGCATTCCTCGATCACTCATTAGCAGGTTGGATCAACCTGTGCAATATGCTAATGGTGAATCAATGGAAATGGATCTTGAGGATGAACATGCACAACAAGCGTTGCTTTCTGTGGAACAACACGATCTTCCACTACTCATTCTCAATCTACCGGAAAAGTTACAATCTGTGATCTGGTTAATTTTCTGGGAGGGTTTTCTGACAGTTGCCCGCAAGCGTGAGTTATGCTATACTGGTGCCAATAAGGACAGATGTTCGTCTCAGGAGGACCTATGCGCGTCGGCCAAACTGTTCAGCCTTTAAGCTATGAGCTTCGCCTGCCAGATGCGGTGCAAGCCGCTGCCCTGCGCTTGCTCGATGCCTCGCGCGAGGTCATTAACGCCACGGTAGCTGCCCTGTGGGAGCGCCTCGACGACTTTGGCGAACGGGAGACGAAGTACGCCTACAAACAGGTCACCGCGCTGATCGGGTCAAGCGACCCGCATGGAGATCGTCAATGGCGCTGTGAAGCCGAGCAAGCAGGCCGCATCCTGCGAGGGCAAGCCAGGCGCAAACAGCACTTTAGCCAGATCCTTCCTCTGCTCGAGCAGGGCATGATCCTGCCCAAAGGGGAGCGCGCACGAGCAGGCAAGAACCGCACAGCGATCAAAGCGGCCCTGGCCTGCCTGCGTGATGAGCACAGCGATGGGGGCAGTGCGGTGGAACTGCAGAGCCTCATCGAACAGGCCTGCAATTTCTACCTATCACTTGGCTGTTTTCCCGAGACATATGAAGACATGCAAGCCGTCCCCCTGCTCAAAGTGGGCATCTTGCCTTACGCAGCAGATGATGGCGGCTTAGCTGGTCAGGCCTATCGGTTCCGCATGGACGTGCAGGGGCGCTGCTGCTACCTCGCCTTTCGTTCACCCGATGAGCAAGGGGTCTGGAAAGCCTCGTGGACCGAACCTCAGATACGCCTACCCTTGCCCGATCCCGTCGTGCAGCGCCTCCAGGCAGGAGAACGTCTCGCGCCAACGCTGCGCGAGGTCGCCGAACCAGACGGCACGCGCTACGCCGTCCTCGATCTCAACATCGAAGTTCCTGCCGCTCCGCTGCCTGATCCACAGCAGGTGCAGCGCGTGCTCGGCTGGGACTGGGGAGTCAGGACGCTGGTCACGGCGACGGTGCTGGACCTCTCGGGCAACCGACTCTCCCCCCCGCTGTTCCTGGATACCGGTGGCTTCGACGGACGACAAGCCCACACCCGGCGACATATCGATCGTCTGAAGTCGAAGGTGGCGAACCTGAAAGCCAGGCGGGACCAGTTTGCGGTTGGCGATAAGAGGCGAGAACCCTCGGAGAGGAAGCTGGTCATCTTGCGCCGGGAGATCGCGCGCTGTTGGAGGAAGTACGAGGCCAGGAACAATGACCTGGCACACCTGGCCGCCAATATGCTGATCCTGCTGGCGGGTGTGTGGGGAGCAGACTTGATTGCAGGTGAATCCCTCAAGTCTATGAAGTCGGATGGCCGGGGACGGGGAGCCAAGGGCAGATGGGTGCATTGGCGCAATAACTCGCAGATCCGCGGAGCACTGTGGAAATGCCTGCGCTACAAATGTCATCTCTCGGGGCTGCATCTAGCCTGGCAGCACGCATCAGGCACAACGCACACCTGCCCCCACTGTGGCAAGCCTGCCAACACCTACGCTTGCCCAGCCCTTGATGCTCCTGTGCGTGATGCGGGAGCCTGGCTGCGCTGCTTTGCGTGTGGCTGGAATGGGGCCCGAGACTACGCCGCCGCCATCAACATTGCCCTGTTGGGCGTCGCCTCTCTGGTGCAAGACATGGCGCACACAGTGCAGAGGAACCCTCCCAAACGTCCTACCATGATCACAAAAAATCTCAACTCGGAGTCCTATACGGGTTCCGGGCTGGCGCTACGGTTGCCGCCAACACCCTTGAGGGGGTGCCTCGAGAGAGGAAAGCTGTTCGTCAATGGCTGGAGCAAATCTGTGACCCTGCATTCCGCTTTATCCCAAGAAACCATGCTGCGTTTATGTGGCTAGCAGCCCCTTTGTGACAGATTGCTCAACCTAGACCTACTTCTCAGCAACGGTAGAACAGAAAAGAGTGTAGCCACTATTCTTGGCGTAAGTGATCGCACTGTTCGTAACAGGTTGCATAAAGCTTTAAACTTGCTGCGTACTGTTATTGAGACGGAGGGAAAAGCTATTCATGGATAGAGAACAGGAAGAAATGTTTCAGCGTTTGACTGCTCGTTATGTCTCAGAGTTTCGTACTGGGCAACGACCACGGATGAGCGAATATTTGTCACGTTATCCCCAATATGCAGATATGATCGCTGATTTTGTAATCTACTATCATGCTGTTGAGGTTGATGTTACCCGCGAAAGCGAAATCATACCCCCTCTTTCTCAAACTTCTCGTGCTGCTTTTGATGAAGCCTGGAAAAATGTGGTGCATGCTGATACTGAGGCCAGTATGTCTCTGAACTCGTTGCAGGTGGCTGCGGATAGTGTGCATAAATCGTTCTTTCAGGTGTCCCTGGAGATAGGTCTGGGCCAGGATATTCTAAAAAAATTGGATCAGCATAATATTGACGCTGCAACCATACCGCAGGAATTATGTCATAGATTAGCGAGGGCCTTGCATAGCCCCCTGTTCGCAATCGAAATGTATCTGGGGCTTGTGAAGCAAAAGCAACTTACACTGGATGTAGCGGAAAGTCCTGCTATCTATCAAATAGAAGGTCAGGCTGGTTTAGATGTGCATGCACATAGCTTTCAGGATGCCGTTGAGCAAAGCAAACACATGTCAGATGAGCAGAAAGGTGTCTGGCACTCTATTCTTGTACATGAAGGTCTTTCGTGATAAAAGGCGACGCTGTCGGGGCACAGTCCAAATGGGGAGAAGAACTGCGCCCGACAGACCTCAATGGGAGGAGGATAACTGCTTATTCTTTCTCGCTTCTATAAAACTGGAAAGGGTTAGATTATTCGTCTATGCAAGAGGTAATTGCATACCTTGATTGTCACTCAGGTATCAGTGGAGATATGTTTCTGGGAGCTTTGCTCGATCTTGATGCAGGATTCTCTTTAGATTTCTTGATACATGCTCTGGCCGGCCTGCCTTTACAGGGTTATGAATTAAGGCTTGAACCTTTTCAAGACAAAGGTATTCTCGGCTCACGTTTTGATGTGGTGCTATCCGATCAGGATACAAGTTTTCCGCAAGTGCGGAGCCTATCCGATATCGTAACTCTGCTACATGCCTCTACATTGTCCCCTAAAGTGCGTGAAATCGCGCTATCGATTTTTCAATGCCTTGCAAAGGCCGAGGCAACTGTTCATGGGACAAGCGTTGAAGAAGTGCATTTTCATGAAGTGGGCGCAATTGACGCGATCATTGATATCACGGGGGCAGCAATCGCTCTTGAAGCTCTGGGAATAACCGAACTCTATACCTCGTCTCTGCCGCTAAGCAGCGGGCATGTGCAAACTGCTCACGGGGTCTTGCCCGTTCCTGCACCTGCAACATTAGAGATTCTACGCCAGATTCCAGCTCATTGGAAACCATCACCCGCGGAAGGCGAAATGGTAACTCCTACTGGTGCGGCAATTCTGGCAACACAGGCTAGATTTCAAACACCTGCCATTTTTATTGAGCGCGTAGGATATGGCTTTGGCCGGAAGCAGTTTCTATGGCCGAACTGCCTGCGCGTCTGCCTTGGAAGGGCGGGAAATTTAAATCGACAAAGTGAAATAGCAGATAGCGATTGGGTCGCTGTCATTGAAAGCAACATGGATAATATGACAGGCGAACTCCTGGGTGGGTTAATGGACAAACTCTTCTCTGCCGGAGCATTCGATGTCAGTTACACTCCAATACAGATGAAAAAAAATAGGCCTGCCGTAATGCTGACTATTATTTGTCGGGTTGAAGACGGCAGTACCATGTCCGAACTGCTCCTTAGTGAATCGAGTACATTGGGTGTGCGAATTTCACAGGTACAGCGCATCAAGGCACAGCGTGTGTTAGAGCGCATCGAAACGCCATTTGGTCCAATATCGATGAAAGTCAAGCGTCTTGGTGACCGCATTATAAGCGCCACACCAGAGTATGAGGATTGCCAGCGCCTAGCCCTGGAAAAGGGCATTCCACTTGCAGATGTGTACGAAGTTGCTCGCGAGGTGATGAAGACAATGTTAGCAATATAGGAAATAACTGTTGAGAAGTCCTGTTGTAATTTGTATAGATAAGTTCTCAGGCACTATAATATGTTTTACCAGTCAACGTTTTCAACTTTCTTACAGAGCAGATACGTCAAATCTAGACAATGAAAATGAACCATGGACTTCAAAGATTGGCGCAAAGCGCTTGATAACCCATCAGATGAACCTGTAACTCCTAAAATTGGCAGATTTAGAGGCAAGCAGTATTTTGATTATATCGATGAGCAGATACACGAGGCACAGGCCCGTGGCGATTTTGACAATCTGCCTGGCAGTGGGAAACCGCTGAATCTCGATGAGAACCCTTTTACCGGTGACAAGGCTCTGGCGTATAGTTTACTAAAACAAAATGGGTATGCTCCGCCAGAGGTCGAACTGGCAAAAGAAATTCGCACCCAGTTTGAGAAAGCTCAGCAGAAACTCGAAAAATTGCGTCAACACAGGAAAAGTTTATGCGCCAGGCGTATACCACCTTTCGGTAGTGAGAAACGGGCATTTCATGATGCAGTTGAGAAAGCCACTACTCAGTACGACCAATTGCTGCGTGAGCTAAATCGGAAGATCCTCAATTTGAATTTAATCACCCCCTCACCTATGCACATGCCTATGTTTGAAGTAGAGAAGTTGGTACAAGAATTTCGTAACTCTTGCCCTCCCATTCAATAAAATGAAACAAATTAGACAAAGCTTTTCTCTAATTTATTGAGAATGTTATAAAAAAAATGGAGGTGCAATTATGGGGCTTATGGAAACTGAGGAAACAAACCGGTTCACCTTTGAGGCATTCGCGGCACATGCTTTTTATACAGAAATTAACCGATCATTGGTTCGGCAAGCACTCGCACCTCTGATGATGTTTCCCATAAATCAAGCGCATACAATAGTCGATATGGCTTGTGGCACCGGATCTGTTACTCGTCTTATTGCAGAGGAAACCTCTGATCATCATAGATCTCAACAAACGCGCATTGTTGGTGTTGATCCCTCAGCAGAGGCATTACGTCTGGCACAAAAGAGTCTAGAAGAAATGGGGTCAAAAGCAGATTTTTTCCAGGGAGAAACTGAGAATCTTGCCTCCATCGTCCAACATGTTGATGCGGCTTTCTTCTGTAATGCGATTCACCTCATCATCAACAAACTCGATGCCTTTCAGCAAATGGCTGCCATTCTTGCTCCCGGAGGCATTCTGGCCTGTAATAGTGCTTTTTATGATGGAACCAATCTAGATGAAACTTTTCGTTTCGGTCGTTTGTGGATACGGCGCGCCGTAGGTTGGCTACGTAAAAATCATCCTGAAGTGCGTTTGTCACGTGAAGCTAAAGCAACAGCCAGGCAATGGCTCAGTCCTGATGAATATATCAGTTTGCTCAATCAGAGTGGATTTAACTCTGTTCATGCGACTGAAGAAAGGATTGCAATGCCGCTGGATAGCATTATAGACCTGGGTCACTACTGGTTATTCATCGAGGGTGCATTGCCCGGTGCGCCATTAGCTATTGGCGCTGAGGCTCTTGGTTCGACTGTGTATGATGTGGCTCATGAACTTAACATGGCGTATTTACCCCGCATGTGGCTGCAAATTGTTGCAACAAAGGGGTAATCAGCAACAATGAATCTTTGCGCATGAATGTGTAAAAGTAACCTCTATGTTCCGGTGGACGAAGTCCCAATTGGCTCTAAAGCGAGGTTGCGTTTTGATGCTACAAAGAATAATCAAAATGAGCTTTCCACACCAAACCGGGGGAAGCTCAAGATGCAGGGAGTCTGCTCAGAGAGGTTTGTGCATGTGTGTGACGATCTCTGATTCGGTGCTGGTGTTGCCATTTCTATCAATGTATTCCCAGTGAATGGGAAAATCACCGTGTCCCCAGTCGACATATCCCAAGTGTTCATACAGGCGTTTGGCATCGGAATTATCGGTGCTTCCTACCTCTAATCCAATCTGGGCGAATCCTTTCTCTTTGGCTATTCGCTCAGCTTCTCGAATGAGCGCCGTTGCTATGCCCTTTCTGCGATAGGCAACTCGTGTCCCGCCCCCTTCCAAGAAGGCAGACTGAGTCACATCCACGTAGTGCATAACATGCGCATCATCAGGTCCGCTCCAGCGCAGCAAGAAGTGACCAACAGAGGTGTGATCATGCCTGGCGATGAGATACACTCCTTCGCCTCTGTTCTGTAGCTCGTAGCGTTTATAATGATGTTTTGAGAGCGACCCAGGAGAAAACTCGTATTCCAGCTGCTTCAATTGGGACGCTTCCGCTGGTTCGATGGTGAATGTGAAAGCTTGCTCATGCATTCGTGAATTCCTCATCAGATTTCCCGGGCAAATGGAAGCGAAAGGTGGGTAGAGGCGCCGTGAAGAATGAGTAACAGAGAAGAAAAGGGAGTTGATGAGGGGCTCGAACCCCAGCTAGTTCGCAGTACCTCAATCAAGAGCCTCGCTCTTTCTTCCTCTTACTACTCGTTTTCCTACGCTGAATGAACTCGTCGAGATCAGCACGAGAAATGCGATATTCCCCGCCAATATCCAGGGCGTCCAATTCACCGGTTCGTATCCAGTTGCGCACCGTTTCAGGGTTGACCTGTATCTGGTCTGACACTTGCTGAACAGTTAACATTTTATCGTCACTCATCGGGCCTCGCCTTTTCGATTTTACTTATTATATCGTATTGAATGGTGTTTAGTCAACTGATATCGAATAAACAAGCTTTAGAAAATATATAAAGGAATCTAAGTGTTTAAACATTGACAAATCATTATCAAGTAACGTAAAATAGTACCAGATAGTAGCTAATACGATATAGTTGCGCTGAAAAGGACTCAGACGTATGGAGACGGAGTTACAAGCGGACAAAGGCCAGTGGAGCAGCATCGTCTTCAGTTTTGATAATGAGGGATTTCGTAAGGGATTCGAAAGTGGAAGCCGTTACTACTTCGTGGATACTAATAGGGAAAAGCCGCAACGCACAGCGAAACTCTCAGCAAGGGAATTGTTGCATCAGAGTGCGGTGACTGATGCCGGATCGAGTCACTACAGTTTTGATGATGAGGGGATTGACTATCTCGTAGAGCATCTGGGTGTGTTTCTTGGGTACATGAGTGGCACGTTACAGGTGTCGGCGATCGCAAATGAATAAGCGGGGAGAGGCTATCCTTCAGGGTAGCGGGTAGCCTCTTCTCGGAACCGGAGAAAGTATATGGGTTTTTTAGGCATGAAATCCAAAGCGGAAAAGACAGAAGCAGCTATATTAGCACGTTTATCAGGGCGTGATGGTGTAACGATCCTACTCCCCTTTGGGGGAGGAAATGGTCGATACGATCTGGTAATCGATGATAATGGAACATTCTATAGAGTTCAGTGTAAGACGGGACGACTGGAACAGAATGGGACAGTCATAGAATTTAACGCTGCGAGTTCTACCTACCACTACTACGGTGGTAAAGGACGTGAGTGGCGAGACTATCGGGGACAGATTGAGTACTTTGGAGTGTATTGTCCTCAGATTAATAGAGCCTTTCTTGTCCCTGTGGATATTGTAGGAAAAACAGCAGGTAAATTGAGGTTAGTTGAGACAAAGAATAACCAGTCGAAACATGTGCATTGGGCAGAGGACTAAGAGATATGAATTAAGAGAGACGATGCTGGATTCGAACCCGCGACAGGTCGGTTGATAGCTTTTTCATCCCATCGAATGGGCTTGAAGCATTCGAAGAACTTCTAGGGGGTTGCTGAGGGTACGGTTTCATGATCTATGACCCAGTGTGGCAGCCATTCTGATTCATAATTGAAACGAGTAGTGATAATGGAGTATGTCAGGAGAAGGGTATGGCTTTCAAGGATGACGAAGAGCGTAGGGCCTACTTCCGAGAATATAACAAAGGCTGGTATCAACAACATAAAGATCGCCTATTAGAGAAGCGTAGGCAGCATGACGAAGATTTAAGGATGTGGCTTAGGCGATACAAGAGTAAACTTCGCTGTGAAATGTGTGGTGAGAACCATCCTGCATGTATCCAGTTTCACCATCGCGATAGAGAAGATAAGAGTTTCACTATCGGCAAGATCATTGGAAGAAGAAGGTATATAACCCACAAAAAGCTAGAACAAGAAATCAGAAAATGTGACATCTTATGTGGCAATTGCCATGCAAAACTTCACTGGCAAGAAATGCACATGACCGATAGTGGAGGTGAACACGATGCCTTATAAGGATAGAGAGAAGGCAGCAACTTACCGAAAAGAATACCAGAGAGGATGGTATCGGCGGCACAAAGATAAAATACTAGAAAAGCGTCTGGAGACAAGGAGAAAGCGAGAGCTAAATATTAGAGACTGGTTCAGAAGTTATAAAGGTGAACTTAATTGCATGGAATGTGGCGAGAACCACCCTGCGTGCCTTCAATTCCATCATAGAGATAGGGAAGAGAAGAACTTTACCATTAGCAATGCTGTTTTGCGTGGAACGAGTATCAAGTCGCTTATGAACGAGATAAAGAAGTGTGACGTGCTCTGTGTGAATTGCCATGCAAAGCGACATTGGAGAGAAACACACGAAACGGATAGCTGGGAAGAGTTAGTACCGGAGGTATAAAAAGAGCCGGTGGTCGGATTCGAACCGACGGCTTGCAGCTTACGAAGCAGCTACTCTACCACTGAGTTACACCGGCCAATCATCTCTTACAAGCATGTTATTATCACGCTTGTAGCGCATTTGACGTTAGCGATTATACCCTTTGCATATTCTTCGTGTCAAGCACTTTTACTTCCCGAATCATGCCTTGTCAAAGGCGTCCCACTCTGATATGCTTCATTCATCAAAGTAATTCATCACCACAGAAAGGAGGTGTGGCCTATGAGCAATTGTCAACCCTGTCATGAGACAACGCACCTGCTGAGCGTGAAGCCAACGCTGATTTTCACATCCATGGGCCTAGATCGATAGGCGTTAGTAAAAACATGTATTTGCCCAATATGATGCACGGCGCCTACCAAAAAGGGTTGCAACTTGTCGCCACGGGGGATTGCTTTCAACCTGATTGGTTAAAATATTTGAAGGCGAATCTCGAGCCCGGCGCGAGTGGTTTCGTGTACAAGGACGTGCACTTCATCCTGCAGACGGAAATAGAAGATCAAGAATCCGTGCACGAGATCATCTTGTTCCCGGATTTCGACACGATCGAAACCATCAAGAAGCAATTCAAGCCGAGCTCGTCAAACATTGACCACGAGTGGGGAGGACGTCCTCGCGTGAACCTTTCTCCCGAAGAAATCGTCGAAATCGTTGTAAACTCGGGTGGCCTTGTTGGTCCCG
>Ga0209048_10004074_pt1 | contig 14045 bp, 9 predicted proteins | sample FrelakmetCRP12CR_FD_187146 | JGI IMG/M metagenome (GOLD analysis project Ga0209048, IMG submission 187146) | Freshwater lake sediment microbial communities from the University of Notre Dame, USA, for methane emissions studies - CRP12 CR (SPAdes)... | ecosystem: Environmental > Aquatic >... | reverse complement strand
GACACGGTACGGCCCGGGTCCGCCGCAAGCACCGTCGTCGGCGCGGGCATGGTCACCGGTGCGACGATGGTGGGCGCCGCCGTTGCGGGTGCTGGCGGCGTCGGTGCCCGAGGAGCCAGGTCCACGAGCCCCGCGGCGGCCGCGCCCCCGGCCGCACCGGGCACGGTCGGGGCCGCCGCACCGACCACGGTGCCTGTCGGTCCGTTCCCCCCGCGCAGAACGGCGACCCCGAGCACGACGCCCAACGTGCCCGTGGCGATCGCCAGCGCCGCGGCCGCCAGCCCGCGTCGCCAGCGCCGCCGGGTGCGCTGTGGCCGCTCCCACACCGGGGGTTCCGGCTCCGGGCTCCGTGTCGGGGCGGCCGGGGGGACTTGGGTCAACATCATGTCCGTCTGGTCCTGTTGGTTCCTGCAGCGACAGCGACGCCACTCCGGCGCCGACGCTAGAGGATCGAGAGGTGGGGGCGGGGGCGAGGCCAGGACTCGACCCGGCGCGGGGTCAGAGGACCGCGGATGGTGAGGCGTTCACCACGTGGGGCATGCATGTGTTGCACCGGTGTCGGCCGTCGAAGGGAGGAGGAGCTCAGCGATGGCGCAGGCGGCGGCGGTGGGCGTCCTCGGCGAGCGCCTCGAAGGTGCCGAGCGCCGTCGCCTCCCAGCTGTAGCGCCGGGCGTGGTCCTTGGCCCCGGCCGCCAGCTTCGAGCGCAGCTCGTCGTCGCACAGGACCTGGGCGATGCGTTCGGCCAACTGCTCGGGCCCGGGGGCGAGCAGACCGCTCACGCCGTCGAGCACGGCATCGCGGTGGCCGGCGATGTCGGTGACGACCGCCGGCGTCGCGCACGCCGCCGCCTCGGTGATCGTCATGCCCCACCCCTCGGCCGCCGACGCGCTGGCCAGGACCCACGCCCGCCGGTACAGGGTCACGAGCTCGTCGTCACTCACCCGGCCCTTGAGCGCGACCCACCCCCCGGCGTCGCGCTCGCGCACCAGCTCGTCGAGCCGCTCGCGCTCGGCCCCCTCACCGACGATCACGAGCCGCGCGTCGGGCACCCGCTCACGGACCGACCCCACCGCGTCGATGAGCAGGTCGAAGCGCTTCACGGGCATGAGGCGCCCGACCGCGACGACGAGGGGGACATCGCTCTTGCGACGGCCCGGGCTGTAGCGGCGGTCGATGCCGGGCGGCACGACCCGGACCCGATCGGGGCGGAAGCCGAGCCGGTCGACGAGCTCGCGGCGCGAGGACTCCGACAGCGTCACGACGTTGGAGCGGCGGTACAGCGGCGGCGCGATCGTGCTCTCGATCGCCTCGCCGCACGCGGCGAGCCGTGGGGGCAGCACCATCGACCACATCGCGCCGTGCACGTGGTGGACGAACACGACCCGGGGGCCCGCGCACCACAGCGGGGTGAAGAACGGCATGCCGTTCCAGATCTCGACCAGGGCGTCGCGTGGCCCGTGACGGCCGGCCAGCTCGGCGACCACGGACCGGGGGAACACGAGGTAGCGGCCGGCCCGACGGATGACGCGGTACCCGTCGCGGCGGCCCTCGGGCGGGTGGCCCTGGGCGTAGGAGGTGCGGATCGTCACCTCCAGGCCGGCCTCGGCCCACAAGCGGGCGACGATCGACGCGTGCAGCTCGGAGCCGCCGGCCTCGACGTCGGCCAGGTCCCGCCAGGCCAGCATGTGGACGCGGTGGATCCCGGCCTCCTCGGCCATGTCGCGTAGCGTGGCGATCGCGGTGTCGTGGTCGGTCACAGGTGCGTCCTGGCGTCGGGCTCGGTCCGTACACTACGACGGCCCGGCGCGCGGGAGGGAGATAGGTGAAGCTCACCGGCGAGCGGCCCATCGAGGGCAAGACGCCCGATTCGCTCCTGGCACTGCACGAGGCCGGCTACCGCGAGGTGCTGCACCGGATCGGCCCGGGCCGCTTCCTCGACCTCGGGTGCGGCCTCGGCGACGGGAGCGCCACGTTCCTGGCCCCCGACCGCGAGGTCGTCGGGATCGACTACGACCCGACGACCGCGAGCGAGGCCCACCGCCTCCGGCCGGCGCTGCGCACCGCCTGCAGCGACGGGGCCCACGTGGCGGTGCGCGACCGCTCCTTCGACTGGGTCTGCTCGTCGCACCTGATCGAGCACTTCGTCGACCCGGAGCCCCACGTCGTGGAGCTGGCCCGGGTGCTGCGCCCCGGTGGCGCCGCCTTCGTGATCACCCCGAACGAGCCGGCCGACTTCGAGAACCCCTACCACGTCCACCTGTTCGGTCCCGAGGAGCTCAGGTCGATGCTGGGCCGCCACTTCGCCGACATCGAGGTCCTCGGCCTCGACGGCGACGCCGCCGTGAAGGCCGACTTCGAGGCTCGCCGCCGCTGGGCGCGCCGCCTCCTGCGCCTCGACGTGCTCGACCTGCGCCATCGCCTGCCCCGACGCTGGTACGTCGGGCTCCATGCCGCGGCCCGACGGGTCGCCTACCCGGTGATCGCCGTGGCCGCCCGGCGCCGGGGCGCCCCGGCGGCGCCCGCCATCACCGCCGAGCGGTTCTCGATCACCGAGGCGATCGATCCCTCGACGCTCGTGCTCTTCGCCGTCGCCCGTCAGCCCCGGGCCGAGGCCGTGACCGCCTCGGCCTGATCCTCGGCCTGATCCTCGGTCGGGACCTGATCACCGGCGCCGGTCCGCACGCGCTCGAAGAAGCCGAGCGCGGCATCCACCGCCACGGCGGCCAGGATGCACAGCGCCCCCTCCGCCGAGGCCCGGTAGCGGTTCGTGGCGAACGTCACGACGACGGCGAACAGCACCGTGATCGGTGGACCGAGCAGGGGGAAGACCGGGATCCGCCGCCGCCGCAGCGACACGACCCCGAAGGCGGCACCGACCGCGATCGCGCAGAACGACAGCATCCCGCTGTAGGCGACCCAACGGTCGCGCCCCTCGGGGAAGACGTCGAAGCCGGCCTGCTGGAGCGGCCGGTAGAGGCCGGTGATCCGTCCGATGCGCGCCGCGACGACGGCCGGCAGGCGACCCAGGTGGGTCCGGATGTAGTCGAGGGAGTCGTGCAGGTACGCGGCCGAGCGCTGCGACTGGTCGGCGTTCTGGAAGTTCAGTCCGTGGCGGTTCAAGATGTCGATCGCGCAGTTGATGTTCCAGTAGCCGGTGCCGTCGCCGTAGTAGGTGCGGTCACACGTCGCCGTCGCCAGGGTGATCTCGAAGCCGGCCGAGAGGTAGACGGGCTTTTCGAAGCGCGACATGTTGAACGCGACCCATGGGGCGAGCGTGCCGACGCACGTCACCGCGGCCAGAGCCAGGTGACCGACCCGGGAGCGCGTGGTGAGGCTCCTGGCCAGCAGGGTCAGCGGGAGGACCACCAGCACCGAGAGCGCCAGGAGCTCGGAGCGTGACAGCGCGCACAGCGCCACCGCGGCACCGAGACCGGCGGCGGCCTTCCACGACGGCCTCCGCCAGTAGGTGTAGGCGAGCCAGATCATGATCGACACGAAGAGGATCGCCACGGTCTCGGACAGCATCATCGCGTCGTTCGACCAGATGTTGGGGTAGGCGGCCACCAGGACGGCGGCGATCAGCCCGGTCCGCGCGCCGGCCACGGCCCGGCCGGCGTAGCCCGTCACGGCGATCGACACCGCGCCGAGCAGGCAGGACGCGAGCAGGTGCTCGGTGACCCCGGTGAAGCCGAGGAAGGAGAACGTGGCCAGGTACAGCAGGTAGAGAGGCGGGTGATCAGCAGCCTGACGGGCGACGTGGGCGAAGTTGAAGTCGTAGGGGTCGATGAAGCCGTGACCCGTCGCGATGAGGTTCGCGCTCTCGTGGTAGAAGTAGGCGTCGCCCCAGAGCGCGACGTGCCGGCGCCACACCAGCACGTAGGTGACGCGCCAGGCCAGACCGACCAGCGCGATGAGCGCCACGCGACCCCGGAACGACCGGGGCACCAGCGCGGCGGCGGTCCGCTCAGCCATCGACCCGGTCCCCGGACGGCGGAACGGCATCGGCCCGCAGCAGGGTGAGCTCCTCGGCCAGGGTGCGCACCTTGCGCTCGAGGCGCGACAGCTCCCACGAGAAGTGGACCACGACGAAGAACAGGAACCCGGCGGCCAGGAACAAGAACGTCGTCGGCGCGTAGTTCACGCCGAACCGGTCCGAGACCCACTGCAGCAGCGCCGGCACCGCGGCCAGCGGCACGAGCAGCACGCCGATCGTCAGCCACAGGAGCGCGTACTTGCTGCGCAGCTGGTGGGCCCGCACGAGCCGGAGCACGTAGGCACCGGCCACGATCACCGCGATGATGACGAGGACGTGGGCGCGGGTCGTCATGTCTTCCTCCCGGGTCGTCGGCGGGTGGCCGAGGCGAGGATGCCGATCAACAGGCGCAGGTAGTTCACCACGAGGCGGAGCCGACGCGTGGAAGGCCGGCCGCCCGAGCGGGGGCGCATCGGCGTCGCCACCTCGACCACGACGTAGCCGGCCTCGGACACCATGATCAGGACCTCGACCGTGTCGGCCAGGTACTCCACCGGGTAGTCCCGGGCCAGCAGCTCGATCACCGCCCGGTCGAAGGCCCGGAACCCCGAGGTCGTGTCGGTCAGCTCGAGGCCGGTCCTCCAGCGCACGATGCGGTTCAGCAGCCCCATCGCCCGCTGGCGGAACCACCCGACCGGGAAGGGGTTGGCCGGGTCGGCGAACCGGCTGCCCACCGCCATGTCGGCGCCGTGGTCGAGCGCGGCCAGCAGGAGCCCGATCGAGGCCGGCGGGTGCTGACCATCGGCATCCACGACCACCGCCCGCTGGTACCCGCGCTCGACGGCATAGCGCAGGCCGAGGCGGACGGCTCCGCCCACCCCGAGGTTGAACGGCAGCGAGAGCACCTCCACCCCGGCGCGGCGGGCGACCTCGGCGGTCGCGTCCGTGGACCCGTCATCCACCACCACGGCGGCCAGGGACGGGTCCCGGGCCGAGAGCTCGGCCAGCGTCGCCGGGAGGCTGTCGGCCTCGTTGAAGGCCGGCACCACGACCAGCGTCGTCGCCGTCATGCCGGGCGATCCTCGATGTACAGCCAGTCACCCCCGACCAGATCGCAGCGCACGACGCGGTCCGTCCCGGTCCAGGCGAGCAGCGACCACCGGTAGGGGAAGAAGTGGATGTGGGGGTTGAACGTCACCCGGTAGGGACGTTGCCTCGGCACGACCACGATCACCCGGCGCCGAGCGACGCGGCGCAGCTCGCCGAGGGCCGCCTGGAGGTGCTGGACGTGCTCGAGGGTGTGGGTGCTCACGACGGTGTCGAAGGCCCCGTCGGCGAACGGCAGCTGCTCGACGAGGCCCTCGCACAGAGCCAGACCGGCGACGGCGATCGCCCGGTCGCCGGCAGAGACGGCGACGTCACAGCCGACGACCCGGCGTCCCACCGAGCGCAACCGGGCCAGGAGGTCGCCCTTGCCGCAGGCCACGTCGAGCACGGTCTCACCCACCACCGCGTCGAGGACGCCGTCGAGCGAGGCCGCCGTGAGGTCGGTGTCACCTTGGTCGAGCTTCGACTGGAGCCGTTGGTAGAAGTCGGCGTACTGGGCCCGCGAGAGCGAGAAGGCGACGTCTTTGAGCTCGTCGATCTCGATCGGGAGCCGGTCGTAGAGCCGCCGCGCGGCCCACACGAAGGGGCGGCTGTCGCGCAGGCGGGGCGGAAGCCAGTCGTCCAGGACGACGTTCGCACGGTTGGTGACCGCCCGCGAGAACCTCATCGTGACCGCGCGAAGCGAGCGTCGAGCAAGGGCCGCTCCAGGAACCGGTAGCTGATCCACCCGATCAGCGTCGAACCGGCGACCGTGGGCACCAGCAGGCCCCAGAAGTGGTCCGAGAACAGCTCCCAGCCCATGGCGTCGCCGACCAGCTTCAGCACGTACTGGTGCCAGAGGTAGACGCCGTAGGACACCAGGCCCACGAAGGCGATCGGTCGCCACGCGAGGACCCGGACCAAGGGCGTGCGCTCGTTGGTCCGCAGGGCCAGCGGAGCGACCAGGAGCATCCCGATCAGGCCGTAGATGGTCTGGCGGAAGATCTCGCGCCCGAGCGACGACACCACGAGGCCCCGCTCGAGACCGAGCTGGGTCGAGACGAACCAGAACAGCACGCCGGCACTGACCCAGCACACGGCCCAGTGCCTCGCCACCGACCGGGCCCACTCGGCGATGAGCGGGTGGTGCTCGGCCCACACGCTGACGACGGCGAGCGCCATCCCCCACGCGAAGAGGTCGGCGAGCGCCGGGAGCCAGTAGCGGGTGATCGTGAACCACCGCAGCGGCAGCGCCGCGTCGGCGGCCAGGCGGAAGGCGAACGAGCCGACGAAGGCCACCGCGATCGAGGCGAGCAGGGCGCCGGCGATGCCGTTGCGGTCCCGGCCGGCCAGGCGCCGGGCCATCCAGGCGGCCCACAGCGGCAGCACGGCGTAGAAGCTGATCTCGGTGGCCAGGCTCCAGGACTGGGTGATCCCGGAGATGAAGCGACCCGGGTGGTAGATGTGGGTCAGGGTCAGCGAGAACAGCAGCCCCGTGGGACCGCGAACCTCGATCCCGTGCCCGACCAGGATGATCAGAGTCGCCACGATGTAGGCGGGGAAGATCCGGATGGCACGCCGGCGCCAGAACCGGCGGCGATCGCCGAGCGGCCGCCCGTCCATGATCGCCGCCACGAACGGGCGGGTCAGCAGGAACGCCGAGATCACGAAGAAGATCGGGACGCCGGCGTCCATGCGCGTGAGGTACCAGCCCCAGTGGGTGTGGAAGGTCGCCCCGCTCACGAAGCCCGTGTGGTGGAGCACGATCATCAGCGAGGCCACGGCCCGGAGCCCGTCGAAGCCCTCGAAGCTGCGCGTCCGGCGGGCCGGGGTCTGCGTGGTGGTCGCCGCGACCGGGGCACTCATCAGCCGGTCACCGGCGCGGCCCGGCCCGTCCCCGAACCACGGTCGGCGGCCTTCTCCTCGTGGTACTCGGCGTCGACGTTGACCGACCAGACGTCGTCGCCCGTGCCCTCGACGATGTTGTCGACCGTGATCATGGCCGTGAGCATCGAGTGGTCCTGGTTGTTGTACTTGTGCATGCCGTTTCGCCCCGCCGGGTGGACGTTCGGGGTGTGGCGAGCGAGCCAGCCGCGCAGCACGTCGACGTTGGCGGCGTAGTGCGCGTCGTAGACCGGGTAGGCCTTGGGCATGCGCACCACGAAGCCGGCCTCGACCAGGTCGGGCGTCGCCAGCCCGAGCGTGGCGAGCTCCGCCGTGGCCCGGGTGACGAGCTCGTCGTCGGGGAGGCTCCACCACTCGTCGCCCTCGTTCACGAAGTACTCCAGTCCGAGGCAGGTGCGCCCGGCCTTCACCAGGTAGGGCGACCACGAACCGAAGTTCTGGATCCGACCCAGCTTGACGTCGGGGCTGTGCACGTAGATCCAGTTGTCCGGGAACACGCCCTCCTCGGGCACGACCAGGGCGACGGTGAGGAAGTCCCGGTGGTGCAGGGCCTGCGCCGCGGCCAGCACCTCGGGCGGGGGAGCCGGTTCCATCGCCGCCACGAGCTCACCGATCGGCATCGAGGACACCACGTCGGTGGCGGGGTACCTGGTGCGCACCCCGTCGGTCTCGGCCACCACAGCCGTGGCCCGACCGTCACGGTGCTCGACGGCCACGACCCGGGCATCGAGCACGACCTTGGTCCCTGCGGCCTCCACGCGCTCCCGGCACCGCTCCCACATCATGCCCGGCCCGAACTTGGGGTACTGGAACTCCTCGATGAGCGAGGTGATCTCCTTCTGGTTGCGTTGCGGCAGCAAGGAGTTCATCACCGCCTTGCCCAGGGAGAGGTTCTTGATCCGCTGGGCGGCCCAGTCGGCCTGGATCGACGACGCCGGCACCCCCCACACCTTCTCGGTGTAGGTCTTGAAGAAGATGCGGTACAGGCGCCATCCGAACCGCGACGCGGTCCAGCCCTCGAACGTCGAGGTGTCCTTCGGCGGGTGGACGCGCACCCACACGTACGAGGCCACGCAGGCCACGGCCTCCTTCAGGCCGAGGTTGCGCAGGGCGTTGCCGGCCCGCAACGGGTAGTCGAAGAACTTCCCCCGGTAGAAGATGCGGCTCATCCGGGGCCGCATCAGGAACTCATCGGGCCCGAGCAGCTCGTGCCACAGGGCCTCGACCTCGGGGACCTTGGTGAAGAAGCGGTGCCCTCCGATGTCGAAGCGCCAACCGTCGCGCTCCTCGGTGCGGCTGATCCCGCCGACGATGCTGTCGGCCTCCAGGACCGTGGCCGTCTCCCCCCTCCCCGCGAGACGGTATGCGGCGGTGAGGCCGGCCGGGCCGGCTCCGATCACCACCACGTGTCGCGCCCCGGGCGCGGCCTGCTCGCTCATTGTTGATCCTCGGACGTCGACGGAGGTGCGGGCCAACCTTACCGATCGTCCCGGTCGGGCGAGGGGTAGGGCCCGGGGTAGGGCCCGGGGTCCGGCGCGCGAGGCGGCGCGGTGAACGTCTGCACCGCCAGGAGGGCCACGGCCACCCAGACCAGTCCGTCCAGGCGCCCGAACAGCCCCGGCCATCCGTAGCCCGCCTCGGGATGCTTCACCACCTGCCCGGCCACGACGCCCAGACCGGCCACCGCCATCAGGACCGCCGGCAGGGCCGCGCCGACGCGCCACCGGCGGGTCACGACCAGGATCAGCCCGAGCAGGACCGAGGCGGCCGGAGGGACCACGAGGACCGAGCCCACGGTCACGACCGCGATCCACCCGAGAGACAACGACTCCACCCGTCCGAGACGGGGCCCGTTCCCCGCTGGGCGGACGGCGACGTCGTGGACGTTCGATCGTCGACGCACGACGATGCCGAGGCACAGCGCCGAGACGCCGGCCGACACGGCCAGACCGATCCACACCTCGAGCTGTGGCGTCCAGTCGAGGTGGACGGTGATCGGACCGTTCCCCGTGGGCGTGACGTACCACCCGTTGGCGTAGCCGTCGACGAGCACCGGACCCGGTCGTGCCGTCGCGCCCGTGAACGAGGCGCGCCATCCGGCGTTCTCGCTCTGACCCAGCACGAGCCAGAACGGCCCGGCGGCGCCGCCCACGGCGAGGTCCATCGAGGTGGTGCCGTCGTGTCGGACCGTGACGACCGGAGGGGCGCCCCCGGCGACGGGCGCCACCTTGCCCCCGGGGGCCAGTGCCAGTGCGCTACCGCCGCGGTCCGACGCCAGCAGGAGCCGGTCCACGTCGAGACCGGCGGCGGCGCCGGTCGCGGTGCGGATCACGTGCTGGCCGGCCGACAGCGTCAGACCCGGCGTGGCGCACGGGGTGACCTGCAGGTCGCGTCCGGCGAGTGCGTCGGCCACCGAGCCCCTGACCTGCAGGGGCACCGGGCTCCCGTCGACCGACACCAGATCGGCCCGACACGTCGCCGGGATGGTCGCCGGCGCCGCGGCGGAGCGCACCCCGGGGATGCCCAGCTCGGCGACGGCCACCGGGAGGGGGACGGGGTCCTTGCCGCCGTTCGGGATCGTCGTGACCGCCCTCGTGGCCGTGACGGTGACCGTGACGTCGTTCGTGGTCAGCGCCGGGAAGCTCACCCGCACGTGGGCGGTGGCGCCCGGGCGCGACGGGTCGTCGGCCACCGCCGGGACGGCCACGACCCGTCGCTGGCCGCCGGCGTCCAGGGTGAGCTCGGTGGGCACCGAGTGGCGTCCGTCGGCGACGAGGTCGACGTCGAGGTGGTCGAACGTGACCGGCTGGGCGAGCTGGGCCCGCAGCCACGGGGGCGGGCCCTGCATCGGCGCCGTCCACGCCGTGGACGGATCGCCGTCGAAGGCGGACCGGGCCCGGGCGTCGAACGAGCCGTTCAGGTGGCCCGACGACGTGAAGGTGGCCCCCCCGTGCTGGGCGTCGGCGAAGCCGAGCACCCGATCGACGAGGTCGTCGGGGGCGCTGGGAGCCAGGTGCACCTGGGCGCCAACCGAGAACGACCGGTCGGTCGCCAGCGTGACGATCCGGCGGATGCTGTGCTCTTCGTCGGTTCGGTTCGGGTCCGAGGCGCTGATCCGCTCCCGGTTCACGAGGACGAACAGGCGCTGGGTCAGGGAGGCCGTTCCGGCTTTCGTGAGCAGGTCGGTGGGGAGCGAGATCAGCTCCTCGGCCTTCACCCCGGGGATCGACACCTCGGCGAAGCCCAGGTCGCTGCTCGACTGGGTCCCGCGGATCTCGAGCTCGAACGTCGAGAACGTGCGGGTCGGGAACGTGACCGTCTGGCCGGGCGCCGCCAACGAGTCCCCGGTGAGGGCGACGTCGAGCGGGGCCTGGTCGTCGAAGTGCAGCTGCACCTTGGTGATCGGGCTGCGAGGCGAGGTGATCGTCTGGAGCAACGAGACGTGGTCCGTGGTCACGGGGTGCTGGAGGTGGATCACGAGCTTCTCGCCGATGGGCTTCTTGAACCGGATCACCCGCCAGTCGGTGACCGGGTCGCCGTCGATGGCGTTCACGGCCCGGTCCTCGGGGGTGTCGTAGAGGGGCTGGCCCTCGTGGGTGGCCTGGACCGAGGCCACCCCGGTGATCACGGCGTGGCTCCTCGTCGTCGGGTCCTTCGGGAACAGCTCGAGGGGGACGTCGGTCTGGTCGCTCGTCAGCGGTTGCTGGCCGGGCACCCGCGTCGGACCGTGGTTGTCCCGCAGACCGCCCCACTGCAGGGCCCGGTCCCGGTAGGAGTCGGTCACCACCAGGTCCGCCCCCTGGGCCATCTGCGCGGCGACCTGAGCCTGATCGAGCGAGCCGCTGTAGAGCAGCGGGCCGGCGCGGTCGAGCAGCCCGACGGCGGCCGCGTCGACCACCCCCTCCCCGTCGCCCGCCAGCACCACGGGCGGCCCCTGCTCGGCGCGCACGATCGGCACGGGGTGGGTGACCGGATGGACCACGAGGGGAGCAGGCACAGGGGTCCCCGGAGCCCGGCCGAGCGTCGGGGCGTCCAGGAGCGGCCCCTTCGCCGGCACGTTCGGCACCGGCGCCCCGAACCCCACGGCCGGGCCCAGCCCCGGTACCGCGGCGAAGAAGGCGTCGAGCGCCTCGGGCCTCGCCGTGGGGTAGCGCTCGTAGGCGAGGTCGTTCTGCTGGAGGATGTCACCGACGCCGAGCAGGCGGGCGACAGGGACCACCGACGCCGGGTCGAGGATCCCCTCCTGGAGTCGCCGGTCGAGGGCCATGAGCAGGTCCACGGTGCCGAGGCCGCCGTACGGGACGGCCTCCCGCTGCAGACTGGGGCGATCGGTCAGGCCGGGAAGGACCGGTTCGAGCGTGAAGCCCCACCGGTAGGCGGAGAAGTCGTTGCCGGGCAAGGTGAGCACGCGGGTCGCGTCGCCCGCCGCCGAGAGGCTGGTCGCGGCCTGCGACCAGTACGACGGCACCTGCTCGGGCTGGCGCTGCGTGGTCGCCACGAGGCCCCCGGTGAACAGGGGCCCGAGGTTGACCACGGCCACGACCATCGTGAGGGCCACGGCCGCCACCTTGGCCCGGGGCACGAGACGGCCGAGCGACGTGACGCCCGCCCCGACGAGGCAGGCCAACCCCAGCGACACCAGCGGGACCGCACGCGGGGTCGAGCGCAGGGCCAGACCTGAGGACGTGGTCGAGAAGCGGTCCCAGAACAGCTGCCAGAGCGAGGGCGGCCCCCACCGGTGGGCCCCTACCGAGACGAACAGCCCGACCAGGATCATCGACGCGAGGAAGGCCCGGTGACGCCACCGCGACAGCGCCGCCCCGATCAGGGCCATCACGGGCACGGCGAAGCCGACGGCGATCAGGAGCGGATCGGTCATGTACGCGTGCGCCTGCGGCGTGAAGGGCACGTAGAGCTCACGTCCGTAGAAGTACCAGTAGCCCATCTGGCGCAACGTCTCGACGGCGGTGGACGTACCGGCGACCGTGGCCGGCGTCTCGGTGTAGCGCAGCACGTCGATCCCGAACCGACCCTGGATCGACAACCCGACGATCCACCAGAGCGACACGCCCAGGCTCAGGGCTCCGACGCGCAGCGCCGTCGCCCACACCCGCCGCCAGGTCACCGTGCGCAGGATCCCGGCGTCGTAGATCACCCACAGCACCGGCCCGAGCGCGGCGAACAGCAGCGAGCTGGCGTTGATCGAGCCCACGAGCAGGAGCACGAGGGCGAACGCCGCCGGCCACCGCCAGCCCCCCTCGCGCAGGGAGCGGGCGGCCAGGACGATGAACCAGGGAAGGGCCGCCCACGCGCCGAGGAGCACGCTGTGGCGGGGGACGTACGGGAGCACGTAGGGGGAGAGCTGGTAGGTGAGCGCGGCGACGAACGCGCCCGTGCGCGACACGTCGCGCCGGTCGGGATCGAGGAGGTGGATCAGCGCGAGAACGCCGAGCCCGGCGCCGAAGAAGGTGGTGCCCCACCAGAGCCGCTGGGCGATCCATGTGGCCACGCCGAGGTGGGCCAGCAGCCAGTAGTAGGGGCCCATCGGGAACAGGTAGCCGATGTTCTGGTGCGGCACCGTGCCCGCGGCGACGGTCGGGTCCCACATCCCCACCGCCCGGCTCAGGAGGCGGCCCGGGCTCAGGTAGAGGTAGGTCTTGGTGTCGGCGGCGAGGGCCCCGGGCGAGCTGAAGAACGTGGGGACGTACGCGAAGCCGGCCAGCACGACCACCGGCCAGCACCGTCGCCATCGGCCCGTGAACCCCAGGCGCGACGACACGGCTTTCTACACTACGGCCTCGCTGCCCGTGAGGTCTGGCAGCGCTGAGGAACCCGATGCCCGACCGACCAGACCAGCCCGAGCCCGTGCGCCGCCTCGCCGCGGCCGGGCTCGTGGCGATCACCGCGGCGGGAGTCGCCCTGCGGTTCCTCGTCCACGGGGGGCTCTGGCTCGACGAGGCGCTCGGCGTCAACATCGCCCGGCTGCCACTCGGCAGGATCACCGGGGCCCTGCGCCACGATGGGCACCCGCCGCTGTCCTACCTCGTGCTCCACGGCTGGATGGTGGTCTTCGGCACCGGCGACGTCGCCGTCCGGGCGCTGTCGGGGGTGTTCGGGGTGGCCTCGCTGCCTCTGGCCTGGTGGGCCGGCCGGCGACTCGGCGGCTCGAAGGTGGCGGTCGCCGCGCTCGTGCTCACCGCCCTGAACCCGTTCCTGCTCCGCTACTCGACCGAGGCTCGGATGTACTCGCTCGTGAGCTGCCTGGCCCTCGCCGGCTGGCTCGCCGTCGCGCGGGCGCTCGAGCGAGCCGACGTGGTGCGCCTGGCCGGTGTCGCGGTCATCGTCGCCGCGCTGGCCTGGACCCACTACTGGAGCATCTACCTGATCGCGGCGGCGGTGGCCTTCGTCGCCGCCCGCTCCCGGCGCGGCCGACCCGATGCCGCCGCCGCCCGGCGGGTCCTGCTCGCCATCGCGGTCGGCGCGGCGACGTTCGTGCCCTGGCTGCCGGTGTTCCTGGACCAGCTCCGCAACACCGGGACGCCCTGGGGCCGGACCCGGTCGCCCATCTCGGTCGCGGCGGTGACCATCAACGCCCTCGGCGGGGCGCCGGACACCGAGCACGGCGCGCGGATGTTCGAGGGCGAGGTGTTCGGCATCATCCTCGTGCTGCTCGTGGTGGTCGCCGTGCTGCCCGGCGCCGGCGCGGCGCACCGGGCGAGGGGCCCCGTCGCCCTGGCCGCCGTGACGCTCGCCCTGGGCGCGGCGGGGTGCGCGCTGACCGGCAGCGCCTTCGCGTCGCGCTATGCCGCTGTCGCCGTCCCGTTCATCCTGCTCGGCGCGGCCGTGGGGCTCGCCTCCCTGCGGGGGACGTGGCTGATCGCCGCCGTGGCCTCGGTCCTGGTGTTCGCCACCCTCTTCGCGTACCGCAACATCACGGAGCCCCGCAGCCAGCTCCCGGCCCTGGCCCGTCTCGTGAACGGTGCCGCCCGTCCCGGCGACGTCGTCGTGTACTGCCCGGACCAGCTCGGGCCGGCCGGCACCCGTGAGCTGCGCTCCGACGTGATCGCCGTCGCCTATCCG
>Ga0209048_10004073_pt1 | contig 14045 bp, 16 predicted proteins | sample FrelakmetCRP12CR_FD_187146 | JGI IMG/M metagenome (GOLD analysis project Ga0209048, IMG submission 187146) | Freshwater lake sediment microbial communities from the University of Notre Dame, USA, for methane emissions studies - CRP12 CR (SPAdes)... | ecosystem: Environmental > Aquatic >... | reverse complement strand
TGACGAATGAGCGTGCGCCGTATAGCCTTATCATTTTGGCTTTGGTTACTAATTACATCAGCTAACAATGGAACTCCAATCTTATTTGCATGGATTTCTTTAAAGCGGTGATCTTGTATACCGACTGGAAATTCACCTTCTTGTGCATACGTACTTAGTAGCAACTTAGACGGAGCTTTATTATTAAATAGTACATAATCAATCGTACTTTCACCAATAATTTTCTCAATCGCTTTTACATAATCAACTACGTGCCATCCTTCAGTGTGACCTGGTTTATTCACTAAATTACTGGCGACAACTTTAATAGCTTTACTTGCTTTGATAGACTCTGCAACACCATCAACAATGAGAGCGGGTAATAAAGAACCATATAAATTACCTGGTGCTATAACGATGAGATTGGCTTGTTGAATAGCATCGTCTGCTACAGGGTTTATTTTTGCTTTTGGTTCCAAGAAAATTAGAGGATCGCTATTCTGTATCTGATGGTGAACAATTTTATATTCTCCTTGGATAATTTGATCGTTATCATGCATTACTAATGTATGGTTATTGAGAGTTACGGGGATTACGCTACCTGTTATGTGTAACATTGAACCTGCGACTTTTATAGCTTCATCGAAACTACCACGTTGAAGCTCAAGGCCGGATAAAATAATATTACCAATTGGGTGCCCAGCAAGAGATCCATTACCAAAGCGGTAGCTAAATAAATCCCTCATTTCAGGTGAATTACTTAATGCTACGAGGCATTGGCGAACGTCACCAGGGGGTAAAACACCTAATTCATCACGTAATCTCCCTGTCGACCCACCATCGTCACACATATTTATCACAGCCGATAGGTGAGGAGTAAATTTCTTTAGTTCTTGAAGTAGGGTAAAACTACCGGTACCCCCACCAATAACAACTATTTTAGGACTCTTTAATATCATGTTTAAACTTTAGCAATAATATATAAATCTACACAAGTAACATGGTAAGTCATTGTCGTGACAAGTATGCATAAAAGTAATCATAAATGATGAGATGTTATTTTGTATAGTTTATACGTCATTATTAAGTATGTGGGGTTGGTCGAGGAACTTCACATTGTCAATGTGCAGTATACTGCCACGTAATCTGCCTGGGTGTGGTTTCTAATCGTAAGTTGCCAGTTGGAGTCCGACTCGAATCTCACGCAGGCTATAAAACTTCCGGCAATATACCGAGGTTAAGTCATAAGTGTAGTCTGATTTATGATGACGGTGCTTATTCGCAAATGAATTATAAAAATTTTGTTATCAGTATCATTATTTGCGAGTTTGATAGGTAGTTGGCGACTACTATTTTTCCTTGATTTGGGGACTAAATTCTTCCCAAGCTCGTTGAGATGCGATATCTGCCTCAACATCATTTAGAGTTAAGTGAGCTTTTTCACTTTCAGGATATGATTCATGATAAACGTCAGTTAAATCTCTCGGACCATTACCAAATGCAATTACTGCTAATGCGTGTACGTAATGGCTTGAGACCTCTTTTCCACCCAATAATGCATCAAAATATTTTTCATCATAACCTAGACCCAAAAGTTTTATTCGAGCTTCTTCAGGGCTTATCATATGACTCATATCGCCTACTAGAGGAGAGAGTCTATTGTCGTTATTTATTAATAGTTCAGTCATTTTGATCTTGGTACAATATAAAAATACTACCATAAAAGTAGTATTTAGTCAATTGGCGGGCCCGACCGGATTCGAACCGGCGATCTTCTCCGTGACAGGGAGACGTGATAGACCAGCTTCACTACGAGCCCGTATCATAAATATGTATTACAACGGGAAGATGATAGCAAGATAAGGTGTAAAAAGCAACCTGTGGGGCAGCCACAAGGTGTATGAAATTATTTAAACGATCTTCTTAGGTTTATCAATAATTTTGTTATAATAGCTGCTGTTTATGGCCACATAATATGGTGTGATTCAAGTATTACATATATGAAATTATGCCGCCTTAGCTCAGTTGGTAGAGCGACGCTTTCGTAAAGCGTAGGTCGCCGGTTCGATTCCGGCAGGCGGCTCCATTGCTGAAATTTGCGGGTATCGTATAGTGGCTAATATGTAGCCTTCCCAAGGCTAAGCCGAGAGTTCGATTCTCTCTACCCGCACCATTAGTATGAATTGGACATTATTTAGTCGTATACTTAATGAATACCGAAAGATAATAAATGCCTATCCCAAAAAAATATTTTCATGATCGAATTGTATTACTACTTTTAAGTATGAATGCTTTTCTAGCAATTCTTGGAACCATCGCTATATTACTGAGAATAGATACCAGTCGGCCGGAGGGCTATATTATTCAATATAGATCTAATTTGGGCTTATTAAGTGGTTTTAAAAGTGGCAATGCCACAACATTTATAAGCTTTATTGTTTTTGAAATATTAGTTTTTGTATTTCATACAATTTTGAGCATGCGGGTTTACCATATTCGACGACACTTTTCTATAGTCATTCTTGGGATGGGATCTTTGTTATTAGCTTTGGCCTTTATAGTCAGTAATGCGTTATTGGGTATGCGCTAAATCGTATGATAAATATTGAAATTCCTTATGAAAAAGAACGAGGTTGGCACTATCGATTGTTTGAAATTTTACCAGGGGCACTAAGCTGGTCAATACTTATATTGCCGTTTATTCTCAGCCAACTTAACCCACGGTTATGTGTATTTTTTATACTGGCTTATTTGTTATTATGGTTTGTTAAATCAGTTGGACTAGATATTAGGGCTATACAAGGTTATAAACTCATGCAATTGCATCAAAAATTACCTTGGTCACAAATGCTGCAAGAAATTAATGATGGAGCGATCTTACAACAGAATAACCTTATCCCAAAATGGCATGCTTCGAATATAGAACGACTTATTACCAATCCAACTCCTGTGAAACCTCATGACCTTTACCATGCTATTATCGTAGCTACTTATAATGAAGCCCGAGAAGTGTTAGAGCCAACATTACAATCGCTATTAGCCTCAGACTATGACATGAAAAGGGTCATATTAGTAATAGCGTATGAAGAAAGAGGTGGGCCGAGTACAGAGCTAACAGCCCGTCAATTAATTGATGAGTATCGACATTATTTCTTTGATGCCTTTTCAGTCAAACATCCCAAAGATATACCTGGCGAGGTGGTAGGCAAGGGTGGAAATATAACCTATGCTGGGAGGGAACTTCAAACTCGTCTAGAGAACCAGAAGATTGATCCAATAAAAGTTATTGTTACTACTTTGGATGCTGATAATCGTCCGCACAGACTATATTTACCAGCCTTAAGTTATATTTATTGTATCTGTCCGGACCCTATTACTATTTCGTTTCAACCAATCCCAATGTTTACGAATAACATTTGGGATGCGCCGGCCCCCATGCGAGTTGTTGCAACCGGAAATTCATTTTGGAATGTTGTATTGGCGATGCGCCCCCATATGATACGAAATTTTTCGTCTCACGCTCAGAGTATGCAAACATTAATTGATACAGACTTCTGGAGTGTACGGACGATTGTCGAGGATGGCCATCAATTTTGGCGTACCTATTTTCGCTATGACGGTAAGCATGATGTTTATCCCCTCTATCTACCTATTTACCAAGATGCTGTTCTGTCGACAAGCTTTGTAAAAACACTGAAAGCTCAATTCATACAACTCAGACGCTGGGCATGGGGCGCTTCGGACGTATCATACGTTGCTTATATGGGCTTTTTGAGGAAAAATAATGTTCCGAAATTTGATTTAATCGCGAAATTTTTCCGCTTGCTAGAAGGACATATAACGTGGGCCGTAGCACCATTAATCCTGGCATTTTCGGCGTTTATTCCGGCGCTATTTAATCCCCAGGATTACGCTGCGAACCAATTACCAATTATCGCCAGTCGTATTCAAACGATTGCCCTGACAGGTATAGTCATAACGTTATTTATGAGTTTGAAAACTTTGCCGCCAAAACCCAAACGCTATAAAAGTCATCGTACCATTTTTATGGTTGCCCAGTGGGTCTATCTCCCCATTACAACGATTGCATATAACTCATTATCGGCACTTTATTCACAAACACGGCTAATGATAGGGTGGTATATCGGAAAATTTGATGTTACCGACAAAGCCGTAGTGACAGAGGATAAAAAGACAATTATTTAGTTCATGCGTTTATCAATGGGGTGGAACGCCTTGTAATGTGTAGCTGCGATCGAATCAAATCTATCTAGTACCGTCGAGCAAACGTTATTGATGGTCTGATTTAAAATGGTTGCATTATTAACGCGGGTATAAAGTTGACCAACAATGGTGTTTGTAAGCGCTGTAGCATCGCTTACAGCTGTTTTTCGATGCTTTAAGCTGTCGTAGACACTGAGTAGTAATTTATCCTTTGAAAACGGCTCCTCTCTGCTTTTAGTTATTACTAGAATTGCCTGTGAGGCATTGTAAGATTCTTGAGTCGTGAAGAGTGCATGGCACTGTGTACACTTACGTCGACGCCATATTTGATTAGTTTTTCGTTGGTGTCGCGTATTTACCACTTGGGTCTGACTATTACAATATATGCATACCATGTCTATATATTGACATTACGCTATTAAAAAGCCAAGTGGATAAATAACAATAACTGTGTATATAAAAGGCCCCAGAATTATTAATTCTGGGGCCTAACTCTTCCTATTTACTTGCTAGTAAGGATAGGGCGAGTACGTCGCAATCGACTGATAGTGGCTTTAGAAGGTTTAAGCTCTTCATAAAAGAGTTTAAAGCTTTCCAGCGATCCACGTTTCGCGGTACTCAAAATATGAGCGCCTCCCGTTTAACATGCTTATGTTAACATAAAGAGTAAAAAAAGTCAATATATTTATATCTGTTAAGCATAAGAAATACTATCAAAAGTATTATATTTCTCGTAATTGGTGGGCAATGCAGGATTCGAACCTGCCACCTCCGCAACGTCAATGCGGCGCTCTAGCCAAATGAGCTAATTGCCCAATAAGAAACAGCTTTCAGCATACAAAATAACAGAGTAAAAGGCAATAAACTTTAAACAATGTAGATATTACAATATTAAAGTACTAGCATTATAGTACCAGTATGGTACTATCTTTGTAGGTGAATTTTTGTGAGAGGTTTAAAATCTCTTAAAAAACATCGTGCTTATTTGCGAGAAAGCACGATGTTTTTTTATTGTTGCCTATGTATAATGAATAACAGATGTAGATACGGTTTACTACCCGTGGAGTCTCGTAAACAATGTAACGTACGATAACGTTACAAATCGAGTGTCTGTTTATTAACGTAAACAGGAAGTCCGGTGGAACCACCTTTTGTATTTTGCGACATACATAAGGCCCGCGACACATGATTCTTAACTAAGGTTTTTACGTATGTATGATAATAATCTTAATTAGAGTTATGTGTTTTTAATACCAAGGCTTAAAAGGAGAAATCAATGGAATCAGATAACCTACATGCAATGAGGCACAGTTTGGCACATATTATGGCTACAGCTGTTCAAGCCAAGTATCCAAAAGCAAAGTTTGGTGTTGGACCAGTCATTGAGAATGGGTTTTATTACGATATTGATCTCGGGGTGAATAAGCTTTCAGAAGAAAATTTCGAGCAAATTGAGTTAGAAATGAAAAATATAATTGCCCGCGATGAGCCATTTGAGCGATTTGAATTACCAATAAATGAGGCAATTACCTGGGCTAAGGATAATGCTCAACCCTATAAAGAAGAACTATTAAATGATTTAAAACGTAGCGGTACGACAGATGTAAAAGACATTAATGCGGAAGAGCTTGGTTTGGAATCGCAAGCTGAAAGTAAAGTAAAAACAGTGTCATTTTATAGGAATGGGTCTTTCACGGATCTATGTCGCGGACCTCATGTTAAAAGCACTGGCGAGGTAGGGGCTTTCAAATTATTACGGGTATCGGGAGCATACTGGCGAGGCAATGATAAAAACACCCAGATGCAGCGAATATATGGCATAGGATTTAAGTCTGAAAAGGAAATAAGAAAGCAATTAGAGTTTTTAGAAGAAGCAAAAAAACGGGACCACAGAAAGCTGGGACAGGAATTGGACTTATTTGTATTCTCTGACCTAGTTGGGCCGGGATTACCTTTATTTACGCCAAGAGGAACGGTAGTACGAGAGGAACTCGATAGACTATCACAAGAATTACAAACGAGGGGTGGCTATCAACGAGTTACTATTCCACATATAACGAAAGTGGGTCTTTATAAAATTTCTGGTCATTACGATAAATACCCTGAGCGATTTAGCGTTTCGAGTGAAGAATCAGCCGACGAATTTATGATGAAGCCCATGAATTGTCCTCATCACACCCAAATTTATGCTTCTAGGCCGAGGAGTTACCGCGATTTACCAGTGAGATATATGGAAACCACAGTAGTCTACCGAGATGAAAAAGCAGGTGAGTTACACGGATTGTCTCGAGTGCGTGCGGCGACTCAAGACGATAGCCACGCATTCTGTACCTTAGACCAAGTTGAAGCTGAGTTTGAGTCAATCGCTAACATGGTAAATATTATGTACACAGATATATTTCAAATGCCATTTAGAGTACGTTTAGCATTTCGTGACGACACGGATAAATATTTTGGGAATGATGAGTCGTGGGAAAAAGCACAGTCAGCGGTGAAAAGGATTGCTGATAAGCTAGGTCTCACATACGTGATTGAGGTCGGAGAGGCAACTTTTTATGGTCCAAAGATCGAATTTGTCGTAAAAGACGCCCTCGGTAGAGAAAATCAGTGTGCTACGATTCAACTTGATTTTGTATTACCTGAAAGATTCGATTTAACCTACATAGATAGTGATGGGAGTGAGCAACGGCCAGTGATGATCCATAAGGCGCTTCTGGGCTCTATTGAGCGTTTTATGGCTGTATATATAGAACATACCGCAGGTAAATTTCCTGTATGGTTAGCGCCTGAACAAATACGGTTGTTAACTGTTAATCAAGAAGATAAAACAATCAATTTTGCTGATACGATAGCCAAAAAAGCCCAAGAATTTGGCTTAAGGATTGAAGTTGATAACAGTAATGAATCGGTCGGCAAAAAGATACGCAACGCCGAACTAATGAAGGTACCCTATACCATCGTCGTTGGTGAAAAAGAAATTGAAACAGGACAAGTAATCCCACGGATACGTAAGGATATTGTAGTCCAAGACAATCCATATACTATTGCGATCGATAAATTCTTACACACTGTATCAAACGAAGCAAAATCAAGGGTTCTTCACACGTCACTGTAGTATATGCAAAGGGTTGATGACAAATTTAAGGTTCGGGTCTATGCGCTTGTCGCACAAATTCCGAGAGGCCAAGTAATGACCTATGGCCAAATTGCCGGCTTATGTGGTGCCGCTTGGGCTGCATGGGAAGTAGGTCAAATTGCCCACACTGGGCTTGAAGATTTACCCTGGCAAAGAGTTGTGAATAAACAGGGTGGTTTAGCAAGAGGCTACCCAGGTAGCTTTGAAGGTCATAAAAAAGCGCTTGAAACTGAAGGAATTAAAGTTACAGAAAAATTCCAAGTAGATATCGGAGCAATATTATGGCATCCCACAATTCTAAAAAACCGTTAGTAGTTATCGTTGGCGTAACAGCGAGCGGTAAGTCTGCGTTGGCAATAAATATTGCTGAATTGTACAATGGTGAAATTATTTCAGCTGACTCGATGGCAATCTACAAAGACTTTACCATTGGTGTTGCAAAAGCCACTGATGATGAAATACTAAAGGTACCACATCATATCTTAACGACTGTTAATCCCCAGGATAGCTACAATGTAGCGTTATTCAAGAAACAAGCCATTGATGTAATTGATGATATACAGCAAAGGCATAAATTACCGATAATGGTGGGAGGCACAGGTTTATATATTGATAGCGTGCTGTATGACTATGATTTTCTACCTGCACCAAATGTCATAAAACGAGAAGAGCTCAACAAAAAAAGCATATCGGAGCTGCATGGATATATAACGAGGGCCAACTTTAATACAAACGGCATAGATATGCATAATAAAAGGCGTCTTATTAGGCTCATTGAAACTGATGGACAGAGAACTGTAAAAAAGTCAGTTCGTCCAGATACGCTTATTATTGGGATTCGTATCGAGCGTGAAGCCTTACACAATAGGGTAAAACAAAGAGTCGATAAGATGATCACTACTGGTCTGGAAGCAGAAGTAAAAACATTAGCTCTTACCTATGGCTGGGATATTGAGCCAATGAAAGGAATTGGGTATCGCGAATGGCGCGAGTACTTTAATGGCTCACAAACTTTGGAGCAAACTCGTCACCGAATTATTAGTGGAACAATGTATTTAGCAAAAAGGCAACGGACTTGGTTTAAGCGTAATGATAGTATTCAATGGGTCAATAACCCCGAGGAAAGCTTTGCAATTGTTACAACGTTCTTGAACAAATATAAGTAGTATATCGGGATCATTCTGTTACAATGGGGGCTATGGTTGAACAACTGTTTGGGTCAAAAACAAGAGTTAAATTGCTGCAGCTTTTTTATAGTAATCCTAATCGATCGTTTTATGTCCGAGAAATAACCCGAAAAATAGACGAGCAAATTAACTCTGTTCGACGTGAATTAGCTAATTTACTGAGCATTGGTATTATTTCATCTGATAACAACAATAATCGTCTTTATTATGAAGTTAATCAAAACTATGAGTATTATGAACCTTTATTAGCGATATTTGGGAATGGTATAAAACCAGACGTCAAAACTCCATTACTAGAGGCTGATTCTTTAACACTAAAGAATCTTGGTAATGTTGATTTGGCTTTATATACCGGCCAATTTACACGGGATGAACGTAGTGGTATCGATTTCTTGTTGGTGGGTGATGTTAATCCAACTCAGGTCGCTAAATATGTTACTGAACTTGAAAAGCAAGAAGGTAAGGAAATTCGTTTTGCTATTATGCTGCCAGAAGAATTCTATTATCGGAAACAAGTAAATGATCGATTTTTGTCGAATGTGTTAGAATCTAAAATTCAAGTGTTAGTTGATAAACACAGTTTTATTGATGCCGATAAATCAATAGCAAATAAGGAGTAAGTGGTATGGAAATCCAATATTATGGGGCAAACTGTGTTAAATTGAGTTCCAAAAAGGCGAGTATTGTTATTGATGATAACCTGTCTGACCTCGGGTTGAAATCTGTTACTAAACCGGGGGATATTGCGCTTTTTACTGGAGCGCATGCCGTGCCAAGCGTAGCAGTTAAACTTGTAATCGATCAGCCCGGTGAGTATGAAGTATCAGAAACTTCTGTAAATGGTATTGCCGCTAGAGCACATATTGATGTTGAAGATCAAAAAACTGCGACTATTTTTAAATTTATAATTGATGATATACGATTAGTTGCATTGGGCCATATTTATCCAGAATTGAGCGATGCCCAGCTTGAAGCAATGGGTACAGTAGATGTACTGATAGTTCCTATTGGTGGTTATGGCTTTACGCTTGATAGTATCGGAGCGTTATCTCTCATTAAAAAAATAGAACCAAAAATAATTATTCCGACACACTTTGCAGATAAAGATATTACTTATCCCGTTCCACAACAAGAACTTGATGAAGCGTTGAAAGATTTAGCAATGGAAGCTTCTGAAGCTGTTCCTAAGTTAAAACTCAGAGTTGGTGATATATCCGACGTAGCAACACTAGTTGTGCTCGAAAGACAATAGAAACGTCGTGAATTATGAATTCATAAGACCGCATTGCTGCGGTCTTATTTCGCGATGAGACCTTTTTTCTTAAGGGTCCTAATAGCTTGGGTGCTTATTTTCATGGTAATTTTATTACCGTCAATAACGATAGTTTTCGTTTGAAGGTTTGGTTTCCAAACTTTCTTGGTATGTCGTTGAGAAAAGCTAACATTGCTGCCGTATTGTTTGCCTTTACCTGTTAGTTCACACTTCTGCATGATTCGTATCCTTTTAGATTCAAAGGCAAAGTATATCTGTTTGACCTCAATAAGTCAATGATCTAATGGCTAAGACGCTGACGTAAATTATTGTATACTTACATACAAGTATGCAATTTTCGACTTCAGATCTCGTTATCTTTATCGCTTCGATTTTTATATCTATATCTTTTCATGAAGCTATGCACGCATTCACATCTCATTGGCTTGGTGACCCAACCGCTAAAGATCTAGGTAGAGTTACACTCAATCCATTGAAGCACATTAATCTCTATACGACTGTTCTATTGCCAACTGTTTTGATATTAATGCATTTACCACCAATCTTAATTGCCCAACCCGTGCCGTTCGATCCTACAAGGTTAAAATTCGAAGAGTATGGTGCTGCGCTTGTAGCATTAGCAGGACCATTTACGAACTTACTATTAGCAACAGTCGTAGCTGTGTTATTGCGATTGTTTAACATGCCGATTGGCTTGACTCATGCATTGCTTATTTTTGTCGAGGTCAATGTCCTGGTCTTTGTTTTTAACATGATTCCATTCCCTCCACTAGATGGTTCTCGATTGCTGTACGCCTTTGCCCCAGAGTCCGTTCAGAAGGTTATGTATTCGATAGAATCTATGGGGTACGTTGCGATAATGATCTTATTTATCTTGTTTGTGCTTGTATTAGCACCAGTGATTAGCTATGTTTCAATACACGTATTGCACCTTTTACTCGGCGGTATATATCCATTATAATAAGGCTTAAGCTGGGCAAAGGCCAAGCGAATGATTATCTGAATACATTCGTTTCAGGGAAGCCAATATTCGTTAGCGCTGTGGCGCTAAAGTGCGGTTACCCACCTGGTCTATATCAGGTTAATCATGTTGGCCACCCAGCTAAATGTTAATTATTAGTTTTTTAATACGTATCAAAACAACGATTATTAACAACATTATCTCTGACAATATATTGGTCGGAGTGGCAGGACTTGAACCTGCGACCTCAGCGTCCCGAACGCTGCGCGCTAGCCAACTGCGCCACACCCCGTTTGGAAATGGTAAAGATTATTGCCGTAGCTTAATTATTTGTGTGGTCGGGGTGACAGGACTTGAACCTGCGACCTCACGGCCCCCAGCCGTACGCGCTAGCCAACTGCGCCACACCCCGTTAATGACTGAGGCCATTCTAGCTTATAATTTACCTATCTCACAAGCATTTAAGATAGGGCACAATATCAACATAGGTTAATATAAGGTATATATGAAATCTTTAAAACTAGATCACAGCACAGCAGCCAAAGTATTAGTCGGATCGATTCATTCAACATTACGAATTAATGACGATAAAGATTTGGCCGTTGATGATGAAGTCGAGCTTATCGATAAGGTGATAGCCGATAACTCAAAGACATGGGAAGCTATTGGTATAGCAACAATTGATGCAATCGTTCAGAAGCGTCTTAGTGAGATTGATGACAAAGACTTGTCTCATTACACCGAATATGACACAAAAGAAGCTATGTTTGAGGCCCTTCACAATTATTATGGCCAAGATATTAACCCAAATATAACGGTAAAAATAGTATTTTTCCATTTTGTAAGCTATAAAAACCCGAAACTGTTATATGTGTATGATTCATTCATAGTTGAAAGTATTAAAATATTTACAGATGGCGGTTCGAGGGGTAACCCTGGCCCATCAGCATCGGGTTATGTGATACTTGATATGGAAGACACGATTCTGATAGAAAAAGGGGTATATTTGGGGATTACCACAAATAACCAAGCAGAATATCTAGCTTTAAAATTTGCTTTAGAGGATGCTCATAAGATTGGAGCACGAGAGATTTACGTGTACATGGATAGCCTACTGGTTATTAACCAAATGAACGGCATATTTAAAGTCAAAAATAGAGATCTTTGGCCGATCTATGAATCAATAAAAGAATTATCAGAACAGTTTAAAAAAATTAAGTTTACACACGTGCCAAGGGAACTGAATAAACTGGCTGATGCCCAAGTTAACATTACCCTGGATGCCGTTTCTTTACATAAAAGTGTATAATAATTATTGCCAGATTATCGGCTGATCGCTTGGTTTACCAAGAGGAAAGTCCGGGCAGCTTAGGGAAAGGCAGTTGCTAACAGCAACCGGGGGCAACCCTAGGGAAAGTGCCACAGAAACAATACCACCAGGCTTCGGCTTGGAAAGGGTGAAAAGAGTGGGCCCATTTATTTGGGATATGTCTTGTTACTTTACGTAATAGGATGAAGGTAAGAGCCCACATTTCTTAGCGGTGACGCTAAAGAAATGGTAAACCCTGCCTGCTGCAAGGAGATGGATTCTAGCTGGATTTTCCCAGCTGGTGTCCCGCCAGAGTTCATCGACTACACCCGCTTGAGTCCGGTGGCAACACCGGAACTAGATAGATGATCGGCTAAAACAGAACCCGGCTTACGGATAATCTAGCGTAAAGCATACACAAACTTCATAAATAAAAAAACTGCCCGGATAAATTTCTTCGGGCAGTTTTCAATTGCTGTTTAAAGTATAATTTTTCAGTCACTTTTGGACTATATCGATGATTGCTTTAAACGCTGCTGGTTCATTAACAGCGAGCTCACTTAATATCTTACGGTCTAGCGTAATATTAGCCCGTTTAAGCTGAGCAATTAGCCGACTATAGGTCATTCCATTTATTCTTGCTGCAGCGTTGATACGTGTGTTCCAAAGAGCTCTAAAACTGCGTTTTCGGTTGTGACGATCGCGAGTCGCATTTTCTAAGGCTTTGGTGATTGCTTGACGGCCACGTTTTATACTTGATCGATTTGACCGCGTCATTCCTTTCGTGGATTTACGAATCTTTTGATGCTTATGGTGTGAAGCCACGCCTCTTTTAACTCTCATACTTAGACTCCTAATTTCAGCTTAATATTCTTACTACTTTTACCAGTGAGTGTTGTGTCAATGGCAAATCTGCGTTTTCGGGCAGCACTTTTTTTCTCAAGATTATGTCCTACTCCAGCATGACCATGCAATACTTTGCCATTCTTGGTTACGCGCACTCGATCTTTAGTGCCACTATGCGACTTTAGCTTTGGCATGACTACTACTCCTTATCAAGAAACTTAATTGTTTACCGGTTAATTGTGGTTGCTGATCAACTTGTATACTTTCGCCGAAACTATTGATTACTTTATCTGCTAACTGGAAACCCAGTTCTTTATGAGCTAATTCACGTCCTCTATAAAAGAGCGTAATTTTTACTTTATGTCCAGTTTCTAAAAAGCTGGTGACCTTTTTAAGTTTAACACCAAGATCATGATCACTGATTTTTAAACCAATTCTCATTTGTTTTACTTCTAGCGTTTTGGCATTACGCTTACTCTTTTGTAACTGTTTTGTCCGTTGATAGTTGTATTTGCCCCAATCTACTATTTTTGCAACGGGAGGGTCAGCATTAGGGGATATCTCCACCAGATCCAGTCCTCGATCTTCAGCCACTCGGAGTGCTTCACTGCGTGTCAAGACGCCTAACTGTCCACCATCTTCATCTATAACTCGCAAATTGGAAGCTCGAATTGCCTGATTCAAGCGTGTGTCTTTACTGATGGAATTATTCTCCTTTGTTTACTTAGCTGATTGGGCCCAATTCTAACAGATAAATTAACAGAGGTCAATATTAATTAATGAAAATAATAAACAATTATATTTATCGTTGGAAAAATTAATGAAAACATCAAATATTGATTACACAATATTTTGGAGACAATTTTGTTATTTTAATGATAATATTGATAAATTATTCCATTTGGATTTATTAGAGGATAAAGTTGAATTGAAGGAGATTCCATTCTTAAAATATGGTAAAATAGATAATTGGCTACAATCCGATGTTTTTGGATTAAGACATGCCCGTTCACAAGAAGCGGACGAAACGATAGAGGAGGCTAAAGAGGTACAACTTGATCCTAGCCCTAATCCAGAAAAAGTAAGAAAAATACATAATAAACTACAGAAATATTTATCAGAAATAGATG
>Ga0209048_10004072_pt1 | contig 14048 bp, 13 predicted proteins | sample FrelakmetCRP12CR_FD_187146 | JGI IMG/M metagenome (GOLD analysis project Ga0209048, IMG submission 187146) | Freshwater lake sediment microbial communities from the University of Notre Dame, USA, for methane emissions studies - CRP12 CR (SPAdes)... | ecosystem: Environmental > Aquatic >... | reverse complement strand
CTAGCAGTTTGTTGAAATTCGTTTCATTTTGGGCGAGCTTGGATCGACGCAAACATTTCGACCGCGTAGAACGCGCTACAAGCGATTATTTCTTACGCGGAGCGGTCAGAGCACCCCGAAATCCAAACGGATTTACCACCAAACTTCGCTTTTCAACAAACTGCTAGGGCAGGCTATCCGAGCGCGGAATATTCGCGCCTGCGTTGATCTACGCGGCCGCCGCTACTGTTTCCGCCCGCCCCCGGTCAGCAGCTCCATCAGCGCATCGAAGAACGCGAGCGCGGCGGGGGAATCCTGCGCGAACGTCGCTCGCATCGCACTCGCCGCGTCAATGCTGACCGCATCCTCGGACGGGTCAATCGCCGGCGCGCAGTATCGCCTTGGCGTCCTTTACAGCACGGCGCGAGGCGTACCGTTGGACTACGCCGAGGCATTCAACAGGCTACGGTCAAAGCCAAACGCTCGTACCCAGGCGCGGGAGCGGAACGCTCCCCGTCGATAGGTCGTATCAGGGCGCATCCGGTGAAGGCGCAGGTGTCAACGGCGGATCGTCGTAAGCCGTTCCCGGTGACGTTTGTCGCGGATGCGTACATAGATCTGTACCACCGCCACCACCGACAGGAAAGCCAGCAGCGGATAGCCGAAATAGAGTGGCGTTCGCTTCACGCACTCGTCGCCGCTGCATAACACGCCGGCGTTCATGCCAAGTTCGTAACCAAGGTACAGGACCCACGCGGCTGTTGCCACCCACGCGGTGCGCGAGTGGGTCCATAGCGCGCTCGCCCCGAAGAAGATGATCGGGGCCGCGATCAGGGCCGGGTAGTTGACCAGCAGATAGAAGAACTCGGGCATGGGCTCCAGCGCACTCGCTTGTTGTTCGTTTGGCTGCGTACGTGGTCCGCAATCGTAAGTCCTAACGACCGCGCATGGCAACGGCGGCGGAACACGTCCCCTGAAACTACCCCTCTGGAGCTGTCGGCGCAGACATCCAATGCGCTTTGCCGCCCCATGTTGCCAGTTCCGCCAGCGCATCGAACTGTACGAGCACGGCGGGCGAGTCCTGGGCGAATGTCACTCGCATAGCCATCGCCGCGTTGATGCTGACCTCAGGCTCGCACGGGTCAATCGCGGTCTCTGGCAGCACGAGCGGGTGGTCGAATCCGTCGCGGTCCTGACTCTGTCTGCGGGGGTTGGGCCGCGGTGCGGGCGGATCTGCGATTGACGCGATGACTGAAGGATGATGCGATGTGACGAGAGTCATCCTGCCGGGCAGCTGCGAAAGAGACGCGGGCCCCCGTTCCATGTTCGGATATCGCCGAACGCCCCGTTGAAAAACCTTATAGTTGACATGGCCATTCTCGGCGCGAACCCCCCGGAGGTGTCCTCTGGGACATAGGGACCGGCATCCACGAGTTGAATTACATCCTGCGATCTGAGCCCTTCACCGTGACCGTCGGAGTGCCGTTCCGGTTGTCTCTGCTAACAGCCAATCAGGGGTTTGCCGGCCCCGGAGATTGGGGCGAAGCTTGGTCTGATTGCTATGACGCCAAACTTGTCACTGGAATTCGCTTTCAAGATATCGTGATCAACACTGTAACCATGAGCAATGCAGCCATCGCTACAAGGATGCTCATGACGTACCGAGACCTCCGACTGAGTACCCTGAAGCGTTCGCCGCATCCTCTGCAACGATACGGCGACCGGAGGTTCTCAAGCAGGAGCGTTTCGGGCAGGCGAATGGCGGATCGATGCACGTCCAAACTGCCACAACGTGGACACTTGCGGAACATAGGCCGCCAGTCTAGCGCAGCGTCCTCTCGCACAGTGAACCCGCCCGCGTGGTGGGGTTCTCATTTGTGTTCGCCGCCGTGCAGCGGCGGGGATGACCTTGCGCCTGTTTGGCGGTTGTAGTGCTCAAGACCAGACGGAACCGACGGGCGGCCTACCCCCGCGCGCGCGATCGGTGCCTACACTTTGGAAATACACACATCTAATCGCGCCTTCCAGCCGCACCGAGGGCATGAATGACGCTCAATTGGATCCTGTTGAGCTTGATCTTCTGGGCGTTAGGCCAGGTGGTCCTGATCGTGTTGTGCCACATGGCCGGCGATCAGGATCGCGCCGCTCGCCACCAACAGAAGCGCCTTGATCCGTTTTCGGACGTGACCATCACACAGACCGGGGATAGGTGAGTAGCGCCCAGCATCGCCCTGAATCGTGCACAGCAACCCCGCCTGCGTGGCGCGGTTCCTGCGCTACCTAGGTCATGTTCATCCGCGGCCAGAAACCGCGCGTACCCCTTGGTCCCGGCGGGCGCTTGTTGCTGATCGGACTCATCGCGGCCGCCGTTGGGCTCGTGATCCTCGCAATGGTTTAGCCGGTCAATCTGTCAAAGACCGGCGGGCGATGGCCGTGCCGTCCCCGATCTACGTCACGACGCGGCTGTTCCGTGCAGCGTACAAGGATCCTCTCGACGCGAGTACACCTCCCTCTGGTGCGTCGCCGCGCTCGGCATCGGACAAGACGAGGGGACGCCGCCGCGGCATCTTCCGAGTCGAGGGCAAGCGGGGCACTTCCTCCCCTAAGGGATCTCCGTTCCGAACGGTCGCGGATCGCATTGGCGTGGTCCCGCATGGCGGCGGGGCCGATCGATGTCGGCACCACGCTCAGGCGTAGTTCCGCCAGCCCGCGAACGGGTCTATAGTGTGCCGCCGCCCCACTGCGACAGTCCATGAACACGATCCGCGACGCTCTCGTCATCACCGCCGCAGGCGCCGTCGCGACCTGGTTTTTCGGACGCCCGGCATTGCGGGCATGGAAGGGCCGATCATGGCCCCGGACTCAAGGCACGGTCACGGACTCGCGCGTCGAACCCGCGTCCTTCGGGACCAATATGCGCCGCAAGCGAGTTGTCCTGCACGTGAGCTACCGCTACGCGGTGGGCGGTGCGACGTACACTTCGAATCGCGCGTCTTTCTTCTCGAAGGCGATCATCATCTACGGTTCGAGCACACGAACGAAGTTCGCCGGCGCTTCGTCAAGGGCACCGAGGTCGACGTGCGATACGACCCGCAAAATCCGTCGGACGCGGTCATCGACGGCAAGATTCCCTGGGAGAGGGGCGCCATGGCCGGGTTCGGCGCATTCTTCTTCGTCGCCGGCATGATCGGTCTCGTCCGGATACTGTTGCATTGAGCGGACGCGCGCGATCGCGGACCAGGGGCGCCGGCGCGGCGAGGGCGTCGCGCCCGGCGACTCTGTAGAGTTGGCGGCGCTGGCGGCCGCCGAAGTCGAGCAGACGCATCGCATCGATACCACTTCAGTCGCAGCGCCTGCGCCCGCATCGATGGCCGACGTACCCGCCAAACCAACTTCCGTTTCGCGCCGCTGGCTGCTCCGGCTGGCGTGGACGCTGCTCGCAGCCAGCCTCGTCTTTCCCGTGCCGTCGGAATCGCCGGTCGAGGGCCCGCTTCGCATTTCCGCGCTCCACGTCTATGGCAGGGCCATCGCCTGGAGCCAGGCGGCGCCGGGGTCTCCCGGTGGCCTGGGTTTCTGGGCAGACGCGGCATTGGCGCTTGCGCTCTTCTCGAACATCGCCTTCCTCTACGCGTCGTACCTGCGCGACGACCGCGGCGTATCCGTTGCGTGGAAGGGATTTCTGCTGGCCGCGCTCGCCGTCGACGCAAGCGTTGCCCTCCTGGTCCCGGAGCTCGCGCGACTGCCTGCCTACTGGATCTGGCTGGCGTCGATCGCGGCGCTCGCCGCCGGCTTCGTCGCCTTCGGCGGCGACGCCGTGCAGGGCGCGAAGGCGCGCAGGGCCGCCTCGGTGATCGACCGTGGCGAAATACCGCCGTTCCTCTGGGTGCTCCTGGGCTTCACGCTCTTCTGGGTGGCGGTCAGCGCGGGCAATCATGCCTTTCCGCCGCCGAATGCCGCGACGATCGCGACCAGCGCGCCGCTCACGACCTACGTCAACGATCGCGCGCAGCTGCTGAAGCCCGAGGAGGCGTCGCGGCTTGCGTCTGCGCTGCAGAAGTTCGAGGCGGCGACGCCGGGCCAGGTGGCGGTCGCCATCTTCCCGCGCGCACCGGCTGGCTCGATCGACGAATTCACGATCCGGGCGGCGGAGCGCCTGCCGCTGGGCCGCGCCGGCCTCGACACCGGTGCCATCCTGTTCGTCTTCATGGAAGAGCGCGCGGCGCGCCTCGAGGTGGGTTACGGCCTCGAAGGCACGTTGACCGACGCGGCCGCGCACCGAATTCTCGAGACGCAGCTAGCGCCGCCGTTCGCGCGCGGCGACTACTTCGGCGGCCTCGACGCTACGCTGAAGGCGATCTTTGCCAACGTCCAGGATGCCTACAAGCAGGACCGCATGCCCGGCACGTTTACCGTCTGGGCGCGGCACATCAAGCCCGATCGGCCGAATCGGCTCGAAAGGTTCTGGCGCGCTACCAACAACACCGCACTCACGGCGCGCATCGGCATAGCGTTCCTGGGCGCCATCGTCGGCCTTATCCTCTGGAATGCCGTCCCGCAACTGGTGCCGCTCGCGCGCGACGTCGGACGCGGATTCGCCAACGTGCGTGCGCGGCGCCCGTTCCGGGAAGGGGTGGTGGCGGTCGACGGCGAAGCCATTTGGGACGCGCTCAGGCTGATCGTCTGGACGCTCGGCGTCATCACTCCCGCGGCCGGGGTGATCATCATTGCAGGCGGCGGCGCGTTCGGGGGCGCGGGGTCGCTGATTCACTGGTGACGCCGGCGGCGCCCGTGTACGCGAGACGGGAGTGTCGCGCAGTCAGATACTCTCACCAGGTGGCGCCAGAGCGCGGTCATTGCGTCCAGCGCGCCGTGCCTGGAGCGCCACCAGCGCCAAGGAAGCGCAACTCGCGACCGGCGGATCGCTTCGTGGCGACCGCCCGACAGGATCGCGCTCAGCACCAGGCATCGCAGGATCAGGTAACCTGCGCATCGCCCGCGCCATTCGAATCGCTCTTCTGCTGATGGCGCAACCAAAGATGCACGGCCACTCCGGTCAGACAACCGGCACTGAAGGCGACGGCGAACACCAAGATCAAGGTCATTGTTGCGGCTCCCCGGAGAAGGCGTCCAGGCCGCGCAGGGTGCGACTAGACGCGATGATTCCGAGATTGCTCTTGGGCTGGCATATGAATCTTCCAGCAGGTGTACAGAAAGATATCCAGCGCTTCGGCGTAGAGCTCCCGGTGTGCCGGGTCGCGCACAGCCTTCGCCGCAAAATGGCGACGCGCCGTTTCCGCCGAAGGCGGGGCACCGTGATACCAACTGAACGCCTCGCGGCGTGCCCTGGCATGCTGGGCGTAGAGATGCATCGTAATCACCCCCTAATTGAAGCCGCACTCGCGGGGGCGTCAAGTGTAGCCACGTATCGCACTCGTGGGGGTAATCCGCTCGTCGGCTGAGCGAGTCTTGAACACTACAACGGAGAGCCAAACCGGTGGTGTCGGTGCGCCAATATTGCCGCGCCAATTCAGTTTGTACCGTGAGTGACCAGCCGACACCGGAAAATCAGCGTCGAAATCCGCGGGCGCGGGTGGTCAGGTAGCGGAAGCAGATGCCGGGGAGGCGACATGCGCGTTGTCCTGACCATCCTGTTGACGCTTGTCGCCGCTCCAGCGTGGGCAGGGTCACCGCGCGGAAGGCAAGGAGGGTTGACAGCGAACCGGACCGGGCCGTCGAGGCCAAAGGAGAAAGGTTGGCGCTCATCCTCGAAGGGGGCGATGAACGGCTGAATCGAAGGAGGCGAGCGTGTTCAGCGTTCACGCCGCCTTCAGGCGATCACCTCGTCACACCGCGGACATCGCCCGACCCGCTGCTGGCGCCACCCTTGGCCTGCGGTCGACAACGTCGAACGGCGACCAGATGAAATCGCCCTGTTCCTCGATCGGTTCCTTCAGTTGGATCGTGTAGAGGAGCGTAGTGGATCGCAGCGTCAGGCGGTCGTCGGGCGCGAAATTGTGCACCGGCAGCACGAGCGTCTTGATCGGCATCACCGGATGCTTTGAACTCTCGGGAAGATAGAGTGCAGCAAAACTCGGGCGTTCGCGATCGGGCGAGTCGGCGTTACTTGCGTCGGACGCCGCGGCGGTGATCTTGACGCCCCGCGGATTCTTCCCGACGTATTCCACGCCGATATCAACCCGGTTGTCGGCCTGCTTTTCGACTCGCCGCACCACTGCCAGCGTCCATGGCAAGGCGGCGTTCTCACGAAACGCGATCAACGTCCCCGGAATCACCCAGTTCGAGTCGAAGATCTGTCCCTGCAGCCTGCAACCCGAATCGCTGCGGTCCAACAGCCTCCATAACGGCGATCCGGTGTCGAGATCGCCGGCCGACATGAGTGAAACCGCGCTCCGGTCCTCGTAGAACTCTCTCGTGCGAATACCCGTGAATCCGCCGAACGTGGCCAGCGTGGACTGCTGGATCTCAGACGCGACCGACGGCGTGGCAATGGTCAGGGCTGGCGGCTTGCGGCACAACGCCCCAATGACTTGCGCCAGACCGATGATGATCTCGACCGCCAGCGCGGCGGGCATACGCTCCCCGCGGCGCGCGATGAGCGGCGCATTCGGCGCGAGAATCGCATCGATCTTGCGCAGCAGCTTGAGTTGCCGGCTGCGGCCCCGCGCCGCGGAATCGTTCGGGGGATTGGGTGAATCGCGCAGCGACGCCAGGTCATCGCGTATCGACGCCAGAGCCGGAGCGGTATCGATGCAGAGGCGCGCGCCCCCCAAACCAGAGCTTGACCGCACGAGCCCCGCGTCGCTGTTGAGATCGACGACGAGCCGCTCCTCGCCCCCCCGGGTCTGGTCCTGCAGCAGCATCAGCGCCTCGCACCAACGCGGAATCGCTTGAACGACCCAGAATGCTTCATGAGGTGAGAATTGCCCGCGGTTGATCAAGTCTTGCAGCAGGACGAGGATATACTCCTGCTCCAGCGTGCTGGCGACGTTGTGTACGGCGCGGCAGCGGGTGACCTCCAGCGCTTGGTGCAACAGCCCGTGCGAGTGGGCGTACTCGTAGGCTTCGTGGACCTCTCTCCAGGGAAACCGGGAGGAAAGCTCGTTGACGAACGGCCGGAGCAGCAATTCGATCTGCCGGTGCTGAAACAAGCGAAGCACCACGGAAGGTATGTACCCGCGCCAGCGCCGGTAGTGCTCGCGGTCACGCACCGACCGCAGAAATTGCCCGTAGACTTGGCCGAACGATCGGCTGAGCTCGAAAGCGGCTTGCCAGCCCGCCCTTTCGAGGCTCGGCGACTCGGCGTTTCCGGCAACGTAGTTGATGAGCAGCGCGTCGACCAGTGTCCGCGCCCGTGCCCGCTGGTCGAGTGCCAGCACGGCCTGCAGCTGACCGATGGTGGGATTGCCCCGCGCCAAGAGCCCGGCAAGCACAGCAGATAGGGCCTTCTGCGCTGCGATGGGATCGTTTCGCGGCAATTGTTGCCAATAGGCGTCTGCCGCGGTCGCATCGCACAGCGAGTCGGCCACGCGCTTATCCAAGGCGGGTACAGAATCGAGCATCGCTGCGCCTACGTTGTCTTCGTCGGCTCGTGTGTCGCACAAGTCGTGCCAGAACGTTCACGGCGCCTTGCCGCGCGCCGCCTCCTTGCCTTCCATGGCCAAGCCGTTATCAGGCTTGACCATGAAGACTCCAACCGCACGAGCGGGAGCTTCTCGGCCAGCTTCAGGACAGAGTGAATGACCGCAGAGTGCCGATGACGCCGCAGGGGTCCCCTTCGGAAAACTGGGGCTCGACGGCGCCTGGCGAGTGGAGTCGACCCGACCTTCATTGACCATTCCGCCCGATCAAGACGACCGTGCGACGCTCGGCGCCGGAGCGCCGTCTGTCTTATCGCGCGATTGTGAAAGTCAACTGGATTTCAGCGGGGACTCGAAGGCTTGGCCTTGTACGGCGCCGAGCGGTTCGCGACGACGGCCACGCTGACGCTTTCGTTTGCGTCCCGGCACGGTCGCCCGAGCGACTGCAACTTGCTCGCGACCACGTCTGCGTCCTGCGGTCGTCCCTGTTGACGCGCAACCGTCAACTGTCCGCACAACGCGCCCACGTCATCCGGGCTTGTGTTCAGGGCTTTGTCGAACGCCACTCTCGCTTGCGGCAGGCGCCCCAGTTGCGCGTTCAGGAGTCCGACTTGGACTAGGCTCTGTGCGTCGTGGTCGTCGAGCGCGACGGCTTGCTCGAACGCGTGGAGCGCCTCCGCCGGCTGGTCCAATGCCGTGTTCACCCGGCCGAGATTGCGCCAGACACGCGGATTGTCGGGGGCGAGCTGCGCGGCTTTCGTTGCCGACTCGAGCGCGTCACCCAATTGCCGCAGTGCGGCATAGCCCATGCTGAGCTGAATCCACGCGTTCACATTGGCGGGCTCCTTGCGCGTCCACTCGGACGCGTAGAGCACGAGGACATTCCAGTTGCCTGCATCGATCAGCTTCGCAATCTTGGTCTCGAAGCCTTCCTCCTCGCCCTCGGGCTTCGTGGTACCGCTTGCGTTCGCGGAAACCGAGGGGCGGGCATGCCCGGCTCGCGCCGACGTCCCGGGATCGAGACGACGTTCCGCCGACGCAATGCTCGGGCGCGGCTCCGCAACGGTTTCCCGGTTGATGACAATGACCCCAATGCCCGCGATCATGAGCATGGACCCGAGCACCGTGGCCATGCGCAACCGGGACCCGGGCGTCGTTTTCGCGCGCTCGAGGCTGGTTCCACCGGTCGCCGGCGACGCAGCCGGCGGCGCGGATTCCGCATCTGCGTGCACGCGTCTTGCCGACGTCTCCGATCGCTTGCCGCGTTTGGCAACCTGCAGGGCCATGGCGCGGGTTCGCAAGTAGGCAACCTTCGCCTTCGCTTCGTCGCCCCCGGATTGGGCGAGACACCGCACCCAGAGGGACTGATCGATCCAGCCTGACTGGTACTCGCGGGTTGCCCCCACAAGCCACGCGTCAACGCCATGGGCGGCGACGCTGTCTTCGGGCCGCGCGACAGGTGCGGCCCCGCCGGCACCCGTATCAATGTTGTCGACGGGGGGCGTGGGCACGCCGACGAGCTCAAGGCCCAGCGGCCTGGCGGGGGAAAGAGGAGTGGTCATACGACGCCAATAGCAAGTCTCGTACCAACCATTCGGCCGACAGAACGTGGCGAAGGAATAGGGTGGCCTCAGCGGCGTCCCAACGTCTAAGGTCGGGTCGTCTGCAGGCTGGTGATCAAGAAGGTCCGGTCGATGAATCTTCTTGGTCTCGATTTGAACTGCGAACGCGAGTTTCCGCATGCAGCGACGATGGTGTCGCCGGTTCAAACGAGGCAATTGAGAACGGTCGCCACATTTCGAGGACCGTCTTGCCGGATACCGAATCGGTGACGCCAGTCCTCCACCCAAGTCTTCCGGCATGTCGCGGAACCTGTCGAGCCTGGCCATCATCTTCGGCCGCCCCGCGATGTTGCTCTGAACGCCGTCCCGCGCGCCGACGAGCTTCCGCAGCAGGCGGCGGCGGAGCCGCCGTTCGATCATTTCACGAGCGGAGATCGGGGGAAAGGCACCTCTGATCGTCATACGCCGGTGAGTTGGCACGCAACACCCCGGTCAGTGCACCGGGGCAGCGGTCGCGGAGTGGCGCAAATTCCGGCCATACCTGCCCAAATTGGCCAGCGCATCGGATTGTAGGAGACATTCTGTTTCGACCGACTTCATGGGGCCTGTGACACATGACATCCGTCGGTGCTCGAGGAGTCACCGCTTGTCGGGCCAAAGTGGGCGGTCTCGGCAGCTGCCGCTGCTTGGCACATGCCTTGCGTGGCACGTGCTGCCATCCAGCCTTCCAACCCTGACATGCGGACCCAATCCATGCGCCAAGCCTTTACTTCCAGGGAAACTACACCAGGACTCGGGCACCGGTTCGCTTCCGGCTTTACCCTCGTCGAGATGCTGGTTGTGGCCGCGATCATCGCTATCCTCGTGATGGTCGCGTTGCCGAGCTATCGGGATTACATCCTGCGCGGCCAGCTCGTCGATGCGACCACTGCGCTGTCCTCCTTCCGCGCCAACATGGAACGCTATTTTCAGGACAACCGCACCTATGCGGCCGTAGGCGCCTTCAATCCTCCCTGCTCCGCGGGGATTCCGGCGGCACAGCGCACGCAGGGCAGCTTCGTCATCACCTGCTCAGGTGCGGGAACCCCGACGGCCACGACGTACACGCTGACCGCCACCGGCAGCGGTTCGGTCAGCAACTTCGTCTACACGGTCGATCAACAGGACAACCGCACCACGACCTCGGTGGGCGCGAACGGTTGGAATACATCGACGACGTGCTGGGTGCTGAAGAAAGGGCAGGTATGCTGAAGTGCACGCGCATGCGCAGAACGCCCCTTGCGTGCCGACGCGGGGCGCGCGGCTTCACGCTGGTCGAACTGGTCGTCGCGTTCGTACTGCTGGGCATTCTGACGGTGCTCGGGCTGCCGTCGTTCACCGCCATGATCCGCAACGCGCAGGTGCGGACGGCAGCCGATCTCTTGCAGAACGGCGTGCGGCTCGCCCAGACCGAAGCGGTTCGGCGCAACCGCCAGGTGGTCCTGGCGCTGACCAATGCGCAGCCGCAACTGAATGCAGCCGCAGCGGCGAACGGGAAGAACTGGTCGATTCAGACCGTCGCGCAGTTCGGCGAGACCGCCGAGTTCGTCAAGGGCGGGGTGTTGACCGACGTCGCTTCCGGCGTGGCCATCGCCGGCCCGGCATCGATCTGTTTCAACTCGAATGGTCGCTTGGTGACCAATGCCGCCACCGGCGTCCCCGGAGCGAATTGCGCGGCCGCCGCCACGACCTTCGACGTGACTCAGGCAAGCTCGGATCGTCCGCTGCGCGTGAACGTGGCTCTCGGCGGGCAGGTCCACATGTGCGATCCGAACCGCCCCACGCAGTCCACCGCTTCACCCGACGGGTGCCCCTAGCCATGACCCTGCGCAACGTTCCTAGGCGACACCGCCAGTCGGGCATGACGCTGCTCGAGGTTCTCGCCGCCATCCTGGTCTGCTCGGTGGGTCTGGTCGGGCTGGTCGGGCTGCAGGGGCGCGCGATCCAGTATTCGACCAGCGCCGAGGATACGAGCCGAGCGGCGCTGCTGGCCAACGAAATCGCGGCGATCATGGTCACCAGCCAGACCGTCGCCTTGGGCGACAGCGCGATCCTCGCGTGGCAGGCCCGCGTGGCCGACACTGCGCAGGGCGGCCTTCCCGGCGGCGACGGAACCATCAACACGAGCGGCAACGTCGCCACGATCACGATCACGTGGCAACCGACCTGGGCCGCCATCGCTGCCGCCAATTCGCAGAATAAGTACGTCACGCAGGTGCTCATCCCATGAACGGGGTCCGCGCTCGCCGCGCCGGTTCGGCCGGGTTTTCCCTGATCGAGCTCCTCGTGGCGATGGTCATCGCGCTGCTCGTGACGCTCGCGATCACCGCAGTGATGATCCAAAGCGAGGGCAGCAAGCGCAGCACAACGTCGGTCAACGACGTCAACCAGACCGGTGCCTACGTCGCCTACGTGCTCGATCGCTCGATCCGCAGCGCCGGCTCGGGCTTCGCGCAGGGCTGGCGCTATGCGTTCGGCTGCAGGATCAATGCGGCGAAGGCCAATGCCGCGATCCTGCCGATGCCCGCCGCCTTTGCGGCGCCGTTCGCGTCCGTGCCGCAGACGATTCGGGTCGCGCCGGTGCTGATCGGCAAGAGCCTGGCCGACACGGGCACAACGGTGCGCGGGGACGTGCTGGCCGTGATGGGCGGGACCTCGGGCTTCGGCGAAATGCCGGAGACCGTGCTGCCCGGTTCGGTGACCAATGGCAGCGTGCGCCTGCCCAATGTCGTGGGCTACCGGGCCGGCGATCTGCTGCTGCTCGCCGACACCGGCGTGCCGGCGGGCTGCATGCTGCAGCAGATCACGGCGGCGACGGTGGACACGCTGACGTTCGGCGGTAGCTACTACAAGGCGACCGGGACCAACGTCAATCTCACGAGCTTCGGCGGCAGCACGTTCTCGCTCCAGCTCGGCAACGCCTTGAACAATCCGCCGCAGTTCCAGCTCTACGGAGTGGGCGACAACAACACGCTGTTCAGCCAGGACCTGCTGCAGGTGACGAGCGCCACGCCGGTGCCGATCGCCGACAACGTGGTCGAAATGCGCGCGCTGTACGGTCTCGACACGACCGTCCCGCCCGACGGCGTGCTGGATACCTGGGTCGATGCGGTCGCCAATGCGAATCCGGATCTCGACTACTCGCTCGCAGCGCTGACCGATGGCAGCGCCACCGCCCAGGCGAAGCTGCGCCGCATCGTCGCGATCCGCGTCGGCATCGTCCTTCGTACTTCGCTGAAGGAGAAGACCACCGTCAGCGGACCCACGGTGGTGCTGTTCGGCGACCTGGGCGCGGCCCTCGAGCAGACGCGCGCGGTTACCGGCAGCGACAGCTTCTACCGCTTCCGCACCGTCGAATTCACCGTCCCGCTGCGCAACGTCATGTTCGCGCCGGCAACATGAAGCCCCGCATCGACCATCGGCCGGCCGTTGCCAGCGCGTCGCGTCAACGCGGTGTCGTCCTGCTGTTCAGCCTGATCGCGCTGGTCGTCCTGCTGCTCGCGGCCGTCGCGCTGGTGCAGTCGTTCGGCACCTCGCTGTTCATGTCCGGCAACATCGCGTTCAAGCGCGATCTGCAGAACCAGGGCGAGCGCGCCGTTGACAAGGCGCTGACGGCGTTCCGCGCCGGCGGTCCGCTGGACTCCCCCGCCGCGCGCGCCAACAACCTGGCTTCCAGCAATTACAGCGCCAGCGTCCTGCCCGGCGATGCGGAGGGCATACCGAACGCGCTGCAAAACGACTCGACATTCACCGGCATAGGCAGTTCCGCCAACGACATCACGCCGGCGAGCGAGCCGACGCTGGTCAACCAGGCCGTGAGCATCCGCTACGTCATTGACCGCATGTGCGCCACCGCCGGTGACGAAACGGCTCTCGGCGCCAGCCAGTGCGTGCTGGCAAACAACCCCGTACCGGCCGGGGGAAGCGCGTCGAATCTGCTGGGCGCCGACCGGGCGCCGCTGTGTGCGACGTGTGCCTCGGCAGCGCCGCAGGGCGTGGTCTACCGGCTGAGCGTCCGGGTTACCGGCCCGCGCAACACGCAGGCCTTCTTTCAATCCACGTTCACGATCCCGTCGCCCACCTGAGGCGAGAAGCGAGACCACTATGAACTCGTCGCCCCATGTTTACGGCACGAACGCTTCGACCCCGAGCTCTGGCCGTCGCCGCGGCGCGAGGGGTCCATTCCGCCGCGGGTTGGGCGCCACCGCATTGCTGCTGTGCAGCCTCGCCGCGATGGCACCCGCCGCACAAGCCCAGACCTCGCTGGCCGACGCGCCCATCTTCACCACCCTTTCGGTGCCGGGGAACCTCGTGCTGGCGCTGTCGGTGGAGTTCCCGACTGCGACCACGGCGATCGATCGCAGCGCCTATTCGACAGCGACCCAATACCTGGGCTACTTCGACCCGCTCAAGTGCTACACGTACAAGTACAACGACGGCGCGAACGGCAGCTACTTCTCTCCCGCCGGAGCGTCCGGCAGCGGCTATGCGTGCTCCGGCAAGTGGAGCGGGAACTTCCTCAACTGGGCCACGATGCAGGCGATCGACCCGTTTCGTTGGGCCTTGACCGGCGGTTATCGTTCGGTCGACACCGTGACGACGACGATCCTCGAGAAGGCCTGGGCGCCAAGCAACCAGGGCACCTCGAGCCTCAACTTCCCGTTCAAGTCGTTGACGTCCGGTGTGGCCAACGCCACCCCCTTCAGCGGCAGCACCTTCTACATGCAGGTGTTGCGCTGCGGAAACAAGATGCTTTTCAATCAAAAGACCGCGTTCACGGTCGACAACTGCCCGACTTCCGGTGTCACGGCCTGGAATGGCACCGTTTCGGGGACGTCGACGACCAGCACGTATTCGGTCGACGTTCGCG
>Ga0209048_10004071_pt1 | contig 14050 bp, 9 predicted proteins | sample FrelakmetCRP12CR_FD_187146 | JGI IMG/M metagenome (GOLD analysis project Ga0209048, IMG submission 187146) | Freshwater lake sediment microbial communities from the University of Notre Dame, USA, for methane emissions studies - CRP12 CR (SPAdes)... | ecosystem: Environmental > Aquatic >... | reverse complement strand
TTTTCATCGCCAATCTCTTTTTTCAAGATCTCTTCCGCTTCGCCGGTCAGTTTTCCCCACAGATGGCCGGCATCTTTTATTTCCGCTTTCCCGTTTTCCAGGAAAAGATAGACTGGCTTGGAGGATGCCCCCTGGATCACAAGGCCGTCGAATCCGGCAAATTTCAATTCGGCAGGAAAGAACCCTCCCGCCTGGCTGTCACCGATGGCGTTCGTCAGGGGGGAACGAGCGTTTACATTAATCCGCGACTGGCCTGAGATCGCAAGACCCGTGGTTGGGCTTACAAAAAAAGTCAGCGTGTTTTCCGGAGAGAAGGCATTCGTGTGCGGTGGCGTTTCTTTCAAAACGTAATATATTCCCATCGCGCTGCCGCCGATGTATTTTCGATAAAAATCATCCTGTGGATGCTCATATTTTATTTCACCGGTCGTCAAGTTCACGTGCAGGATATTTCCGCAGTAGCTTGGGGTCATTTTTTCTCTCCTCTTTGACCTTTTAGGAGCAATTCACTGTACAAAAATCTATCATGCCTGATTATATTAAATGATTTTCTCTCCTTTTCGTCAAGCCAAATGACCTCTTGTGTGACTGATCTCCTTTATCGTTATAAAATGATAACAATTGTTGCCGAAAAATCAATAGCCTATTGACTTATATGATGAAAATTTATAAAATGATGTCGTGGAAAAAGAAAACGGCAAGCAAGGTTTTGAAAAAATCGATTCCACCGACCGCAAAATCATTTCCATGCTGCAAAAGGATGGCCGTCTTTCCTTTGCTGAAATGGCGGAGAAATTGCATGTGTCCCCTGGCATGGTGCGCCTTCGTTACAACCACCTGGTTGAAAATGGAAGCTTTCGGGTTGTCGCCATTACCAATCCCCTGCGGTTGGGGTATGAGACTCTGGCCATGATCGGAATCCGTGCCGAGGGTAACAAGGTAATGCAGGTGGCGGAAAAAATCAGGGATCTGTCCGATGTGATTTATCTGATCGTCACCAGCGGGAAATACGATATCCTGGCCGAAGTCATGTGCCGGGACCAGGCAGACCTGTTGGAATTCCTTACCAAAAAATTGTATACGATCGATGGGGTTCGGGAATCAGAGACTTTCATGCATTTGAAAATCATGAAGGAGGTCTACTTTTAGGGGTAGTCCTGGATGGGATGGAGCTCAACACCCATCCCCACCCTATTTCAAGAAGACACAGGCTGTAACAAATCTGGGATCAGCCTGACTTACCAACCTACAAAGGAGAAGAGAAATGAAGATACTACTGGTCGGCGTGGGGGGAGTGGGAGAGGCGATCGCTTCGATTGCCAAGCCACGCCCCTGGATGGAACTGATGGTCCTGGCGGACTACAACAAGAATCGCGCACTCGAGGTTCAGGGAAAATTGAAGGACAAGGCTCGCTATCCGGTTGAATTCGTGGATGCGAACCAGCAGGCCCAGATCGAAAAACTGGCGCGCAAGTACAAGGTGAACCTGATCATGAATGCCTGCGATCCTTCTTTCAATGTCCCCATATTCGAAGCGGCCTATGCCACAGGCTGCACTTACATGGATATGGCCATGACCCTCTCGGAACCCCACAAGAAGGATCCCTTCCACAAGCCGGGGATCAAGCTGGGCGACTACCAGTTTGCCCGCGCCAAGCAGTGGGAGAAGAAGGGGCTGCTGGCGCTCGTGGGTTTGGGCGTGGAACCTGGCATGGCAGATGTGTTCGCCCGGTATGCTTCAGACCACCTGTTCGACGAGATCGAAGAAATCGGTGTCCGGGATGGTTCGAACCTGATCGTCAAAGGATACGATTTCGCCCCGAATTTTTCCATCTGGACGACCATCGAGGAATGCCTCAACCCACCCGTGGTTTGGGAAAAAGGGAAAGGTTGGTTCACAACTCAACCCTTCTCCGAACCGGAATTCTTTGAATTTCCCGAAGGGATCGGCAAACTGGAAGTCATTAATGTCGAGCACGAAGAAGTCCTGCTGGTGCCGCGCTGGATCCAATGCAAGCGGGTGACATTCAAGTACGCTCTGGGCGATCAGTTCATTGGCGTCCTCAAGACCTTGCACATGTTGGGCCTGGATAACAAGAATCCCATCAAGGTCAAAGATGTCCAGGTTGCACCAAGGGATGTGGTGGCTGCCTGCTTGCCGGATCCTGCCCATCTCGGTCCCCTGATGGAAGGTCTCACCTGCGCAGGTACCTGGGTGAAAGGCAGGAAGGACGGCAAACCCAGACAGGTGTACCTGTACCAGGTTGCCGATAATAAACAATGCATGAAGAAATGGGGTTGCCAATCGGTCGTGGCACAAACCGCTTTCAATGCCGTGATCGGTTTTGAACTGCTGGAGAAAGGCATCTGGAAGGATGTTGGGATCAAGGGACCGGAAGCCTTCGATCCACTTCCCTTCATGGAACGGATGGCGGATTATGGATTCCCGTGGGGGATCAAGGAAATGAACTCAAAGTAGAAAGTTTCTCAGGAGAGGAGGAAGAAATGGCTGAGGTGGTAATTCAAGGAATCGAGATCAAAAGGGAGACAAGCAAACTAAAACGCGAGTTGACCTTGTTTCCCCTGTTCGCTTTGATCTACTTCACTGTGTGCGGAGGAGCCTTTGGATATGAAGCCCTGATCGGAGGTAGCGGGCCGTTGTTGGCAATCGCGCTGCTCGCGGTCACCCCCCTGATCTTCAGTATCCCTAATATGTTGATGGTGCGCGAAATGCAATCCATGATGCCGCATGAAGGCGGGTACTATCACTGGGTCAAACAGGCTTTAGGACCCTTCACGGGTTTCCTGGCGGGCTGGATGAACTGGGTGGTTTCCTGGGTCGATGTTTCCATTTATCCTGTGCTGGCTGCCTCTTACTTGAGTTTCTTCATTGCCCCGTTGCGAGATGGAGCAACGATCTTCGGGGTCCAGGTGCAAGCATGGGTGCTGCAATGGTTGGTAGCCCTGGTGCTGATCTGGCTAATCTCTGCACTCAACATTCGTGGGGCGCGCTTTTCGGGTCTTTTCTCCGGGTGGCTGGGGATCGTCATGATCGTACCCTTGGTATTAATGTCTGCGGTCGGTATCTACAACTGGGTCAAAGGAGGAACCACCATAGCATTGCCTCTGCTTTCCATGGGAGCTTCCACAAATGCTGGTGCTTTGTTCACCGCCTTCAGCACCGGCTTGTATATCGCCATGTGGAATTTTATGGGATGGGAGCTTCCTACGGCTGCAGGCTCCGAAATCGTCAAACCGAAGAAAACCTACCCGATCGCCATGGTGTTGGTACTGGTCGCAACCATAGCCACATACGGCATCCCGACCATTGCTGGTTTATATGGTGGCGCAGGAGCGGACGGACGTTATTTGCTGTGGGGGCAGGAAGCAGGGAATGACCAGACTCTCGGTCAGTACATGAATGACAACTACAATGTCACCCCAGAACAGCTGCAAAGCTGGGGCGTCAACCCTGACGGAAGTTCGGGATGGTACTTCCCGGATATTGCGAAAGCCATTGGTGAGAAAGCTACTGGCCCCAACACTTTCCTGCCCGGCTTCCTGGGAGTAACCGTGATGATCGCCGCCATCCTGAGCATGATCGGGTTGTTCATTGGCAACGGGCTGGGAGGGACGCGTGTACCTTTTGCCATGGCAGAAGATGGGATGATGCCCAAATGGATGGTGAAAGTCCATCCTCGATATGGCACCCCTTGGGTGGCTATTGTGGTCTGCGGTATCATTTTCTCCATCTTTACCCTGCAAACCTTCGCTTTCCTGGTGGTTGTGGATGTCTTTCTGAACATGCTTGTTCTGATGATGGAAATCGTGTCCTTATTAGTGATGCGCAGGAAAAGGCCCGACCTGCCCCGACAGAAAGTCCCCGGTGGAGTTGTCGGGCTGATCTACATCACAATTGCACCCGCTTCCATCATTATTTTGGCGATCATCAGTTCGATCTACGAATCCGGTCTGGAATCCATCTGGTTGGCTTTGGTGGCTATTGCCATAGGAGTTGTGTTGTATTTCCCGATCCGATCCCTTGCTAAGAAAAAAGTCCCAGATGTGGATCCCTTCCAAGCAAGCACGGATGGTGATTAAGCATTAACTGTTTTCTTCCAAGAACTGGGAGGGTCCTCATCTGTTGGAATGATGACCCAACTGCGATCACATCACCGGTTTGTGGAGAAGAACCTAGAAAAAGCTCCCATGCCATCAGCCGAGACATGGGAGCTTTGAAAATAGGAGGAGAATAATCTGATGATGAAGAAACAATATGAAAACGCTCTTGCCCATCTATCCCCGGTTTGGACCCATATAACCGATATCATCCCAAGCCGTGGGGAAGGTGCTTATCTGTTTGATCAGGAAAACAAGCGTTACCTCGATTTTACCTGTGGTATCGCGGTCACCAATACGGGTCACTGCCATCCCAGGGTGGTGGAAGCCATCCGCAAACAGGCCGGTCTGCTGTTGCACGGGCAGGTGAACATCATCCTTCATGAGCCCCTGCTCCAATTGGTGGATGAACTCTTGACCGTAGTTCCGCCCGCCCTGGATGGTTTCTTCTTCAGCAATTCCGGGGCTGAAGCCGTGGAAGGTGCCATCAAATTAGCGAGGCAGGCCAGCGGGAAGACCAATATCATCGTCTTCCAGGGTTCCTTCCACGGGCGGACCGTGGGCACGATGTCCCTGACCACCTCCAAGACCATTTACCGCAGCAAGTACCAGCCCCTGATGCCAGGTGTTTTTGTGGCCCCCTATCCTTACCCGCTTCGCTTCGGCTGGGATGACGCCGAGACCACCCGCTTCTGCCTGGAAGAGCTTGAGTTCCTGTTGATCACTCAAACCTCTCCCCAGGAAACAGCTGCCATTCTCATTGAACCAGTGCTGGGTGAAGGGGGGTATGTGGTACCCTCGAAACGGTTCGTGCAAAGCGTCAGAGAGATCTGCAATCGGAACGATATCCTGTTGATCGCCGATGAGATCCAGTCCGGGTTTGGCCGCACGGGAAAATGGTTCGCACATCAATACTTTGACATCACTCCAGATATCATGACCATTGCCAAGGGGCTTGGCTCCGGAATGCCCATCTCGGGGGTGATCAGCCGCCTGGACCTGATGAAAAAATGGATCCCCGGCTCTCACGGCGGAACATATGGGGGGAACGCTGTAGCTGCTGCGGCTGCTGTGGCTACCATCCAGGTGATCAAAGAAGAAAAGCTGCTTGATAATTCCCTGGCACGAGGCGCTCAGCTCATGGAAGGGTTGAAGAAATGGCAAAAGACCTATCCTGAAATTGCGGAAATCCGCGGACTCGGCCTGATGGTCGCAACCGAGTTCCGCTCTGTTGGAAACGTCCCTGACAAAACGACTGCCAAAGCGGTTGCCAAGGCTTGCCTGGACCGGGGCATGATCCTGCTGACCTGCGGACCATGGGATAATGTCATTCGTTGGATCCCACCCCTCGTGGTGACCGAAGCACAGATCAACGACGCACTTGCGATCTTGAAAGATTCCCTTCACGAGGTCCTGAAACATTAGAAAGGAATGGACATGCAGATCTGGCGAGTGAACACCCGCACCCGACAATCGATCACGCAACCCGTCAATGCAAATTACGAACGGTTGGGAGGGCGCGGTCTCTCCGCCCGGATATTGTTGGATGAAGTCCCCCCTACCTGCGATGCACTGGGAGCGGAGAACAAACTGATCCTTGCTCCAGGTTTACTGGTGGGGAACAGGCTCACTTCCTGCGACCGGATCTCCATCGGAGGCAAATCCCCATTGACGGGTGGAGTAAAGGAAAGCAACGCCGGCGGGACAACCGGCATGGCGCTGGTCATGCTGGGGATCAAAGCGCTCATCCTGGAAGACAGGCCGGACGGGAACGACTGGTGGATCCTTGAGGTCAACAAACAGGGTGTTCGTTTTATCCCTGCAACAGAAACTACCGGCAAGGGGGTTTACGAAACCACAAAGATCCTGTTGTCGAAATATGGCAGCCAGGTGGCATTGGCCATGATTGGACCCGCCGGGGAGATGGGCATGCTGGCTGCCGGCATCACGAACATCGACAAGGATCATACTCCCACCCGGATCAGTGCCAGGGGCGGACTGGGAGCCCTGATGGGTTCCAAGCGGATCAAGGCCATCGTCATCGATCCTGCTGGCGGAGAGCGACCAGTTATCGTGGACCCTGCAGGGTACAAGGCTGTTCAAAAAGCTTTGAGCCAGTCTGTGCTGGCCCAACCTCAGACCAAGGGCTATCATGACCTGGGAACTGCTGGCAATACCAACGTGATCAATTTCATGGGGGCTCTGCCTACACGCGGTTTTTCAGACGGACGGTTTGAAGGAGCCGAGAACATTTCCGGCGAGCATCTGGTGGAAACCATCCGGCAGCGGGATGGTGCAGGCAAGCCCTGGCATTCCTGCATGCCCGGCTGCATCATCCTCTGTTCCAACGTGTATGCCGATGAAAAGGGCGAAAGCATCGTTGCACCCATCGAATACGAAACCATCGGGTTAATGGGTTCCAACCTGGGGATCGACGACCTGGATGTCATTACCCGGCTCAACTGGCACTTAAATGACATCTGCGTGGATTCAATTGATATTGGTGCCGCGATCGGGGTGGCAGGCCGGGCGGGTAAATTCCGCTGGGGAAACAGCGACCAGGCGCTCGCATTGGTGGACGAGATCCGCAAGGGAACACCTTTCGGTCGCATGCTCGCGAACGGTGCTGGTTTCACGGGAAAAACCTTGGGCATCAAACAGGTACCCGTTGTCAAGAACCAGGCCATGGCGTCCTACGATCCCCGCGCCATCAAAGGCACGGGCGTAACCTATGCCACCTCCCCCATGGGAGCCGATCACACCTGTGGACTGACCTTCCGGAACAAGATGGATCACCTGAGCCCCATTGGGCAGGTGGAAGCTTCACGCAAATCACAGATCAACATGGCGGGGTACGATACGCTGGGAGCCTGCATCTTTGCCGGTTTCGGTTTCGGTGCCGCCCCCGAAACGGTCCCCGGATTGATCAAAGGCAGGTATGGCTGGGAAGTGCCCCCTGATTTTCTTCAGTTGCTTGGAAGAGAGACCTTAAAGGTGGAGCGTGAGTTCAACCTCAAGGCAGGCTTCACCCCTGAGGATGATCGCATCCCTGCCTGGATGACGGAGGAACCCCTGCCCCCACATAACGTGGTCTTTGATGTTCCTCCCGCGGAACTGGACGGATTATTTAATTGGTGATCAAACGGGTTGGCATTTACCAGCCGGTTTTTATAAAGGTCCTCTTAGGGAACGATATTGATTCGATAACCCACGCCTGTTTCCGTTAGAAGATACTTGGGTTTAGCTGGTTCAGGCTCCAATTTCCGACGCAGATTACTGATATTAACCTGAAGAAGGTGAGATTCATCAGAGTACGCTTCTCCCCATACTTCACGCAACAATTGGCGCTGGGTGACGACTTTTCCATTCTGCCAAATCAGCACCCGCAGGATTTGAAATTCCGTTGGGGTAAGGGAAATATTTTTCCCGTCCAGAAAAACCAAATGACCCGCCAGGTCCACCTTCAACGTGCCTGTCTGAAATACGGAATGGTCATTCACAGGAAAGGTATGCCGCAAGGCCACTTTAATTCGAATAACCAATTCTCCTAGGCCAAACGGTTTGGTCAAATAATCATCCGCACCGGCTTCCAGGGCAGTAATTTTCTCTTCTTCTTTTTCACGGACCGACAGAATGATGATGGGGGTGGTTGTCCATTCCCTAAGCTTTCGGGTGACTTCCACTCCATCCATATCTGGTAATCCGAGGTCGAGAATAATGAGGTCCGGTTTTACCCTGGCTGCTTGTTCCAATGCTTCGATTCCGGTTTCCGCCTCGTGAACTTCATGGCCATGGGAAATCAGCGAAGCGCGGAGGAACCGCCGGATGGGGCGCTCGTCATCCACGATTAATATCTTGACACCCTGATCAACCACGGGTCTTCTCTTTGGAATTATCCTGTCTCAGGGGAAGTGTAAAAGTCAGGATCGCGCCTCCCTTTGGATGGTTTTGAGCCCATATCCTGCCGCTGTGGGCTTCCACAAAACCCTTGCAGATGGATAGGCCCAATCCTGTTCCATTAATGTCTTCCTTCCGGCGAACCCGGTAAAACTTATCAAATATCTTTTCCAAATCCTCCTGGGGAATTCCCTCTCCCGGGTTGGAAACCGATATACTGACCTCTCCTCCAGTGTAATAAGCCCGGATCTCGATGGGTGTATCCGGTTTCGAGAATTTCACAGCATTATCCAGCAGGTTCACAAACACTTGCTCAATCAGAGAAGCATCCATGGGGATGAGGGGCAGTTCAGGTTCGATCTCCATGTTGATTTCCCGGGTGGAGAGCAAGGGAGCAAGCCGGGTTAATGCAGCGCCAATCACTTCTTGTAGATCTTCGGGTTGCAGGTTCAGCTTGAGCGATCCTGCTTCCAGGCGGCTCATATCCAACAAGTTGCTCACCAGGCGATTCAAACGCGCGGATTCTTCCACTCCAGTTTCGATCAACTCGAGACGGTTTTTCTTGTCAAAATGGACGGTCCCCTTTTTTGCGGTCTCTGCTTCCATCAAACCGCTGAAAGCACCGGTGATGGTCGATAAGGGGGTGCGAAGATCATGAGAAATGGAATTCAGTAATGCAGTCTGTAATTGCTCTGTCACATAAGTGAGCTGCATTTTTTTCGCCTGCTCTTCCATTTGAGCCCGTTCAATGGCTAATGCCGCCAGGCTCCCATAGGACTCCAACAATTGGCGCTGCTCGGGTGAAATGAATTTTTCCGTTTCCAGCGGCTTGGCTCCCAATACGCCTACTGCTCCGTGTGCCGTGATCAAAGGCTGATAGCGCACCCTTGCGGCTGGCAGGGTATCTGTTCCCCGACCCGCTGGCTGCTTATGTTCGAAAGCCCAAACTGCGACAGCGACCTCATTTTCATCCAGGGTCAGTTCCGTAGTTTTGGCACGCACAACGAGGGAATCCCTTTCGGGCAGCAGGATGACCGCGTCCCGGCTGAAAGTGAGGCTGAGCTGCTCAAGGATGGTCTTCATCACCGATTCGATATCCATGGATTCGGTGAGCCGTTTGCTCAAACCATACAGAGCCGAGGTTTGCTGTTCCCGCTTTTGAATCACTTCTACCTGGTCGCGCACGGTGCCTGCCAGGTTGCTGATTACCAGTCCAACGACCAAGAGCCCGGCGAAGGTGATCAGAAATTGAGTGTCGGCAACCGTAAAACTCAAATGAGGTTCCACAAAGAAAAAATCGAATGCCAACACACTCAATGCCGAGGCCAGCATGGAAGGTCCCCTGCCCCACAGGATGGCACTGATGACCACTGCTGCCAGGTACAGCATAACCAAATTTGTTGGGTGGATGAAGCTGTAGATGGGAAAACCAAGTCCGGTGACGATACCCACCAGTAGAACGCTCCATAAGTAGCGTAGCCAATTCCGGTGGGGACGGAGGTTTTCGAAGAAGCTGCTTTTAAGCGGACCTGATTCATCACTGATCACATTTACATCAATGGGTCCGCTGCGGCGGATGATTTCATCGGCAACGGAGGTTCGGAACAATTCTATAAATCGCGGGCGAACGGGTTTGCCGATGATGATCCGGGTGATATTATTTTGCCTGGCAAAATCGATCACAGCCTCAGGAACAGAATGTCCCGTCAGGGAAACCACTTTGGCGCCTAATTCTTCTGCCAGGCGAATGGTTTTGGAAACCCGCTCCTTGTGAGAATTTGCGGGTCTCATCCTTTCTGGTGTTTCCACATACACCACAAACCATTCTGCATTGGAATCATCTGCCAACCTCTTGCCGGTCCGGACCAATCTTTCACTCAGCGGATGTGAACTGATGCAAACCAGCAACCGCTCCCTTGCCGGCCAGGGACCCTGGATCTCTTGCGTTTGCATGTAGTCGCGCATCTGGAGATCCACCCGTTCAGCCGCACGACGCAAGCTTAATTCACGCAGCGCCGTCAGGTTGCCCTTGCGAAAGAAACGAGTAATGGCCCGGGCTGCCTGGTCAGAAACATACACCTTGCCTTCGTTGAGGCGTTGGATCAATTCATCCGGAGGCAGGTCCACCAGTTCAATTTCCGCGCCTTCGATGATCCGGTCAGGGACTGTCTCGTGCATGGCGATCCCGGTGATCTGCTGAACGATATCTTTAAGGGATTCGATATGCTGAATGTTCAGGGTCGTGTAAACATTGATCCCGGCATTTAGCAATTCTTCCACATCCTGGTACCGTTTGGGATGGCGGCACCTCGGGGCATTGGTATGAGCCAGTTCATCCACGAGCACCAGGAAGGGATGGCGCGCCAAAATTCCGTCCACGTCCATTTCACGCAGGTGGGTCCCTCGATATTCCAGGGTTGCCATCGGAAGTTGTTCCAATCCGCTTATGAGCGCGTCGGTCTCAACTCGATGGTGAGTTTCCACATACCCAATGATTACATCCAACTTCTGATTTAATCGCTGGTGAGCTGCTTCCAGCATGGCATACGTTTTCCCAACGCCGGCTGCATACCCCATGAATATTTTCAACTTGCCGCGGGTGGTCTGCTGTTCTTCTGCCTGAACTTTGGCTAACAGCTCATCCGGATCGGGTCGACGATATTCATCGTTCATATATCTATTTTAGCCCGTTCAAAGCCAAATTCAGCTTCAACACATTAACTCGTGTCTCTCCGATAAAGCCAAGGAACCGGCTTAGAGTATTTTGATCTATCAATGTCTGGACTTGGTCGGTCGATAGACCTCTCACTCGTGCCACCCGGGAGAGTTGGTATTGGGCAGCTTCCAAACTAATATTCGGATCAAGCCCGCTGCCCGATGATGTGACCAGATCAACTGGTACAGGCAAAGGGTTTGTCGGATCCGCAGCTTTCAAGTCAGCCAGTCTTTGTTTTACGGCTTGTTCCAAGTCGGGGTTGAGAACGTTCAAGTTGCTCCCTCCCGAAGAGGAGGCGTTGTAGGGGTAACTGCTTGTATCTGACAACCGTCCCCAAAAATATTTCGGATCCGTGAATTGTTGTCCGATCAACTCCGATCCGACAACCTGTTCCTTTTGGGTGATCAAACTGCCATTTGCCTGATGCGGGAAGATCAATTGGGCAAGGCCGGTAATCACACCGGGGTAGATCAAGCCGGTCAAAATAACCAGAAGACCAAAGATAATAAGTGCAGGTTTTATTTGTTCAACCATTGTCAAGCTTGGAGTAGATATCTCCTTTTCATTTTCTTTGCGAGGAACGAGACTTACGGGTTTTTTGGATTCGGCTGTGTTTTTCATTCCTGAGTCCTATACCAGGTGAAGAGCCACCAGGAGCAGGTCGATTAGTTTAATTCCAATGAAAGGCGCGATCAATCCACCAACACCATAGATCAACAAATTGTTGCGCAGTAATTTTGCTGCCCCCACCGGACGATAAGGAACTCCTCGCAGTGCCAGCGGGATAAGCATAACGATGATGAGGGCATTGAAAATGACCGCTGAAAGGATGGCACTCTCCGGAGTCGCCAGGCGCATGATATTAAGCACTTCCAGCTGCGGATAAGTAGTGGCAAAAGCAGCAGGGATGATGGCAAAATATTTGGAAACATCGTTAGCAATGCTGAATGTGGTAAGCGCGCCTCGTGTCATCAGGAGCTGTTTGCCAATTTCCACGATCTCGATCAGCTTGGTGGGGTTGCTTTCCAGGTCGATCATGTTCGCAGCTTCCCGCGCGGGTTGGGTCCCCGTGTTCATGGCAACTGCCACGTCAGCCTGTGCCAGCGCTGGGGCATCATTGGTACCATCGCCCGTCATCGCCACCAATCGGCCACCGGTCTGGTATTCGCGTATCAGCTTCAGCTTCTTTTCGGGAGTGGCTTGTGCCATGAAATCATCCACGCCCGATTCAGCAGCAATGGCAGCAGCAGTCAACGGATTGTCGCCCGTGATCATCACCGTTTTAATCCCCATTTTACGCAATTGGATAAACCGCTCCTTGAGCCCGCCTTTCACAATATCCTTTAAATGGATCACGCCCAGGATCCTCTCATTGCGGCTCACAACCAGCGGGGTCCCTCCGTTGCGTGCAATGGTTTCTATCGTGTTTTGTAACTCCTGGGGTACTGTTTCACCCGCTTGTTGGATTGCTTCGATAATCGTTTCCGGTGCACCTTTGCGAATGTGGGTGCCGTCGAAATCAACTCCACTCATTCGGGTCTGAGCGGAAAAGGGGATGAAAGTCATTCCCTGCGGAGCTTCTGCTGAAGTGCTAAGGGTATGCCCTCGCAGGCCGAACTTTTCTTTGGCCAGGACCACAATGGAGCGGCCTTCCGGAGTCTCATCAGCAAGAGAAGCCAGTTGGGCTGCTTCTGCCAATTCCTGGGGGGTTGCCCCCCCAACGGGAATGAACTCGACCGCCTGGCGATTACCCAGGGTGATCGTACCCGTCTTATCAAGTAGCAATACATCAACGTCTCCGGCAGCCTCGATGGCTCGCCCGGACAACGCGATCACATTGCGTTGGATCATGCGGTCCATTCCAGCAATGCCGATAGCCGAGAGCAACCCACCGATAGTGGTCGGGATCAAACAGACCAGCAGAGCTACCAGGACCGTGATCGTCGCCGGAGTACCTTGTCCGGCAACCTGGACGCTATATAAGGAAAAGGGTAGTAAGGTCACACATACACCCAGGAAAATAATGGTAAAGGCTGCCAGGAGGATGTTGAGGGCAATTTCGTTGGGTGTCTTTTGGCGTTTGGCGCCTTCAACGAGGGAGATCATGCGGTCCAGGAAACCCTCACCTGGGTTGGCTGTAATTCGGATGACCAGCCAATCCGAAAGGATGCGCGTCCCACCCGTGACGGCAGAACGGTCACCACCCGACTCACGAATGACCGGGGCACTTTCTCCGGTAACGGCGCTTTCATCTACCGAGGCGATCCCTCCGACCACCTCTCCATCTGCAGAGATAATATCCCCAGCATTGACGAGAATGAAGTCTCCCTGGCAGAGATCTGACGAACAGACTTCCTCTGTTTTCCCGAGCCGGTTGATGGATTTCTCATCCGCGTGGAGCAAACGGTGAGCAAATGTTTCCGCTCTTGTTTTTCGCAGGGCTTCTGCCTGTGCCTTTCCGCGACCTTCAGCCAGCGCTTCCGAGAAGTTGGCAAACAGCACAGTGAACCACAACCAGATCGCGATAGCTCCGATGAACCACGCCGGCGCTTCCCCTTTCCCTGCGAGTGCCTGTATCCACAGACCCGTGGTCAAAACACTCCCTACCTCAACCACGAACATGACCGGATTGCGTACCATCCGGGCAGGGTTTAATTTGATGAAAGAATCGATGATGGCGTGTCGGACCATGGCGCTGTTCATCGTCTTCTGTTTCCTGAGAGTTTTACCAGAGTTGCTCATGTTAAACCCCTGCCATGAAAAGGTGCTCGATAATCGGTCCGAGACCTAGCGCGGGGACAAAATTCAACGCCCCCACCAGCACGATCACACCGATCACCCAAACAATGAATAGAATAGAGGTGGTCGACAAAGTGCCTGCTCCGGCGGGAACTTTTTTCTTGGCGGCCAGCGAGCCGGCAAGTGCCAAAGTAGGGATAGCCAGCCAAAAGCGCCCTATCAGCATGGCCAGTGATCCTGTCAGGTTATAGAACAAGGAGTTGCCGTTTAACCCGGCAAAGGCACTTCCATTATTATTTGTCTGCGAGGTGAACGCATAGAGGATTTCACTGAAGCCGTGCGGCCCCGGGTTCAACACGGCAGTCTGCCCGGGTTTGACCAAAACAGAAACCGCGGTTAATCCCAAAACGGTCAGCGGCATGATCAGGATTAAAAGGGAAGACATTTTAATTTCAAAGGATTCTATTTTCTTGCCCAGGTATTCGGGTGTACGCCCCACCATTAACCCGGCGACAAAAACCGCCACAATCACGAATATCAGGATCCCATACAGCCCCGAGCCGACCCCTCCCGGCGCCA
>Ga0209048_10004070_pt1 | contig 14051 bp, 11 predicted proteins | sample FrelakmetCRP12CR_FD_187146 | JGI IMG/M metagenome (GOLD analysis project Ga0209048, IMG submission 187146) | Freshwater lake sediment microbial communities from the University of Notre Dame, USA, for methane emissions studies - CRP12 CR (SPAdes)... | ecosystem: Environmental > Aquatic >... | reverse complement strand
GGACGGCGGCGTGCGCGACAGCGTGCGCACCGCGCGCCCGCCGGCATCGACTTCGACCTGCTCCCAGCCGGTGGTGCCGTGTAGCTCGCGCTCGTAGGACAGTTCGACCCCGACCTTGCCCATGTAGTCGGAGCCCTTGTAGTTGGCGGCATCGTCCCACTTGGCGATGCGTTCGACGTCGTGGTCGTTGATGCGGCCGATGTAGCCCACGACGTGCGAGGCAATCTCGCCGTACGGATACTGTCGGAATAGCCGCGCCTTGATTTCCACGCCGGGAAAGCGGTAACGGTTGACGGCGAATCGCGCCACCTCCTCGTCCGAAAGGCGCGTGCGCAGCGGCAGGGTCTCGAAGTTCTTCGCTTCCTCGAGCAGCTTGCGGAACCGCTTGCGGTCGCGCGGCTGCACGTCGACGATTTCGGCCAGCTCGTCGATCGTCGCGTCGAGGTTGGCGATTTTCGCGGGCTTCAATTCCAGCGTGTACGCCGAGTAGCTCTGCGCCAGGACGATGCCGTTGCGGTCCGTGATCAGGCCGCGGTTCGGAACGATGGGCACGATGGCGATGCGGTTCGACTCCGCCAGCGTGCTGAAGTGGTCGTGCTGGAAGACCTGCAGGTAGACGAAGCGCGCGAAGAGTCCGACGAAGGCGAGCAGCACCAGTCCACCGGCAACGGCCAGCCGGCGCCGAAACAGGAAGACCTCCCGTTCCGGATTGCGCATCTCGGGCGAGCCGAGGCTGCGCCCGCCATCGTAGCCGTTGCCACGCGAGGAGAAGAGTCGCCGCCGGGCCATGCGTTGCCCGCGTCAGAGCTGGGCCGGCGAGCGGGACGGCCGCTGCGACCATTGCAGCAGGACCGACACGAGCGGCCACAGCAATGCGCCGACGATCGGCGGCACCGCATACGTCCAGCGCGGGAGCGGCGCGCCACCGACGACGCGCACGAGCAGCACGAGCAGCGCGCAGACCATGAGCAGCACCGCCACCTGCGGCGCCTGCTGCCACAGCGGGAAGCGCAGCACGCGGCGCCGGAAATACTCGGCAGAATACGCGAGCACGGCATACGCCAGCGCATGCTGCCCGAACAGCGTGGCATCACCGACGTCCATCAGCAGCCCCAGCATCCACGCCACGCCCACGCCGACATAGCGAGGCTCCTGGATGCACCAGTACAGGATGACGAGGGCAAGGAAATCCGGCTTCAGCGCGAGGACGACTCCGGAAGCCGGTGCAATGTTGGCCAGGAATCCCAACAGGAAGGTGAGTGCAATGACCCATGGATTCACGGGCCGCAGGATTTCCTCCGGCGTCGCCGGGGTGAATGCCGCGGGCTTGGCCAGCACCCTCATCCGCCGCGCCTGCCCTTGCCACGGGCGCCTTTTTTCACGCCATCCGCTTCACCGGGTTCCTCCGGCCGCGGGACCTGCGCCACTCCCTGACCCAGCACCAGCAGGAACTGGCTGCGGTCCACACCCGACAGCGGCTTGCACGTGATGTGCGCGAACATCTGGCCGGTTTCCCGTTCGACCGTTTCCACCTGCGCCACCGCCAGCCCTGCCGGATACGTGCCGTCCATTCCGGACGTGTAGAGCCTGTCGCCGACGCGGATGTCGGCCGTGGGCGCCATGAAGCGCAGTTCCGGTGCGCGGCCGGCACCCGCGCCGAAGAATACGCTGCGCACACCGCTGCGCTCGACGCGTACCGGCACCGCGTGGTCCTTGTCCGTGATCAGCGTCACTTCCGCCATGTTGGGAAACACGCGCGTCACCTGGCCCACCACGCCGATTTCGTCGATGACCGCTTCCCCCGGTTTGATGCCGGACGCGGAGCCACGATTGACGAACAGTTTTTGCGTGAACGGATCGCGCCCGGTATAGAGAACCTCGACGGCCTTGGCCGCATCGGCAAAGCGGGCCTCGACGTCCACCAGCGCCTTGAGCCTGGTGTTCTCGTCCTGCAGAGGCGCATACCCCTGCGCCGCCGGCGCCCGCGCCAGGAGTTCCTGCTTCAGCGCGGCGTTCTCGTCGCTCAACGTCTGCTTGGCGGCAAAGTAGCCGCCGATCCATGCCAGCGTTTCACCGGGAATCTGCACCGCCCGGTGCAACGGGTAGAGCACAACCGCCGCACCTGCCCGAATGCCTTCGAGATAACGATAGCGGGTGTCGGCGAACAGGAGCATGAGCGACAGGGCGCCGAAGAAAGCGAGCCGCGCCAGCGGCGACGGCCCGCGATGAAAGAACGGTGGCGGATCGACGGAAACGTGATGCATTTACGCGGGCCTACGCCACGGCGCCCACTGGCAAGTGCCCTGTGGTACTCGGAATGGCACCGTGGGAATGGCCGTCAGGTCAGTCGGACGTGAAGATCGTGGAGAGCTTGTCCATGTTCTCGAGGGCCTTGCCGCAGCCGCGTACAACGCAGGTCAGCGGGTCGTCGGCAACGATCACCGGCAATCCCGTCTCCTCCATCAGCAGCCGGTCGACGTCGCGCAGCAACGCGCCCCCACCCGTCAGCACCATCCCGCGCTCGGCGATGTCGGCACCCAGCTCCGGCGGCGTGCGTTCGAGCGCGCTCTTCACTGCCGACACGATGCTGTTGAGCGGATCGGTCAGCGCTTCGAGGATTTCGTTGGACGACACCGTGAAGCTGCGCGGAATGCCTTCGGCCAGGTTGCGCCCCTTGACTTCCATCTCCTTGACCTCGGAACCCGGGAACGCGGAACCGATCGTCTTCTTGATCGTCTCCGCAGTGGTCTCGCCGATCAGCATGCCGTAGTTGCGGCGAATGTAGTTGACGATTGCCTCGTCGAACTTGTCGCCGCCGACGCGCACACTGCCCGCGTACACCATGCCACCCAGCGAGATGACCCCCACCTCCGTCGTCCCGCCGCCGATATCGACGACCATCGAGCCCGTGGCTTCCCCGACCGGGAGATCGGCACCGATCGCCGCGGCCATCGGCTCCTCGATCAGGTACACCTTGGACGCCCCGGCGCCCAGCGCGGACTCGCGTATCGCACGGCGTTCGACCTGCGTCGAGCCGCAAGGCACGCAGATGATGATGCGCGGTGACGGCGAGAAGAGGCGCGAATCGAGCACCTTCTTGATGAACTGCTTCAACATCTGCTCGGTCACCGTGAAGTCGGCGATGACGCCGTCCTTCATCGGGCGAATGGCGGTGATGTTGCCCGGCGTGCGCCCCAGCATCTGCTTGGCGGCGAGCCCCACTTCCTGGATCACCTTCTTGCCGTTGGGGCCGCCTTCCTGGCGAATGGCCACGACCGACGGCTCGTTCAGGACAATGCCCTTGCCACGCACATAGATCAGCGTGTTGGCCGTGCCGAGGTCGATCGCCAAGTCGCTGCCGAAGTAACCCTTGAAAAAATCGAACATGTACGCGAAGCCTGCAAAACCGGCAGCAAGGCGGGTGTCTCCGCGGATCGGAGAGGCCTTGGACTGCGCCAAAGAATGTCGATTATGATAGCATCCCAAGCATGTCTTCTGCGCTGATTTGGCAAGGTTTTTTGCCGTCGGCGCGTGCAGTTCCCAAGCCGCGGTCCCCGATTTCCGCCCCAAGGACAGTAGACCTCGGGAATTTCGTAACGTTCCTATCTACGCAAACGAGCGTACCGATTTGGCTTTCGCCGCACTGCCGGCGCTTCTCACCATGCCCCTGACCCTCGACGACGTACATCGCATCGCCCACCTCGCGCGCATCGAGATCGATGCAACCGCCGCGCTCGAAGTGCACGGCAAGCTGGAAGCGATCTTTGCGATGATCAACACGCTGCAGGCCGTCGACACGACCGGCATCGAGCCCATGTCGCACGCGCAGGATGTGATGCTGCCGCTGCGCGAGGACGTCGTCACGGCCGGCGACCAGCGCGCGCTGTTCCAAAGCGTTGCGCCCGCCGTCCAGGATGGACTTTATCTAGTGCCGAAGGTGATCGAGTGACCGACGTCACCGCAGGCTCGCTCGCGCAGGTCGCGGCCGCGCTGCGCGCGAAGCAACTGTCGAGCGTCGAGCTGACGCGCGCGGTGCTCGCCCGCGTCGACCGCGCGCAGGGTGCGCTCAATGCGTTCGTGACCGTCGATGCCGAAGGTGCGCTGGCGCAGGCGCGCTCCGCCGACGCAGCATTGGCGAAAGGCGATGCTCCGGCGCTCGCGGGCGTGCCGATCGCGCACAAGGACGTGATCATGACCGCGGGTCTGCCGACGACCTGCGGCTCGCGCATGCTCGCCAATTTCACCGCACCCTACGACGCGTTCGTGGTGGAGGGCCTGCGGAACGCCGGCACCGTCCTGATCGGCAAGACGAACATGGACGAGTTCGCGATGGGCTCGTCCAACGAGACGTCGTATTTCGGCGCGGTCAGGAACCCCTGGAACACCGAGTACGTCCCGGGCGGCAGTTCGGGCGGCTCCGCCGCCGCGGTGTCTGCGCGCCTGCTGCCGGGGTCCACCGGCACCGACACCGGCGGCTCGATCCGCCAACCGGCATCGCTGTCCGGCATCTGCGGCATGAAGCCCACCTACGGCGTGTGCTCGCGCTATGGCCTCGTGGCGTTTGCCTCCAGCCTCGACACGCCCGGGATGTTCGCGCGCACCGCCGAGGACTGCGGGCTCATGCTGAACGCGATGGCCGGCCACGACGCGCGCGATTCCACGTCGCTCGACCGGCCGCGCGAGGATTACACGCGGTCGCTTGTGGAACCGCTGCAGGGATTGCGTATCGGCCTGCCTGCGGAATACTTCGGCAGTGGCATCGACCCCGACGTCGCCGCGGCCATCGACGCCGCCCTCGCGGAATTCCGCAGGCTGGGCGCCACCACCGTCGACATCACGTTGCCGAACGTGAACCTGTCGGTGCCCGTCTATTACGTGATTGCGCCGGCGGAGGCTTCGTCGAACCTGTCGCGCTTCGACGGCGTGCGCTATGGGCATCGCGCGGAAAAGTACACGGACCTGATGGACATGTACAAGAAATCGCGCGCGGAAGGCTTCGGCGCCGAGGTGAAGCGGCGCATCCTCGTGGGCACCTATGTGCTGTCGCACGGCTACTACGACGCCTATTACCTCAAGGCACAGCAGGTCAGGCGGCTGATTGCCGATGATTTCCGGCACGCCTACGAACGGTGCGACGTCATCATGGGCCCGACGGCGCCGGCGCCGGCTTTCAGGATCGGCGCCAAGACCGACGACCCGGTGCAGATGTACCTGAACGACATCTTCACCATCGCCGGCAACCTGACCGGCGCGCCGGCGATGTCGATTCCCTGCGGCTTCGACCGGCGCGGGCTGCCGATCGGGCTGCAGGTCCAGGCCAACTATTTCGACGAAGCCAGGATCCTGAACATCGCGCATCAGTTCCAGCTGGCGACGGACTGGCATGCCCGTGCGCCATCCATGGATATCTGAAGTTACCGACCGTCGAGAAACCTTTTCCGGATCTTGATATGTCATTGGGTGAAGAAAGTGTGATCGGATGAAATGGGAAGTGGTCATCGGCCTGGAAACGCACGCGCAACTGTCGACCGCGGCGAAGATCTTCTCGGGCGCGTCCACGGCGTTCGGCGCGGCGCCGAACACGCAGGCCTCCGCCGTCGACATCGCGTTGCCAGGCGTATTGCCCGTCCTGAACAGGGGCGCGGTCGAGCGCGCGATCCGGTTCGGGCTTGCCGTGGGCGCAACCATCAGCCCGCGCAGCGTGTTCGCGCGCAAGAATTACTTCTACCCTGATCTGCCCAAGGGCTATCAGATCTCGCAATACGAAATTCCCGTCGTGCAGGGCGGTGCACTGACGATCGCCACCGCCGAGGGCGAGAAGGTGGTGCGGCTGACCCGCGCTCACCTGGAGGAGGATGCCGGCAAGTCGCTGCACGAGGACTTCCACGGCATGACCGGCATCGATCTCAACCGCGCCGGCACGCCGCTCCTCGAAATCGTGTCGGAGCCGGACATGCGCAGTTCGGACGAGGCAGTCGCCTACGCGAAGCAGTTGCACGCGCTCGTGCAGTGGGTCGGTATCTGCGACGGCAACATGCAGGAGGGGAGCTTCCGCTGCGACGCCAACGTCTCAGTGCGTCCTGCGGGCACGACCGAGCTCGGCACGCGCTGCGAGATCAAGAACCTGAACAGCTTCCGCTTCATGCAGGAGGCGATCGACTTCGAAGTCCGCCGCCAGATCGAGTTGCTCGAGGACGGGGGCCGGGTGGTGCAGGAGACGCGCCTGTACGACCCGGACCGGCATGAGACCCGATCGATGCGCAGCAAGGAAGACGCGCAGGACTACCGCTATTTCCCCGATCCGGACTTGCCGCCGCTGGTGATCGACCGGAACTGGATCAGTCGGATCGAGGAATCGATGCCGGAGTTGCCGGCGGCGATGCAGGCGCGCTTTGCCGAGCAATACCTGTTGTATCCGGAAGACTGCACCGCGCTCACGGTGAGCCGCGCGACCGCTCTGTACTTCACGCGAACGATGGAAGAACTCGCCAAGGTGCCGGGCGTTCCCTATTCATCCCAGGGCCACGATGCCACCAACGGCAAAACGGTCGCCAACTGGGTCATCAACGAGATTGGTGCGCTCCTCAACCATCATCAAACCGACATCGCGAACGCGCCGATCTCGCCGCAGCATCTCGCGGAACTCATTGCGCACACCGATCGGTTCAAGGGAACGGTCAGCCACAAGTCGGCCAAGGAGGTCCTGACGGCGATGTGGGCAGGCGAAGGCGGCCCCGATGCCATCATCGCTGCCAAGGGGCTCGCGCAGATTTCCGACACCGGCGCAATCGAGAAGATCGTCGCCGACGTGCTCGCCGCCAATCCGGCCATCGTCGCCGAGGTGAACGCGGGCAAGGAAAAGGCGTTCAATGCACTGGTCGGCAAGGTGATGGCCGCGTCGAAAGGCAAGGCCAACCCCGCGCAGGTCAACGCGATCCTGAAGCAGAAGCTCTCGTAGCCGTCTGCACGAGGAGCCATCGTGGCCGCAACGCCCGCGCAGACCGTGCGCACGATGTGTCCGATGAACTGCCATCCGACGCTGTGCGGCATGCTGGCCGACTTGAGCGACGGCAAGCTCGTCGCCGTCCGCGGCGACCAGGCGAATCCCGACAGCCAGGGGTTCCTGTGCGTGCGGGGACTGGCCTCGCGCGAGATCATCGACAACCCCGCGCGGCTCCTGCACCCATTGGTCCGCGACCGGCGCGGCGACGACTTCCGGCGCGCGACGTGGGACGAGGCCTTCGCGCGGATCACCACGTCGATGGCGCAATCGCCGCCGCACGCGACCGGCATCTGGCCCGGCCATGGTGTGTTCACGACCAACTATGGCACGAGGATCAGCGCGCAGCTGCTCGCGCGCTTCGCGTACCGCCACGGCTGCCAGTACTGGAGCCCCGCGATGATCTGCTGGGGCTTGGGCGCGTTCGGCCTGGGGCTGACCGGCCTGCTGGAGACCAATACCAAGGAGGACATGGGCGAGCATTCGCAGCTGATCCTGCTCTGGGCGGCCAACCTCACCAGCCAGCCGAACACGGCCCGGCACCTGCTCGCCGCGAAACGCCGCGGCGCGCACATCGTGACGATCGACGTGCGCCGCACCGAGGCCGCCGCGAAATCGGACGACGTGCTGCTGATCCGGCCTGGCAGCGACACCGCGCTGGCGCTGGCGATGCTGCACGTGATCTGCGCCGAAGGGCGCCAGGACGCGGACTTCGTCGCCCGGCACACGCTGGGTTTCGACGCGCTCGCGGCCCACGTGCAGGCGTTCCCGCCGTCGTGGGCGGCGCCGATCACCGGAATCCCCGCCGAGCGCATCGTTGCGCTCGCAAGGCGCTACGCCGACACGCGGCCGGCGATGATCGTGCTGGGGGGCAGCTCGATGCACAAGGGCGCCAACGGCTGGCAGGCGGGACGCGCGATCGCCTGCCTGCCTGCGCTGACCGGCAACGTCGGCGTTCCTGGCGGCGGCTTCGGTCCGCGCCATGGCAGTGCCGCGCACGGCCGTGGCCTGGGCAGCATCGTGGGCGACGACCGGCGCGCGCCCGCTACCATCATCCCCAACCAGATGGCGGCAGTGGCAAGCTCATTGCGCGAAGGACGCATCGACACGCTGCTGATGATGGGAACCAACATGCTCTCGTCGTTCGCGGACGCGGCGGCCATCGCCGAGGGCCTGGCGCGGACCCGCCTCGTCGTCAGCTACGACCTGTTCCTCAACGACACCGCGCGCCGCTGTGCCGACGTCGTGCTGCCCGCGACGGCGTGGCTGGAGGAGCTGGGCGCCAAGATGACGCACACGCACCTCTACCTGATGGAGCGCGCGCTGGCGCCGCCCGGGGAGACACGCTCGCTGCATCGCGTGGTGAGCGAGTTGGCGGAGCGGCTCGGCCTCGAAGACTTCCATCCTTGGGCGACGGAGGAAGCGCTGGTCGACGCGATCCTCGATCATCCCTGCACCGGACACGCCACCGTGGCGGCGCTGCGGGCGCAGGGCGGCATCCGCGCGCTCGACGTCTCGCACGTCGCGAACCCTTCGTTCGAGTTCGATACGCCGTCCGGAAAAATCGAGCTTTACTCGGAGCAGGCGGCGCGGGCCGGCCTGCCGCCGCTGCCGTCGTACGCCGCGCCGACGCCGGAACCCACCGCGCATCCGCTGGCGCTGACGCAGGGACGCACGCTGGCGCACTTTCACAGCTTCTACAACAACGGGCAGGAACTGCCCTCGCTCGCCCGTCGCGAACCCGAGCCTGCGCTGTGGCTGTCGCCGGAGGACGCCGCGGCGCGCAACATCGCCGACGGCGCCCGGATCCGCGTCTTCAATGGGCGCGGCGAACTGGCCGCGCGGGCGCGCGTCACGGACCGGATTCCCGCCGGCACCGTGTGGATGCGCGACGGCTGGCCCGGCCTCAATCGCCTGACGGAAGGCGCCGCGGTGCTTCCGGACGCGGTCGTCGACCTGTTCGCATTTTCCGCGGGGCAGGCGACGTTCGACGCGCGCGTCGAGGTGGCGCTCGTTACGCCATCAGCGCCTTGTACCTGATCCGCCGCGGCCGCGCCCCATCCTCGCCCAGTCGCTTTTTCTTGTCGGCCTCGAATTCCTGGTAGTTGCCCTCGAAAAACACGACCTTCGAATCCCCTTCGAAGGCGATGATGTGCGTGGCGATCCGATCGAGAAACCACCGATCGTGCGAGATGACCAACGCACTCCCCGCAAATTCGAGCAGCGCGTCTTCCAGCGCGCGCAGCGTCTCCACGTCCAGGTCGTTCGACGGTTCATCCAGCAGCAGCACGTTGCCGCCGCGGAGCAGCGTCGCGGCGAGGTGCAGCCGCCCGCGCTCGCCGCCCGACAGCTGTCCGACGATCTTCTGCTGGTCGCCTCCCTTGAAATTGAACCGGCCGAGGTATGCGCGCGAAGGCATCTCGAATCTGCCGACGGTGAGGATGTCCTGCCCGCCGGATATGGCGTCGAACACGGTCTTGTCGCCGGGCAGCGCCTCGCGTGTCTGGTCGACGACGGCGAGCTGCACCGTGGAACCGATGATGATCTCGCCCTGGTCCGGCTGTTCCTTGCCGGCGATCATCCGGAACAGCGTGGACTTGCCCGCGCCGTTCGGGCCGATGACGCCGACGATCGCGCCCGGCGGGACGAGAAAACTCACGTCGTCCATGAGGAGCCGGTTGCCGTAGCCTTTGCTCACGTTCCTGAATTCGATCACGCTGTTGCCGAGGCGCTCCGCCACCGGAATGAAGATCTCCTGCGTCTCGTTGCGCTTCTGGTGCTCGTGGGAGGAAAGTTCCTCGAAGCGTTGAATGCGCGCCTTGCTCTTGGCCTGCCGCGCTTTCGGATTCGAGCGCACCCATTCCAATTCCGTCTGCATCGCCTTGATCCGCGCGCCCTCCTGCTTGGCTTCCGTCTTCAGGCGGGCTTCCTTCTGCTCCAGCCACGAGCTGTAGTTGCCCTTCCACGGAATGCCGTAGCCGCGATCGAGTTCGAGAATCCACTCGGCAGCGTTGTCAAGGAAGTAGCGGTCGTGGGTGACCGCTATCACCGTCCCGGGAAATTTCTGCAGGAACTGCTCGAGCCAATCCACGCTTTCGGCATCGAGATGGTTGGTCGGCTCGTCCAGCAACAGCATGTCCGGCTTCGACAACAGCAGGCGGCATAGCGCGACGCGGCGCTTTTCACCGCCCGACAGGTGCTCGATTTTCGCCTCCCACGGAGGCAGGCGCAGCGCGTCGGCGGCAATCTCCATCTGCAGGTCGGAGTCCGCGCCGGCGGCGCTGATGACCGCTTCGAATTTGCCCTGTTCCGCCGCAAGCCGGTCGAAGTCCGCATCGGGCTCGGCATACGCGGCGTAGATTTCCTCGAGGCGTTTCTTCGCCTCCAGGATATCGCCCAGCCCCTCCTCGACCGTTTCGCGGACGGTCCTGCCCGAATCGAGCAGCGGCTCCTGCGGCAGGAAGCCGATGCGCATGTTCGGCATCGGCACGGCTTCGCCTTCGAATTCCCTGTCCTCGCCCGCCATGATGCGCAACAGGCTCGACTTGCCGGAGCCGTTCATGCCCAGAACGCCGATCTTGGCGCCCGGGAAGAACGAGAGGGAAATGTCCTTGAGGATGACGCGCTTCGGAGGGACGACCTTCCCCACGCGGTTCATCGTGTAGACGTATTGGGCCATCGAGAAACCCTTGCTCAAGCCGTTGGGCGGCAATTATCGCAGGCTCTTGCAGGCACTGCGCCAAATGACAAGGGGCGGCCCGCACCGGGTCGCCCCTCCCTCGTTGCCGTCGGGCCGCGCGTGCGCTACTTCTTGTTGCCGACCGGCGCGGTCGCGCCATTGCCGCCGGGGGTTGCGGCCCCGCCAGCTGCCGTCGTGCCCACCGGTTGCGTCTCAGCGATCGCCCGAAGTTCCCGCCAGCGCTGCTTTTCCGCATCATAGCGCGCGGTAACCGCGGCGATTTCCTTGCGCTTCGCGGCGATCAGGTCGGACTGCTTTTCGAGTTCTTCGTTGACGTTCGCGATTTCGCGTTCGGGGCCTTGCGGCTGCGGACTCTTGCCGGACGCAGCGGCACGGGTCTCGATTTCCTGCTTCCGCTTGTTGAGCGTGACCATATACGCCTGCGCCGATTGAATCTGCCCGTCGATCGTGCCCAGCGCGCGCTTCTTCGAGAGTTCGATTTCGCCTTCGGTGGTATAGCTTTGCAGCAGCGCGCGGTCCTTGCGCTGGATTTCGTCGCGAATCTTCGCGGCCTGGCGCGCGCGTTCCTCCTCCGCCTCGCGTGCCTGGCGTTGCTCCGGAGTCAGGGCGGGATCGGTTTTCTTGATCGGTATGCCCTGCTTGTTGAGCTCGACGCTGCCCTTGTTGATCGCCTCCGGGGGGATCTTGTCGGTGTAATGCACCTTGCCCTGGTCGTCCACCCATTTGTAGGTGGTTGCGCGAACGGCCGGCGCCAGGAGAACGAACGCTGCAAGGATCAGGATTGCCAGCGGGATCGCGGGCGGCCACGCGCTCGTCCCGTGCGCGAACGCGTACGCGGCATCGCGGCCGGGGCCCGCTGCTCTCCGAGCGTCGGGCCGGAGACTCGTTCCGCGCTGTGGTGTGAGGTCGCGTGGCATTGGCATCTTGTCGGTCCAGCTTTCCTGAGAACGCGGAACCTCCGTCCTGGGTTTCACGCGGCGCCGTATTGCTGCCGGTAACTCGTCACTGCGCCGACCACCCCCGCCAGTTCCGGCCGGCTCCTGATGAAGACCATCAGGTCGTCCAGCGTGGCAATGGCCATGACCGGCAGGCCGAATTCCCGCTTGAGTTCCGCAATCGCGGAGAGTTCTCCGCGGCCCCTTTCCATACGGTCGAACGCAATCAGGATGCCGACGGGGTTGGCGCCGTGCGCGCGAAGCAGTTCAATGGCCTCGCGTTTGGCACCGCCGTCGGTGATCACATCGTCGACGATTACCACCCGGCCCTTGAGCGGCGCGCCGACAATGACGCCGCCTTCCCCATGGTCCTTCACTTCCTTGCGATTGAAGCTGAACGGCAAATTGTGCCCTTTTTCGGCAAGGGCAATGCCGGTGGCGGCCGCCAGGGTGATCCCCTTGTAGGCCGGTCCGAACAACTGATCGAATGCGATTCCCGATGCGAGCAGGGCCTCCGCGTAGTACTGCCCCAACCGCCGCAGGCTTTCGCCATCGTTGAACAATCCCGCGTTGAAGAAATAAGGGCTTTTGCGCCCGGCCTTGGTGGTGAATTCCCCAAAACGAAGCACGTCGCGTGCCAAGGCAAAGGCGAGAAAATCCTGGCGAAAATCGGTCATGGCGAATGTTTTCAGGTAGTTAGCGCCGAGTATAGCGCGCGGGACTGGCCTGCCAAAGGCGAATAATCGTTGCGCAATCGACCAGAACCGGCGTGCCGGTGCCTTGCCTGCTCGACGGAGTAAACTCGCCGGCTTTCGCTAGTACCGTCTCCGCCATGCGCGTCATCACCCTGAACGTCAACGGCATCCGCTCCGCCGAGCGACGCGGGCTTACCCGCTGGCTTGCGCGCATCGAACCGTGGGACGTGGTCTGCCTGCAGGAGGTGCGGGCGGACGAAGCCGACGTGCCACGTGCTCTGCAGGCGCCGCGAAAATGCACGGCAGCGTTCCACCCCGCGCAGCGCAAGGGCTATGCGGGCGTGGGCCTCTATGCCAAGACCGGCGCGACATTCGTGAAGGGCTTCGGCAGCGACGAATTCGACCGCGAGGGGCGCTACCTGCAGGCGGATTTCGCGGAACTTTCGGTGATCAGCCTGTACCTGCCTTCCGGCTCGAGCGGGCCGCATCGGCAGGCGTCCAAGTTCCGCTTCCTCGACGCCTTCCTGCCGCATCTCGCGCGCCTGCGGAAGTTGCGGCGCGAGATCATTCTGTGCGGCGACTGGAACATCGCGCACCGGCCTGTCGATCTCAAGAACTGGCGCAGCAACCAGAAGAACTCCGGATTCCTGCCCGAGGAGCGCGCGTGGCTGACGCACCTGTTCGATGAACTCGGTTTCATCGACGTGTTCCGCAAGGTCGACCCGCGGCCGGAGCAATACACGTGGTGGTCCAACCGCGGCGAAGCCTGGGCCAAGAACGTCGGCTGGCGGATCGACTACCAGATCGCCACGCCCGGCATCGCGGCGAAGGCGCATGCGGCAACGATCTACAAGAATCGGCGATTCTCGGACCATGCGCCCTTGATCATCGACTACGACTACGAATTGCGCTGAGGAACCTCTGATCAAGTGTCACGCGGGCGCGACGGCGGGTTTCCGGGGATGATGGCGCGAAGCGAGGCGACACCCATAGTACGTACTATTGGGGAGCTGAGCGACAAAGCCAGCGCCCCGGAAAACCCCGTCCCGAAGGGTTTGCGCGCAATGCGGCGCCTGGTTCGCCGGGCGCCGCATTGCGCGCAAACGCGCTCCACGTGACACTTGATCAGAGGTTCCCTAAGCCATGTTGCGCATCACGAATCTGACACTGGCCCGGGGCGCCAAGCGCCTGCTCGAAGGCGCCAACCTGACCATCCACACCGGCCACAAGGTCGGGCTCGTCGGGTCCAATGGCTGCGGCAAGTCGAGTCTCTTCGCCGCCATCCGCCTCGAGCTTCTTCCCGACGCGGGATCGATCGACCTGCCCCCGTCGTGGACGATCGCCCACGTCGCGCAGGAAACGCCCGCGGTGCCGGTGCCCGCCATCGACTATGTGCTCGACGGCGACCGCGAGCTGCGCGAAATCGAAGCCGCGCTGGCCGCCGCGGAGCGCGATCATGCGCTCGATGGCGAGGCCCTGGCCGACCTGCACCATCGCTTCGACGAGATCGGCGGTTACAGCTCGCGGGCGCGTGCCGCCACGCTGCTCGCGGGGCTGGGCTTTCCGGAATCGCGGCACACGGATGCCGTGCCGAGTTTTTCCGGCGGCTGGCGCATGCGCCTCAATCTTGCGCAGGCGCTGATGTGCCGCTCCGACCTGTTGCTGCTCGACGAGCCGACCAACCATCTGGACCTCGATGCCGTGTTGTGGCTCGAGGACTG
>Ga0209048_10004069_pt1 | contig 14052 bp, 10 predicted proteins | sample FrelakmetCRP12CR_FD_187146 | JGI IMG/M metagenome (GOLD analysis project Ga0209048, IMG submission 187146) | Freshwater lake sediment microbial communities from the University of Notre Dame, USA, for methane emissions studies - CRP12 CR (SPAdes)... | ecosystem: Environmental > Aquatic >... | reverse complement strand
CGGCGACCGTGCGATCCCATGAAGATGAGGTCGCACTTCTTCTCCTTCGCCGCTTCGATGATGGCCTGCCAGGGCTCGGAACTCATCTTGTAGACACCCTCATAGGGGACACCAGCCTGTGCAGCTGCCCGCTCTACAACCGCGAGCTGCTTTCGGGCCGCCTCTTTGGCCTCGGCCTCGAACTCAGTCCTGGAGAGAGGGTAGGCTGAGGCAACGTAGACCGCGTAGGTCCCTGTTCGATAGTCGTCGGCCGAAAAGAACCCGACCACTTTTGCACCGATGGACTTGGCAAAGGCGACCCCTTGCTTGACCGCCTTGCGCGAGATGGGTGAGCCGTCGGTTGGTAGAAGAACTTTCTTATACATGGAGCCTCCTCGAGAGTCGCCGCGAATAGACCTGCTTCGATAGCGACACTCTGCGACATTCCGGCGTGACCGCTTTGACCTAAGTCAATCCACATGCACGGAGCAATACGGTCGAACGAACTGCCTGCCTCTCCCTCACGACTTTCAAGAAAGCTCGCACGCGTCCCGGTATTCGGGCACCCGGCACGGCCAGCGGAATTTTTCCTCGATGCGATGTCGCAGCGCGTCCGCCGCGACCGGCTCCCCGTGTGTGAGGAAGACCTGGCGTGGCGCCTTCGCAAAATTACGCAGCCACGCAAGGGTCTCGGCGTAGTCCGCATGTGCGGATAGATTCGGCAGCGAAGCGACTTCTGCGCGGATCGGAACGTACTGTCCGTGGATCTTGACTTCGTTGGCCCCGGCGAGCATAGCGGCGCCTCGTGTTCCGGCCGCCTGGAATCCAGTGAACAGGATGGTGTTCTTCGGATCCGGCGCGAACGCGCGCAGATGGTGCAGAACGCGCCCGCCGGTGGCCATGCCGCTTGCCGAGATGACCACCATGGGCGTGGTTCGAGTATTCAGCCGTTCAGACTCTTCGACAGAGTTCACGATATGCGCTGTTTTGCATGTCGCCTCGCACTCCGAACGAGACAATCGGTGCTCGCTCTGATATTTGAGATAGAGACCCGTAACGTCCGCCGCCATCGGACTGTTCAGGTACACAGGCAGGTCTGCGATCGTGCCCTCGTCCTTCAACCGGTGGAGGTAATACAGGATCTCCTGCGCGCGGCCGACGGCGAAAGCCGGAATGATCACGCTGCCGCCACGGGCAGCCGTTCGATTGATGATCTCGCCCAAAGCCACCTTCGGATCAATGGCATCGTGCAGCCGGTCGCCGTAGGTCGACTCTAGTACAAGGTAGTCGGCGTGCGTAACCACCTCTGGAGCGCAGATCACCGGGTCCGCCGGGCGCCCGAGGTCCCCGGACAACAGTACCGATGTTCCACCGTATTCGAGCATGACCATCGCCGCGCCCAGAATATGGCCAGCGGGGAGCAGACGAAAGCGCAATCCTTCCCCGAGGTCGACAGGCGCGTGGTAGGCGACTGGAAACAGCGCACCCAGGCAAACCTCGGCATCTCGCAACGTATAGAGCGGGAGTGCGGGAGAGTGTTTCGAGAACCCCCGCCGGTTGGCATACTCGGCTTCTTCCTCCTGCAGATAGCCGCTGTCGGGCAACAGGATTCGGCACAGATCTTCAGTCGCATGCGTGCAGTAGACCCGCCCTTTGAAACCGCGCTTGGCGAACAACGGCAGATACCCGCTGTGGTCGAGATGGGCGTGCGTAAGAATGATCGCGTCGACCTCTCTTGGGTCGACCAGAGGCCGTTCCCAGTTGCGCAAACGTAGTTGCTTCAACCCCTCGAACAAGCCGCAGTCGACCAGAATCCGCTTGCTGCCAACCGAAATCAGATATTTCGATCCCGTGACGGTGCCCGTGGCGCCAAGAAACTGGATACGCATGGTCAGCACTGTGTCAGTTGAGCGGACAGGGGCGCTTGACTTGGATCAACCAAACGGTCGTTCGGCGGATGTGCCGTGAAAGCCGCGCCCTTGACCTGCGTCAAGCGCACCGCGGCAAATTGGCGCAATCTTGGTGCTTTGCTCAAACATGATCGCCCGACTGTCTGAATCCGCAATGGACCAACGCATCCTATCCTCGAACGAACCGCAGCCGAATGAACTGCAATCCAAAAGCGTTCCCGCACAGCAGTCACCTCGCGTCCGTTGGCTCCGCAAGAACGGAGCGTGGCTCTCCATGCTCGTGGTTGCCGTTGCGATCGCACTATACGTGTGGCGCCACAACCAGCCGACCCCGATACCTCCCGGGATCGCAATGAGCAACGGCCGCATCGAAGCGACCGAGATCGACGTCGCCACCAAGCTTCCGGGCCGCATCAAAGAGGTGCTCGTGCAGGAAGGCGACTTCGTGGACGCGGGACAAGTGATTGCGCGAATGGACACACAAACGCTGGAGGCTGAGTTGCGTCAGGCGGAAGCCCAGGCCCGACAGGCGCAGAGCGCGATCACAACCGCCGAGGCCGTGGCAGCGCAACGCAAGAACGAGTTGGCGTTCGCACAAAGGGAGCAGCACCGCTCCGAGGATCTGGTCGCGCGTGGCTTCATCAGTCCACAGAAGCTCGACAGCGACCGAACGCGCACGTTGACGGCAAAGGCAGCGCTCGCCGCCGCGCAGTCACAAGTCATCGAGACGCGATCGACATTGGAAGCCGCGACCGCGGCGACGGAGCGGGTGCGCTCGGACATCGAGGACTCGACGCTCAAGGCGGCGCGCGCAGGTCGAGTGCAGTACCGCTTGGCTGAACCCGGCGAAGTTCTGCCAGCGGGCGGCAAGGTCGTCACCCTGCTCGACGTCAGCGACGTGTATATGACCCTGTTCCTGCCGGAGACTCTGGCGGGAAGAATCGCGATCGGCGCCCCGGCTCGCATCATCCTCGACGCCGCATCCCAGTACGTCATTCCCGCCAAGGTGTCCTTCGTCGCGTCGGAAGCGCAATTCACCCCGAAGACGGTGGAGACCACGAGCGAGCGCCAGAAGCTCGCATTCCGGGTAAAGGTGCAGATCGATCCGGAACTCCTCAGGAAATATAGAGCACAGGTGAAGACCGGTCTGCCGGGCATCGCATACGTGCAGTTCGACGCGAACGCGGCGTGGCCATCTACGTTGCAGCCCAGACTCCCGCAGTGAACCGTTCTTTCGAACAACCGCGTCTGGCGGAACCGGTTGTCCGCCTGTCGAACGTCGGGCTGCGATATCGCAACACTTTGGCGCTCCGGGAGATCAACCTCGCAATTCCCGCCGGATGCGTGGTGGGTTTGATCGGTCCGGACGGTGTCGGCAAATCGAGTCTGCTCTCCATCATCGCTGGCGCACGGAAGATTCAGCGCGGCGAAGTCGAGGTCCTCGGCGCCAATATGCGTCGCCGCACGCATCGCCGCGCCGTCTGCACACGCATCGCTTATATGCCGCAAGGCCTCGGCAAGAACCTGTACCCCACGCTGTCGGTCCAGGAGAATCTCGATTTCTTCGCGCGCCTGTTTCCGCAGACGCAGGCGGAGCGCACCTCCCGCATGCAAGCCCTGCTTGCAGGCACCGGGCTGACACCGTTCCGGGACCGCTCGGTAGCACAGTTATCCGGCGGAATGAAACAGAAGCTGGGGCTGTGCTGCGCACTGGTCCACGACCCGGATCTGATGATCCTCGACGAGCCCACGACCGGGGTCGATCCTCTCTCGCGCCGCCAGTTCTGGCACCTGCTCACGAACTTGCGTGAGCAACGGCCGCAGATGAGCGTCGTCGTCGCGACAGCTTACATGGAGGAGGCTCAGCACTTCGACTGGCTGGTCGCGATGGATGAGGGTGCCGTGCTTGCCGCAGGCCCGCCCGGCGACATCTTGGCGCAAGTCGGCGCGAAGACGCTGGAAGAAGCGTTCATCGCGCTGCTCCCGGCGGAGAAGCGCCGCGACCATCATCGGCTGGTCGTACCGCCGCGCGTGGCTCTGCCGGACGGCGCTGCTATCGAGGCTCGCGATCTGACGCGGCGCTTCGGCGACTTCACTGCAGTCGACCACGTGAGTTTTCGGATCGATCGCGGCGAGATCTTCGGCTTCGTCGGCTCGAATGGCTGCGGCAAGACCACCACCATGAAGATGCTCACCGGTCTGTTGCCCGCATCGGAAGGTCAGGCATGGATCTTCGGACACCCCACCGACGCGACCGATCTCGACATGCGACGCCGCGTCGGTTTCATGTCGCAATCCTTCTCGCTCTACGCCGAACTCACGGTGCAGCAGAACCTCGAACTGCACGCACGCTTGTTTCGACTGCCGCGGGCGCAGGTACTCGCACGCAGCGCCCAGATGGCCGAGGAGTTCGGGTTGAACGATTATCGGGATACCCTCGCAGAGCAACTTCCGCCGGGCGTGCGGCAGCGACTATCCCTGGCGGTAGCGGTGATCCACGGTCCCGAAATGCTCATCCTCGACGAGCCCACTTCCGGCGTCGACCCGGTTGCCCGTGACCTGTTCTGGGAGCTCCTGATCGATCTTTCGCGCAACCACGGCGTCACGATCTTCGTATCCACGCACTTCATGAACGAAGCCGAGCGCTGCGACCGCGTGTGCCTCATGCATGCGGGGCGCGTGCTCGCGCAAGGCACACCCGGCGAACTAGCGAACGCCGCGGGAACCGCGAGTCTGGAAGATGCCTTCATCTCCTACATCGAGCAGGCCAACGCAGGAGAGGCGCGTACACCAGTCACCGGCGACGTTGTTGCGGCTTCGGTGTCTACCGTTCCAATCAGCCACGAGCAAGACACCGGGCGTTTCAGCGTCGGCCGCCTGCTCGCCTTGATCAAGCGCGAAAGCCTGGAATTGGGGCGGGACCCCGTGCGGCTCGCGTTCGCGCTGCTCGGGCCGCTGCTGTTGATGATCGTGTTCGGCTACGGGATCTCGTTCGACGTCGAGAACATTTCGTATGCGGTGCTCGATCATGACCGCACACCCGAGAGTCGCGCCTATCTGGAAAATTTTGCGGGGTCACGCTACTTCCGGGAGCAAGCTCCGCTGCTCGATTACGCGGCGCTGGAGCGGCGCATGAGAAGCGGCGACGTCAAGGTCGCAATCGAGATTCCACCAGGGTTCGGCAGGAATCTCAAGAGCGGACGCGTGCCCGAGGTCGGTGTGTGGGTAGATGGCGCCAATCCATTCCGGGCCGAGGTGAGCCGCGGCTATGTGGAGGGCGTCCACCAGGTCTATCTGGCAGAGCTTGCGCGGCACGATCCAGTCCCCGCCGCAGTCGGTCGATCGCCTGCGACGATCGAGGTACGCTTTCGCTACAACCAGGACTTCAGGAGCGTGTATGCAATGGTGCCCGGCACCATCATGATGCTGCTCGGAATGGTACCGGCAATGATGACTGCGCTGGCGGTCGTGCGCGAGAAGGAGCTGGGGTCGATCATCAACTTGTATGTGACGCCTCTGACACGGTTCGAATTCCTGCTGGGGAAGCAGCTGCCTTACGTCGCGATCGCCTTCCTCAACTTCCTGTGCATGGTCGCACTCGCGCTGCTCTTGTTCCGCGTGCCGCTCAAGGGCAGTTTCGAAGCGCTCGCACTCGGCGCTTTGTTGTACGTCGGTGGAAGCACGGCGTTCGGCCTGTTCATCTCGACTTTCGTACGCACACAGATCGCAGCGATCTTCGCATCCGCCATTCTCACGACGATGCCCGCGATCCAGTTTTCGGGTCTGCTGGTGCCGGTCTCTTCGCTGTCCCGGGACGCCCAGGTGATCGGCGCCGCTTTCCCGAGCACCTATTTTCACCATGTGAGCGTGGGTGCCTTCACCAAAGGCCTGGGCTTCGCCGAGTTGCGCTCCGACTATGTATGGCTTGCGTTGTTGATCGCCATGTACCTCTTGGCAGCGCTCTCGCTGCTTCGCAAGCAGGAGAAGTAAGCATGCTGCGTCTGCTGGCGAATACCTACCGGCTGGGAGTAAAGGAGCTGTACAGCCTGCGCCACGATACGGTCTTGCTTGTCCTGATCGTCTACTCGTTCACCTACGCTGTATACGGGCCGGCCAAAGGCGCCCGCATGGAACTGGTCGACGCCTCTGTCGCAGTGGTGGACGAGGACCGCTCGACGCTGTCGCAACGCATCGAGGACGGTTTGTTGCGTCCTTATTTCCTGCCGCCGCACCAGCTGGCACCTGCAGAAATCGACGGCGCCATGGACGCCGATCGCTACACCTTCGTGGTCGACATTCCACCGCGCTTTCAGACCGACGTACTGGCTGGCCGCCCCACATCGATCCAGGTGAACGTCGACGCTACCGCGATGAGCCAGGCTGGGCGCGGCGCGGGCTACCTGCAGAGTGTCATCGCGCAGGAGCTGCAGACTTTCGTCGGTCGATCGGCGCCGGAGTCCCCACCTCCTGCCCGGCTCGTGGTCCAGGCCAAGTTCAATCCCAACCTGATGTCGACCTGGTTTAATGCGGTAATGCAGATCGTCAACAACATAACGATGCTCGCGATCATCCTTTCCGGCGCCGCGCTGATGCGGGAACGCGAGCACGGCACGATCGAGCACCTGCTGGTGATGCCGCTTCGACCCGTCGAGATCATGCTTGGAAAAGTCTGGGCCAATGCCCTGGTCATCGTGGTCGTATCCGCTATTTCGCTCCGCCTGATCGTGCAGGATGCGCTGGGGGTACCGATCGCCGGTTCGATCCCGCTGTTCATGTTCTGCACGCTGATCTACATGTTCTCGGTAACGGCCCTCGGGATATTCCTCGCCACGCTCACGCGGTCGATGCCGCAGTTCGGGCTGCTGGCCTTCCTGGTGTTCATCGTCATGAATCAATTGTCCGGCGCGACTACGCCGCAGGACAGCATGCCGGTGCTGCTCCAGCAAGTGATGCAGATATCGCCCACGACGCATTTCGTGGCCGTCTCGCAGACCATCCTCTACCGCGGTGGCGGCCTCGAATCCATGTGGCCGCACCTGGCGGCCGTCGCCGGGATCGGACTGGTTTTTCTGGCTGGGGCCCTGCTGCGGTTTCGCAGAGCCGTGACGGCACTGCAAGCATGAGGAAGAACCGCGTTATCTAGTGATCGCCCGCGATCACCGTCGGAGCGATCGCCAGGAGCTGGGGCGTGACATTTTCCGGCGTGATGCGTTCGCCATCGAAACTGCGAGTCCACACCCGCTCTTCGCTCGTCAGCCGCTCCTGGGTGGCAAGCTGGCGCTCCAACACTGCTTCGCTGGCCTCGGAAGCATCGGTACCAGACGTGGCGCGCAACGCGATGCGCCTGCGCAGCGTCGAGTCGGCTGCCTGAACGTCGAGTATGGCAAAGGGCACGTTGTACCTCGCGGCGAGCGCTTGAAATTGCGCCCGTTGGTGGCGCTTCAGAAAGGTCGCGTCCACCACGGCCGGGAAGCCTGACTCAATAATATGTTCTGCCAGAGCGGCGAGGTTTTCGTAAGTCGCCTGGCCCGCCGACGCGGCGTAGATGCCCTCCCCCACGCCCGAGTTCGTACGGACTCCTGCCGCCAGTCCATGCAGCCGCTTGCGCTCGACGTCGGAACGCACGCGCATAGCGCCAAACACCTCGAGCGCGATCTGCGATAGAACAGTCTTACCGGAACCGGAGAATCCATGCATGACGAGCAGGATCGGGCGTGCATCGTTCGCGAGGCGCTGTGCCAGTTCGATGTGGGCGCGGCATTTGTCCTTTAAACGGGTTTGCGTAGTCGCCTCGACCCCGCTTTGCGCCGCTCTCATTGCCGCGACCTTGGCGCGTACGAGCGCTCGATAAACCATGTAGTAGCGCAGCAACCGGACGCCAGCGTAGTCGCCGGTGTGCTCGAGATAGCGATTCAAGAAGCGATACGCGAGACCTGTGTAGCCGCGCTGAATCAGGTCCATTGCAAGAAAGGCTGCCTCGTTGACCACGTCGATCCAGCGAAGCTGCGGGTTGAACTCGATGCAATCGAAGATGCGTACGCGGCCATCGACCAGCACGATGTTGCCAAGATGCAGATCGCCGTGGCATTCCCGAACGAAGCCGTCGCGTCGGCGCATCTCGAACAACTCAGCGAACTCTCCGTGACGACTCTGCGTCCACTCGCGCAGCTTCCCCAGCCCTTCTCGTTCGGCATCGCTCTCGACCAGCGGCTGCAGTTGCTCGAAGTTCTGCAGCATGGGCGCGATGATCTGTGCCGCGGTCCCATAGTCTGTTTCCATAGGGACGGGAGGCAAGCCGGCATGAAAATCCGCAACCTGATCGGCGATTGCATCTACCGCAGCCGCTGTCAGTTCACCGCCGGCGGCCAAGCGTTCCAGCATCCCCCTCTGATCAAACTGGCGCATCTGCACCGCGTAATCGATGACTGGCTCGCCACCGCCGACACAGGGGTTGGAGGCCGTTCCGGTTATCGGTACGACTGCAAGATACAGCTCGGGCGCGAGGCGTCGGTTGAGTCGCAATTCTTCTTCACAGTAGAACCGCCGGCGCGCCAGCGACGAGAAATCCAGGAAGCCAAGGTTCAGAGGCCTTTTAAGCTTGTACGCGTAGTCGCCTGTCAGAAAAACATCCGAGATGTGCGTTCCGAGATGCTCGATCCTCTTCACATGATGAGGATAGGCTCTGGCACGTTGCAGCGCGCGCAGGAGCGCTGCCCGATCGACTGGCTCTGGCATGGCGACTCCCTGGCAACAAGCAACACGGGCCGGCGGAATCCCGCCAGCCCGCGCTGTTGACTCAAAATACTGGAGACGGCTATTGAACTGTGAGCTTTCTGTTCACAGCGCTGGCTTTCTTCGGCAATGTGAGCTGAAGAATTCCGTCGGCGTACTTCGCGTTCGCAGCCGCTTGGTCCACGTCCTGGCCGAGCGAAAAGCTGCGATACAGCGAACCATAGTAGCGCTCGCTGCGGATCAGCTTGCCGTTCTCCTTCACATCCTTTTCCTGCTTGACCTCAGCGCCGATCGAAACCTGGTTGCCTTCGATCTGCACGTTGATGTCCTCCTTCCTGACGCCAGGGATCTCTGCTTTCACGGTGTAGGCTTTGTCGTTCTCCTCCACGTCCACTTTGATCTGCAACGGCTGAGGGTCACCCTCCCAACGCGCCGGCGTCGCCATGCGACGCACCAAGTCTTCGAACGAATTGGCGAAAGGATCAAAACGCGAAATGTTTGCCATGCTCATTCCTCCTCAAAATCGGGCACCTTGCACCCGTCTTTGTTTATCTTAGTCCTAGGCGATACCGCCGCCTTGATCTGCATCAAATTTACGTCGAACGGTCAGTCTTTGCGTCGCCACAGGCGGTCGCCAGCGCTCACATTTCAGCGCCAACAGATCCCGCAGCCGCACCTTGGGGTTGGGGTGCTTCTGCGATCAGGCAGGCGGTCGTGAGGATCAACGCGGCCACCGAGGCTGCATTCTGCAGCGCATTGCGTGTCACCTTGGTCGGGTCTATCACACCCATCTGCATCAGGTCTCCGTACTCGCCCGTCGCAGCGTTACAGCCGAACGAGCCCTCGCCCTCCTCCACGCGGTTGACGACTACCGATGCCTCCAGGCCTGCATTGGCCACGATCTGCCGCAATGGTTCCTCGAGCGCACGTGCCACGATTCGTATTCCGGCGTCCTGGTCCGCGTTCTCCCCGTGGAGCGCATCCAAAGCGCGACGTGCCCGCACCAGGGCAACGCCGCCGCCCGGCACGATCCCCTCCTCGACCGCAGCGCGTGTGGCATGCAGGGCATCTTCCACCCGCCCTTTGCGCTCCTTCATCTCGGTCTCGGTTGCGCCGCCCACCTTGATGAGCGCCACACCGCCAGCCAGCTTCGCCGCGCGCTCCTTGAGCTTCTCACGATCGTAGTCGCTCTTCGATTCTTCGGCCTCCGCCTTGATTTGCTGGATGCGCGCCTCGATGGTGTCGCGCTTTCCTACCCCGGCAACGATCGTGCAGTTGTCCTTGTCGATCTCGACGCGCTTAGCCTGTCCCAGATCGGCGAGCACCGCCTTTTCCAACGTCAGCCCGATCTCTTCGGAGATGACGTGTCCACCGGTGAGAATCGCCATGTCCTCGAGCATCGCCTTGCGCCGATCACCGAATCCCGGGGCCTTGACCGCACAACATTTGAGTACACCACGCATAACGTTTACGACGAGCGTTGCCAGCGCCTCCCCATCGACGTCATCGGCGACAATCAGCAGCGGGCGCGCGGCGCGGGTGATCTCTTCGAGCAGAGGCAGGAGATCCTTCACCGCCGAGATCTTCTTGTCGTGCACGAGGATGTAGGGATCTTCCAGCACGCACACGCGCTTCTCGGGATTATTGATGAAATACGCGGACAGGTAACCGCGATCGATCTGCATACCTTCGACCGTCTCGAGCTCGTTATCCAGCGCCGAACCGTCCTCGACAGTGATCACCCCGTCGCGCCCGACCTTGTCCATCGCCTGCGCCAGAATGCGGCCGACCGCCTTGTCGTTGTTGGCGGAAATCGCGCCGACGTGCGCGATCTCGTCGCTGCTCGAACACGGGCGCGAAAGCCGTCTAAGCTCGCCCACCGTCACGCCCACCGCCTTTTCGATTCCGCGCTTGAGGTCCATTGGATTCATGCCGGCCGCGACGTACTTCATACCTTCGCGCACGATCGCTTGTGCCAGCACCGTGGCTGTGGTGGTGCCGTCTCCGGCGACCTCGGAGGTCTTCGCCGCGACTTCACGCACCAGTTGGGCACCCATGTCCTGATACGGATCAGCAAGGTCAATCGCCCGGGCGACCACGACACCGGAGTTTGCGACTATCGGCGGGCCATATGAACCCTTTAAGATGACATTACGCCCGCTGGGACCGAGCGTGACCTTGACCGCGTCCGCGAGAATGTTGACTCCTTCCAGGATCTTGTCCCGTGCGGCCTCGTGAAACAATAGCGTCTTGGCTGTCATCTCATATCCCCCTAATCGGATCAGATGCAACACTAGCGGCCAATCGGCGCCTGCGTATTGACGCAGGTCAAGGGCATGCCCGGGTGATGCCGGACAATTGCAGCAAGCGCATCAGGAGAGCACGAATGGACGGGCCGCGGGAGAAGTGGTCGGGACGCATCGGCTTCATGCTGGCCACCGTCGGTTCCGCGGTCGGTATCGGCAGCATCTGGAAATTTCCTTACGAGGTCGGCTCGAACGGGGGCAGCGCGTTCGTTGCCTTCTATATTCTGGGACTGGCCTTGGTGGTCGTGCCGCTGATGTTCGCCGAGTTTGCGATCGGCCATCGCGGGCGCGGCGATCCCGTCAGCAGTATCGCCGCGGTCGCCAGGAACCGTGCAAACGGCCGCTGGTGGGGCCTGGCCGGCTTGGTGGGAATTCTCACCGGCTTCCTGATTTTGAGCTTCTACGCCGTCATCGGCGGATGGACGCTCGCCTATGCAGTCCATACGGCAGTCGGGGGGCTGCCACCTGCCCGACCGGCGGCCGTCCAGGCGCAATACGACGCGCTTCTCGGTGCACCCATGCGTATGCTGGGTTATCACGCCCTGTTCGTGGCGGCTACCGCCGGAATCGTTTCGCGCGGCGTCGCCGGCGGAATCGAAGCCGCGTGCAAAGTGCTGATGCCGCTGCTCACTGCGCTGATGCTGATGCTGGCTGCATACGCGATCGTCGAGGGCGATTTAACCGCAGCATTGACTTTTCTGTTCCAGCTCGACCTGGCGAGGGTCACTCCGCAGGTCGCGTTGGAAGCGCTCGGCCTGGGCTTCTTCTCGATCGGCGTCGGCCTCGGCTTGATGATTACCTACGCAGCCTACAGCGGCGCCGGAATCAACCTCAAGGAGATCGCGGTCGTATCAGTGCTGGCCGACACGGCCATCTCACTGCTCGCCGGGCTCGCAGTGTTTCCGATCGTGTTCGCATACGGGCTCGACCCTGCCAGCGGCAGCGGCCTGGTTTTTGTCACGCTGCCGCTCGCCTTCGCGCAGATGCCGCTCGGGACACTCGCCGCCTGCGGCTTTTACGTTTTGCTGTTCGTGGCCGCGCTCGCCTCCGCGATCTCCATGCTCGAGCTGGTAGTCGCCCTGCTCATGAGGCGGTTCGGACTCCGGCGTGGCACGGCCACTGCGCTTGCCGGAAGCGTTTGCTTCCTCGCTGGGATTCCCACGGTTCTTTCGTTCAACCTATGGGCAAGCTGGTACCCGCTAGGGAGCGTGGCAAGATTCGCCAGCGCCACCGTGTTCGACCTGCTGGACTACCTGACCTCCAACGTACTCCTGCCGCTCGGCGGTCTCGCCATCGCTCTGTTCGCCGGTTGGGCGGTCCCGGATCGCATGCTGGTCGAAGAACTGGATCTGAGTCCTGTCGGCGGTCGAATTCTGAGAATCATTCTGCGTTACATCGCCCCGGCGGCGATAGTCGCGGCGGCCATTTCAGCGCTATTCACGTCGAACTGAGTCGCCGCCTCTATCGAACAAAATCCATCGCCAGGAAGTTCCTCCATGCGCGCCAACGCCCGCGTTTGACCTGCATCAAAGTCACCACCGCCTTCCTGACCGATCATGCCTTCAAGGGAGGTAACTATGAACACTCATTTGACCGCGGAGCAGCGGGTGCTGCTCGACAAGAGATTGCAGGAGCGCGAGAATGCGCTTGAACGCCAGTTGCAGTTGCATCGAGAGGGCTTGCCAGGCGTGGGGTTTGCGGGCGAAATGCTGGGGCAGGACAGCGATGACGCCCCACAGCGTGCCAGCGACCAGGATGTCGAGATGGCGCTGTCACAAATCGATCTGCAGGAGCTCGCCGCCATCAGAAATGCGCAGCAACGCATACGTGACGAGGACTACGGCGTATGCGTCGACTGCAGACAAGCGATACCGTTCGCACGGCTCAGCATCGAGCCGCAAGCCCTGCGCTGCGTCGTTTGCGAATCCATCCACGAAAGGACCCTTTGAAATGAGCCTATTCCACGCCGTCATCTGGACGGACCATCAAGCCGCTCAAATCCTGCAGTTCGATGCCGAGCATATCCAGGCGCAGAAAATCCGCGCGCATACGCACCATACCGCCCAGCATGGCAGCACGGTCCGGACTCAGCACGAGTTCTTCGGCGAGGTATGCGATGCGCTCGACGGAATCGCCGAGGTCCTCGTGAGCGGTTCGCATACCGCGATCGCCGATTTTCGCCACTACGCGGACAAGCACCGCCCCCACATCGCTTCCCGCATCGTCGGTTACGAGGTGGTAGACCATCCGAGCGACAAGCAGCTCGTCGCTCTGGCCCGCAAGTACTTCCTGAAGCTCGATCAAATGAAAGGAATCGCGCCGCTTCCCTAGAGAACGCCGCTTAGCTAGAGAACGGAAGGTTGGCGCGCTCAGGGGCGCAGCGGTTCCTTCAAGGTACCAGGACTGCGGCGCCCTCTACCCCGCCCGCGCGCAGCGCCGCGAGCGCCTGATTCGCATCGATCAGAGGAAACTGGGTCGTAATCGTGCGTACCGGTATCCGGGACGCGAGCGCGAGGAACTCTTCACCGTCCTGGCGCGTGAGGTTGGCCACCGAACGTAGTACCCTCTCCTCCCAGAGAATCCGATAGGGAAAACTCGGGATGTCGCTCATGTGGATACCGGCGCACACCACTGTCCCACCTTTCCCTGTGGCGGCCAGCGCCGCGGGAACCAGCGCACCCACCGGCGCAAAGATCAGCGCGGCGTCGAGGAGCTCCGGTGGCAGCACATTGGAGCTTCCGGCCCAGACGGCACCAAGCCCACGCGCGAACTCCTGACCGGCGCTGTCGCCCGGCTTGGTAAACGCGAAGACCTGCTGGCCTCGATGGCCAGCAACCTGGATTGCGATGTGAGCGGCGGCACCGAAGCCATAGAGCCCGAGCCGTGGCGCATCACCCGCGAGGCGCAATGCACGATAGCCGATCAGACCCGCGCAAAGCAGCGGAGCCGCCTCTACGTTCGAAAAGGTCTTCGGTATGGCGAAACAGTACCTCTCGTGCGCAACCGTGTACTGGGCATAACCGCCATCGATCTGGTAGCCGGTGAACCGGGCACGTTCGCATAAGTTCTCCCGGCCGGACGAGCAATAGACGCAGGTGCCGCAGGTCCAGCCGAGCCATGGCACG
>Ga0209048_10004068_pt1 | contig 14052 bp, 13 predicted proteins | sample FrelakmetCRP12CR_FD_187146 | JGI IMG/M metagenome (GOLD analysis project Ga0209048, IMG submission 187146) | Freshwater lake sediment microbial communities from the University of Notre Dame, USA, for methane emissions studies - CRP12 CR (SPAdes)... | ecosystem: Environmental > Aquatic >... | reverse complement strand
ATGAGGGACAAAAGTGGATTTTAAAAACTGTGCAAAATAAATATGGTTTGATCGGTTGCGCAGTTTAGAAATTTCAGGCATAAACCAAAGAAATGCCAACTATATTCTCTCGTGGTTAATTAGAGGAAATTTTACCCTCTGGTTGACGATAAATTTCTTACCAAACGGCTTGCGATTCAAAATGGAATAAAAGTCCCGCAACTCTATGGGGTGATCAACTACCATCGCCAGATTTAAAGATAGCTGGCGTGAAGCAACAGTTTGTGGTGAAGCCGTCTATGGGTTGTGCGGGTGAAGGAATTCAGATTCCTTTCTGGGATGAGATCCCCAGTGTCGTCACCCGCGCTTACGATATGACCAAGCTTGGGTATATCGGGGTAGATATTGTGATTGACCGGGGAAAAGGACCAATGGTCCTTGAATTCAATGCCCGACCCGGTCTGAGTATTCAGATCGCTAACCAAGCCGGACTTATTTCACGATTGGGAGCAGGTGACCACGAGGATAGAGAATCGCTTAGTTTTAAGGACAGGAATCAGTTAGGTCAGGAGATCGCGCACGAGCTACATCAAAAAAACTAAGCAGTAATATTGCTGTGGTGTATCAAGACGTGATTATTTTTAGGAGCATTGCTTGTACCGGCAAAACGTCAGACCAGACAGATTGGACGGTAAGAGAGGGGTTACTAAACCATGAGCACGTTATATATAATATTCTGCCTAGGAAGTTTGCCTCCTCAGAGCACGTCTGTCAGGGCCACCGACAGTTGATTTATATACCCCGGGGAAGAAGGATGATAAAAGTGGTCCCTTTTCCTGATTCGCTTTCTACCGTGATGGTGCCAAGGTGGGCTTCAATAATCGCTTTTACTAAAGGAAGGCCCAGACCGCTCCCTATCACTTTGCGGGTGTATTCGGTGCGGATGCGGAAAAATTTGTCAAAGATACGAGGCAAGTCAACTTTAGAAACCCCCACGCCAGTATCGGCTATTTTTATCTCAACGAACTCTCCTCGGTTTTGGGCATAAATGATAACCTTTCCGCCTTCTTGATTATATTTTACGGCATTGCTTAACAAATTAGTACAAATTGTTTCCATGCCTTGGCGATCAGCATGGATCGTGCATAACTGCGGGTCACAAGTTACCTCAAAATGAAGATTTTTCTTTTCTGCCTCCGGAGTCATTACTTCAATGGCACTTTGAATGATTTCCGGAAGGAAGATTTTTTCTGTTTGTTGGATGAGACCTCCGGCTTCAATGCGGGATAGGTCGAGTAAATTATTGATCATCAGGAGTAAGCCGTCAAGCCGAGCGAGGACCTTATTTAATAGTTCCTGCTGCTTTTCGTTGATTTCTCCTACAAATCTATCGGTGATGAGAGAGATTAGTTGCCGAACGGAGCTTAAAGGTGAACGGAGTTCGTGGGAGACCATTTCCACGAAATCAGATTTCATCTGGTCGAGCTTTTTAAACCAGGTTACATCATTAAAGATAGTGACAGAACCGAGAACTTCGCCTTCTTCATTTCGAACGGGAGCAGCATGGGCCATAAAAAAAATATTGGGTGGACTCCCCCAACTCAGTTCTTGTGTCATTCCCTGGGGAGGATTGGAGCCTTCCATACTGAGCACACTTTCGACCATCTGCGTGAGCTCTTTACTTTTGGTCCAGTCGAAAATATGCTTATCCAGCGGAGGGTCTTTCTCCAATCCGAACACGCGGGTGGCTGCGGGGTTATGAAGGACAAGAAAGCCATTTTTGTCAGTGACCAGGACTCCATCAGCCATTTGATTGATGATAGTGAGCGTCCGGCTTTTCTCATAAGCAATGTCCTTAAGGCTTCTTTCCCGCTCGCGCCGAAGCAGTTCGGCTTCATGCTCCAGTTTTAACTTATCTTCTGCTCTCCGGACAACGATCCGCAGTTGGTCCGGAGTGAAGGGTTTGGAGATAAAATCATAGGCGCCATTTTTCAATGCCTCCACGGCGTTGTCAATGGTGGCGTATCCGGTAATGACGATCACGATAAGCTTGGGATAATCGTCTCTGACCTTTTTTAATACCTCCATTCCCCTGATCCCGGGCATCATAAGGTCAAGAAGGAGGATCTGAAAATTCCCCCTTTGAAGTAATCCCAAGCCTACCTCACCATTCTCGGCAGTTTCTACCTTCCAGCCCTCTTTGGTGAGGATCCGTTCGGAACCATCCCGGATAATCTTTTCGTCATCTACTACTAAGATATGCACGTCTTCACCGTGATTCATGAGAAATGTTAATTTCCCTATTTCTTTAACAAACGTTCTACTAAGCGGACCAGCTCTTTTGGTTCTACTGGCTTGTCCACATAGTCGTCGGCTTCAGTCTCCATTCCCATCCTATGGGTGTAAGTGGTAGTGGAAATCTTTGAAGCCACCGCAGTCAAAAGTAAAATGGGGATGTTCTGGCATACCGGATCAGCCTTCAACTCCTTGCATACCTCATAACCATTTTTATCCGGCATCATCACATCCAGGATGATGGCGTCGGGTTTTTCCTTTTTGGCCTTTTCGAGGCCTTCAATTCCACCGTAAGCGGGAATGACAACATAATTTTTCTTTTCCAGTGAGACCGTTACCGATTCTACCAGATCAGGATCATCATCAACAACCAATATCTTTGCCATGGAGTACCTCCTTTTTTAATAAAACATTACAATCCCCCTCAGCCTTCTTGATGAGAGGAAAAAGTTTTTTCTCTCATCAAGGGCAGTCAGAAGATATTTTCACTCTATCTTAGGCCGTGGCAAAAGCCCAGCGTTTTGTACAATATGAGGAACCATCTCCTCCCATTCGATCGCCATGATATGAACACCGTGCACACCCTCTATTTCTCTCAGGTGCTGGATAGTTTCAACGCACATTTTTATTCCTTCTTCGGCTTGTTTTTCTTTGGGTACTCCTTTTATGCGGGCAATCAATTCATCGGGAACATCCATGCCGGGAACCATTTTTTTCATATAGTTCGCCATACCTAAAGATTTCATGGGAGTTACTCCACCCAGGATATGGACTTTTTCATGGAGTCCACGATCTCTTACCAGCTGCATCCACTCCTTAAAACGATTCAGGTTATAGATACATTGCGTCTGGATAAACTGAGCTCCGGCCGCGACCTTTTTTGCTAACCGAATAACCCGAAATTCGAAGGGGTCGGCAAAAGGATTCGCCGCAGCACCAATAAAAAATCGGGGCTTCCCTTTAATGTCATCCCCCCCCAAAAATTTTCCTTCATCGCGCATCTGCTTCACGGTTTGGATTAAATGGATGGAATCAAGGTCGTAGACATTTTTTGCTTTAGCATGATCTCCAAATTTCTGATGGTCGCCCGAAAGGCAGAGGATGTTATTGATTCCTAAGGCAGCCGCCCCTAAGATATCGCTTTGGATAGCAATCCGGTTACGGTCCCGGGTTACCATCTGTAAAACCGGATTGATACCCATCTGCTTTAGTATAACACAGGAAGAAAAACTTGACATCCGTACTACCGACGTCTGGTTATCGGTGACATTGATCGCATCAACGAAGTCCTTAATAAGCGTGCCCTTTTTTCGGATGATCTCTGGGTCTGCTCCTCGGGGAGGACCGCATTCTGAGGTTACGGCAAAGTCTCCTCTCGATAGAATTTTTTCTAAACGACTGTCGGACGTCATAGCGTTAAGTCCTCCCTGATAATTTTCCGAGGTCCTCCATCCCGACTGTTAGACCAATCATTAATGGGAATAATAATCTCTAATTGATCTAACTTGCCCAGCTCTTTAAGCCGGTCATAGATAAGCTGCCACCCACAGTCAACCTCCGGGTTTACCTCGCACTTTCCTTTTGCAGAACCCCCACACGGGCCATTAAAAAGACTCTTGGCGCAACGACTAATGGGACAAATCCCTCCGGTAATATGGAGTTTACAGTCGCCGCAGGCTTGGCACCGTTCGGTCCACACCCCTTGCGCTTCGGTTACGCCGATGAAATTGGTGTCTATCCCCGGATATAGAGGAATCTTCCGAAACTTTTCCGCCATAAACTGAACTCCAGCCCCGCAGGCAATGGAGACAACCGCCTCATATTCGTCCACAAAACTGCGGATCGATTCGAGGTATTCGGAGTCGCACTGCCTTTCCAGGGTTACTTCTTTAATCTCGATGGGCTTGCCGTCTTTTCCTCTCGCCAGTGAAAGGGCAGCGGAAAGGATTCCTACCTCTTTTTCTCCCCCGGCAGCACAGACCGTTACACAGCCTCGACATCCTGCGACAATTATTTTTGAATGGTTTTCAATCATAGCCAGGATGTCTTTAATGGATTTACCCTTACCGATAATCATGGTAATACCTCCTCAAAACTTGTTTCGACCAAGGGGACAGCGTTTAAACAAAACATTCTTCTCTTTCCTTTTGCGCACCTTCCTCTGATTTAGTGGATGCTGCAAGTTTTATTGGATTGGGTCCCAGTTTTTTAATCCTTTCGGTCATTTCATTGGCGATTTCAACAAACCGGGGGCCTTGCGCTGCGGACATATTGTACATTTCCAGCCGTTCCCCACCGATTCCAATTTCATCTAAAATCTTTTTTGTATATTCGACCCGTTTTCGGGCACGGAGATTTCCGGTAAGGTAATGGCAGTTTCCTTCCATACATCCTGCCACATACACTCCATCAGCCCCGCGCTGGAAAGACTTTAAAAGGTAAAGCACATCAACTTTTCCCGTACAAGGGACCTGAATAATTTTTATGTTCGTTGGGTAAGAAAGTCTCATGGAACCTGCCAGGTCCGCAGCTGAATACGCTCAGTACTTACAGCAGAAAGCTAAGATCTCTGGTTGAAACTCGCTCATGCGACATTCTCCTTAAACAGGGCGCTTGATTTAGTAATAATCTGCTCATCCTTAAAATGCTGCAGTTGGATTGCCTTTCCCGGACATTCAGCAGCACAGGAACCACAGCCCTGACATATGGCTACATCAATTTGCGCTACTCCCTGCTCATTGATAAAGGGCACGTTATAGGGACAAACGCGAACACAGGTAAGGCACGCCGCACATTTTTCGTCCTCGACGTGAGCCACAATTCCTCCTACCATAATCGTATCGTGAGCGAGAATGGTACAGGCCCGCGACACTGCAGCCTTGGCCTGAGAAAGGCTTTCATCCAATGATTGAGGCGAATGGGCCAGACCACACAAGAACATTCCTTCAGTAGCAAAATCAACGGGTCTCAATTTCATGTGGGCTTCAAGAAAGAAATTTTCCTGCGTGCGCTGCAACCTCATTAAGCTGGCGAGTTCTTCATTGTCCCGGGGGATAATGCCACTGCTTAAGATGAGCAGATCAGAATTGATAACAATGGTTTCCTGTAATGAAGGATCATAAACAGAGACACGAAGGTCCTCTTTTTCGAGGCTTACCTCAGGCTTATTTTCTAAGTCATACCGGATAAAGACTACTCCTGCTTTCCGGGCTTTTGTGTAGTAGTCCTCCAAAAAACCATAGGTACGAATATCTCGATAGATAATATAAATATGGGCAGTCGGATTTATTTCTTTGATTTTGAGGGCATTTTTAATCGCGCTGCTGCAACAAATCCGACTACAATAGGGTCGCTCGGGGATTCGCGAACCCACACATTGAATCATTACTATTTCTTGGAGGTCTTTAGGGTCAATATCCTTATGAGCAATCTTCCCTTCGAGTTCGTGTTGGGTCATAATGCGCTTATCTTGACCATACAGGTATTCTTTCGGCTTATATTCTTCTCCACCGGTAGCAATTATCGTTACCCCGTGTTCTACTTTACGGTAAGCCATTCCGGGGCCGGACATAATACCGGTTTTAAAATTTCCCTTAAAACCCCCGGCATCCACAATCACCCCATTCAGGATCACCTGAATGAGAGGATGACTGTGTACCTTTTCGATCAGCGAATGCATAAACTCCTGAATATTATTTCCGTGGATGGTGTAGTAGAGATCACGGAGGTTGCCTCCCAGTTGTTTTTCTTTTTCGACCAGAACAACTTCAAAACCCTGATCGGCTAACCCTAATGCTGCGGTCATTCCCGCAGCACCACCTCCAACCACGAGTGCTCGTTTATTAATTTGCAGTTCTTGTTCATGCAATGGTTCCGTTAAGCTGGCTTTGGCGATTGCCATCCGCACCAGCTTTTTGGCTTTTTCGGTAGCTTCCTTCTTTTTATCCATGTGCACCCAAGAGCACTGATCCCGGATATTAGCCATTTCAAAAAGGTATTTATTAAGCCCCGCTTCCCGTATCGTTTCTTGAAAGAGGGGTTCATGCGTCCGGGGTGAACAGGAGGCGACCACCACCCGGTTAAGCTGATTTTCCCGAATTACTTCTTTGATTTTAGTTTGCGTATCTTGCGAGCAGGTATATAGGTTTTCATCAACATAGGCGATATGCGGAAGAGTTTTGACATATTCCTTCACTGCGGGGACATCTACTACTCCACCAATGTTGATTCCACAATGGCAGATAAAAACTCCGATTCTTGGTTCTTCGCCCGCAATACTTTGTTCAGGGGGTAACTCCTTTGTGGTCACTAATTCCCCCCGGGCAGGGGAGATAATCTCCGAGGCAAAGGCAGCCGCTCCACTTGCCTGGGAGATTGTTTCCGGAATGTCTTTAGGTGCTTGAAAAGCTCCACAAACATATATACCCGGCCGAGAAGTTTCCATGGGACTTAAAGAACCAGTCTGGCAAAAACCGTAGGGGTTTAATTCAATGCCGAGGGCGTGGGCTAAGCTACGGGAAGTTTCCGACGGGATCATTCCCAAAGAGAGAACCACCAAATCAAATTCTTCTTCTACTACCCCTCTCATCTCATCAATATAAGCAATAAAGAGATTTTTTGATTTTGGTTTTTCAACTATTTTTGAAATCTGGCAGCGGATATAACGGACCCCGTAATCCTTCTTTGCCCTTTCGTAGTACTGGTCAAAACCTTTACCAAAGGCTCTTATATCCATACAGAAAACAGTGGGTTTAACTTCCGGGTCATGTTCGCGGGCAATGATAGCTTCCTTGGTGGCATACATGCAGCATACTGAGGAACAGTACCCCTTCCCAATAGAAGGATCTCTGGAGCCCACACACTGTAACCAGGCAATCCGCTTAGGTTCGGAAAGGTCAGAAGGCCGGCGGATGTGGCCTTGATAAGGCCCGGAGGCAGAAAGGATCCGTTCAAACTCCAGACTGGTAACTACATTGGCATAATGGCTATAACCGTATTCTTCACGAATAGTTGGATCAGTAAGACCAAACCCGGTGGAGACAATCACGGATCCGGCCTCGACTTCAATGATTTCATCTTCCTGTTCATATTTGATAGCATGGGCTTCACAGAAATTCTCGCACGCTTTACAGGCGTCGTTCAAAAAGTGCATACAGGTTGTCCGGTCAATAACTGGCATTTTTGGTACTGCCTGGGGAAAAGGAATATAGATGGACGAACGAGGCCGCAGTCCTTCATCAAACTCGGCGGGAATTGGCCTCGGCTCATTCTTACTAACCTTGGCAAGGTCCACTGCCCCGGTAGGGCAAACTACTTGACATGCTCCGCAGGTAACGCACACATCGGAAATATTCCCAAAGGGCGGTGATACTTTGCGGCGAGACCCCCGGCCGACGAAATTGATCGCCCCCACTCCCATCCGTTCCTCGCATACCCGTACACAGAGACCGCACAAAATACAGTTTTCTTGATCGGGCTGAAATCTTTCATAGCGTTTTTGATCAATGCCAATTTCTTGGGCGAGCTTTTGGATCTCAGGCACCTCAGGACACCGCAGGAGCAGAAGCTCAATCACCAGTTTTCGCGCCTTAATAACTCGCTCGGAATCAGTTTTCACCTCCAGCCCGTCTTCCACTACGTAGGCGCAGGATGCGGATAGTCCTCGGCGAGCTCCGCCCACAATCTCCACCACACAAAGCCGGCAGGCGCCTTGCGGTTTGAGCGCCTTGTGGTAGCAAAGCGTGGGAATTTTGACGCCCAGCTTTTCCGCTGCCTGTAAAACGGTAATACCCTCTACCACTTCGATCTTCTTACCATCAATAGTTAAGGTGACCATACGTTCCGTTTCCATGATTTCTGCCGGGGTTTCTCTACCTAACCTTGATAGCGTTAAAACGGCAAACCTCCCGGCATATGCCGCACTGGATACACTTGTGCGGGTCAATGCGGTGAGGTTCTTTTTTCTCCCCGGTGACTGCGTCGCTGGGGCAATCCTTAAGACACAACCCACAACCAGTGCACACATCCGAAGCGACATAAAATTCAAAGAGCCCTTTACAAACACCGGCGGGACACCGCTTGTTTTTTATGTGCTCTTCGTACTCATCGCGGAAGTACCGAATCGTGGTGAGCACCGGGTTGGGAGCGGTTCCACCCAATCCACACAAAGCAGAATCAATAATGATTCTACTCATATCTTCGAGCAGCTCGATATCACCGGGCCGGCCACGGCCCCCAGTAATATCCATCAAAATCTCCAGCATTCTTCTTGTTCCTTCCCGACAGGGGGTGCACTTTCCGCAGGATTCATCTTTGGTAAAAGAAAGAAAATATTTAGCCACATTTACCATACAGGCAGTCTCATCCATGACCACCATCCCCCCGGACCCCATAATGGAACCTACTGAGGCCAGCTTATCGTAGTCTACCGGCAAGTCCAAAAGTGATTCTGGAATGCATCCTCCCGAGGGCCCACCGGTCTGAACTGCCTTAATTTTTCGCTTTCCGGGAATGCCACCGCCAATATCAAAAACCAGTTCCCGCAAGGTCCTACCCATGGGGACTTCGATGAGGCCATTGTTTTGCACATTTCCAACCATCGAAAAAATTATAGTGCCCTTGCTCTTTTCTGTGCCAATGCCCGAAAACCAGGCAGCACCCCGAGAAATAATGAGGGGGATCGTAGCCCAGGTTTTCACGTTGTTAATATTGGTGGGGTTCCCCCAAAGTCCTTGCTGGGCCGGAAAGGGTGGTCGCTGTCGGGGTTCGCCCGTGGTACCTTCGATCGAGGCGATGAGCGCTGTTTCTTCACCGCAGACAAATGCGCCTGATCCCCGTTCAATAACAATATCAAAGTCAAACCCAGAGCCGAGAATATTTGCCCCCAGCAATCCCCGCTCCCGCGCTTGTTTTATAGCCAGGGAGAGCTTTTCAATCGCCAAGGGGTACTCGGCACGGACATAGATAACTCCGTGCTGCGCTCCTATGGCAACGGCGCCAATCATCATTCCCTCCAAAACTGAATGAGGGGTTCCTTCAAGGATGCTTCGATCCATGTAGGCGCCTGGGTCGCCTTCGTCAGCATTGCAGATAACATATTTTTCCTCACCTTTAGCCTGGCGACAAAAACGCCACTTCATTCCTGTGGAAAAACCAGCGCCTCCGCGGCCCCGGAGACCGGATTGGAGGACCTCCTGGATAATCTTTTCCGGTTCCAATTCTTTAAGCGCTTTGTACAAACCCCGGTATCCACCCACGGCAATATATTCTTCAATGCTATCGGGATTGATGGTGCCGCAGTTTTGCAGAACCAATTTTTGTTGTTTGCCGAAAAACGGTACTTCTTCATACCGGGGCACCTGGTCAATTCCTTCGGGCAAGCCGTTTAATGGGTAGAGACGAACCGTATTTTCAATCAGGTTGGTTTCTTTTTCTATTTTGCAGAGGATATGCTTGGGAATAATTTTATTTTCCGCCAGGGCCTGGATAACACCCCGGGAACGCTTGCCATCCATTTGCGCGTAAACCAGACGCGGCCACCCTGGTCGCACAATGTCCACCAAGGGTTCTTTTTGGCAAATTCCAAAACAGCCGGTGGTGGTCACCACCGCATCCGATAAGCACGCCTTGACCTCTTGACGAATTGCTTCTACTACCTCGTCCGCCCCCGAGGCTCGGCAGCAGGTGGCCATGCCAACAGTGATTTTGGTTTTTGGGGGATACAGTAAGTCCAGACCTTGCTTGCTTATTTTTTCTAAATCACTATGCGTGAGAAGGGACATCGCCATTCCAGCCTCATCAATACTTGTTCACAATATCCATTACTTTATTGTAACGAACCCGTGAGTAAACCCGTTCATCAACTTTTATGACCGGGCTCAGTGCGCAGCATCCAATACAACGCACCATTTCCAAGCTAAACTTTTTATCCTCAGTGGTTTGCCCATGTTGAATCCCCAATTCCTCCTCAAACTTCTCCAAAATTCTTTCTCCACCCCTCACGTGGCACGCGGTGCCCATACACACGCTGACCAGGTGCTTCCCCCGGGGGGTTAAACTGAAGAACGCATAAAAGGTGGCAACCCGCAAAACATGGGCCAGAGAAATATTCAACTTAAAGGAAATATAGTAAAGAATTGGGGAGGGCAGGTAGTTAAACCTCCCATTTATGTCCTGGAGCACCGGAATAAGGGGACTTCGGTGCTCGCTATAATGATCTAAAATTTCATTCACAATCCGCTTATCATCTTCAGGAAGGGGTGGTTCAATAATTTGGCGCTGTTCAATGTAGGGCCGGTTTTTTACCAAGCAATGGTTAATGCACTCCCCGCATCCGGTGCACAGCGATTCATCAATGGAGCGAGCGCGCTTTTTTATAATAATCTTAAATTTGCCCGGCTCTCCTTTGACGTCCAGCAAGGCAGCATAGGTTAGCTTCTCAATATTGGGATGTGTTCCGCATTCCACTAACTTAGGGGAAATAATGCACATGGAACAGTCGTTGGTGGGGAAAGTCTTGTCCAGTTTAGCCATCTGCCCGCCGATTACCGGTCCGCTTTCCAGTAGATAGACCTTAAAGCCGGAATTGGCCAGATCCAGAGCAGACTGAATCCCCCCGATTCCTCCACCGACTACGAGGGTTGCTCCCACGGGAGTCTCATTACTTTTGTTTGTTTCTTTTTGTGGCTCCATTGTGGCTATGTAATACGTAAACGGTTAAAAGTAAAAAAATAGTTTTTCTTTCAAAGGCAACTCCAAACTTTTACATCAGCTTTTTCTCTTTAAGCAAAGGTACCGGATCTACCAAATGGCGCCGGAACCATTTACGAGTGTCTTTGAGATCAAATGCCAATCCTAAAAGTTCAGTAAAATAGAAGATTGGGAGGTCAAATTTGATTCCCTTAGCTTTTCCGATCTCTTCTTGTCGGGTATCTAAGTTAGCTTGGCAGAGCGGGCAGGCAGTAACAATGCAGTCGGCTTCTGCCTCTCGCGCCATATCGAGAATCCGACCAATCAATCGCCGAACAATATCAAGGTTGGTTAAAAGTAAACTTCCACCGCAGCATTCGGTCTTATACGGCCAAAAAATAGTCTCTCCTCCCATTAAAGAAATTAAATTATCCAGAGCTTGAGGATCTTCCCAATTTTTGGCATCGGTAATCTGGGGAGGTCGGACGATAAGGCAACCGTAATAACTTACTACCTTTAAGTTTGAAAGGGGTCGTTTAATTTGCTTCTTTATCATCTTGATTAAATCTTCTCGGGAGAAAAACTCCAGGAGATGAAGAATTTTGATCGCTCCCCTAAACGGAGTAGAAGCATCTATTTTTTTAGATTCTTTGGTGAGGGCCTTTTCTGCGGCTTTAAGACGGTTAAAACAAGCTGCGCAAGGAGTAACCAGATCGTGGTTAAGCTTCTCAGCTAATAATAAATTTCTTGCCGGAAGGGTGATAGAAAGAAACTCATTAATGCAATGGGCAGCACTTGCTCCGCAACAGGTCCAGCCGGGTAGTTCCTCAAATTTGATGCCGAGAAGGCAAGAAACCGCATCAATTGATTCACCGTATTCTCGAGCTGTTCCTTCCAGGGAGCAGCCAGGAAAAAAAGAAGCTTTCATGATTTCTTATATTCCTTGGCTTGGTCAAAAAGCTTACGTAATTCTTCAACCCCTTTTTTTGAGGGGGGCAATAATTTCAACTTGCCCCTGAGAAACATTTTTATCCCCAACCTTAAGTCGTTTTTCCATTCTCCGCTCTTGAGATTATCCCCGATACCACCGCTTTTGCGGAGAAAATTTGTCAGGAGAGAAAGTTCATGGATTCGACCGGACTTTTTTATGGTAGTGAGGAATGTTTTATGAAAAACAGGAACCTTTGGCTCTTTTGCCTCTGTTCCGCTTTCGACCTGGATTTGTCTCAGGACATCCATCACTTTGGCAATATCAATCTCATTCGGGCAGCGGGTGGTACAGGTTTCACAGGAAGCGCAAATCCAGATGGTTCGGGAAGACAAAGCTTTCTCCTTCTGGAGCAACAAGACTGACCTTATGACCTGATGGGGAAGAATGTCCATGGCAAAAGCTACGGGGCAGCCTGCCGAGCACTTGTAGCACTGATAACAGCTGAAGATAGTTTCTCCTACTGCTTCAACGACCAGATCTCGAAATCGGGTATCCCGGTTTACGGTAACGGGTAAAGAAATCAGCTTTGTTCCCATTCTTTAGTCCTTTTAAACCATTAACCTTCTACCTGGTCCAATACTGCCGCAAGTCTTTCCTCCTCACCAATGGCCACAAGCAGTACACCTCGACAGAGGTGTTTCAGCTTTTGGATGGTTTCCGCGGCGATCGCAATCCCTTCTTTGATCTTGTCAGGGGCTTTCCCCAAACGGTCAATTATTTCTTCCGGAATCACCACACCCTCTATATGGCGGGACATAAACCGGGCCATGCCCACTGATTTGAGGACAATGACTTGGGGAAAGACGGGGACTTTAAAAGGGGATACTTTTTTCAAGAAATTTTCAAAAACGTTCAAATCATACAAAGGAGGGGTAAAAAAATAATTTGCACCAGCTTTGATTTTTTTTTCCATTCCGAGAATCTCTAATTCCAGTGCTCCTCTTTGTAATCCCGCATTTACCTCTGATCCCACGCAAAAATTAGGGATCCCTGAGAGTTCATTGCCGATCAAGTCGGTCCCTTTCTGGAATTTCTTGATAGCCTCTAATAAAGCAATTTCATCGAGGTCATGTACCGGCTTCGCCTCAATGTGATCACCACTGGTAATCTCATCTCCCTTACTGATCAAAAGATTTTTTAAACCTAAAGAAAAAGCGCTGAGGAGATCGGCTTGGAGCGCCAGACGGTTGCGATCGCGGCAATGGAAATTTACGATGGGTTCTAAACCTTTTTGTTTTAAGAGAACGGAAGCACCAAGGGAACCCATCCTCATGATAGCTCCGCTTAGTTCTGGAACTAAAACAGCATGGACTCTTCCTTTAAGGGAGTCGGCGGATCTCACGAGGTGAGCGGTGTCGATCCCCTTGGGTGGTTCTAACTGGGCGATGATTAAAAACTGGTTGGCATCTAACAGGCTTTCAAAATGCATAATAGCTCCTTCCCTCTGTGTGGGACGCATTACCCATCAACGAGCCACGGGCTTCTCGATGGCATTTTGTACTGCTAATAATAACTCTTCCGTACCAAAGGATTTTACGTGGTAGTAAAAAGGTTTTTGACGAAGGATACGGGCTTCGAGATCAGGTGTGTTGTGGGTGGACGTAATGATAATCGGCAAACCAGGCTCAAGTTCTTTTATAATTGCAACGGCTACATCCCAGGCCATGTCTTTCACGTCTACGTCAAAAACCAAAAGGGAGATATGTTCTTTTTGAATGGTGCGAATAGATTCTAATGCTTGCTCGGTTGTATTCGCGATCAACCCATCCTTTCGTAAGATCAAGTAGATTTTTTTCGCCAGTTTTTTGTCAGGCTCAACAATAAGAATTTTTTTTCTTTCCATCCCACCCAGCTCAATTGACGATTTCTTTAAAAATTTGAGTTTTGCTTTTTTATCAATGGGGAATTTTTGATAGAAAAAGTATCAAGAATTATACCAATACCTAAGATAAGTATGAAACCTGGTGATTGAGAAATAAAGGTAATAGATTAAGTATGGTAAACGGAGAGAAGAGAAAATAAAAAGAAGAAGGGATCACTATTTTATTTGGGGATAAGGGTAAAATAGCCCCATGAAACTGTAAATATCAATTAATATA
>Ga0209048_10004067_pt1 | contig 14053 bp, 11 predicted proteins | sample FrelakmetCRP12CR_FD_187146 | JGI IMG/M metagenome (GOLD analysis project Ga0209048, IMG submission 187146) | Freshwater lake sediment microbial communities from the University of Notre Dame, USA, for methane emissions studies - CRP12 CR (SPAdes)... | ecosystem: Environmental > Aquatic >... | reverse complement strand
CTACGGAATCCCCCTCTCCCCACCCTCTCCCCGCTGGGGAGAGGACTAAGGTGAGGGGCCAGTCCGTAACAATTTCAAATGCGTTTGTATCAGCTTCCTGTTTTGGTCATTTCGCTTATCAGGCTCTTGTCGATCAGCATGATCTCGATCCGGCGGTTCTTCTGGCGTCCTTCCGGCGTGTCGTTCGATGCAACGGGATCGTATTCGGCCCTCCCGGACGGTACCATGCGCTCCGGTGGAATACCGACCTCCTGCAGGAAGCGGACGACATTGGTCGCCCGGGCGACGGAAAGCTCCCAATTCGACGGGAACGTTGCCTGCAGGGACTTGGCCACCGGCACGTTGTCCGTATGACCCACGACCCGGATGATCTTGTTCTCATACGATTTCAGGGCATCACCGACCTTTTTCAAAACTTCCTTGCCCTCTTTTTTCAGCGTTGCCCGGCCGGAATCGAAGAAGATCTGCTCCGCCAGGTCCACGGCAAGCATATTCTTATACTGCCGCACCTGGAGCTGGCCCTTCTCCACTTCCTTTGAAAGCCCCTGCACCAGTGCATCGTACTGCTGCTGCCGCTGCTTGTCGGCTGCGAGCAACTCGGCCTTCTGCTGTTCCAGAGAACCCTTCTGCTGCGCCAGAGTCCCCATCTGCTGGTTCATCGCCGTATTGACCTGCTCCAGGGACGCGATCTGCTCCTTCTGCTTGCTGTTCTGCTGTGCCAGCGCGCTCTTCTCCTGCTGCAGGGCCGCGATCTCCTCATTCTTCCCCGCTTCCATCTTTTTGAACGTGCCGCTGCTGACGCAACCACTCGCGATGATCCCCGCCGCGAGAACGGCAATGCTGATGCTGAGATGCTTCTTCATGTGCATACCCTCCTTTGTCCTGTTAGTGATTATCATGGAAAAATCCATGAGCCGAAAAACCGTGAACTGCAGATGATGCATTTGTGAAAAATCGAAAAACTCCTCATCTGTCATTTCGAACGAAGTGAGAAATCTTGGTTTTCCAATCAACCGAAAGGCCCTCACGGAACCTGCCCCGAGCAGGATTCCTCAGTCGCTTCGCTACTTCGGAATGACGAACGAGGGGCTCGGGACACATTCTGACTTTTTACGAGACCATCAAGGATGATGATCTGTGTTTCAGAATTATTCGCCGTGCCTCCCTTTAGTTTGATCTCTCACCCTCACCAGCGTGACTGCTCTTCTCCCGCGCATTGTAGTAATACCGGTTCAGGTCGAAGAGCCCTCCCCGCACCGGCTCTTCTTCCAGGAAGCGCTTCTGGAACCAGTCGTAGGCATCCCAGAACCGTTCGTCCGCCCTGTTGATCCCGTACCTGGCAAGCCGAGCCATGTCCTTCGGGCTTTTATCAAAGTGTGCCAGCAGGTCGAAAAAGTCCGGCAGGTCCTCTTCGCGGACATCTAAAAAGTAGTTCGGGTACGAGCCGATGAGCTCCGGAATAAAGTCGGCGCTGTCCCTGGACGGATCGAGCCTCTTATCCTCGCCGGTCATAAAGGCCACACTGTCGTGCCAGCGATTGACCACTATGGTTCCCGCCACATCCTTGCCGTCCCCCCCGCGGATGCGCAGGAAGGCGAGATTTGCATTATAATCAGTGACCAGTGCGAAGAATGCCGTGCCGGGTTTGGCAACGGCACGGAAGCCCTGCAGGTAATCGTCCCTGGTCCTGTAGACAGTCGGCAACGACGGATAATCGGCGCCGGCAGGCAGGTAGTTCAGCCGGTCAAAGGTGATGTTCGTCTCGGGGAGGATATGCCGGTTCACTACCTGTTCGATGAATTCGCGCCTGGGGTCATCGGTGGCAAATGCGATCTTTGCCGGCAGGGTGGACGGGTAATAGTGGATGTCCTTGAGGTCCACCCCTTTGTACCACGACTGCATGATCTCCTGCCGCTTCGCAGGAGGCAGAAAATCGAGGAAGTTGCTCTCGCCCTCGATGCGCAGGCCGTCCATATAAAGCCGGACGGCCAGCTGGTGCCCCATGTTGCCGTACACGTCGAACCCGGCGACAAGTGCGTAATAGATGCGTTCGAACAAGGGATAGTCGATGACCCACATCGTTTTCGGCAGCTCTCCCAGCACACCCTTGTGCACGGATGCGTTGTCAAAATGGCGATAGACCGTGAGGACCGGTGCATCCGAGGCCTTGTTGCCCTTCCAGATCGACTCGTACCCGAGGCCGTCGTAGTTGTGCGACATGTAATAGTCCTGCCGTGCCTGGTAGAATTCCACTGCCGCCTTCCGGTGCTCATCGGTCAGGGCGGTAAAGAGCCGCACGTCGCTTCCCCGTTCGATGGGCATGATCAGCTTGTCCTGATGCAGCTTCAGGAAGGCCGGAAAGCGGACGGTAAGGTCGTGGTCCGGGTCCTGGAACATGATCCAGAAATGGTCATCGATCACATTCAGGGCGATCTGGCCCTTGCAGACCGGACCGTGGATGAACGTCATGATCACATAATTCGCGTTGTCCAGCAGGAACTGGTAGCGCGAGCGAGGCGGGATCTGCTCGAAGGCCGTAAAGGGATTTGCGCTCAGCTTCGAGTCATACCCCACGACGTGCGGCGGCTGCAGCCATTCAGGCCGGATGAACAGTTCCTCGAAGCGTTTCATCGTAGCGTCATCGAATTCGACCACCATGTGGGTCTTGTGCACTATGGTGGAGTGAATCTTCCGGAACCGGTAGTAGACCCGCTCGACGCCGGGCGCATCATAGGGCCGTACGGTCGGGATGATCTCGATGGGCTGGTCCGGCGGCGTCTTCGAACGGACCAGTTCGTAAAACTCATTGGTCGGGGTGCCGAATTTTATATGAGCAAGGAAAAGATGTTCGTAGAGGTAGCGCGAGGTCATGGCGTGCTTTGCATCTTCCCGGTTCAGAAATGTCTCCCAATTCCCGATCGCCTGAGTGTCGCTCGCCTTTGGTGCGGCGAGCTCTGCCTGCTCGGCCTTGTCAGGCCCCTTCGCACCCTGGACCAGCCAGCCGGCTATGATCTCGAATTCCTGCTGTTTGAGCGGAGGGAAGCCTAAGGGCATTCCTCGGTTTGGATGCTTTTTTAGATACCCGCCGACTTCCTTCCGGTCCTCGGCGCAGGTCAATTCGTCCGTTTCCGGACGGTAATCGCCCACGCTTTCCGGATTCTTCATCTTGTGGGAAAGCAGCTGGATCATGATCGAGTCGTTCAAGCCATTCGATACGGTGCTGTCGGTAACGCTGAAAAATTCCTTTTTTCTCCACTCCTGAGTGGATTGTGCATCGATGAACAGCCGGGTCGGGTCCATGGATCTTAAGCGGGCGCCGTCGTAAACAGCTTTTTTTGTTGCACCGCGGTCCAGTCCCTCGAACTCGCTCAGTTTCAGCTGGCATGGAGAATTATAGCAGGAGTGGCAGACCACGCAGCGTTTATCGAGGATCGGTTTGACCTCGGTCAGGTAAGCGATCGGCCGTGACGGGACAGGGAAAGCCACCGGAGGCAGCGCTTTCGCCGCGCATCCGGCAACGATGACGACCATGACAAGAATAAAGGATTGCGTACGCATGATTGGTTGCATATCCTAACCTAGACAAGCCGGCACCAAAAGACAAAAAACTAAAAGGCTTCTCTCGCAAAGCCGCAATGGCCTATGAAAGAAAAACGGCCACTTAGGGAATCACGCCAAGAAAATCTTTGTAGGGGCGGCCCTATGTGGCCGCCCGCATTCAGGGCAACCACGCAGGGTTGCCCCTACAGAATATCGGGACTAGGGCTTTGCCACCGAAATCGTCACCGTCGAGGTGTACTGCACGACGACCTCATCGCCCTTATGGACCTCTTCCAGTCGCTTTACTTGCGGACCGACTGTAAGGCTCATGGTGTTCCCTTCAGCCATTTTGAGAGACACCTCACGGGTCTGGTAGTTGATACCCTCCACCCTGGCAGTCATGATCCCTGTTGTCTTAATGGTTCCGCCTGGCTTCTCTCCGGGTTTCGCCCTGGTAATTGTTTTCGTTTCTTTAGCAAGCGGCTCTCCCTTTGATTTTTGCACATCGATGGCCACTGACTCAAAGTAGTCGAAGGTGACCTTGTCGCCCTTCTTCACCTGGTTAAAGTTTTTAGCCTCCTCACCGACCTGCATCTCAACGACGTTGCCCTTGGGTCCCTTAAGGAGCACCGTTCGAGTCTTGTAATCGATCTTCTCGACCGTGGCCGTGATGCTCGTGGCTTGAACCGCGACACCGGAAGGCCTGTCTTGTGTTTTCGTTTCAGCGGCCATTGCCGGTAGAGCCGACAGAATGACCAGAGACGTTAGGAACACAACTACTACCCATACCCTCTTCATAGCACTCCTCCTCGCACTGCATGATTGAATTTGTAATACTTTATTTGTAATACTTTAATTGTAAAGAGGCGGGAAATCGCACACCTTACATCACGTTGCATCGTGAAATTAGTTTAGCATACCAGACAGAGACTGTCCATATTATGCCGAAGTTTATTTGTGAAAATCACCTCATGTCAGCAACCAGCCGCTTGCAAACACCGGGGGAACTTCGTATAATCACCGCACAAATTCCAGAAAAGGACGTTCATGAATAAACCGCCACGATCATTTCTCCGGATAGCCGTGACTGCGATCATCATCGCGATGGCCCTGTTCCTCGTGCTGCTGCTCGCCCCCTGGTTCATCGAGACAGCGCCGATCGAGAACAAGATCAGGTCCCTGGTGGCGAAGCACACCGGCGATGCCGTCACTTTTCAACGCGTTGATCTCTCCCTGCTCCCCCGCCCCCGACTCACTGTCCGCACGGTCGGCATCTCATTCCGCGGTATTGTGACAGGCAAGCTGGCATCGGCCCACATCTATCCCGAGCTTCTTCCGCTTCTATCGGGGCGGATACACATCGCAAAAGTGCGGCTGGAACAACCGGACCTTGTCCTGGAGTTCTCCGAGAATAGTGAAGACAAACAGGAAAAGAAGGGACCCGTGTCACCGGAGGAACAGCGGCAAAAGATCGCTTCCGTGATTGCAGCGATCCGGACCGTTGCCCCTGAGCTGGTCGCCGAAGTAGACGATGGACGTCTTGCCGTAAACATTGACGATAAACAGGTCATGTTCGTCAGTGACCTGCAGGCCCGTCTGGCGCTCCCCCCGAACGGCTTCGACATTGCGATCGCCGGCAGATTTGCCCATTGGGGACCGGCATCTGCAAGCGGCCGGTTCCTGTCGACAGGAGAGAACGCCCTCGAGATATCCGGCCTCTCCCTGGCAAGTGGCCGCTCATCGCTCACCGATCTCTCCGGCCGCGTCATCTGGGGAAAGACCCCCTCTCTCGAGATCACCTCGGGCAGGTCTGTGATCTTCCTGCAGGACATCCCGGAGCGGCTTTCGGCCATCGAGACCGTGCGCGATGCCCTCAAATCAATGAAATCCCTGAAAGGCGCCATCAACCTCACCAGCTTTACCTTTGCCGGTCCGCTCCTTCATCCCGGGCGCGGGACCATGGAGGCATCAGGAAACGTCGCGAATATCACGGTCGATTCCCAATCACTCCCTGGTCCGGTCAAGGTCAACAGCGGCAAGTTCAAGGCCACAATGGACAGCATTTCCGTGACGGATGCACGGGCGGAATTTCTCGATGCTTCTTTTGTGACATCAATCCTTATTTCAGAACCCAGTCATACGGCACGCTTGATTGACTTGTCCGTAACGGGTAAAACCGGTCCTACTGCGGTCCAGTGGGCATCGGCGAAGTTCAACCTGCCGCCCGAACTGACCCCCCGTGCCCCCTTGTCGCTCACTCAGACACGTTTCCGAAAACAGAAAGACGGCAAAACGTCGCTTCGCGGTACGCTGCAGGTGCAGAACGGCCCCCTGGTCTCTACGGATATCTATTGGGATGAACAGGAACTCCGGGTCAAACAGTTCGACATCCGGGACGAGGGGTCCCAAGCCTCGCTCATACTCCGCCGCCGGGACAGGATCCTGGATGTCTCCTTTGCGGGAAGCATACATGAGCAAACCCTGAATCGCCTGTTCGAGAAGTCATCGTTCCGTCATGGATCGATACAAGGCGACCTCAAGGCCCACATCGTGATGGACAAGCCGCGGGAGTCCTCCGCGGAGGGAAGACTCGAGGGCAAAGATCTCCTCATTCCCTGGGCCTTCAAAACACCGCTGGACATCAAGAACATTCGTCTCAGCGCCAGCGGCAAGACCGTTACCATCGAATCCTCCGATCTCATGCTTGCTGACATGCATTTCGATCTTGCGGGGACCATCACTGCATCGGCGCAGCAATATCTTGTCGATGGGGTCCTTGGTGCATCAGCCGTCTCGATCGAGGCATTGCAAAGCTCGCTGGGAGAGGATGAAAAGAAGGATGCTCCAGGAGCAATGCCGGACGAGGCACGGAACAAAAAACCGCTGCCCCTGCAGGGAACTCTTCGCGTCAAAGCAGACAGCCTCTCGTATGGCAAGATCGTACTCAACCCCGTTCAGGCGGTGGTTGTTCTGGCCCCGAATGAGATAAAAGTCGAAAACCTCGAGACCGCGCTCTGCGGCATCACCATTCACGGCACTCTTACGTTCGCTGGTCGGGACATCAGCGTTGATATTGAGCCCGAGGCAACGGGGCTGCAGATGGAGCCCACCCTCGCCTGCCTTATCGGCAAAGACCAGAAGATAAGCGGGATCTTCGATCTGAGCGGGTCCCTCTCGGCCCGGGGAAAACCTGATGAGCTTGTTTCTTCGATCCAGGGTTCGGCCGAGTTCATTGCCAGAGAAGGCCACATTTATCAGCAACTCGCGCTGGCTAAGATCCTGTCGGTGGTGAAGGTATCGAACCTGGTTCAGGGAAGAGGTTCCGACCTCGGCGCCAAAGGGCTCCCCTATCGATCGATCTCGATCAAGACCGGTCTCAAGAGCGGGGAACTCGACCTGAAGGAAGTGATCATTGATTCTTCCGCAATGAATATTGTCGGCCAGGGCAGGATCGATCTTAAGGATTCCACAATACGCATGACGGTGCTGGTGGCCCCCTTTACGGACATTGACCAGATCGTCAGCAAGATACCGGTGGTCAACTACATTCTCCAGGGGACCCTCGTTTCCATGCCCGTTGACGTGAGCGGCAAGATCAACGAGCCTGATGTGCAGCTGCTTCCCGCCGCGGATGTGGGAGAGGGAGTGCTCGGCATCCTGAAGCGGACGTTGAAGGCCCCGGTCAAGATCGTCGAGCCGGTCCTTCCGGGAGAGAGGAACAAAGGGGCAGATGGAAAGTGATTAGCCAGAAGAAAGCTCCGAGCTCAGCGAGCGGATAGGTTCAACCTGCCGTTAGCATAGCGCAGGGATGACGGATGAAGGCGTTTGAAATGACTGAGAGGGCTTGATCTCTTCCTGTTTAGCGGACCAGTTTCTCCTGGGCAAGCTTTTTCATAATAGCGGTGGTGAATGGTTTTATCTGCTTCATGGGGCCGCCCTGCTCATAGGAGGTCTGTGACATCGCCGACCAGATGGGCTTGCGTGTCGAGGTCTGGTAGAGGGTCGTTTCCATGCTGATCACGTCATAGCCGTAGGATATATCCCGTATCCCGACATCATTCGAAACACCACCGTAATAGCTGTCCCAGCTGGAATCGAATCCCTGCGGCACGGCAACCCGGCGGAGAGGAGTTTGTGCGCCCCCCACGTCTTTCTTGAGGAACTTCACGGTGATGATCACATCGGCGCCCAGTTCCTGCACCTTTGCCAGGACCGCTTCCTTAGTCGGTTTGTCCCTGCCCGGGAGCACGGCATAGCTCGCAATTGCGTCGTTCCCGCGCGCCTTGAGCTCACGTACGAACTCATCCTCGACCAGGCTCCGGGGACCGTACTCCGTCGACACACCGATGACGAATATCTTCTGCGGATATCCCCGGTACTCCTCGTCCCTCCATTCTGCAAGCATCTTCGTTCCATAACAGGAGGCCAGAAGACCAATCGATACGATCACGATACCCAGAGCTTGTATGATCCTGCTTTTCATGCCGCCCTTTCCTCATTGGGACAAGGCCTTTTCCGGGCCCTGCCATTCGTGCGTTACTTTGCCGGTCCTCGAGCGATCACCTTCTGGCGGGCCAGGCTATCACCGATGACCTCGGTGTACTCGCGTATCAAACTGTCGGAGTAATCTCCCGTGATCCAGGTCTCCGTCGCGGCGGTCCAGATAAGCTTGTCGGTCTTGAGATCATAGAGGTTCGTCTGCACAACGGCATATTCGTCCTGGACAACATAACCCGGGTTGTAGGAATAGTAGTTATGGAACCCATAGCCCGTGGGCAGGGGGCTTGCCGGGCACATAGGTCGTCACCGATTTCTTGTCCATCAGCCGTGAAATGAGCACGGCATCAGCCCCAAGTTCGTTCATTTTCGCGGTAATCGTTTCCTTGTTCGCTTGGACCTGTTCCGGAAGAACGGTATAGCTGGCGACAGCGTCGGTGCCGCGGGCTTTCAACTGCCGCACCATCTCGTCCTCTAAGATACGCTGGTTCGCCGGTGTCTTGAGCATACCGATGACCAGGATCTTCCGGGGATGGTCTCGGTAGGTTTCGTCCCGCCACAGAGAGGTGAGCTTTGTGGTGGCGCAGGACGGAAGAAGAAGCAAGGCCAGCACGAACTTCGAAAGAACATAACGGTATATTGGTTTTGTCATTGTTACCCTCCAATTCCCGGATCCGCGTTCTTGAAAACTCGTCATTCCTGTTTTTCTATCGTCCACAGCGTTATGATGCCGCAATGATAGCAGAAACCAAAATCTTTAACAAGGGGGAAAGGAGTCTTTTATCTCACTTTACAAACCCAAAGGGCGATGATATGCTAGTCACGACCTGTACCGTAGACCCCTTTTATGTCGAGGAACCTGTTTCATGCTTGAACGATATCACATCGCCCTTGTTGTCACGGTCCTGTCTGTCCTTTTCCTCTCCCCAAACCTTTCCCCGGCGCAATTGACCCGGTCAGCAGAGAACGCAGCCACCATTCCGGTTGATACGCCCCGCAACACAGTACCGCCCGATACCGAGCCTCAGAAAACGGGGTTCTGGGCCTGGGTTTGGAACAGCCTGACCGACGAGGCTCATGTGACGGTGGGTTATGGCATTCTTGAATCAAGCCTTACGGTCAAGCGAAAAAGCGACGGCGCCAGCGCCACCATGGTACAGCGGGACACCTCAGCAATCTTCCTGAGCTACAGCACCGCGTCTTCCTTTTTCAAGGACTCGAACTTCGGCTATACGTTTATGGTGAACTATGTCGATTTCGACATGGGACAACAGGAAATTCACCATAATGAATATGCGGACCTCGGCACTGAGATTAAAGGGCACATGATCTATGCCGTGCCCACGCTGTTCTACCAGTGGGGAGAGCACCGGTATCAGGGGAAATTCGTGCGGCTGGGTGTCGGGGCCGGTGTCGGCGCTGCCACGTATTCGGGCACAATACAGTTGACCGGTTCACAGGTTCCCGGCGGCGAGAAGATCTACACTTCAAAAAAATCCTATGAACCGAGGCTTGCATTAAGCGACTTTCTCGAAGCCAGGTGGCATCATTTCGGGATATCCATTAGCTACGCAGCGCCCCGCATATATGGCGATGGGTACGAAGCCAAAGTGTCTAATTTTTCGGCGAACATAGGTTACACGTACTATTTCTGATTACCGCACCTCATTTCTGCTTTGTATTGACTTCCCGGCCCAAGCCCCTTGCCCCATGACCCTGATTATGTTATATTCCCCCGGTGGAAACGAAGAGAGATGCGCTCATACTCAAAATTTCCGGCTCCAACGTCGAGGGCGTTGTCGACGAAGTGGCGTCCGAATTGCCGGTCAGGCTCATCCTGAACAACCAGCCGCTTGTGACGCTCCTCTGCACGCCGTCCGAACTCGAAGAGCTTGCCGTCGGTTTTCTTCTCTCGGAGGGTTTGCTGCGCGAAAAATCATCGATCAGGAAGCTGGAATTCATCGAAGGCGACGCCGCCATCCGGATCGAGCTGTCCGGTCTTCCCGCGGACTGGGAAAACATGTTCGAGAAGCGCACCATCTCTTCAGGCTGCGGCAAAGGGATCACCTTCACCAGTTACCGGATGGATACGGATGGCAGGATTGATGTCGTTGGACAGGTCGTGAGCCTCAAGGACATCAGGAACCTGCTTCATGAATTCCGGAATATATCGAAACTCTATCTCGAAACCGGCGGAGTGCACAGTGCGGCGCTTTCAGACGGAAAGAACATCTTGTTCTTTTCGGAAGACATCGGCAGGCACAATGCCGTTGACAAGCTGATAGGGAAGGCGTTCCTTCAGTCCGTCCCAATGGAGAACAAGGTCCTGATCACCAGCGGAAGGGTAACATCGGAGATCGTGACGAAGGCCGGCCGGAACCGCTTCCCGATACTGATCAGCCGCGCTGCGCCGTCATGCATGGCCATCAGCTATGCCGAAGACATGGGCATTACACTCGTGGGATTTGCCCGCGGAGAACGGATGAACATCTATACCTGGCCGAACAGGATCAGGATGGAGTAAGCTGACTGGACAAGCCAAATAAACCAAAGATAAATTTGCTTTACCACGGATGTCCACGGATTGACACGGATTGAAAACAAAAAACTAGAACGAGAACTATTTGCCGCTGACCATCCGTGTCCATCCGTGGTAAATAAGCTTCTTAGATTTTGACTTCATTTTGAGAAGAATTTGATTTATAACTAACTGAGGAGAATTATGGACAATCTGCACGAATTTACCTCCGAGCCCTTGATCGCCTATTTTTCCATGGAGATCGGCGTGAAAAATGATATCCCGACTTACAGCGGCGGCCTCGGTATCCTTGCGGGCGACACCATCAAGTCCGCAGCTGACCTTAATCTTCCCCTCGTAGCCGTGACGCTGATCACGCACAAAGGCTATTTCAATCAGGAGATGGATGCGAACGGCTGGCAGAAGGAAAAACCGACAGAATGGGACCCGTCAAAATATATGACGCTGCTGCCCGCGAAAGTCAGCGTGCCTATCGAGGGCAGGGACGTCGCGATCCAGGCATGGATGTATCAGGTCATCAGTCCCACGGGCGGCAAGGTGCCTATTCTCTTCCTGGACACGGACCTGCCGGAGAACGCGACAGAGGACCGGGGCATCACGGACTCCCTTTACGGCGGGGACCTCGCGTACCGGATCAAACAGGAGGTCGTGCTCGGCATGGGCGGCGTGCGCATGCTCGAAGCCCTTGAATTCAACATCAAGAAATTCCACCTGAACGAGGGGCATGCGAGTTTTCTCGTGCTCGAACTGCTGCTCAGGTACAGGCGCGACATCGAGAGTGTGTGGGACGAGCGGTCGATCTGGGACACCGGCAGAGTACGGGACCTGTGCGTGTTCACCACACACACGCCCGTGGAGGCGGGCCACGACAAATTTCCCTACCCCCTCGTCAAACAGGTCATCGGCGAGATCATCCCGTTCGACGTGCTCAAAGACCTTGCAGGCAAGGACAACCTGAACATGACGATGCTGGCGCTCAACCTGAGCAAGTACATCAACGGGGTGGCAAAGAAACACGGTGAGGTTTCGCAGGTCATGTTCCCCGGATACCGCATCCATGCCATCACCAACGGTGTACACTCGTTCACCTGGACCTGCAAGGAAATGGCGAGGCTCTATGACCGATACATCCCCGGATGGGCCAATGAACCCGAGCTCTTCGTCCGGTCCGGCAACATCCCCGAGTTGGAGATGTGGGAAGCGCATCGAGAGGCAAAGAAGAAGCTCCTTACCTACGTAGGCGAGGCAACGGGTGTGGTCATGGACCCGAATATCCTCACGCTCGGCTTTGCGCGGCGAGCCACCGCGTATAAACGTCCCCATCTCGTATTCTCCGACCTTGATCGTTTGCTCAAGATCAGTGAAAAGGGCAAACTCCAGATCATCTATGCGGGCAAGGCGCATCCCCACGACGACAATGGGAAACAGCTGATCCAGGGCATCTACCAATACCGCGACAAGCTCAAAGGAAAGATCGCAATTTCTTTCCTTCCCGGCTACGACATGGACATCGCGCTCAAGCTCGTCTCGGGCGTCGACGTGTGGCTCAACACACCGCTCAGGCCGCTCGAGGCATCGGGCACAAGCGGGATGAAGGCCGCTCACAACGGCGTAGTGAACTTCAGCGTACTGGATGGATGGTGGATCGAGGGGCACATCGAGGGATTTACTGGATGGTCCATCGGCGGTATGCCTACCGAGAAGGCGCTGCCCGGTTTTGGCGGGGATGCCGAGGACGCGGCCGACCTCTACAACAAACTCGAGAACCTGATCATTCCCAAATATTATGACACTGACAAGAGTCACTGGAGTGACATGATGAAGAATGCCGTGAGCAAGAACGCCTATTACTTTAACAGCCACCGTATGATGAGAAGATACGTTACAGAAGCGTACATAAGATAAATTGAGGATTTCGGATTGCAGATTGCAGATCGAAAACCGAAACTTTCTGCTGTCGTTATTCCGCAATCCGAAATCCGCAATCCACAATTGCTATGTTTTACCGACCGCCCCTCCTCTTTTCTCCTGTTCTTCAAGTGTCTGCAAGAATGATTTTGCCTGTTGTCTTACCATGGCCTTTCTCAAATATTTCAGGTATACTATACCTTAGTGTTAAGTGGAGCTGGGTGTTTAGAAATCCCGGGAGGTCCTGTATAGATGAATGACAAAGGTGAAAATACACTGCTGGTTGTCGATGACGATCCGTATGTGCTCGAATCCATTTCAACTTTATTGAAATCGTTCAACTATAAGGTTCATGCCTGCCAAAATGCGAACGATGCAATGAACCTTATCAAGAAGACCGCCTTCGATGTGGTCCTGACCGATATAAAAATGCCCCAGGTTACCGGCATCGAGCTTCTGAGAAACATTCATGCCTATGATCAACAGATCCCCGTACTCCTGATGACGGCGTTCGCGGAGTTGGATGTCGCCGTGGATGCGATTAAACAGGGCGCTTTTGATTTTATAACAAAGCCCTACAATCCGGACTACCTCCTGCACTCGGTGGAAAAGGCGGTCAAATATATCAGCTTCGTCAAGATGGAAAAGAATTACAAGACCATGCTCGAGGACACGGTGCGGTTACGGACACAGGAACTGGCGGATGCCCTGCTGATGGTCAAGAAAATGAGCGCCGAGGTCATCCAGCGTCTGACGTCCGTGGCCGAGTACCGCGACACGGACACCGGGGCACACATCGCGAGGATCGGCCTCTATTCGAACAAGATCGCGGAGGCAATGGGCATGTCTTCTGACTTTGTCGAGACCATAACGTTTGCGAGCCCCATGCACGATCTGGGGAAGATCGGCATTCCCGATAGCATCCTCCTGAAACCCGCCTTTCTGACGCCGCAAGACTTTGAGATCATGAAAAAACACGCCACCATCGGAGCGAAAATGCTTGCCGGCTCAACCTATCCGGGTATTCAGGTTGCAGCATCCGTTGCGCTCAACCATCACGAACGATGGGACGGGAAAGGATATCCGAACGGGCTTAAGGGAACGGATATTCCCATTGAAGGAAGAATAGTCATGATCGTTGACCAATATGACGCACTGCGCAGCAAAAGACCTTACAAACACGCATTTGACCATGAGGCAACCTGTAAAATCATTACTCAGGGCGACGGGAGAACCATGCCGGAACATTTTGACCCTGAGGTACTGAATGCCTTTCAAAAAATCGCTCCAACATTTGATGAAATTTATACTACGAACCAGGATACTAACATCCACTAAAAATCCATCTTGTAATTATGATATTCCTTTACCGTCTCCCCCCCTTGCAATTGTTCCAATTTTATATTATAGTTCCGCATGCATAATAAAATAAAAACGGTCCCGGAATTGCGTCCACTCCTCGACATTCTGCGCGCATCAGGCAGGAAGATCGTTTTTACGAACGGTTGTTTCGATCTGATCCATACCGGCCACACGCGCTACCTCGCGAAAGCAAAATCCTTTGGAGAC
>Ga0209048_10004066_pt1 | contig 14053 bp, 11 predicted proteins | sample FrelakmetCRP12CR_FD_187146 | JGI IMG/M metagenome (GOLD analysis project Ga0209048, IMG submission 187146) | Freshwater lake sediment microbial communities from the University of Notre Dame, USA, for methane emissions studies - CRP12 CR (SPAdes)... | ecosystem: Environmental > Aquatic >... | reverse complement strand
CTCGAGGGCCACGCCGTCAAGATCTTCGAGGCGCTGCCCAAGCCGGGCGGCATGTTGCGCTACGGCATCCCCAGCTATCGTCTGCCGCGCAACGTCCTCGACGAGGAACTCAACATCCTCTGGCGCATGGGGGTCGAGCTCGAGACGAACGTGCGCCTCGGGGTCGACGTCCAGCTCGACGGACTGCGCGCCGGGTACGACGCCGTCTTCCTGGCGCTGGGCGCCTTCAACGCCAACGCGCTGGGCTGTGAGGGCGAGGACGCCCCCGGCGTCGTCACCGCCGTCGACTTCCTCGGCGACCTCGAGCGCGGCGGCACGGTCGCCTGCGGCGAGAAGGTGACCGTGATCGGCGGCGGCTTCACGGCCATGGACGCCTGCCGTACCGCCGTTCGTCTCGGCGCCAAAGAGGTCACGTGCCTGTACCGGCGTTCGCGCACGGAGATGCCGGCGCACCGCACCGAGGTCGACGAGGCCGAGGAGGAGGGCGTGCGCTTCGTGCTGCAGGTGGCGCCGGTGCGCGTGCTCACCGGCGCCGAAGGCAGGGTGCACGGCATCGAGATGATCCGCATGGAGCTCGGCGAGCCGGACGCCTCCGGCCGCCGGCGCCCCGTGCGTCTGGAGGGTTCCGAGTTCGTCGTCGAGTGCGACCAGGTGATCAGCGCCATCGGCCAGTACCCCGACCTCGCGGGCGCCGGCGAGCGCGAGGGCCTCGCGCACACGAAGTGGCGCACCCTCGCCGTGGACGACTGGACCCTGCAGACCACGGACCCCAAGGTCTTCGCCGGCGGCGACGCCGTGCTCGGCGCGCAGACGGTGATCCAGGCGATCGCCCAGGGCAAGAAGGCCGCCTGGAGCATCGACGCCTATCTGCGCGGCATGGACATGGCGCAGGTCTCCCAGGAGCTGCACGACCTGCGGCGCACGCCCTTCGTCGACGCACTCTCCGCCAAGGCCGGGATCGACCCCGGGGCGCGGCGCATGGCCGAGGTCCCGCCGGTGTTCGTGGACATCAACGCCGGCGTCGTCGAGACCAGCCCGCCGGCGCCGATGCCCAAGCTCTGGCCGGAGGACCGGCGCATGAACTTCGAGCAGATAGAGCTCGGCTTCGCCGAGGACGACGCCGTGCGCGGCGCCGACCTCTGCCTGCAGTGCAGCTGCGAGGCCAACGGCAAGTGCGACCTGCAACGCCACGGCATCGACTACGAGGTCTTCGCCAATCGCTTCCAGGGCGCCGAGGCGCGCGGGTACGAGGCGCGCGACGAGCAGCCGTTCATCGCCTACGACCCCAACCGCTGCATCCTCTGCGGGCGCTGCGTGTCGGTGTGCCGCGAAGTCCAGCAGTGCAACGTCCTGGACTTCGCGGAGCGCGGTTTCGACGCTCTCGTCACCACGTCGTTCGGCCGCGACATGGTCGAGACCGAGTGCGAGATGTGCGGCAACTGCGTCTCGGCGTGCCCGACCGGCGCGCTGCTCGACAGACTGAGCAAGGTCGAAGCGCGGGCCGGCGCCACGGCGGCCGTCGAGACCGTCTGCCCGTTCTGCGGCTGCGGCTGCGTCGTGCAGCTGCAGGTCAAGGACGGGCGCGTCGTGCAGGTCACCTCCGAGGTCGGGAAGGGCGCCGGCGAGGGCAACCTCTGCGTCAAGGGCCGGTACGGGTTCCAGTTCATCGGGCATCCGGACCGGCTCACCGAGCCCCTCGTGCGCCGCGACGGCGAGCTCGTCCCGGTCAGCTGGGACGAGGCGCTGGGCTACGTCGCCGAGCGCCTCCAGGGCATCAAGGACGCGCACGGCGCCGACGCCATCGCCGGCTTCTCGTCGGCGCGCTGCACCAACGAGGACAACTACGTCTTCCAGAAGTTCATGCGCGCCGTCGTCGGCACGCAGAACGTGGACCACTGCGCGCGCCTCTGCCACGCGACCACGGTCACGGGCCTGCGCCAGTCCCTCGGCAGCGGCGCCATGACCAACTCCTTCCGCGACATCGAGGACGCCGACGCGATCCTCATCATCGGCTCCAACACGAGCGAGGCCCACCCCATCGGCGCGCTGCACATCAAGAAGGCGCTGCGCAAGGGCGCGCGTCTCATCGTGATCGACCCGCGCCGTATCGACATGGCGCGCCGCGCCGACGTCCACCTGCAGCTGCTGCCGGGCACCAACGTCGCCGTCCTCAACGGGATCATGAACGTGATCCTCCGGGAGGGCATGGCCGACGAGGAGTTCATCGCCGCCCGCACCGAGGGCTTCGACACGCTGCCCGAGGTCCTGGCGGCGTACACGCCGGAGTTCGTCGAGGAGATCTCCGGCGTGCCGGCCGGCAAGCTGCGTGAGGCGGCGAGGGCCTTCGGCGCCGCCGCCCGCGGCGCCATCTTCTACTCGATGGGCATCACCCAGCACTCCCACGGCACCGAGCACGTGCTGGCGCTCAGCAACCTCGCCCTGATGACCGGCAACCTGGGACGGCCGGGGACCGGGGTCAACCCGCTGCGCGGCCAGAACAACGTGCAGGGCGCCTGCGACATGGGCGCGCTGCCCAACGTCTACACGGGCTATCAGGGGGTCGACGATCCGGTCGCCACGGCCAAGTTCTCCGCGGCCTACGGCGTGGAGTTGTCCGGCAAGCCGGGCCTTACCGTGACTGAGGCGTTCGACGCCATGGCCACGGGCGACGTGCGCGCCCTCTACGTCGTCGGCGAGAACCCTATGCTCTCCGACCCCGACCAGAAGCACGTGGAGGAGGCGCTCGAGGGCCTGGACCTCCTCGTCGTGCAGGACATCTTCCTCAGCGAGACGGCGCTGCTGGCGGACGTGGTGCTACCGGCGACGAGCTTCGCCGAGAAGGACGGCACCTTCACCAACACGGAGCGCAAGGTGCAGAGGGTGCGGCGCGCGGTGCCGGCTCCGGGAGCCGCGCGCTCCGACTGGGAGATCGTCGCCGACCTGGCCCGCAGACTGGGCGGCGGGGAGGAGTGGGCGTACGAGACGGCCGGCGAGATCATGGCCGAGATCGCCGGCCTCACGCCCTCGTACGCGGGCATCACGTACGAGCGGCTCGACGCGGAGGGCGGCCTGTGCTGGCCTTGCCCGGACGAGAGCCACGCCGGCACCCCGATCCTGCACATCGGCCAGTTCACGCGCGGCAAGGGCAAGTTCTTCCCGATCGCGTATCTGCCGCCGGACGAGGTCGCCGGCGGCGACTACCCACTCACGCTCACGACCGGACGCATGCTCGAGCACTACCACACCGGCACCATGACGCGCCGCTCGGACGGGCTCAACGAACTCGTGCCGACGGGCTTCGTGGAGATCCATCCGGACGACGCCGGGAGGCTCGGCGTGCGGGACGGAGCCGCGGTCAGCGTCGAGACGCGGCGCGGCGCCATCAGTATCCCCGCCAACGTGACGCCGCGCGTGCGGCCCGGCACCGTGTTCGTGCCGTTCCACTTCTGGGAGTCGCCGGCCAACATGCTCACCAACACCGCGCGCGATCCGATGGCCAAGATCCCCGAGTTCAAGGTGTGCGCCTGCCGGGTCAAGGTCTGACGGCGGCGCGCCGAGGCGCGCCGCCGTGGCTGGTGCTCGGGCGCCGCGGGCGCGGCGCCCGGCGCGCCTCCTCGCGCGCCGCGCGGCCGGAGGCCGTTCGCGCAGGGTGTAAGCTTCGCGGCACGGGCCGAGCACGATGATCGCCGACGCACACATCCGCACCTCTCTTTGCCTCCACGCCGAGGGCGCGCCGCTCCCGCGCCGGGCGCGCCCTCCTGCGCGCTCGCTCGCGACCGCGGCCTTACGTCTGCAGGGCGGCGCTGCCTGCCCGGAGTCGTCGTGATCACGCCCGGCCGGCGACTGCTCCTGATCTGGAACGCCCACTCCGGCGGCGGGGGTTACAGGCGCGACGAGCCGCTGATCGTCGAGGCGCTGCGCGGCCTCGGCCACGACGTCGAGGAGCGGGCGACCAAGAGTCCAGGCGACGCTACGCGCCTTGCGCGCGAAGGGGTCGCGGAGGGCTTCGACATCGTCTGCGCGCTGGGCGGCGACGGCACCGTCAACGAGACGATCAACGGCCTGGCGGGGAGCGACGTGCCGCTGGCCATCATCCCGACCGGCACGGTCAACGTGCTGGCCATGGAGCTTGGCATCCCGCTCGAACCGCCAGACGCGGTGCGCCTCCTCGAGTCCGGGACGATCTCGTGGATCGACCTCGGCCTCGCCGGCGACCGCTACTTCGCCCTCATGGCCGGGGTCGGCATGGACGCCGCCGTCGTCGCCTCGCTCAACCCCGTCATGAAGAAGGCGTTCAAGGAGGCGGCGTTCGCCGTGCAGGGCGTCGCCACCTACCTCACCAAGGACGAGCCCCTCATCCGCGTCACGTGCCCCGAGCGCACGGTGGAGGGCTACTTCGCCGTCTTCGGGAACTCGTCCAACTACGGCGGGGGTTTTGGCATCACGCCGCTGGCCGACATGCGCGACGGCCTCCTCGATGTCTGCGTCCTCACGGACAAGTCGTTCCTCAGCACCGTCTGGTACTGGACCGCCGCCCTCATCAACGCCCACATCAAGCACCCGAAAGTGGAGTACTTCCGCACCGAGGCCGCCGAGATCGCCACGGTGGAGGAGGGCAAGGAGGTCCTCGTCCAGACCGACGGCGAGCTCGCCGGCAGCCTGCCGCTCGCCTGCCGCATCGTGCCGCACGCCCTGCGCGTCGTCGTGCCGTTGACGCTCTGACGCTCGCCCCCGACCAGGAGGAACCGACCGCATGATCCCCCGCTTCCAGCCGCCGCCCGAGAGCGAGATCGAGGCCATCCACGCCGCCAGCTTGCGCGTCCTCGAGGACGTCGGCGTGGTCTTCCCCGACCGCGCGGCGCGGGAGTTGCTCGCTGCCGCCGGCGCCGACGTCCACGCCGACAGCGGCCTGGTCAAGCTGCCGGCTCGCCTGGTCGAGGAGGCGCTCACCTCGGCACCGCGCGACGTCCTCCTGGCCGGCAGAGATCCGGCCCGGGACGTGCGCTGCGACGGGTCGGACACCTTCCTGACGCTGGACGGCACCGGCGCCTACACTCTGGACCATCGCAGCGGGGAGCGCCGGCCCTCGACCCTCCAGGACCTCGCCGACGCCTGCCGGGTCGCCGACGCCGCTCCCGAGGTCGGCGTGGTCTGGAACATCGTGAGCGCGTCGGACGCCGCCCCGGCCACGCAGGTCGTCGAGGAGCTGGCGGCGTGCGTGCGCAACACGTCCAAGCACGTCCAGGGGGAGGTTCAGCGCGCGGTCGAGGTCCCCTACGTGATGGAGATCCTGGCGGCGGCCGCGGAGGGCGGGCGCTGGGACCCGGAGCGGCCGTTCTTCTCGATCGTCTACTGCCCGGTCCCGCCGCTCCAGCACGAGCCCGAGATGCTGGCGGCCGCCATCGCCCTGGCGCGCGAGGGCGTGCCGATGTGCGTCTATTCGATGGGCCTCGCCGGTGCGACGGCGCCGGTCACGCTGGCCGGCGCCGCGATGCAGGCCAACGCCGAGATCCTCAGCTCCATCGTGCTCTTCCAGCTCGTGCGCCCGGGCCTGCCCTGCATCTACGTGGCGGACACGGGCGTGCTCGACATGCGCGCCGGCATCTACACGGCGGCGCCGCCGGAGTCGGTCCTCCTCACGCAGGCCATGGTGGGCCTCGCGCGCCGCTACGACCTGCCGGTCATGGCGACGGGCCTGACGGGCGACGCCAACGAGGCGTCGACGATGAGCGGCGTCGACGCCGGCATCACCACGCTCGCATCGATGCTGATGGAACCGGATCTGCTGGTGGGCGCCGGGATGTTCGACGGCGCCCAGATGCTCTCGCTGCCCAAGATCCTGCTGGACTGCGAGGTCTTTCGGGAGTGCCGGCGCGTGCGAGCCGGCTTGATCGTCGACGACGACCACCTGATGACCGGCGTCGTCGCCGACGTGGGACCCGGCGGCCATTTCCTCAAAGCCAGGCAGACGAGGGAGTACATGCGCTCGGGCGAGCTCTACCTGCCCGAGCTCATGCTGCGCGAGCCCTACGAGGTATGGCGCGCCGGCAAGCAGGGAGAGGTCGCCCGCGCCGTCGCGGCCGTGGAGGAGATCCTCGCCACACACCGGGTGAAGGCGCTGCCGCCGGGCGCCGACGCGAGGATCGCGGACGCCGTCGCGGCGGCCGGCCGCGAGCTCGGCGGACGCTAGGCCGGCCGCCGCCGGCCCTGCTCAGATCCCCATCACCTGGGCGAGGGCGCGGAGGCGCTCGGTGTACTCCTTGGTCGCCTTCGCGCCGCGCGCGCGCAGTTCCGGCGGGGTCGCGACGGGGACGATCTTGAACGCCGGGTTGTCGAAGACGCGCAGTTCGAGCGAGTCGCCCTTCTCGTAGGGCAGGTCGCGGAAGAGCCTGCCGAGCAACGAACGCGCGGTCTCCTCGCCCACGGCGAGCACGAAGTGCGGCGTCGTGATGGTGAGCTCCTTGGAGAGGAACGCGAAGCAGTTGTCGAGCTCCACGGCCTTGGGCGCGCGCTGGTCGCACGCGGTCCGCGGCACGCACTTGAGCAGCGTCGTCGCGTAGACCCGATCGGCGTGCTTGGTCAGCGCCGGCATGAACTCCGCGAGCTCGTCGACCACCGTCGTGCCCGCCGCCCGGCCGCGTTCTTCGTCGGCCGGGTCGGGGCTCAGGGAGACGACCATCACCGCGCAGTGCGGGTGACCGCCGCCCGGGACGGCGCGGAGACGACAGGCGACGAGCTCCTCACAACGGGTGCACTCGCCGACGCTCCGCGCCAGCACGTCCAGTTGTTCGACCGCGTCTTCCATGAGGGTTCCCTTCTGTAGGTGACCGGCCGGCGGCGTGAGGCGGTCCGGCCGGCCTCAGGCGTGTGCGGTGTTGAGGCGGTACTCGCACGTGAGCGCGTCGGGTGTGCCGACGAGCACGAGCATGACCTCGTCGCCGAACGGCGCCAGGACGACGTTCAGCGCGTCGAACTCGAGCGAGATGTACTTGGCCTCGCCTTGGCCCAGTTCCAGGGCGAGGCGCGCGCCGAGGTCGATCGCCCCGGCGGCCTGCGCCGCCACGGCGTCGACGCTGAACTCCGGGTCCGCGTCCGCCGCGATCACGAACCCGTCCCGCGAGATCAACAGCGCTGCGACGATGCCCGGCGTTTCGCGGTACGGGGAGAGCCGGGCGACGAGCGAATCTGACTGGTCGTTCACTGTGCCTCCAGGGCTTCTTCGAGTGAGGTGCGCACGGCGGCGGCGAACGCCGCCGCCGCGGGTTCGTCCACGAAGACGCGAGCGAGCCCAGCGGCCGAGCCGGCAAGCTCGCTGAGAAAGATGCTCGTGCGGGGGAGAGGCGCGCCGGCAGCATCCGGCAGCGCGCCGTCGAGCGGCAGCTGGATCAGCGTGTCCCCGCTGAGGAAGAGCCGGCTCGTCTCGCGCCCGGAGAGCCGCACGCGCACGCGCACGGCGACCCCCTCGGGGACGCGTTCGTTGACGATGTCGATCTCCACAGCCGAAGACTAGCGATGCCGGTGGGGAGTGGCAAGACGCGGCCCGCGAAGGGCCGCCAGGTCACTGGGCCGCGGCCAGCGGCAGCGGCGCGGCGGCGGGCGTGCCGTCCGACTCCGGTGGCAGAGCCTCGGCGCGCGCCGCCTCCAGAAGGTCGGTGAGCCGGCGCACCGTCGGGAACGACGAGGCGCCGGTGGCGAGCGTCTGCCGGCGTCCGCCGATGAGGCTCGCGCTCACGTCGTGCGCCACGCCGTCGGCGAGCCCGCGCGCCTCCGCGAGCGTGCGCCCCGGGAGCGCGAGCACGAACGCATCGGCGTGCACACGGAAGGCGCGGTCGTCGCCCGTCAGTCGCCGCTCGATGCGGCGGGCGACGCCCTTGACCAGCTGCTCCGTGCCCTCGGGTCCGAGGAAGTTGCGGCAATCCTCGAAGTGCTGCAGCCGCAGGAAGACGATGCTGAGCGGCCGGTGATCCGCGAGCGCCGCCTGTGTGCCGGCCTCGAGCCAGCTCTCGAGGCGGGCGGCGGTCGAGAAGCCGGTGGTGTCGTCCACGCTGGCGGGGCGCCGGGGACGGGACGGGGCCTGCTTGAGCTTGGTGGCCGCCACCCATCCGCCGGCGACGAGCACGAGCACCTTGGCCACGCCGCCGATGCGGCTGTTGCCGAGGGACGGGTCGGCGATGGCCAGGACGAGCAGCAGCAGCAGTGAGGGAGCGAGCAGGTAGGGCCACTCGCGCCGCGGCGTCCCGGCAAGCTGGCCCATCGCCAGGACCGGGATGCCGCCCAGCAGCCAGCTGTCGGCGCCGCCGGACAACGCGAGCGTGCATCCGAGCAGCAGCCAGTCCACGACGGCGAAGGTGTGCGAAAGCTCGTCGCCGCGGACGCGCGCGATCCGCACCGAGGAGAGACCCACCAGGGCCCCCACCAGGGCCACGCCCGCGGCAGACCGGTGACCGAGGGCCAAAGCGACGAGGAACACGACGCCGAAGAAGAGGGTGCGGAAGCGGCCTCGCAGAAGGGCCGGGCTGCGGCGTCTGCGAGGCGGACGACTCACGTGGGCGTCGTCATTGTCATGCGAGGCGTGAAGGGTGCGCGCTGCATGCCGGGACTATTCTCGCCTATCGGGGTCAATCCTTCAAGGTCAAGTCAAGGGTTGAAGTTCCTGGTCGGTGCGGCCCTCGCCGGCGCCGGCGCGACGGCTTTGCCATGCCGCCGTTCCGCAGCGCTGGCGGGGAGTCGCCAGTCGGCTATAATCGGTTCCCCGTGGAACGCACCGTCTTCTTCTCCGGCAACGAAGCGATCGCCCATGGCGCCGTGCGCGCCGGGGCGGGGTTCGCCTGCGGCTACCCGGGCACGCCCTCCACGGAGATCCTCGAGACCGCGGCTCGTCTCGAGGGGATCCACGCCGAATGGTGCATCAACGAGAAGGTGGCGCTGGAGACCGCCGTGGGGGCCTCCCTGGCCGGCGTGCGCAGCATCGTCACGATGAAGCACGTGGGCCTCAACGTCGCCGCGGACCCGTTCATGACGCTGTCCCTCACGGGCGTCAACGCCGGCCTCGTCGTGGTCTCGGCCGACGATCCCGGCATGCACTCGTCGCAGAACGAGCAGGACAATCGGACCTACGCCAGGTTCGCCAAGGTCCCCCTGCTCGAGCCGTCGGACAGCCAAGAGGCCTACGACTTCCTCGCCGCGGCCTTCGCCCTGTCCGAGGAGTTCGACACGCCCGTGCTGCTGCGCACGACCACGCGGATCTCCCACGGCCGCGGCCGCGTGGTCCCGAGGGTGCCCGTCCAGCTCGAGCCGCGCGACTACGCGCGCGACATCGCCAAGTACGTGATGGTGCCGCAGTACGCGCGCGTCCGCAGCCGGCTCGTGCTCGAGCGCCAGCAGGAGCTCCGCCGGCGCTCCGAGAAGTCGGCTCTCAACGTGCTCGAGGCGGGAACGGCGGATTTCGGCATCATCTCTTCCGGGGTCGCCTACACGTACGCGCGCGAGGCCTTCCCCAAGGCCTGGTCCCTCAAGCTGGGGATGCCGAACCCGCTGCCCTACGCCAAGATCGCGCGACTGTACGAGCAGGTGTCGCGCGTGGCCGTCGTCGAGGAGCTCGACCCGTTCATCGAGGAACAGGTGCGCGCCCTCGGCCTGCCGGTGATCGGCAAAGAGGCCATCCCGGCCGACGGCGAGCTGGACCAGGACGTCGTCTTCAGGGCGCTCGAGCCCTTCGTGACGCGCAAGGCGCCGCGGCGCCGGCGACCGGTCTTCCCTCCGGCGCCGCGCATCAGCGCTCCGCCCGAGCTGCCCGCCGGCCTCCCGGTGCGGCCACCGGTGCTCTGCCCGGGGTGCACCCACCGCTCGGTGTACACGGCGATGCGCCGGCACAAGCTCGCGCCCATGGGCGACATCGGCTGCTACACGCTCGGCGCCCTGCCGCCGCTGCTCGCGCTCGACAGCTGCCTCTGCATGGGCTCGAGCATCGGGATGATGGCCGGCTTCAACAAGGCGCTCGGGCGCAAGGCCGCCGCGGCCGTCATCGGCGACTCGACGTTCTTCCACTCCGGGATCACGGCCCTCGTCGACGCGTACTACAACGAGGCCCCCGGCCTGGTGATGGTGCTCGACAACCGGACCACGGCGATGACCGGTCACCAGGGCCATCCCGGGACCGGCGCGCGCCCGGACGGCAGCCAGGGCCCCGCCGTCGACATCGAGAAGCTGTGCCAAGGCATCGGCGTGCGCTGCGCCACGGTGGACGCCAACGACTACGACGCTCTGGACACGGCCATCAAAGCCGAGGTGGACGCGCCCGGGCTCGGCGTCATCGTCGCGCTCGCTCCCTGCGTGCTCACCACACGGCAGAAGGCGGGGGAGGTCGTCGTCGACGACGAGCGCTGCAACCTGTGCGGCGTGTGCGTGGACATCGGCTGCCCCGCGCTCGCCCCCGGAGAGATCGCCGTGGCGATCACCGACGCCTGCACCGGCTGCGGTCTCTGCGTCGAGGTGTGCCGTCGCGGCGCCCTCGTCTACGCCGAGGCCGGGGGAGACGGCGGCGCGTGAACGGCACGACGACCGTCTCTCTCGTGGGCGTCGGCGGCCAGGGCATCCTCCTGGCGGCGGCGATCCTCGCCGAGACGGCCGCCGCCGCGGGCCTGGACGTCAAGGCCAGTGAGGTCAAAGGCATGGCACAGCGCGGCGGCAGCGTGCTCAGCACCGTCCGCTTCGGCTCCCAGGTGTGGTCGCCGGTGGCGCGGCACGCCGACATCGTGGTCGCCACAGAGGTCCTCGAAGGGCGCCGCGCGCTGGACCTGCTCGTGCCGCGCGGCACGCTGGTCTGCGCCGTGACCACACGCATCATGCCGGGCAGCGTGCTGCGCCGCGAGGACGACTATCCTGAGGACCTCGCGGAGGCGGCCGCCGCGCGCGGCTTCCGCCTCCTCGCCGTGGACGCCGAGGCGCTGGCGCGCGAGGCCGGTACGCTGCGCGCCGTCAACGTCGCGCTGCTCGGCGCCGCCAGCACCGCGCTGCCCTTTGCGCCTGAGTCCTGGCGGCGCGGCCTCGCGGCGGCCGTCCCGGCCAAGATCCTGGAAGTCAACGAGCGGGCCTTCGCGCTGGGGCGCGAGTCCGTCGGCGAGGAGGGCGAGCAGTGAAGGTCACCCAGCTCACGGTGTTTCTCGAGAACCGCAGCGGCCGCCTCGCGGAGGTCGCCGACCTGCTCGGCCGGGAGGGCATCAACATCCGCGGGTTTTCCACGACCGAGGCCGCGGAGTACGGCATCGTGCGCCTCATCGTCGCCGACCCGGAGCGCGCCCGCCGGCTGCTGCACGACGGCGGATTCACGACCCACGTCTCGTCGGTCATCTGCGTCAAGGTCCCGGACCAGCCCGGCGGCCTTGCCACGGTCCTCGACCAGCTCGCCGACGCCGGCGTGTCGATCGACTACCTCTACAGCATCTCCTTCATGAACATCTGCTTCGCGGTGCACGACATCGACAGCGCCGTGGAGCTGCTCAAGGACAGGGTCACCCTGCTCTCCGACGAGGAGGTGCGGGCGCTGTGAGCGACATCCGCGAAGAGCACCTCACCGAGGACGCCGCCGGCGGCCTCTACTGGCAGCCGGCGGCCGAGACCCTGCCGACCGGCCGGCTCGGTGCGCTTCAGATGGAGCGCCTGCGCGAGACCCTGCGGAACGCCCGCGACAACGTGCCGTTCTACCGCAGGAAGCTCGACGAGGCGGGCGTCGATCCGGACGGCGTGGCCTGCCACGGCGACGTCGCCGACCTGCCGTTCACTACCAAGATCGACCTGCGCGACCACTATCCGTTCGGGATGTTCGCGCGGCCGCGCGACGAGATCGTCCGCGTGCACGCCTCGTCCGGCACGACCGGCAACCCGACGACGGTGGGCTACACGCGCGCCGACATCGACACCTGGGGCGACTTGATCGCGCGCACGCTCGCCGCCGGCGGGGTGAGGCCCGGCGACCTGCTGCAGAACGCCTACGGCTACGGGCTCTTCACCGGCGGCCTCGGCCTGCATTTCGGCGCGGAGCGCCTGGGCTGCACGGTCGTGCCGATCTCGGGCGGCAACACCGAGCGGCAGCTCAAGATCATGCGTGACTTCGGCGCCACGGCGCTCGCCTGCACCCCTTCGTACGCGATGTACCTCGGCGACGCCGCGCGCGACCGCGGCCTGCGCCCCGAGGACCTGCCGATCCGCGTCGGGTTCCACGGCGCGGAGCCGTGGACCAACGAGCTGCGCCTGCAGATCGAGGCCGCCCTCGGCATCGCGGCCCTCGACATCTACGGCCTCTCGGAGATGGGCGGCCCGGGCGTCTCGTTCGAGTGCCTGTGCAAGGCCGGGATGCACGTCAACGAGGACCACTACCTGGTCGAGATCATCGATCCGGACACGCTGCGGCCGCTGCCGGAAGGCGAGGTGGGGGAGCTCGTGTTCACGACGCTGTCGCGCCAGGCACAGCCGCTCATCCGCTACCGCACGCGCGACCTCTGCACCATCACCTCGGAGCCCTGCGCCTGCGGCCGCACCACGGCGCGCATGAGCAAGCCCATCGGCCGCAGCGACGACATGCTGATCATCAGGGGCGTCAACGTCTTCCCCAGCCAGATCGAGGAAGTGCTGATGAGCATCCCGGAGATCGAGCCGCACTATCAGATCCTGGTCGATCGCAGGGGCTACCTCGACGTCATCGAGGTGTGGGTCGAGGTCGGCGAGGACATCTTCGCCGAGACGATGGGCGACCTCGAGCGCTTCCAGCGGAGCGTCCAGGCGCAGATCTACAACGTGCTCAACATCCAGGTGGCGGTCAAGCTCAAGGAGCCCAAGGCGATCCAGCGCTCCGAGGGCAAGGCCGTGCGCGTGGTCGACAAGCGCACGGCGCTCTGAGCGAACCGCTGCCGTCGCCGTCGCCTTGGACGAGCGCCGAGGAAGCGCTATGCGAGAGTCACGCGGATCATGTTGTCTGCGACGACGAGATCGGCCGACGGGGAGCTCGAGTGGATGAGGGCCTCGAGCTCGGCCAGCGAAGGCGTGTCACCGGCGTGGCGCTCGAAGATCCCCACATCGTCGATGAGGATGACGTGGGTCTTCACGCGGTGCGCGAGGATCGCCGTGAGCTCCTCGACGATGGGCACGTCCTTCTTCCCGCGGGCCATGACCCCGCCACCGTAGTGGCCGTCGAGCCAGAACACGCAGGGGCTGTCGATCTGCTGCAAGAGCCCGCCAAGCTTCTCGGAGCTGTCTCCCAGGATCAGGCGGATGTGCCGGCGACCGAAAAAGCGCAGCCGCGCCAGCAGCCAAAGCTCGCGGCTGAGTTCGATCGAGTAGAGAAGCTCGAAGTCGTGTGTCACCGCGGCGACCATGTCGCCGTGGAGCGTCCCCGTCTCGACGAAGGACCTGGCGTGGCCCTTTCGACCAGCCTCGCGGACCGCCTCCTGCTTGATGATGTGCGGCGGCGGCCCGACGCGCCCGCCGTCTTCGTACTCCCGCTTCAGGCGCTGGTTCTTGGCCAGCTGCTCCTCGCGTGCGAAGTAGTCATGCTTGAGGAATCGCGAGATCATCCGTACGTCGCGCTTGGCCATCCCAAACGCCTGGCGCAATCGTCTGCCCACACGGCCTCCCTGGTGTTCTGCCAGCACGACCATGGTTTCAAGGTCAGTGGCGCGGTGCAAGCGCGTGCCACTTGCCAAGAGCGACAGAGACGCAGTTCGCCTGGGGTCTCGACGGCTCAGCACCCGAGTGAATCGACACGGCCGCCGACCTCGTCGAGTACGAGCTCACCGCTCCGGCCACGGGAGCGGCAGCCCATTCGCGCCGCTATAATCGAGGAGTGACTCAGTCCGCTTCAGCCTTCCGTTCTCTGCGTGGCCTGCGCCTTGATCTATCCGCGCAGACGGTGCAGGACGAGCATCTCTCCGGCGAGGTGGCGCGCGCTTTCCTCGGCGGCCGCGGCCTCGGCGCGTACATCGCGCTGCGAGAGCGGCTGTACGAAGTGGAGCCGCTCGGGCCGCAGAACCTGCTCGTCTTCGCGCCGGGTCCGCTCACG
>Ga0209048_10004065_pt1 | contig 14054 bp, 17 predicted proteins | sample FrelakmetCRP12CR_FD_187146 | JGI IMG/M metagenome (GOLD analysis project Ga0209048, IMG submission 187146) | Freshwater lake sediment microbial communities from the University of Notre Dame, USA, for methane emissions studies - CRP12 CR (SPAdes)... | ecosystem: Environmental > Aquatic >... | reverse complement strand
GACGCGGCGGAAAGTCGGTCTCATTTCGATTCTGGTGGTGCTGATCCTGCTGGGGGCGGGCGGATTCTACTGGTATAGCGCCAACGGACGGACACCGTCATACCGCACCGCGTCCGTCGAGCGGGGTGAGTTGATCTCGACCATCTCGTCGACCGGGACCTTGAACGCGGTGGTCACGGTCCAGGTCGGGACGCAGGTCTCCGGCACGATCCAGGAGCTCCTGGTGGACTTCAACTCCCCGGTCAAGAAAGGCATGCTGATCGCCCGGATCGATCCCTCCACCTTCGAAGCCAAGGTGAATCAAGCGCAGGGGGACCTGGAGAACTCCCGGGCCTCTGTCTTGAACCAGCGGGCAGCGGTGGCCAAAGCCCGGGCCGACCTCGTGAACAGCAAGGCAAACGTGGTCCGCCAGGAAGTGGCCCTCCGCGATGCCAAGATCAAACTGGACTCACGCACTCGTCTCTTCGGAGAGGGCGGGATCTCGCAGGAGGAACGCGACTCGGCACAGGCGGCGTACGATTCCGCGGGTGCCCAACTGGAGGCTGCCCAGGCAAGCGTGAACGCCTCCCAGGCGGCGCTGGAGGTCACTCAGGCGCAATTGATCGCGGCCGAAGCCCAGGTGAGACAGAAGCAGGCCTCGCTCGATCTGGCGGACGTCGATCTGCGCAACACTTTCATCCGGGCGCCCGTAGACGGGGTCGTCGTGTCCCGCAACGTGGATGTTGGCCAAACCGTCGCCGCCTCCTTACAGGCTCCCACGCTGTTCCTGATCGCCCAAGACCTGACCAAGATGCAGGTGGATACGGCCGTGGACGAGGCGGACATCGGCCGCGTGAGCCTAAATCAGGAGGCCACCTTCACCGTGGATTCGTACCCCGGGCAGTCCTTTCGCGGCCGGGTGGTCCAGATTCGTCAAGCCCCCCAGGTGGTGCAGAACGTGGTGACGTATGACACCGTCGTGGCCGTGGCGAATCCTGACTTCAAATTGAAGCCCGGCATGACCGCGAACGTGAAGATCTTGGTGGCACGCCGGGAGAACGCCGTCTTGATTCCGAATGCTGCCTTCCGGGTCCGCATGGACGGGCCCGCGTCCGGTGGTGCTGCCGGGCAGCGGAATTCCGGTCGGCCCTCTCAGCCGGGGGTGGGTTCTCCCCTGGTGCCGCCCATGATGGCGCCGGCGCGGGCCGCCGAGGGGAGCGCGCGTCAGGTCACGCCGGGCAGCCGGCAGCGCGTCTGGGTGCTGCAAGACGGGAAGCCGGCGGAGCGGCCCGTGCAGATCGGGCTGAGCGATGGCCAGAAGACGGAAATCCTGGAGGGGCTGTCGGAAGGTGACAAGGTGATCGTGGGTCTGGGGGCAGCGCCTCAAGGCTCGACAACGGGATCGAACAGTCCACGGCTCCGCCTCTAACTGAAGGCATACCGTTTATGGCTCTGATCGAAGTTCGCGAGCTCGGCAAGATCTACCAGACCGGCGAAATTGCGGTGGAGGCCCTGCGGGGTGTAAGCGTCTCCATCGCCGCAGGGGAGTTCGTGGCCATCATGGGCCCCTCCGGGTCTGGGAAGTCTACCTTCATGCACATTCTGGGGTGCTTGGATAAGCCGACGAGCGGGATCTATGAACTGGATGGGCAAGATGTGGGCAAGATGAATCGAGACCAACTGGCGAGCCTCCGCAATCACAAGCTGGGGTTCGTTTTCCAAACCTTCAACCTCCTGCCCCGGACGACCGCTCTGGAGAACATCGAGTTACCGCTGCTTTACAACGGCGGCTCGGCCAAGGAGCGACACACGCGAGCCCGCGCCCGGCTTTTGCAGGTCGGGCTCCAGGGGCGTGAGCATCATCATCCCAATCAGCTCTCGGGCGGCCAGCAGCAACGGGTCGCCATCGCGCGCGCCCTGATCAACGACCCACCGGTCCTGTTGGCCGACGAGCCGACAGGGAATCTGGACTCCCGCACAAGCGTGGAGATCATGGCCATTTTTCAGCGGCTGAATCGTGAGCACGGAATCACCGTGATCCTGGTGACACACGAGCCGGATGTTGCGGCCTATGCCTCTCGGGGGATCCACTTCCGCGACGGCTGCATTGTGAAGGACGTGCGGGTAGCGTCGCCGCGGGACGCGGCCGCAGAGGTGGCGGCCTTGGTTTAAGCCGCCGGCGGGTCCCCCTGGGTTCCGGCACGGAGACTCGACGCATGTTCTTGCTCCAAAGCATTCGAATCGCGCTGCGTGCGCTGCGTGTGAACAAGCTGCGCTCCGGCCTCACCATGCTTGGCATTGTCATCGGCGTGGGGGCGGTAATCGCCATGGTGGCCGTCGGCAGCGGCGCAACCCAGCGGATCCAGGAGCAGATTGCGAGCATCGGATCGAACCTGCTCATGGTTCTACCGGGCAGTGCGACCAGCGGCGGCATGCGCATGGGGTTCGGGTCCACGATGACCCTCACCGAGGACGATGCCCGCGCCATCGCGACCGAGATTCCCGGCGTGCTCACCGCCAGCGGCTCCATGCGTGGGGTGGCCCAGGTGGTCTACGGGAATCAGAACTGGTCCACGGCGATCCAGGGAACGGCCCCGGATTATCTGGAGATCCGCGATTGGGGCCTCGACTCGGGACGGTTCTTCAGCCAGGAGGATGTGGACGGCGCCACCAAGGTGGCGGTCCTGGGCCAGACGGTGAACGACAATCTCTTCGGGGGCGGGGACGCCGTCGGCCAGGTTGTCCGGATCAAGAAGGTACCGTTCACAGTCATCGGCGTTCTGACACGCAAGGGGCAGACCTCCTGGGGGCAGGACCAGGATGACACCGTCATCATTCCGCTCAGTACCGCCAAGAAGCGGGTCCTCGGGGTGAGCCAAGCCAACGCCCGCTTTGTAGGCGTGATCCAGATCAAGGCCGTCTCCCCCGACCTCCTGTCGGATATCCAAGCCCAGGCGGTGGACCTCCTGCGGCAGCGACACCGTCTGCAGCCGTACCAGGACAACGACTTCGACGTCCGGAACCTGGCCGAGATGTTCGCCGTCCAGGCGGCGAGCACGAAGACCATGACGATCCTGCTGGGGGCCATCGCATCCGTTTCACTGCTCGTGGGGGGCATCGGGATCATGAACATCATGCTGGTCTCGGTGACCGAGCGGACGCGCGAGATCGGTCTGCGTATGGCCGTGGGCGCGCGCAGCCGGGACATCCTGGGCCAGTTCCTGATCGAGGCCGTGACCCTCGCCCTCGTCGGCGGTATCCTCGGCATTCTGCTGGGCGTCGGTGCTTCCACCCTGATCGCCCTCCTGGCCAACTGGTCCACGCTGATCACGCCGGGATCGATCGCGATGGCGTTCGGCTCGTCCGCGTTCATCGGCATCTTCTTCGGCTATTTTCCTGCCAGGAAAGCCGCCTACCTCGACCCCATCGAGGCGCTGCGCTACGAGTGACGCGCCGTGCCGTCGTCGCCGCTGGGGCTTTCGAGCGACCCCAGGACATGCTATAGTCCCGGCCGGATGGACCAGCACGAAGGTGGGTTCGAGTTCTTCGCGGTCACGGCAGACACGGGGATCCGGGCGTGGGGCCCGGACCTGCCTGCCGTCTTCCGCCAGGCCGCCCGCGCCCTCTGGAGCCTCCTGGTAGACTCCACGTCCGTGGAGCCCCGGAAGACGGTCGGCGTGTCCGTGGAGGGGGGAGACCGGGACACGCTGTTGGTCGCCTGGCTGAACGAGCTGCTCTACCTGTACGAGACGCAGGGGCTCATTGGCGCGGACTGCGCGATCCGCTCGATGACCGACATGAGCCTGTCTGCCGAGGTCTGGGGCGAGGCGGTCGATCGGGCGCGACACACGATCGTCAGCCACGTCAAGGCGGTCACCTATCACCAGCTCCACGTCGGGCGCACGGCGAGCGGCTGGGAGGCCCGGGTCGTGGTGGATGTGTGAGACGGAGTCGAGTAGGCAATTGGTCAACTTGGCAACTGGTCAACTGGTCCAATGGTGCAACGAAGAACCTGAACCTCGGCTCGGTCTGTTCCAATTGACGCATCGACGAATTGACGAGTCGACTTCATTGTGGAGGTTGAGAGATGGCCGACACCGTGTGGATCTTCGGGAAGGACACCTGACCCTACACCACAGCCGCCCGTGAGGAGTACGGCAAGCGCAAGGCGACCGTCAAGTACGTGAACGTGACCAAGGACCCGGCGGGCATGAAGCAGATGCTGCAGCACTCCAAGGGGGACCGGACGGTTCCCGTCATCGTGGAGGGCGCCAAGGTCACGATCGGGTATGATGGAGCCGGGTGATCCGTCTGAGCGAGTCCGCCGGTGGCGGACCAGCGTTGGTCAACTGGTCAACTGGTCGATTGGTGGAGTTGGGGACCCGGCTCAGGTCTTCCCAATTGACCCGTCGACAAGTTGACGAGTCGACTTGATCTGTTTGACGAGGTGACGCATGCGCGATGACCACGAGGAGGGCCCGACGGGCGAGATGTGGGAGTGGCTGGCGACCTTGCGCGGTCTCGACCTGACGGACGCGGAGGTCGAGGCTGCGGCGCAGCGACTCCTGGCGGACCCGGCGCGCGCGCTGCCCATCTTGCTGGCGCAGTTCACGGATCCCACGGAGGATCCGGCCTTGCTGGCGGTAACCACCATCGCCTTGAAGGGATGGGCCGCGCCGTATCCGGTCAAACCGCTCGAATTGCTGTTGCGGAGCAAGGATGTCGGCGCCCTGGGCAAGGCCTTGATCATGACCGTGCTTGAACGGTATGGTTTGGCCGCAGACAGCCCCGACCTCTTCGGGGTGGGGATCAACCTGGAAGAGTACGAAATCGACGGAACGCTGGGGGAACGAGGAGCATCCCAGAATTGACGTCGCCGGAGCAGATCCCGCACGCAGTCGCAATTATCGGGGCGGGAGCGTGGGGGACCAGTCTGGCCTCGGTCCTCGCCGGCCGGTATCGCGAGGTCGCGCTCTGGGTGTACGAGCCCGACCTGGCCACGGAGATGGCCGACGTCCGGGAGAACCGCATGTACCTGCCGGGGATCCGGCTGCCAGAGGCGGTCCGGCCGACGTCGTCCCTGGAGGCGGCCCTCACCGGGAAGCCCCTGGCCGTGTTCGTCGTCCCGTCGCACGTGCTCCGAGGGATCATCGAGCGGGCGCGGCCCTTCGTGCGGCCAGGCGTCGTGCTGGTCAGCGCCATCAAGGGGCTCGAGGTGGAGAGCCTCTGCACCATGTCGCAGATCATGCAGCAGGTCCTCACCCCCGTGTATCATCCCAATCTGGCCGTGCTCTCTGGGCCGAGCTTCGCCCGGGAAGTGGCGGCGCGGTGCCCGACCGCGGTGGTGGCCGCGGCGGACCACCCGGCCGTCGCGGAGACGGTGCAGCGCGCCTTGAGCGGCGGCCCGCTTCGCGTATACGCGGGGACGGATCGACTGGGGGTGGAGCTGGGCGGCGCCGTCAAGAATGTCATCGCGATTGCCGCGGGCATCGTGGATGGGCTGGCGCTGGGGACCAACGCCCGGGCGGCGCTCGTCACCCGGGGGCTGGCGGAGATGACCCGGCTGGGCGTGGCCATGGGCGCCCAGGCGGGGACTTTTGCCGGCTTGGCGGGGATGGGCGACCTGATCCTCACCTGCACGGGCGACCTTTCGCGGAACCGCGGCTTTGGCCGGCGACTAGCGGAAGGGGCGCGACCGGAGGAGCTGCTGGCGACGGCTCGGACGGTAGCCGAAGGCGTCAACGCCTGCCGCTCGGTGGTGCGCCTGGCGGAGCGCCATCGCGTCGAAATGCCGATCTGCCAGGCCGTCCACCGCGTGCTCTTCGAACGCCAGGACCCTCGCGGCGCCGTGGAGCGACTGATGGGGCGGGAGCTGCGATTTGAGGGGGAGTGAGTTCGGGGAGCAACTGGCAGCGGGCAGCAGGCAGAGGGCAGCGGGTCGAACGGTCAACGGGTCAATTGGTCGATTCGTCAACTAGGCAAGTGGGCGACGCGGGAAACCGAGTTTGTTGAGTCTACCCAGTTGAACACTCGCCAATCGACGATCATCAGAGAGGAGTCTCGCATGCGTGTGGCGGTGATGGGGAGCGGGGGGGTTGGCGGGTATTACGGCGGGCGATTGGCGGCGGCGGGTGAGGACGTCACGTTTATCGCGCGGGGTGCGCACCTGGCGGCGATTCAGCGGGACGGCCTGCACGTGAAGAGCGTGGCGGGGGACTTCCAGGTCCGGCCCCAGACCACCGACGACCCGGGCACGATCGGCGTGGTGGACCTGGTACTCTTTTCGGTGAAGGGGTACGACACCGAGACCGCCGCGGAGCGCGTTCGGCCCGTGGTGGGACCGGACACGACGGTGCTCTGCGTCCAGAACGGCGTGGACAACGAGGAGAAGCTGGAGCGTATCCTGGGGAAGTCCCACATCCTGGCTGGCGTCGTGCACCTCCTGTCCACGATCAGCGCGCCGGGCGTCATCTCGCAGACCGCGGGGCCGCGGACACTCAAGTGCGGCGAGACGGACGGCCGCCTCTCGCCCCGCGTGACCCGCATCGTCGAGGCCTTTGTGCGGGCCGGGGTCGGCGCCGAGGCGTCCACCAAGATTCTAGTGGACCTGTGGGAGAAGTACCTGTTCATCTGTGCCCACGGGGGGGTGACGGCGGTCGGGCGGCTGGGGATCGGGGAGATCCTGGGCTGTTCCGAGACCGCCCGGTTCTACCGCGCCGTGATGGAGGAGATCGCCGCGGTCGGCCGAGCCAAGGGGATCGCGCTGCCCGCGGATGCGGTGGACCGCGCCCTCGCCTTTGCCGGGAAGCTCCAGCCGGAGATGCGCTCCTCGCTGGCGCACGACCTGGACCGGGGGAACCGGCTGGAGATCGAGCCGCTCATGGGTGCGGTGATCCGGTACGGGGCGGAGGTCAGCGTCCCGACGCCGCTCAACGCCGTCATCTATGCGTGCCTCCTCCCACACCACCGGCGTGCGGTGGCTGCCTGGAAGGGGCACACCCACTGACCGACTGCACCCGCGTGCTGACCGCGCCGCCCGGGCTGCGGCTCAGGCGGCGGGCAACCCTGAGGTCCGGGCGCTCCACCCGACCTCCGGAACTCGGCGGAGCGTGGTATGCCGGCGAATCTGACCCCGCAGTACCTGGAAGCCGAACGGCGTTTCCGGGAGGCGAAGTCCACCGAGGAGAAACTGGCGGCGCTGGACGAGATGCTGGCCGTCATCCCGAAGCACAAGGGGACGGAGCATCTGCGCGGGGACCTGAGGCGCCGCTACGCCAAGCTGAAGGCCGACGCCGAGCTGGCCCGGCGGCGCCGGGGCGGATTTTCGGTCGCGGTGGATCGCGAGGGGGCGGGGCAGGTGGTGCTGGTCGGGCCCCCCAACGCGGGGAAGTCCGCCCTGGTTGCCGTTCTCACCAAGTCCCCGACCGAGGTCGGGGAGTACCCGTTCACCACCCGGAAGCCGATCGCCGGGATGATGCCCTTCGTCAACATCCAGATCCAACTCGTGGACCTGCCGGCCGTCTCGGATACCTACATGGAGCCCTGGGTCCCCTCGCTGGTCCGCCCGGCGGATCTGTGCCTGATCGTGGCCGATCTGGCCAGCGGTTCGCTGCTCGAGGATCTGGCGCACACGCTGACGATCCTGGAGCGGAGCAAAGTGACGCTGGTCTCGCCGGGAGACGGGGAGTCCCCTGCAGTCGGCTGGGCGCGAAAGCCGGCGGTCCTGGTGGCGAACAAGCTGGACGCGCCGGACGCCGGGGACGCGCTGGAGATCCTGCGGTCGGAATACGACACCCGGTTCCCGGTGTGCGCCGTGTCCGCAGAGACGGGGCAAGGGCTGGAGACGCTGCGCCGCGCGATCTACGACGGGCTCAACATCGTGCGGGTGTACTGCAAGCCACCGGGAGAGGATCCCTCGATGAAGTCGCCGGTGGTGCTCCCGCGCGGGAGCACCGTGGTGGCGATGGCGGAGAGCATCCACAAAGACTTCGCCCACCAGTTGAAGTTCGCCCGGATCTGGGGGTCCGGAAAATTCGATGGCCAGCGGGTTCAGCGCGATTACCTCGTCCAGGACGGCGACATCATCGAGTTCCACATCTAGGCGGGGTCAGTCGCGCGCCGGGGAGGATGGCGGGGTCTACTGCCTGGTCCTGCACCTCGCACGACCGCTGTGGATCGCATTTGACGGCGTTCCGCGTGCGACCGCACCCGCGATGGGGTGGGGGTGTGCCGGGACCCCTCCTGGCGCTCGACATCGACGACGGATGACCCAGCGTGTCCGCTGCAACGGCCCTCGCCGCCGGCTCGGCGACCTGGCGACCGGCATTTGACCCGCCGGGCGAAGCAGCGTATACTTCGCTATACCGCCGTGGCTTGGCGTGAAAAGGAGCAGCCGTGACGACTGATAAGGAGCCCAAGGCGACGCCGAACGAGTCCCAGGACGACGCTGTGGACATGTGCCCATATTGGCATCAAATGGCAGGTGATTTCGCGTCGATGTACCCGTCCGGAGGCTACTGCACCGCCGGCTGCCATGAAAAGGTCAAGGTCATGGCGGGGAAGACGGTGGAAGATGTCTGCATCCTGAAGTATGGCGACTGCGAAGGCTACCAGCGCGTCCGCACTGGGGAAGAGGCCAAGGACCACAAGACGCCGGAGACGCGTCGCCGGTAACGGATCCACCCCATGGTTCGCTGTCGCCGGTGCGACCGCCGGTCGCCGCTGATGGCGCCGAGCCATGGGGTGTCGTGTTTTGCGCCCTCCGGATTGCGCCCTTCCACCCGATCCCGTGTTTTCGTCCAAGCGCCAGGACCGACGCGGTCGTCCGCAGTGTTCGTGTCCTGCCCGTAGGGCCAGCCGCCACGCGCATGGCGCCAGCCGGCGGCAGGCTGACCGTCTTCTGTAGACCCACGCCGTCAGGGGAGGCCAACGACCATGGCAACGGAATTCCAGGTCATCATCGTGGGGGCGGGTCCCGCCGGCATCTTTGCCGCGCTAGAACTGGTGCGCCTGGGTGTGGACGGCATTCTGGTCCTGGAGAAGGGGCCGGACCTGCTGGAGCGGAAACGCCTGGGCCGGGCGGCCTCCATGCTGAGCGGCTGGGGCGGCGCCGGCGCCTACAGCGACGGGAAGCTGGCCCTCTCGACGGAGATCGGCGGGTTCTTGGGCCAGTACTGCACCGGGGCCCAGCTGGGGGCCTTGGTGGAGGACGTGGATGCGACATACCGGGCGTTCGGCGCGCCGGTGGAGCTCCATGGAACGGACGCCGACGCGGTGGCCCGCCTGCAGCGCGAGGCGGCGCGCCTCGACATGAAGCTGATCCCGAGCCTCTACCGGCATCTCGGCACCGACGGCTGCGAGGCGCTGGTCGGCAAGCTCCGGGAGTTCCTGGGGGGGCGCGTGGCGGTCCGGTGCGCGGCGCCCGTGGCCGAGGTCCTCACCCGGGACGGCGCCGTGGGCGGCGTGCGCCTCGAGGATGGTAACGAGATCGTCGCCCCGCGGGTCATCCTGGCTCCGGGCCGGGAAGGGTCCGCGTGGCTGGCGCGGGAAGCGGGCCGTCTGGGCCTGCACACCACCATCAATCCGGTGGACATCGGGGTGCGGGTCGAGGTCCCGGCGTCCGTCATGGAGGAGATCACGCGGGCCACCTACGAGGCCAAGATCGTCTATTACACGCGACGCTTCGAGGACATGGTCCGGACGTTCTGCATGTGTCCGCACGGCGAAGTCATCCGGGAGGACCTGGGGGGCCTGTACACCGTGAACGGCCACAGCTACGCGCATGGCGCCACGGGCAACACCAATTTCGCCCTCCTGGTCAGCAAGACGTTCACCGAGCCGTTCCACGAGCCGATCGCCTACGGCCGGTACATCGCCCAACTGGCCAACATGCTGGGGGGCGAGGTCCTCGTCCAGCGGGTCGGCGACTTGCGGCAAGGCCGCCGCTCCACCCCCGGGCGGCTGGCCCGAGGCCTGGTAGAGCCCACGCTCAAGGGGGCGACGCCCGGGGACCTCAGCCTGGTGCTGCCGTATCGGTATCTGGCCGACATCCTGGAGATGCTGGAGGCGCTCGACCGGCTGGCGCCGGGGGTGAACTCGGTGCACACGCTGCTGTACGGGGTCGAGGTGAAGTTCTATTCGCTGCAGTTGCGGTTGAGCCGGGCGCTGGAGACGGAGGTGTCCGGCTTGTACGCGGTGGGGGACGGCGCCGGGGTGAGCCGGGGACTGGTGCAAGCGTCGGCATCCGGCGTCCTGGCGGCCCGCGCCATTGCCGCCCGACTGACCGGTGAAACTCCTCCGCATGACGCCGCGCAGTGAGGCGTGGCAGGGGTACGGCACGCGATGGGCGCTAGCCCGCATTATTCACGAATCCTTCGTGAATAATCCGGGCTAGGGGTTATGCCGGCGGGTCGGGGGGCGGACAGGCGTCGGACGCCAGGGGAGTGCCCCCGAGAAACTGCTGCGCCTTGGCAAGCAATTCCTGGGCGGTGGAAAACGTGAGCCGTGCGAGCGCTTCCTCGTACGAGGCCCAGACGTATCCGCAGTGCTCGTGCGAGAGGACGACCTGCGTCCCGGCCGTCTCGGCCAGGAAATACACGACGACTTTCCGCATCAGCTCGCCCGCCCGCCGATAGGCGTAGCTCATGCGCTGCTCGTAGCCCGGGATGAATCGGGGGTCGCGAATGCCGGTTTCCTCTTCGAGTTCCCGCCGGGCGGTGGTCGCGAGATCTTCCCCCGGCTCGATGTGTCCCTTGGGGAAATCCCAGTGCGACCCGTAATCGAGAATGAGGTACTCCCGGCGCGGTTGGCTGCGAAACAGGATGACCCCTGCGGAGATCTCGTATCCCATGGCAGAGTTATACCCCGAGCGGATGGTTCTTGCCAAGCGAATGATCCCTCAGGTGCGGCGGGGCGTCCAGAGTGGAACGTCGGATTGAAAATGCCCGCCCGGCTCGGTCGAGTGGAATGCAGGAGGCGCACACGATGAGCCGCCGGTCGCCGACCGTGGGACGGAAGGTACCCCGCAGTGCCTACGTGCAGGATCGCCGCGCGATCCTGAAACTGGTGCCGAAGCTACGGAAGATCAAGCCGGCAAAAGGTGGCTGATGCCACACGGAAACGGAAGGGCAGGTCGCGGAGGTATTCCATCACCATATTCCATCAAGTGGCCGAGAGTGCATTCGAGAGACGTCAATGGCCTTGAACCGATTCCTTACACCCAACGCGAATTGCCTCTCTGAGGCGCAATGTGATACATTCCTCGCCGATGGAAAAGACACTCCTGCGAGCCCGCGGCCGCTCCATCCGCATATGGCAAGTCGACTAACCCCTCCCATTTGCCGTCTCCAGTACGAGTACATCGGTTCGACCGTGGATGAGGAGAAAATCGTGAGTCACCCGGAAAGGCCCACGCGGTCAGCGTTCAAGTTCTGGTGGTCCGAGACCGTCCGATGGGGCGACATGGACGCCATGAATCATGTGAACAATAGCGTGTACTTCCAGTACCTGGAATCCGCGCGGGTCGGGTATTTCGAGACCCGGGGCTGGAACACCCGGGACATCGGGCCGACGGGGCAGGGGCCGGTGGTGGTGTCCCAGACGTTCAACTACCGCCGCCAGCTCCACTACCCGAGCGCGGTGGACATCGGGGTCGCCTGCCCTGAGATCCGCAACCACAGCTTCGTGCTCACCTATGGGATCTTCCGGAAAGGCACCGACGAACTCCTCGGCGACGGCAGCAGTGTCCTGGCGTGGCTAGACTACGCGCTGGGCAAGGCGGTGGAGATCCCGCCCGCGGTCCGGGAGTACCTGACCGCCGGGTGACCCCGCGCCGGCCGCCTCCGGGTGCCTCTTGGCCGTGCGGACCCGCCCACCCAGGAGACGGTTCCTGGGGACCGCGAGCGGGCGGCCGAGGGGCCCGATCGCCTCGTCAGAAGTACCATAATCACACTGTCCCAAGAGCTCCTTCGGGAGATCAATAGGCGGATCGACGCGAAAGGGCGCAGCCGGTCGGATTTCATCGAAGAGGCCGTGCGCGCCTTTCTCGCCGGCGCCGATCGCGCGGCACTTCAGGTCCGAGAGGCCACGCTGCTCCGAAAGCATGCCGCCGCGCTGAACGCCGAGATGGCGGACGTGCTCGAATACCAGGTCCTGTCGTGAGGCGCGGAGACCTGTACCGCGTTGCCCACCCCTCCCGCACCGACCCCAAGCGTTTCCGGGTGTTCGTCGTTGTCAGCCGGCAAGTTCTCTGCAACACAGCCGAGTACAGCACCGTGATGTGTGCGCCCGTGTCCTCGAGCCGGACCGGTTTGGGGACCCAGGTGCCCGTCGGTGAAGGGGAAGGCCTGAGACATGCAAGCGCCATCCATTGCGACGGCCTGGTCAACTTACCGAAGAGTGCCCTGACAGACTACGTAGGCAGCCTTGGTCCGCAGAAGCTGGCGGCACTCCAGGTGCACACATTTCTATATAGTGGGTCACTGTATGGTATTCCACCTGTCGCGCAACCAATGGGGTATCCGGATGGATTTGTGGAGACCGTTGGCGGATGTCAGCAGGGCGTCGGGGGCCTCAGTCCTGCTGTCGCGAATAGTGTTGCCATTTGTGTACGCACACTGGTACACTTACCACCACTGGGACCCACAGCACGCGGAGGAACCACCATGAAGTTCGTAACCATCCGAGAATTGCGCAGTAAGACCGCCTCCATTCGCCAGGATCTCGCGCACGCGCGGGAAATCGTGCTCACCGCCAACGGACGCCCATTTGCGGTGATGACGCCTGTCAATGCAGAGACGGTGGAGGAAGAAATCCAGGCCATTCGCCGCGCGCGCACCCGGGCTGCCATTGACGGGCTGTGGGCCGCGGCAAAGACCGCGGGCGTTGACACGTTGACGATGGAAGACATCGACGTGGAGATTGCTGCCGCCCGGCGTGCGCGCCGGAAACGAAAATGAGGCGGGTCGTCATTGACACGAACGTCCTCGTCGCCGCCCTCATCCACCCCGGGGGGTTCTGCGGGCGCCTGCTCGACCTCGCGATCGATGGAGCCGTCGAGGCGTGCATCGACAATCGCATCCTGGCAGAATACGCCGAGGTACTGTCCCGGCGAAAGTTCCATCTGCCCCCCGACAAGATCCAGACAACGCTGGACTTTTTCCAGCAGAGCAGCACCCCAGTCATCGCGCACCCGCTCGGCGTCGTCCTCCCCGACCCCGATGATCTCCCCTTCCTTGAGGTGGCGGCCTCCGGTCACGCGATACTGGTCACGGGCACCCGTCGGCACTTCCCGAAAGCCGCAACCGGAACCGTGCGCGTGCTCAGTCCGGCGGAATGCCTCGAGACCCTTCGAGCACACCCCTGATCCCAGCGTTTCCACACATCAATCCGGAAAGCTGCCTTTTCTTCGGAAATATGCCACCGGTTCTGGTTGGAGAAACGCCGGCGTTTTTGGCACAGGCACTGGTCTCCCGGCTGAGCACAATCAGTCGAAGAGGGCGGCGACCGTCTGCATTGGAAGGAACAGGCGGGTGTTCGCAGACGGGAAGGATATGAACCCGAACCGCTGGTAGAACCGTGCAGCCGCTGGGTCGATGGCGTCCACGATGACCGCGGCGGCTGCAACGCCCACAGCGTGTCCGCATGCGCGATGCAGCGCGTCGAGGAGCAAGAACTCCCCGATTCCCCGTCCGTGGTGGCGCTGGTCGACCGCTAGGCGACCGAGCAGTGTGGCGGGAATCAAGGGGTAGCGCGGCAATTTCTTGGCGACCCCCACCGGAAGCTCGCCGACATCGACCCCGTAGCTCGACAGGGTGTAGTAGCCCAGGATCGTCGGACTTTCAGACGCCGGAACGAGTACGAACGGTGAGGCGCACCGCCGGCGCAGATCTTGTCCGGCCTGTTCCTTGAGATACCGATCGAGAGACCGGTTCCCGCACGAGAAGGGCACCCGATCATGACGGTCGCAGAGCCCTTCGACGATCCCAGGGGTTAGAGCGTTCCGGGCCGGCGGCATCTAGTAACCCAGGGCTCGTTTGTAGCGGCTAGCGGCTTGGCGCAGACGTCGGCTCGGGGCC
>Ga0209048_10004064_pt1 | contig 14057 bp, 14 predicted proteins | sample FrelakmetCRP12CR_FD_187146 | JGI IMG/M metagenome (GOLD analysis project Ga0209048, IMG submission 187146) | Freshwater lake sediment microbial communities from the University of Notre Dame, USA, for methane emissions studies - CRP12 CR (SPAdes)... | ecosystem: Environmental > Aquatic >... | reverse complement strand
CCGGAAGACCCTGTAGTCTTCGATGTTCCCGAGCTTCTTCTGGATCTCCATGGACGCGAACCACGTCTTCTTTAGCCCCTCTAGGTAGGCGTCGCCCATGCCGGGCTCGACCTTGAGCGTCGTGGCCTGCCAGACCGCGTCGCTCACCTGGTAGTCCTTCCACGGCGTGAGATCCGCGTAGGCGGCGACGGCAACGGCGATCATGGCCATCAGGGCCATGCCCGCCAGAAGAGGCTTCAAGAAGGAAAGGGACCGATGGCGGACAGTCTTCTCTGGCATCCTGCTCCTCCCCGGGGATGGCCCGGCTCCTGCTGTGGCTCGCCTCGGCCTCCGAAGAATCCCCACCCCGGGGACCACGGCGAGTGATAGACCTATGGTGAAGCGGCCCGGCTGCTGCCGGTACCTCGTGGGGCGTAAATACTACTTTCCGTCTTGGACAATTCATGCCGTAGGCGAAGCACTCGCACTCCCCGTCAGAGTCAGCGGGGGAGCGCCGCTTCCCCATGCCGGCGGCGCCCGGCGCTGCGTCCCTGAAGCTGAGGCTATCCGCGGCAACCTGCTCGCTGCCGGACAGCTCGAGCGCTCACGCGCTCGGGGGAGCACCGCATCCCATTCGGGCGTTTGCCTTCGGGCCGCCTGTCGTGTGGAGTGGAAGGTCGATGCCACTGCGGGACGTGCTCGCGCGACCGGGTCCCAGGAAGCTTCTCGCCCTCGACGGAGGCGGCATCCGGGGCGTGATGACACTCGAGGTCCTCGAGTCGATCGAGAGGATCCTCCGCGAGCGAACCGGCTCGGCTGGCCTCGTCCTGGGCGACTGGTTCGACTACGTCGCGGGGACGAGCACCGGAGCGATCATCGCCGCATGCATCGCCGTGGGAATGCCCGTGAAGGACATCCGGGAGCTCTATGAGAAGCAGGGCGCAGCGATGTTCCAGAAGGCGTTCCTCCTTCGCCGCCTCTGGTACGCGTTCGAGTCCGAGCCGCTCGCCGTGGAGCTTCGCAGGCTCCTTGGCGCGGACACCCGGCTCGGGTCGGACGACCTCCGCTGCCTCCTGCTGATCCTCGTTCGAAACGCCACCACCGACTCGCCCTGGCCCGTGACCAACAACCCCGCGGCAGCTTTCAACGACCGGGCAAGAGCGGATTGCAACCTCGACCTCCCGCTGTGGCAGCTGGTGCGAGCGAGCGCGGCCGCGCCCGTGCTCTTTCCGCCCGAGCACGTCTCGGTCGGAGGGAGCGACTTCTTGTTCGTGGACGGGGGGGTGAGCTGCTACAACAACCCCGCCTTTCTCCTCTTCCTCATGGCGACGCTCGAGCCCTACCGGCTCTGCTGGCCCGCCGGCGCCGAGCGCATGCTGCTCGTCTCGGTGGGGACGGGCCTCGAGGTCACCCGGGCGGACGGTGCGCCGGGAACAGTGCCGAGCATCCTCGAGAACGCTCGCGCGTTGCCCTTCGCCCTCATGGCGTCCTCGGCGGTGCAGCAGGACCTCCTCTGCAGGGCGTTCGGGCGCTGCCTCGCCGGCGAGCCGATCGACAGCGAGGTCGGGGACCTCGTCGACCGCCGCCAGGAGGCGCGGAGCCTCCCCGCGCTCTTCACGTACGTGCGCTACAACGCAGAGCTTTCCGTCGAAGGCTTCCGGCGAATCGGGATACACGGCGTCGATCCGAGCCCCCTCACGGACATCACCCTGTTCGAGAACCTGCCGCAGCTGAAGCGGATCGGGCGAGCGCTCGCCGAGACCCAGGTCCGCCCCTCGCATTTCGACGGGTTCGCTTGATCGTCGCGCTCGCAGGCCGGCGCATCGACGCCCCGGGATCTCCGGAGCGCTTTCCTCTCATCCACCGCGAGCTCGTCCTGGGCCGGATCGGCGACCTCTTCCGCAGGCGGGGCGCGAAGTGGCTCGTCGCCTCGGCAGCCTGCGGCGCCGATCTCCTCGCGCACCAGGCAGGGCTCGTCCAGGGGCTGCGCTGCCGGGTGGTATTGCCGTTCGAGCGCGAACGCTTCAAGGCCACGTGCGTTCTCGACCGGCCCGGTTCTTGGGGGAACCTGTTCGATCGGGTGTGCGACGCGGCCGCGGCGAGGGGCGACCTGCTCATCCGGGGAGACGGTGCCGGAGGGGAGGTCACCTACCGGCGCGCGAACGCGGCGTTGCTCGACGAAGCGGAGGAGGTGGCTCGTGAGTCCGGCACGGGAGAAGAGGTCCTGGCAGTCGTCGTGTGGGACGTTGCGCCGCGCGGGAAGGGGGACATCAGCGCGGACTTCGCCGATCAAGCGGTCCGGCGAGGGCTCCCGCTGGAGGAGGTCCCGACGCGGTGATCTCGCCGCCACTCGCGGCCGATGGACTCGCTCGGTCCTGCCGAATGGGGCCCTTCCGGATACGAGGCGACCGGTGGAACTGGAGAAGCCATCGTGAAAGGCCGCGGTTCCAGCGAGAGGCACGTCGCGCTCCTGAGAGGGATCAACGTGGGCGGGAAGAACAAGCTCGCCATGAAAGACCTGTCCCGCATGTTCCTCGAGGCGGGATGCTCTGACGTCGTCACCTACATCCAGAGCGGCAACGTGGTCTTCCGGGCGCCGCCGCGGGTCGCAGGGCGCCTTCCGTCGATCATCTCCAGCCGGATCGCCGACGAGATCGGCAACGCCGTTCCCGTGCTCCTGCGGACGGCGGAGGAGATCGGCAGCATCGCGAACGGAAACCCTTTCCTCGAGGCCGGGGCGGACGTGGCCGTGCTGCACGTGGTGTTCCTCGCCGACCCCCCGGGGGCCCGGGCCGCGTCCGCGCTCGATCCGCGCCGTTCGCCGCCCGACTGCTTCATCGTGCGCGGGAGGGAGATCTACCTTTCCTGCCCCAACGGGATGGCGCGCACGAAGCTCACCAACAACTACTTCGATTCCAGGCTCGCGACGACGAGCACCATCCGGAACTGGCGGACGGTGCTCAGGCTCGTCGAGATGGCGGGGGCGTGACGGGACTGCCGTGCCGCCGTGGCGGCCGGGGGAAGAACGCGCTCGTGCGGGCGGCGTAGGACGCGTACTCGGGTCTCCGCTCCGAGATGGTGCGCTCGAGCAAGGTCACCCCCGATACGCGCATGAGGAGCACGCTCATGATCGACGGCCCGGCGAGGGCCCACCACTGGCCGGTGGGGACCGAGAGGAGGCCGATCCCCCACCACACCAGGAAGTCGCCGAAGTAGTTGGGGTGGCGGGTGTAGCGCCAGAGCCCCTCTTGCATGACACCCCCCCGGCCGGAAGCGGTGGAGAGGTAGCGAGCCAGTTGGGCGTCGCCGATGGCCTCGAAGGCGAGACCCACCAGGAAGAGAGCGATGCCCGCAACGTCGGTCGTGCGGAGCGGAGCAGCGCGCCCGAAGGCCGCGCCCGCCTGGAGCGGCAGGGACACGGCCCACATCAGAGCCGCCTGGAAGAGGAACACGGTGAAGAGGCTCACCATGGCGAAGCTCTCGCCGCGCGCTTCGCGCATGGCGCGGTAGCGGCGATCCTCGCCCTGTCCCCGCCGCCTCCAGGCGAGGTAGACCCCCAGGCGCATGCCCCAGGCGGTCGCGAGGGACGCGAGCAGGATCCCCCGCGCAGAGGGACCGGCGACGAGGACGGACGTCCAGGCGATCGCGGCGAAGCCGGGGCCCCAGAACACGTCGACGATGCTCGCGTCGCGGAGCCTAACGCTCGCCACCCAGAGGACGACCATGGCCGCGGTGGCCACGCAGGCGCTCGCGACCATCACCGCGCCCATTGGAGCCGTCCTCCCGGGGCCTGGGCGCCGCGCGCCGCCCGGAGGGCCGCGACCCAACGGGCAGCTTGCTGGCGGAGGGCTTCAGTACGTGCGAGGCAGCGCGGCATCCAGACCTTTGCGAGCGGGGGAGGGGCGCGGGCCACGCCAAAGGAGCACGCTCGTCGACCCGACGAAGGCGATCCAGAGGGGGGCCGCGACGGCGAGCCAGCGCGCCGCAGCCGTGGACACCACCTGCATGGAGACCGGGAGAGACGCGAGGCCAGCCGCGACGCCCAGGGCGCCGAGAAGGGGACGGCGCTCCTTCGCCGCCAGGGCCGCGGCCGCGGCCACGAGCCCGCCGCCGAAGAGCAGATTGAAGAGGGCGTCCGACGATAGGGTGAGCCCGAGCAGCGCTCGCGCGACCGGAGCGCACGCCGCTCCCGTGCAACCGGGAGCGACGTGGAGGACCAGAACGGCCGGGGCGAGCGTCCCGGCCGCGTTCAGGAACGCACCCGCCGCCATGACCGCCGCGCCAGCCCGCGCGACTGGCCCTCGGACGCGGCTGCCGAGCGCGAGCGCCCAGCCGGCGAGGGCGAGAAGTCCGATGGTGAACGCGAGCGCACTCGCCACCACCGCGCCTGGGTGGGCAGCGGACTCCGCAGCCCAGGCCTCGAGCGTGCCGGGCCGGTAGGCGCTCGGGACCTCCGCGAGGGCGACCACCCCGAGCACGTTTCCGACGATGCCCAGGATGCCGCAGGCCGCGCCGACGCGGTCAGAGCGACGCATGGCGCCCGCTCGAGCCGGGGTCGTCCGGATACGCGTACACGATCTCGACCTCGGGGTACTCGCCCTCCGAGTCGCGCAGGTTCGACACGCCCCGGTAGCGAAGCAGTCGTTGCGTCGCGCGGCTGTACTCGACGTCGAGGGAAGGAGCGAGGATCCGCAGGATCCACGAGGAGATCTCGACGCGAACCCGTACGGTCGGGTCGGAAGGGCTCCCTCCGAGTGCGTGCACGTGGAAGCCGTAGGTGTCGAGACGCGAGGGGATGGCGTAGTTCACCTCGAGCTCTTCCCCGCGGGACAGGAGGTCGAGACGGGCGCGCAGCAGGCGATCGAGCCCCTGCCCGGTGACGAGCGTGCCCTGGGCCTCGGACACCTGCACCGTCCGGGCTCCCTTGGGCGAGTGCAGCTCCACCTCTCGAGCGGAGACCTCCACCTTCTCGACGGTGCCGCTGCGAAGGTCCCGGAACTCGTAGCTCGGGGCGAAGGGGTCACGCGAGAAGTCCGTGTGGAGGGTGGCGATGACCCGGCCGTCGGAGTCGCGGTAGGTGGTGGTCGCTTCGACAAGGCGCTCCGGATTGCGCCGGACGATGTGCTCCTCGCGGTAGAGAACCGACCCGTCGCCGACCCTCGCCGTTCCGGTGAAGCGCTCCACCGTGCCGTCCTCACCTCTTCCGGTTCCGGGTGAGGCGACGAGGAGGAGCGCGCCGAACGCGGCGGGCCCGATCCGAGAGCGCCGCCGGCCGGTGAGGGGACTGCCCTCGCGTCGCTCGCGCGCCGCGAACGTCACCGGCACAACCCGGAGGATGTCGCCGGGGGCAAGCAGCGCCCTGAGCCACCAGTGGAGATCGCGCATGGTCTACCTCGCTCCGGGCCGGGCGAAGAGCATCTGCACGACGCCGATATAGCGCTCGTGGAAGCCGCCCTCGCAGTAGCAGAGATAGAAATGCCACAGGCGTCGGAACCGCTCGTCCGTGATGCGCTCCAGCTCCGCGCGGTTCTCCTCCAGATTCCCTCGCCAGGCGGCGAGCGTCCTGGCGTAGTGAAGCGTGTAGTCGGAGAGTTCCCGCATTCTGAAGTCGCTCGCCGCCGTCGACGCCGCGAGGAGCGCGGTGATCGAGGGGATGCAGCTGCCGGGGAAGATGTGGCGCCGGATGAACTCCAGCTCGCGGCGGGCGCGCTCGTAGTGCTGATCTGCGATGGTGATGGCCTGAAGGGCGAGAAGGCCGCCCGGCGCCAGGAGCGACGCGCATTTCGCGAAGAAGGTCCGGTACTGCTCGGAGCCGATCGCCTCGATCATCTCCACCGAGACCAGCTTGTCGAAACGCCCCTCGAGGTCCCGGTAGTCGGAGAGGACCACCTCGACCCGGTCGGCGAGGCCGGCCGCCCTCACGCGCTCCCGGGCGAGCTCGAACTGGGCCTTGGAGATCGTGGCGGTGGTGACGCGGCATCCGTAGCGAGAGGCCGCGTGGATGGCCATCGAGCCCCATCCGGAACCGATCTCGAGGAGGTGGTCCCCGGAGTCCAGCGCGAGCTTCCGGCACAAGAGGTCGAGCTTCGCCCTGCTCGCCTCCTCCAGCGTGGCGTCGGGCGGGTCGAAGACCGCCGAGGAGTAGGTCATGCTCGGATCGAGCATCAAGGCGAAGAAGTCGTTCCCCAGGTCGTAGTGGAGGGCGATGTTGCGCCGGCTGCCGGTGCGGGAGTTGCGCCGCAGCGTGGAGATCGCCCAGGTGGCAGGCCGGCTGATCAGTGCCAGGCCGCCTTCCATGCCGGCGAGCGCGTCGCGATTGCGGGAGAGGAGCCGGACAAGCGCGGTGACGTCGTCGGCGTCCCAGTCGCCGTCGGCGTAGGACGCGCCCGCTGCGGCCGATCCGCCCATGGCGAGGCGTCTCCAGAGGCGGGGATGGCGAACGACGACCCGGGCCGCCAGGCCGTCGTCGGCGGGAGTTCCCAGGCGGACCTCCTCTCCACGGTCCTCGATGACCAGCGTCCCTCCCCGCAGGTGGCCGAGCCGGTCGAGGGCAGCGTGACGCCAGAGCGAACTGGCGGTTCCCAGTGTCGGTACCGCGATGGACGTACCGCCGATCTCCATGGTCACGACCTCCTCGCGGCCTCCGCCGCGCGATTCGCAGGATGGGGATGGAATGGCACCCGCTTCGCCAAGAGCCGGAGCGCCTGCCAGTAGATGGCGGCGTGGACCTTCCATGCCATGAGCGGCTGCAGGGTCGCCGCGCGCCAGAGGGCCGGGGCGCTCCACGGACGGCGCTCGAGCTCCAGGCGCGCGCGAAACACCTCGCGGCCTCCCTCCCGGTTCTGCATGTCGACCTGGAGGCGGTCTCCGGGGACATCGAAGCTCCAGCGATAGGTCTGGGCCATGCCGAAGAAGGGCGAGACGTGGAAGGCCTTGGCGAGCTCCGCGGAAGCTCCCGCCTCGCCGCCGCGGACGACGTAGCTGTGTCTCTCGCCCCAGGGCGTGTTGGTGATCTCGGCGACGACCGCCTCGAGCGACCGGCCGTCGTCGGCGAAGCAGTAGTAGAAGCTCACCGGATTGAAGACGTAGCCGAGCGACCTCACGTGCGTGAGGAGCCGGACGGGGCCCTGCGGCCGGAACCCGAGCGCCTCCTCGACGCGGCCGCGCGCCGCCTCGGCGAGATCGCCGGTCTCGCCGAGGTAGTCGGACCGCCGGAACGACAGGAGGCCGAAGCGCCCGTCGCGGAGCGGACCTCCCGGTGTGCCGAGCAGGGCGGGGAGCTCGGCCAGGTCGAGGTAGAGGAGGTAGACCCCGTACGAGAAGGAGTGGGGACGCGGCGAGAGCCGCGCGTGGGAGAGGGTCCCCCGGTAGATGGCGCTCGCGTGGGTCACAGCGTTGCCTCGAAGCGCTCGCAGACGCGAAGCGCGCTCACGACGCCGTCCTCGTGGAACCCGTTTCGCCAGTACGCGCCGCAGTAGGACGTCCGGCGCTCGTCGATGAGCTCGGGGTGGCGAGCCTGCGCGCCGACGCCCGCGGCGGTGAAGACGGGGTGCTCGTACTCGAGCCTCCGGATGACTCGCTCGGGCCTCACCGCTTCTCCCCGGTTGAGCGTCACGAAGTACTGCCGGGCCGCCCCGAGGCGCTGCAGCCGGTTCATCCAGTAGGTCACGCAGGCTCCCGGCCGAGCCTCGTCGTCGAGGTGATAGTTCCAGGACGACCAGGTCCGGCGCAGTCGCGGCATCACCGCGTCGTCGTCGTGGAGCATGACCTCGTTCGAGCGGTAGGGGAAGGCAGAAAGGACGTCGCGCTCCGTGCCAGAGGGGTCCTCGAGCAGCTTCAGGGCCTGGTCGGCATGACACGCGACGACGACGTGGTCGAAGCGCTCGACCGCTCCCTCGCGGGCCTTGACCGCCACGGCGCGCTCCTCGCGACGGATGGACTGTATGGGGCAGCCGACGCGGAGCTCGCCGCGGAAGCCGTCGAGGATGGCGCGCACGTACTCGCGCGAGCCGCCGCGGACCGCGAGCCAGCCGGGCCGGTCGTTCACCTGCAGGAAGCCGTGGTTGTCGAAGAAGCGCGCCAGGAAGCGGGCGGGGAACCCGTGGGTCGCCTCGCGGCCCGACGACCAGACCGCTCCCGCCAGCGGAAGGATGTGGTCCTCGATGAACGCCTGCGAGTAGCCCCTCTCGCGGAGCCAGGCGACGAGCTCCACTTCCGGCCCCTCCGAGAGCAGCTCCCGGGCCTCGCGATAGAACCTCAGGACGTCGAGGACCATCCGGTGGAAGCGCGGCGAGAAGACGTTCCTTCGCTGCGCGTAGAGCGTGGCGAGCCCCGTCCCCGCGTACTCGAAGTCCCGCCGCTCGCTGCGGACGCTGAAGCTCATGTCGCTCTCCTGGGAGGCGACGCCGAGCCTCGCCAGGAGCCGAATGAAGTTCGGGTAGGTCCGGGTGTTGAAGACGATGAAGCCCGTGTCCACGGCCGTCGCGCCCGTGCCTTCGGCCACGTCAACGGTGTGGACGTGACCACCGACGCGACCCTGCCCCTCAAAGAGCACGACGTCGTGACGCGTATCGAGAAGATGGGCGCATACGAGCCCAGAGACGCCCGAGCCGACGACGGCGATCTTCACTTCTCGCCCCTTTCCGGCCGCAGCCGGTAGTGGGAGACGGCCCACTCCTCCCCGCCGGCGAATCCGAAGAGCTCAGCGCAAGCCAGGAAGAAGATCCGCCAGCGCCTCGCTTGGAGCTCGGCCTCGCTCCTCGGCATGACCTGGGCCAGCGCGGTGACGGCGCGCGTCCAGCCCGCGTCGAGGCGAGAGAGCCATGCCTCGGCCGTGCGCGCGTAGTGAGTCCCGGGGACGAGCCAGCTCCTCTCGACCTCGAGCGGGCCGGGGATGCGGGAGAGGAGGCCATGCGACGGCATGATGCCGCCGGTGAAGAAGTGGCGCGCCATCCAGTCGCCGTTCCCGTCGACCTCGAAGGGATAGGCATACTGGCGGTGGGCGAAGACGTGGACGAAGAGGCGTCCGTGGGGCTCGAGCCAGGTCGCCACCCGACGGAGCACCTCGGGCCAGTTCCGCATGTGCTCGAACATCTCGACGGAGACGACCCGGTCGAACCGGCGCCGCGGGGCGAACCGGTTCATGTCCGCGGTCGTCACCTCCACATTCTGAAGCCCGCGGGCCTCTGCGCGGGAACGGATGAAGGCGCCCTGCGACGCCGAGTTCGAGACCGCCGTCAAGCGGGCGTGGGGGAAGCGCTCGGCTGCCCAGAGAGTGAAACTCCCCCAGCCGCAGCCGAGGTCCAGGATCTCCTGTCCGTCGGCGATGCTCGCCCGATCGCAGGTGAGGGCGAGCATCGCGCGCTCCGCCTCGTCGAGCGAACCCGTCTCGGCTCCCCAGAGACAGGAGCTGTACTTGAGGTGGGCCCCGAGGACGACCTCGAAGAAGGAGGCCGGCACCTCGTAGTGCTGCCGGTTCGCGGCCTGGGGAAGCGGGGCGACCTCGCTCTCCGACATGTCGCGGACGAACCGGGCGAGCGCGTCGTCCGGGTCCGCCGCCCTCCGCGCTTCCGAAGCGAGCCGCTCCCTCAGCAGTCGGCGGATGCCGACTCGGACGAGCGGTTCAGGCACCCAGCCACGTTCTGCGATCGCGATTCCGAGCATGAGCATCCCATAGGACGAATAAGACGATTTAGCACGTCCCATATGGGTATACCATGCTTGATTGGGGTTGCGCCAGGATGCTTATTTAACGATATATTATGCTCCGTACGGTAGGGGAGCGCTCGATTGCCAGCCTGAGGCTGAATGGACGATTTAATGAGCACGCGCGAAGTCGCCGCCCTCGCCGGCGTCGGTCCAACGGCGGTGAAGCGATGGGCGGACGACGGCCTGATCCGCTGCGTCCGCACCGCCGGAGGCCACCGGCGCTTCGCCCGTCCGGAAGTGGAGCACTTCCTCCGCGGCCGCTCAGGGCAGGGCGGACGCGGCGAGCGTGAGCCTCTCCTCGACGGGATGCTCATGGACCTGGACCCGCTCGCGCTCGAGGCCACGCTGCTCAACGAACGCGCCAAGACGGGCGCGTGGTATCGCGTGGCGGAACTCGCCGGTGAGGCACTCGGGACGTTGGGGCGCATGTGGAGATCGGGCGAGGTCAGCATCGTCGAGGAGCACCTGGCGTCGGAGCGCCTCGCGCGGGCGCTCGCCCGGGTCACCGCCGCGATCCCTCTCGACCCCCTGGCTCCGCGAGCTCTCCTTGCCTGCGCGGAGGGGGACGACCACACCCTCGGGCTCGCGCTCGTCGAGCTCGTCCTGCGGGAGGCCGGTTGGGCAGCGCTCTTCGCCGGGCGCCGCACCCCGTTCGCCGAACTCGGCGCGGCAATCTCCAGGGGGCGGGTTCGCATGCTCGCCGTCTCCGCCTCCGACGCCTCCCGGGACGAGGCGGAGCTGAGGCGACAGGCGGGGGCGCTCGGGGCGTTATGCCGCCCGCCCGGAGTCGCCCTGGTGCTCGGCGGTGCCGGCGCCTGGCCCGAGCGGCCCCGCTACGGCACGCGACTCCAAGCGCTCGAGGCGCTCTACCACCGCGCCTTGGCCATGCGCGCCGAAGGGACCGGACCGGGAGCGACCTAGGCGTCGACGATGCCGGCGGTGCGGGCCGGCCTTGACCCATCTGATCACGGGCGAGGCTGAGGGGGGTGGGCTTGACCGCGGCCCCCGCGGGAAGGGTCGATGCTTCACGCCCCAGCGCCTCGACGGGCCCGACGGCGACGGCCAGGCGAGCGATGGTCCCGGGCGGGGAGCGCGATCGGGTTCTTCCAGGGCGCGCGAGCCTCATGGCAGGTCACGCAGCGAACCTGGCCTTGGGGCAGGAAGACCCCGCTCGGCGGACGGCGTCCGCGGAGCGCCGGGTCCGAAGAGCTTGCAGTCGGGGGCGGCGGTCGCGTGGACGTCTCCGCCCGGACGCGGGTGCCGGAGGACGACGTTCGGCTTTCGGTGATCCGCGGCACCGTCTCCCGTGCGTCCGGGCTGCCCGGCGAACTTCCCGGCCGAACGGTGCCCGCCCCGCCGCCCCGGGGCTTCGCGGAGTCTGCGAGGAGCAGAGGTGCAAGGGCGGACGCCCGCAACCCGGTCGCGGACGCCTGGTCGCTGCGCCCTCTTCAATCGGACGCGGGGGGCACTCGGGGCCGGAGAGTCAAGGCCCCGCGGCGGCCAGTGAGGCGCGTCAGGCGAGGTCGGTTAGCGCTGCCACCACCAAGTCTCGGGATCGGTCTCCGGCTTGGTCGCGGCGGGCCGCGACTGCGGCCGGGTCTTGCGCGCTTCGGTTGCCGCGAGGGTAGCCCGCAGGCGCCTCAGCCGCTCCGCCAGATGCTCACGCCCCAGTCGCTCGCGTTCCCTGAAGTCCAGTTCGACCATAGGTCTGGCCTCTGGGACGAATTGAAGCACGAGGGTCTGTCAGTCCCCGGGGCACCCCGGCGCGTCAACCGCCCCGGCGCGATCGCAGGAAGAAGGCGCCGGCCGCGGCGATTCCGGCGGCGAGGGCCCCGTAGGGGGCCGCGGCTTTCCACCAAGGAAGCTGGTTCTCCTCGGCCATCCGGGTGAGGAAGTGGGCGAGCGCGCGGCGGTCGTCGTCGTTCCCGCGAAAGGCGTGGGCCATCTGCGGCCGGATCTGCGACAGCCGGCCGATGTTCGCGTAGGCGCGCTCGGGCGTGCCGAAGTTCTCCATCCGGATCTTCGGCCGGAATGGATTCGACGCGTTCTTCGTCTCGAGGACGTGGCACGCGAGGCAGAAGTCGTGCATGAGCCACTCGCCGCGCGCGAGTTGCTCCGGCGTGGCGGGCGGAAGGCGATCGGTCTCGGGCGCGGCGTCGGGTCCCGCGAGGGCGGCGGATGCGGAGGCGACGACCACGGCGATGGAGCGGGCGAGGGTGAGCAAGACGAGCCTCCGGTGGGGCGAGCCTTGTTAACTACTCGCCAGTGCAGGATTCGCAAGCGTCCATCGTTCTTTCCCGCACCCGGGAGCCGTGCGAGACTCCCCGCCATGTCCGAACCCGTGAAAGTGACGCTGCCCGACGGCTCCCAGAAGGAGGCGGCAGCCGGGACCCGCATCGCCGATTTCGTCCGGGAGAAGATCGGCGCGGGTCTCGCCAAGGCCGCGATGTTCGCCAAGCTGGATGGAGTCGCGGTCGACCTGTCCCGGCCGCTCGATCGCGACGCGAGGCTCGAGGTGGTGACCGCGAAGAGCCCGGAGGCCCTCGAGGTCGCCCGCCACGACGCGGCCCACGTGATGGCGTCCGTGGTGCAGAAGCTCTACCCCGGAACCCAGGTCACCATCGGCCCCTCGATCGAGGACGGCTTCTACTACGACTTCGCCCGCGAGACCCCGTTCACCCCCGAGGACCTCGAGAGGATCGAACGGGCCACCAACGAGGCCATCGCCACGGACCAGCCCTTCGTCCGCGAGGAGGTGGCGATGCAGGACGCCGTCGCGCTCTTCGAGAAGATGGGTGAGGTCTACAAGGTGGAGATCGTGAGGGACATCGCCGCCAAGGGGGCGAAGACGCTCACCCTGTACCGGCACGGCGACTGGGTGGACTTCTGCCTCGGGCCCCACGGCCCGTCCACCGGCCGCATCGGCGTGGTGAAGCTCCTTTCCGTGGCCGGGGCCTACTGGCGCGGCGACCCGAAGAACCCGATGCTGCAGCGCATCTACGGAACCTCCTTCTTCTCAAAGAAGGAGCTCGAGGACTACCTCCGCCGGCTCGAGGAGGCGAGAAAGCGCGACCACAGGAAGCTCGGGCCTCAGCTCGGCCTCTTCACCTTCCATCCCTTCGCGCCCGGCGCCGCCTTCTGGCTCCCGCACGGCACGACGCTCTACCACCTTCTCGGCGACGCCATGCGGCGACTGACCCGCAGGAACGGCTACGTGGAGGTGAAGACGCCGCTCCTGTTCAACAAGAGGCTGTGGGAGACGTCGGGCCACTGGGGGAAGTACCGCGAGAACATGTTCCTCGTCGTGGACAGCGAGACCGACCCGGCGCTCCCGCTCGACGATCGCTGCACGCAGTCGCTCAAGCCCATGAACTGCCCTTCCCACCACCTGCTCTACGGGATGCGGAAGAGGAGCTACCGCGAGCTGCCGATCCGCTACCACACCCAGGACGTCCTCCACCGCAACGAGGCCTCGGGCACCTTGTCCGGGCTCACCCGCGTTCGTCAGTTCCAGCAGGACGACGCCCACATCTATCTCGCCGAGGCGCAGATCGTGGACGAGGTGCGCTCCCTGGTGAAGCAGATCGATACCGTCTACCGGGCGATGGGGCTCGAGTATTCGGCCAAGTTCTCCACGCGACCGGAGGTGAAGCTCGGCGACGACGACACGTGGGACCGCGCCGAGGGCGCGCTGCGGGGAGCGCTCGAGGCCATCGGGCTCGCCTACGAGCTCAAGCAGGGGGAGGGGGCCTTCTACGGCCCGAAGATCGACTTCGACGTGACCGACTCCATCGGGAGGAAGTGGCAGCTCGCCACCATTCAACTCGACTACTTGGCGCCGGAGCGCTTCGACCTCACCTTCGTGGGCGAGGACAACAAGGAGCACCGGCCGGTCGTGATCCACCGGGCCATCTACGGGTCCTTCGAGCGGTTCATCGCCATCCTCACGGAGCACTTCGCCGGTGCCTTCCCGGTCTGGCTTGCCCCGGTGCAGGCGCGGGTGGTGACGGTCTCGGATCGGTTCGCGGACTGGGCGGCCCATGTGGCCGAGAAGCTCGATGCCGAGGGTTTCCGCGTCGAGCTCGACCACACGAACGAGAAGCTCGGGGCGAAGATTCGCGACGCCCAGCTCCAGAAGATCCCGTTCACGCTCGTCGTCGGCGAGAAGGAAGTGGAGGCGAGGGGCGTGTCGCCGCGCAGGCACGGCGGCGAGGACTTGAAGACCATGACGCTCGATGCCTTCGTGGACCTGCTCCGCAAGGAAGCGGCCGCGCCGTACTAGCTACAGCTTGTCGGGAAATTCGAGCGAATATTGGGGGCCCACCTGACGTTCGGATCGCCTGTCGCCTGCCGGTGCGGCGTGCGCGCGG
>Ga0209048_10004063_pt1 | contig 14057 bp, 6 predicted proteins | sample FrelakmetCRP12CR_FD_187146 | JGI IMG/M metagenome (GOLD analysis project Ga0209048, IMG submission 187146) | Freshwater lake sediment microbial communities from the University of Notre Dame, USA, for methane emissions studies - CRP12 CR (SPAdes)... | ecosystem: Environmental > Aquatic >... | reverse complement strand
CCGGTACACGGACAGCGAAGCGATCGCGAGCAACCCGGCGAACGCGCCGGCGTTCGCGGCGATCAACGGCGCCGCCGGCAGCCTCGTCAACGTGGCCGGCTACGGCGGCAGCCCGATCGTCGCTGGCGTGGCTTTCGGAACGCCGGCGTCCGGCATTCGCCCCGACACCAATCCCGACTTCGCGGGCCTCAACGCGTACGTGCTGGTGGACAGCGCCAATGTGAACCGCTATCCGCCGACGAAGGCGACGGTCCCGGCGATCGCACCGCTCACGGCGGCCGAAGTCACGCAGATCCTCAAGAACGCGATCGGTGTCGCGAACCGGGCGCGCGCGCAGATCCGGCAGCCGGGCGGTTCGGCGGCCGAGGTGACGATGACGGTCGTGGATACGAACGGAGCGGTGCTGGGCCTGATCCGGACGCCCGATGCGCCGGTGTTCGGCATCGATGTCGCGTTGCAGAAGGCGCGCACGGCCGCGTTGTTCTCCAGCATGGACGCCGCGCTGACGCTCAACTCGCTGCCGCCGGCGAACTACACCGTCCCGCCCGTTCCCCCGAGCACGGCGCCGGCCCGCTCGCCGGTGCCTTCGCCGCCTCTCACGCCCGTGCCGATCGGCTCCTACGTCAACGCGATGCGCAGCTTCCTCGGCGATCCCACGGCGCTCGCGAACGGCATCGCGTACAGCAACCGCGGGCAGGGCAACCTCGCGCGGCCGTTCTTCCCGGACGGCATCAGCGGGAGGTCCAACGGCCCGCTGTCGGCGGCGGCGCCGAACTGGAGCGTGTTCAACGATGGCCTGCAGCTCGATCTCGTCTACAACAACGTCCTGCAGGCGCTGCTCGGCAATGTCCGGCCCACATGCACCGAATCGCCCCGCATCGCGAACGGCATCCAGGTCTTTCCGGGCAGCGTGCCGATCTATCGCGGCAACCTGCTGGTGGGGGCGGTCGGCGTTTCGGGCGACGGGATCGACCAGGACGACATGATCGCGTTCCTCGGCCTCGCCAACGCGGGCCAGGCGCTCGGCAACAGCGTCGCCAACGCGCCGGCGGCCATCCGTGACGACAACATCGTGCCGCAAGGGGAGGGAACGCGCCTGCGCTACGTGAACTGCCCCCAATCGCCGTTCAACGGCAGCAGCGATCAGAATGTCTGCTCCGGCATCTGAACCGAGGCGGGCGGGTCGGCTGCTTGCTGCAGGGTTGCTGTCCTGGTCCTGCATCGCGATTGCGCAGACACCCCCCGCGCCGGCGAAGTCCGCCGCTGCGCCCCCGGCGAAACCGGCCGCCGCCGCGCCAGCGAAGCCGGCGACTGCCGCAGCGGTCGAGACCAAACCCGCGCCGGAGCTCGCGGACATCCCGACATCCGCGGACGGGCGCTATGGCATCCAGGTCTACGTGGAGACGCTGGACGTGCGGGAGGCGCCGGCGGCGGGCGCGCTGGTCATCGCCGAATTGCAGGAGGGTACCCGCGTCGTGGCCGACGCCCGGCAGGGAACGTGGTTCCGCGTGACACTGACGGACGGACGGACGGGATGGATCGGTTACGTCGCCGACAAGGGGAGCCCCAACTTCTCCGTCGACGCGCGGCCGGGCATCGACCGCGGCCTCGCGCGCGCCGCGGGCGGTGCCAAGGCGGCAGCGCCGGAAGCGCCGGCTGCCGTCGCCGTTGCGCCGGAAGCGCTGCCCGACGACAAGGTGTTCCAGAGGCGCCCGATGGGCCGGCCGCTCGAGCCCGTGATCCCGACCATCGACCCCCGGCAGGTGCCGCCGCCGTCGCCGCTGCTGCCGCGGGAGACCGTGCCGATCCCCGATCGCTGGCGGCTGGTCGACAACCTCAAGCTGGTCAACCAGCGCTGGTACGACCCGTACAACCCGAACGAGTTGAAGGGCGACCGTCCGATCCACGGCGACGACTGGTTCTTCAACCTCGGCGTGATCTCCGACACGGTGTACGAAGCGCGACGGCTGCCGACGCCGATCGGCGCGCAGTCGACGCAGCGGTCGCAGTCGGACGACCAGTTCGGCTACGGCAAGCAGTCGACGTTCAGCCAGAACCTGATCATCAGCCTTTCGTACCTCAAGGGCGACACGACGTTCAAGCCGCCGGAATGGGAATTCCGGCTGGTGCCGGTGCTCAACTACAACTACACGACGGTGAAGGAGGTGCGCGCCGTCAACATCGATCCGCGCAACGGCACCACGCGCAGCGACGGCTTCGCCGCGATCCAGGAAGCGTTCATCGATTACGAGTACCGGGTCGTCTCCGACCGCTACGACTTCGACGACGTCCGGGTCGGCATCCAGCCGTTCATCTCCGATTTCCGCGGCTTCCTGTTCCAGGACCAGCCGATCGGCATCCGCTTCTTCGGCAACCGCGACAGCAACCGGTGGCAATACAACGTGGGCTGGTTCCGCCGCCTGGAGAAGGACACGAACAGCGGCCTCAACGACATCGGCAAGCCGCTGCGCGACGACGACGTGTTCGTCGCCAACCTCTACAAGCAGGATTTCATGGTTCCCGGCTTCACGCTGCAGGGAACGGTCGTCTACAACGTGAATCGCGAGACGGCGAACGAATTCCTCGACAACAACGGCTTCCAGGTCCGGCCCGCGGTGCTGGGCGACATGCGCCCGCACGGCTACAACGTCCTCTACCTGGGCGCCAGCGGCGACGGCCATTTCGGGCTCTGGAACACGACCGGCTCGCTCTACTACGCGCTCGGCCGCGACGACCGCAACCCGTTCTCGCAGACGTCGGCCAACATCAACGCATTCTTCGCCGCGGCCGAGGTGTCGCGCGATTTCGACTGGATCCGGGTCCGCGGCAGCGCGCTGTATGCGAGCGGCGACAAGGATCCGTACGACGGCAAGGAAAACGGCTACGACGCGATTCTCGAGAACCCGCAGTTCGCCGGCGCCGACACCAGCTTCTGGATCAGGCAGGCGGTACCGCTCATCGGCGGCGGCGGCATCACGCTGTCGGGCCGCAACGGCATCCTGCCGGCGCTGCGCTCGTCGAAGGACCAGGGCCAGTCGAACTTCACCAACCCGGGCCTCACGCTGCTCGGCATTGGCGCCGACTTCGACATCACCCCGCACTGGCGCGCCATCGCCAACGTCAACCAGCTGTGGTTCAACAACACGTCGTCGCTGTCCGTGCTGCGCAACCAGGGCGACATCGACCGCAATCTCGGCACCGACGTGTCGGTCGCGGTCCAGTACCGGCCGCTGTTCTCCCAGAACATCGTGTTCAACATATCGGCGGCGGCGCTGGTTCCGGGGAAGGGCTTCAAGCAGCTCTTTCAGGCGGACGGCAGCAACACGCCGTATTCGATCCTGGCCAACCTGGTGCTGACGTACTGATGGACATGTCACGAAGCAGCGCGCAGCGCACTTCACCGGCCAATGCGGGCCGCGCCACCCTGTCGCGGCCGCGGGCTCTCGGGGCCGCGGCAGCGCTGCTGCTGATGGGTGCGGCCGCCCTGACGTTCGCCAACGCCGATGAGAAGCCGGTGCCGCGGACGTACGTCGCGGCGCCGCCCGCGCCGGAGAAGCAGACCGCAGCCGACGCGCGCCGGAAGTCGGAGGGCTGCCTCACCTGCCACACGGCCAGCGACAATCCGTCGATGCACAAGAACCCGGCGATCGTCCTCGGCTGCACCGATTGCCATGGCGGCGACGTCGCGCAGACCAAGCCGCCCAATTCGAAGCCCACCGATCCGGCCTACATCGTCGCGCGCGACGCAGCGCACGTCCTGCCGCGCTACCCGGAGTCGTGGAAGTTCCCGTCGAGTGCGAATCCCCAGCAGAGCTACACGCTGCTCAACCGGGAGGCGCGCGAGTACGTGCGGTTCGTGAACCCCGGCGACTATCGCGTCGCGCGCGACTCCTGCGGCGCCTGCCACCTGACGACGATCCAGGCCGCCGAGCGCAGCCTGATGGCGACCTCCGCGATGCTATGGGGCGGGGCCTCGTACAACAACGGCATCCTCCCGTTCAAGCGCTACCTGCTGGGGGAATCGTATACCGCCACGGGAGAGCCGGCGTCGATCGTCGCGCCGATCAAGCCCAACGACTTCATGAAGGAGAAGGGGATCCTCGCGCAGCTCTATCCGCTGCCGATGTGGGAAACCATTCCCCCGGCCGACATCTTCCGCGTGTTCGAGCGCGGCGGCCGCGTGATCTCGAGCCAGTTCCCGGAAATCGGAATTCCCAACAACTCGGGCGTCCTGCAGAAGCTCGACGAGCCGGGCCGCCCGGACATCCGGCAGTCCAACCGCGGTCCGGGCACGGGGTCGCGCATCGCCGTGCCGGTCATCAACATCCACAAGACGCGGTTGAACGATCCGCACATGTGGTTCCTCGGCACCAACGAGCAGCCGGGCGACTACCGGTCCTCGGGGTGCACCGGCTGTCACGTCGTCTACGCCAACGACCGCGACCCGCTGCACGGGGGCCCGTATTCCCGGTTCGGCAACAACGGCATGACGCAGACCGCCGATCCGACGATCCCCAAGGACAAGAGCGGCCACCCGCTGCAGCACGCCTTCACGCGGGCGATCCCCTCGTCGCAGTGCATGGTGTGCCACATGCATCAGCCGAACGTGTTCGTGAACTCGTTCTACGGCAACACCATGTGGGACTACGAGTCGGACGCGCCGTTCATGTGGCCGGAGAAGCAGAAATACCCCACCGACGCCGAGATCCGCGAGATCAACAAGCGCAACCCCGAGGAAGCGGCGATCCGCGGCAAGTGGAGCGACCCCGAGTTCCTGCAGAACGTGTCGTCGCTCAATCCGCAGCTGAAGGACACCCAGTTCGCCGACTACCACGGCCACGGCTGGAATTTCCGGGCGATCTTCAAGCGCGATCGCAAGGGCACGCTCCTCGACAAGGACGGCAAGGCGGTGGCGGACACCGACCCCGACAAGTTCAAGAAGGCCGTGCACCTGACGTCGATCCACCTGGATCTCGGCATGCACTGCGTCGACTGCCACTTCGGGCAGGACGCCCACGGCAACGGCCACATCTACGGCGAGGTCGCCCAGGCGATCGAGATCGACTGCGCGGATTGCCACGGCACCGCCACCCGCTACCCCAACCTCTTCACCACCGGTCCGGCGTCGCGACCGGGGGGCACGGACCTCTCGCTGCTGCGCACGCAGGATGGCCGCAGGCGGTTCGAGTGGCGCCACGGCAAGCTGTACCAGCGCGCGGCGCTCGACCCCACGAAGGAGTGGGAGATGACGCTCGTCAAGGACACCGTCAATCCGGAGCACCCCAAGTACAACGCCAAGGCGGCGCGCGCGAAGCTGATGAGCGCCGGCACGTCGATGGAGTGGGGGCCCGGCGTGGATCCCGGCAAGCTCGCGCACGGCGACGACAAGATGACGTGCTTCACCTGCCACCTGTCGTGGACGACCTCGTGCGCGGGCTGCCACCTGCCCATCCAGGCCAACTGGAAGACCGAGCGCCAGCACTACGAAGGCGGCGAGACGCGCAACTTCGCCACCTACAACCCGCAGGTCGCGCGCGACGAGATGTTCCAGCTGGGGCGCCACGGCCCCGTCAAGGGCGGCAAGATCGCGCCGGTGCGATCGAGCTCGGCGCTGATCCTGTCGTCGACCAACATCAACCGCGAGAAGATCTACATCCAGCAGGCGCCGATCGCGGCCTCCGGATTCAGCTCGCAGGCCTTCGCGCCGCACTACCCGCACACGGAGCGCAAGACCGAAACCAAGACCTGCACCGACTGCCACATCTCGCAGAGCAACGACAACAACGCGATCATGGCGCAGCTCCTGCTGCAGGGGACCAACTTCGTCAACTTCGTCGGCTACAACGCGTGGGTCGGCGAGGAGGGCCGGATCAACGCCATCCAGGTCACCGAGTGGGACGAGCCGCAGGCCGTCATCGGCAGCTACCTGCACAAGTACGCGTATCCCGACTGGTTCGCGGACCATCAGAAGCGCGACATGCGGCTGCCGGTCTCGGCGCCGCATGCGACGCGCGGCCCCGCGGCATGCCTGCAGATGCGCGGAGAGTACATCTACGTCGCCGAAGGCCCGGGCGGCTTCCGCGTCTACGACGCCGCGAGCGTATCCAACAAGGGCTATTCGCAGAAGATCGTGACCGCGCCGTTCTCGCCGCTCGGGCAGAACACCGCCGTGGCGTCGACCAACGCCACTTGCGTCGCGCTGCCGACCAACCAGCCGATCGCCCCGCTGCGCAACCAGGGCGACCTGATGCGCATCGAGAACCAGGAGCAGCCCTTCCACCCGATCTACAGCTACGCGGTGGTCACCGATGCGGTCGAGGGCCTGATCCTCGTCAACATCAACACGCTCACCGACGGCGATCCGCAGAACAATTTCCTCGAGCGTGCCGTCACCTGGAACGAGAACAACGTGCTCGCCGGCGCGCGCCACATCACGCTCGGCGGCCGCTTCGCCTACGTCGCCGCCGACGCCGGCATGGTCATCGTCGATCTCGACGATCCGCTCAAACCCAGGCTCGCGGCGGTGGTGCCGCTGCCGGGCGTGCGCGCCTCCGCGCTGCAGTTTCGCTACCTCTTCGCGCTCGACAGCGCGGGGCTGACCGCGATCGACGTCACCGATCCCTACAAGCCGCGGCACGTCACGACGGCGCGCGTGCCGCTCGCCGATGCGCGGCGGCTCTATCTGGCGCGGACGTATGCGTACGTCGCCGCCGGCAAGGACGGCCTCGCGATCGTCGACATCGAGCGGCCGGAATCGCCTTCGCTGTACATGCTGTACAACGCCGACGGGAAGCTCACCGACGCCCGCGACGTGATCGTCGCCACGACCAACGCGTCGCTGTTCGCCTACGTCGCCGACGGCGCCAACGGCTTCAAGGTACTGCAGCTCACGTCGCCCGACATCCAGCCCAAGTTCTACGGTTTCTCGCCCGAGCCCAAGCCGCAGCTCATTGCCTGGCGCAACACGGCGACCCCCGCGATCGCACTGTCGAAGGGACTCGACCGCGACCGCGCCGTGGACGAGACCGGCGGCCAGATCGCGGTCTTCGGCCGCATCGGCTCGCGGCCGTTCACCTGGGACGAGATGAAGCGCTTCTACCTGAAGCCGGACGGGAGCCTCTACACCGTCACTGACGAAGTGCGAATGCAGGACTTCAAGCAGCCGCCCGCGACCGCGGCGGCGCCGGCGGCAATGCCACGAGGTAAGCAATGAACGCCTTCCGCTCCCGCTTCATTCTTGGCGCGGCCGCGCTGGTCGGCGCGACCGTCGCGGTGCTCGCCATGGCGCAGACGCCCGCACCGGCGCCCGCTTCCGCCGGCGCGAAGGCCGGCACGTCCCTGCCATACCGGAGCACGGATCAGACCGTCGGTGTCGTCAACTGCGCCAGCGGCCTGTGCCATGGCTCGGTGCGCCCGTACAAGGAGTCCAACGTCCTGCAGACCGAGTACGTCACCTGGTCGCGCGTCGACAAGCACGCGCGGGCGTACCTGATCCTGTCGAATCAGCAGTCGCAGCAGATCGCGCGCAAGCTCGGCATCGCGGACCCGGCCAAGGAAAAACTCTGCCTCGACTGCCACTCGCACAACGTGCCCACGGCCCTGCGCGGCGAGCGCTACAAGCTCGAAGACGGCGTGTCCTGCGAGGCATGTCACGGCCCCGCGGGCCGCTGGCTCGAAGCCCACAGCGAGGACGGTTCGAGCCATGACAACAACCTGGCGAACGGGCTCTACGACCTGTCGGATCCGGCGGCGCGCGCGCGTCTGTGCCTGTCGTGCCACTTCGGCACCACCGACCGCTTCGTCACGCACCGGCTGATGGCGGCGGGCCATCCGCGGATGAGCTTCGAGCTCGACACGTTCACCGCGGTGGAGCCCGCGCACTTCAAGCCCGACTCGGACTGGGAGAAGCGCAAGCGCGCATGGGACGGCGTCCAGGTGTGGGCGATGGGGCAGGCGATCGCCGTGGCGGAACTCATGACCGTGCTGGCCGATCCGAAGCGCAGCCACGACGGGCTGTTCCCCGAGCTCGTCCTGTTCGACTGCCACGCCTGCCATCATCCGATGAGCGACAAGCGCTGGACGCCCCGCGTCCCTGGACTGGGACCCGGCGCGGTCCGGCTCAACGATTCCTCGATGCTGATGGTGCGGCAGATCGCGAAGGTCGTCGACCCGGCGTTCGGCGCGCGTGTCGCCAACACCATGGTTGAGCTGCAGCTGGCGGCGGCAGGTCGCGGCGGCGATCCGACGGCGCTCGCCCGGACCCTGAAAGGCGAGATGGACACGCTGATCGGCAAGCTCGAATCCCGGAGCTTCGCCGAGCGGGAGATGCGTGCGGTCCTGGCGGGGCTCATCGATGACGGCCTCGACGGCCAGTACCACGACTACGCCGGCGCCGAGCAGGCGACGATGGCGATCGGCAGCGTCGCCAACTTCATGTTCCAGCGCGGTGCGCTGAAATCGGTCGGCAGCATCAATACCGGCCTCGCCGGGCTGCAGGCCGCCGTCAGCGACGACGAGAAGTACCGCCCCGCCCAGTTCCAGACGGCGCTGCGCAACTTCCGCAGCTCCGTCGGCCTGTGACCCCCGCCGCTGGCACACCGCTTCCGACCTGAGACGACCTATGGCCGAGTCCTTCAAGATCGCAATCGTAGGCAGTGGCCCGAGCGGACTCTCCGCCGCAGGCCGCGCCGCCGAGCTGGGCGTGCCGCACGTGCTGCTCGAAGCGGAGCAGCATCCCGCCGACACGATCTACAAGTACCAGAAAGGCAAGTTCGTGATGGCGGAGCCGGGAATCCTGCCGCTGCGCTCGCCGTTCTCCTTCGAGGCCGGCTCGCGCGAAACGATTCTCGGCAAGTGGGACGAGGAGCTCGCCAAGTACAAGGTGAACCTGCGCCAGGGCGCACGGGTCACCGGGATCGCCGGCCAGAAGGGCGCCTTCACGCTCACCCTCGCCGACGGCTCGACGCTCAACGCGGAGACCGTCATCCTGGGCATCGGACTGCAGGGCAACCTGCGCAAGCTGGGTGTCCCGGGCGACGACCTGCCGTTCGTCCAGTATCAGCTCGACGATCCCGAAGCGTTCGAGGACGAGACCATCGTGGTGGTGGGCGCCGGCGACGCCGGGATCGAGAACGCGGTCGCTCTCGCCAAGCAGAACCGCGTGATCATGATCAACCGCAGCGACGAGTTCGCGCGGTGCAAGGACGGCAACCTGCAGCTCATCACCGCGGCGATCAAGGACGGCAAGGTCGAGTGCCGCTACTCCGCCGAGACGACCAGCGTCGAAGCCGCGCCCGGCAGGAAGAAGCCGGCGGTATACAGCGTCACGACTCCGGCCGGCCTCGAGGCGATCGAGTGCGACCGCGTGATCGCGCGGCTGGGCGCGATACCTCCGCGCAAGCTGGTCGAGTCGTTCGGCATCACGTTCCCGAACAAGGATCCGGCGGCCGTTCCCGAGCTCTCGGAAACGTACGAGTCCAACGTCCCCGGCCTCTACATCGTCGGTGCGCTCGGCGGCTACCCGCTGATCAAGCAGGCGATGAACCAGGGCTACGAGGTCGTCGAGACGATCGTCGGGCACAAGGTGGTGCCGGCGGACGAGGACCTGCTGTTCGCCAAGTTCAAGAGCTTCGCGCCCACGGTCTCCGAAGCGCTGGCGCGCATCCGGGCGAACGTTCCGCTGCTCTCCGGCATCACGGTGCTGCAGCTGCGCGAGTTCATGCTAGAGAGCGACGTGCGCACGCCGCAGCCGGGCGAGGTCGTGTTCGCCCGCAACGACTACACGAACTCGTTCTACTCGATCGTCGCCGGCGACGTGGACATCGAGGTGCCGACGGACCACGACGACCCGAAGTCGGAGGTGCTGCACATCAAGCTGTCGTCGGGCCAGTACTTCGGCGAGATGGGCCTCATCTCCGGCCGCCGCCGCACCGCGACGGTCCGCGCCGGCCAGGGGTGCGTGCTGGTCGAGACGCCGCGGCGGTCGATGCTGAAGCTCATCGCCTCCGTCGAATCGGTCCGGCGGCAGATCGACCAGGCGTTCCTGGGCCGCGCGATCCGCACCTACCTGTCGCAGTCGTTGTCGGACGCGGACCTGGCGGCGCTCGTGGAAGGCGCGCAGATCAAGAAATTCGCGGCGGGCACCCCGCTGTTCAAGGAGGGCGATGCGGCGGATGGCCTGTACCTGCTGCGGCTGGGATCGGTGACCGTCTCGCGCCAGCTCGGCGGCCGCGACGTGGTGCTTTCGTACGTTGCCGCCGGCAACTACGTCGGCGAAATGGCATTGCTCAACGATGCGCCGCGGATGGCGACGGTGAAGGCGGCGGTGGCGTCGGAGGCGATCGTCCTCGACGGCGCGCGCTTCAAGGAGGTCGTGGCACGGCACCCGGAATTGCGCGCGGAGCTCGAGGAGCAGATGCTGGCGCGCATCAAGGGCAACGTCGGGATGGAAGGGCAGACCCCCGCCGGCGGGCTGATCGACTACCTCGTCCGCCAGGGCCTGGGCGAAGCGACCGACGTGCTCCTGATCGACGAGAGCCTGTGCGTCCGCTGCAACAACTGCGAGAAGGCCTGCGCCGACACCCATGACGGCACGTCCCGGCTGGACCGCGAAGCCGGCCCGACGTATGCGCAGATCCACGTGCCGACCTCCTGCCGCCACTGCGAGCACCCGCACTGCATGAAGGACTGCCCGCCGGACGCGATCCGCCGGGCGCCCAACGGCGAGGTGTTCATCTCCGATCGCTGCATCGGGTGCGGCAACTGCCAGCGCAACTGTCCGTACGGCGTCATCCAGATGGGGTACGCCGACACCGTGCGACATCGCCCGTCGCTGCTGACGTGGCTGTTCACCGGCTTCGGCGACGAGCCCGGCGTCGAGACCAAGGCGCCGCACGACGCGCACGACAAGCCGCATCCGAAGAAGGCGGTCAAGTGCGACATGTGCAAGGACCTCAAAGGCGGCGCCGCGTGCGTGCGCGCCTGCCCGACAGGCGCGGCCCTGCGCGTCAAGCCGGGTGAGTTTCTCGCGGTGACCGGGTCGCAGACGACCGCGGCGTGACCGGATAGCGGCCGCCGCGAGCGGCAGCACGCGAGACCCATCCCGGGGCGCCGGGATGCGTGGGTGGAAACGCTCTCGTGCGCCCCGATTCGCCGCTGTCTACTTGGGCGGCGCGGAATCGGCCGGCTTGTCGGGCGCGGGGGCGGCCTTCGGGAGGCCGCGCGTTCCGGTCATCGGCGTGCTCTGCGTGGCCGGCCGGTCGCGCGCGCTCGCCGGCTCCAGTCCGGAATCGGAGCCCGGCTTCGCGGAATCGGTGCTCGGCTTTGCCGCCTGCTGCCCGGCGGCACCGGACAGCCCCCGCGTCCCGGTCATCCCCGTCGGTGTCGTCGCAGGCTTGTCGCGAGCCGACGCGCCCTGCAGCGGATCGGCGGCGGGCTTCGCCGGCGCCGGTGCATCGGCACTCACCGGGACCGCCGTCTTGTCGGCGGCCGGTTTCTTGGCGGCCTTCTTCTTGTCGGTGGCCGCGTCGCCGTCCTTCGGTGCCGCAGCCTGCGGGGCCTTGTCGGGCGCTGCCGGGGGTGTCGCCGGCGCATCGGCCGCCCGCGCGGTCGACAGCGTCAGGGCCACGGCCACAGCCAAGGCGAGCAGGTACTTCATGGCGTTCTCCTTCGGGGTTGAAACACGTCGATTTCCGAGGCGCGGCCCTTCACCTTGAAGCGGCCCGCCGGAACATACTCGAAAGCATCCGGCGCGCGACGCCGGGTTTCCTCGGACACGAGTATACGGCAGGGCTCGCCCGGCGGCGCCTCCGCGGCCTGGCTCACGTCGCGCGCCTGGTGCGCGATCAGCGACGTCAGGCCCTCGATGCGGCTGGCGACGTTCACCGTGTCGCCGATGGCGGTGTACTCGGGCCGGCTGTCCGGGCCGATCAGGCCGACGATGGCGTTGCCGGAATGGATGCCGATGCCGATGTCGAAGCTCGCCAGCTCCGGCGGCAGGTCGCGGCGAAAGGCCACGAGCGCATCGCGCATGTCGAGCGCGCACGCCACCGCGTGCTCGGCGTGGCGGGGATCGTCGACCGGGGCGCCCCACAGCGCCATCATCGCGTCGCCGATGAACTTGTCGAGCGTTCCGCCGTGGCGGAAGATGATCTCGACGTGCAGCGCGAAATGCCGGTTGAGCAGGTCGATCAGCGCCTTCGGCTCCAGCCACTCCGAAAGGGTGGTGAAGCCGCGGATGTCGCAGAACAGCACGGTGATGTCGCGCGCCGCGGGCTCGCGCGAGAGCCCGCCCTCCGACAGCAGCTGGCCGACAACCACCGGGTTGACGAAGCGCGAAAACGTCTGCGTCGCGCGGCGGCGCATGTCCCGCTCGGCGACGTAGGTGCGCAGCGCCATCAGCGCGTAGAACGACCACGCGAACCAGAGCGGCGTCGCGACGTGCAGCACGATCCGCCGGTCGAGCGCGAGATAGGCCGCGCCGACGATCGCGATGCTCGCTCCCAACAGCGCCGCCCCGACCGTGAGCGAGTTGCGCCCCGAGCGGTAGCCGGCCCAGACGGGGATGAGCAGCACGAGGCCGATCAGCGCCATGATCGGCCGCGGCGCGGTCTCCAGGTAGCTCTGGCGCTTGAAGTTGTCGATGCCGGTGGCGATGATGTCCATGCCGAAGTGCATGTTGGTCATCGGCGTCCGCTGGAAATCCGGGACGCCCGTCGCCAGCGCGCCGATGAGCACGATCTTGCCCTTGAACTCGTCGGCCGGACGCTTCGGCGCCTCGCCTCTCGCCATGCGCCGCACGTCGTCGAAGACGTCGAGGAACGGCACCGTCCGGTGGGAGGCTGCCGGCCAGGACATCACGATGTCCTCGCGCTCCGGCACCCGATACCCCAGATCGCGGGCGACGCGCGCGCCCATCGACGGCAGCGGCCAGCCGTGAACGTCGACGACGATCGGATAGCGCCGGCCGACTCCGTCCTTGTCGCCCAGGAAGTTGATCGCGCCCAGCCGCCATACGTCGTGCTTCAGCGCGCGCGGCACGAGCATGTTCGCCTTCGCATCGGGCCGGGAGCCGGGTTCGACGCCCGCGTAGGGCGCCAGCGCGCGCAGCGATATGCCGTATTCGTCGATGGCGGGATCGAGGCGCGACATCGCGATGTAGACGTTGGTGAGACCGGCCAGCAGCCGGCTCATCTCGGCGTCGCTCTGCGGGCGCGCCCGGTCGGGATCGGCGAACACCATGTCGAACGCGATGGCGGCGGGCTGCTGTGCGGCGATCGCGCGGACCACCTGTCCGAACACCTCCCGCGGCCATGGCCAGCGATCGACCTCCTCGCCGAGCACGTCGATGCTGCGGTCGTCGGCGACGAGCATCACGATGTCCGGATCCGGCTGATGCGACCTGCTCGCGATGCGCAGCAGGGCGTCGCTCAGGCGGTTGTCGTAGCCGTCGAGCAGGCGCAGCCAGGTGGCCTCGACCACCAGGGCGATCGCGAAGAGCGCGACGATGGCCAGCGAGCGCTGCGTTTCGTTCAAGCGAATCAAGTCGTAGGGTGTGGCGCGGATGGCCGCGAGTATAGAGCAGAATCGGCTTGGCCCCGATCGGGCCTCTCCCGGTCGCCCGCGCCGCGCGCGGGCCGTGTAGTACGATAGGCGCCGCGCCTTCGAGGTCGAACAGCGAAACGATGACACAGTCCCGCGCACGCATGGATCCTTCGCCCCGGATGCGTCACCTGGCGCCCGTGTCGCGGCGCGGCCGCTTCGGCCGACGCGCATCGCTGGCTGCAGCGTCTCTGGCGGTCGCGCTGGCGGTTCCGGAACCGGCCGCGGCGCCGGGCGCCGGGAACGCCGCGCTCTCGCTCGACGGGAACATGATCGTGGATTGCCTCCTGCCGGGCGTGGTCCGCAAGCTCGGAGCCAACGTGACCTATCTCACGCCGCGCAAGGTGGCCAAGGCCACGGTGAAGGAATGCGAGGTGCGCGGCGGCGAGTACGTGCTGTTCGACCGCGCCGACCCAGCGACGGCGCTCAAGATCTGGAAGCCCGCGGCGGAGCAGGGC
>Ga0209048_10004062_pt1 | contig 14059 bp, 18 predicted proteins | sample FrelakmetCRP12CR_FD_187146 | JGI IMG/M metagenome (GOLD analysis project Ga0209048, IMG submission 187146) | Freshwater lake sediment microbial communities from the University of Notre Dame, USA, for methane emissions studies - CRP12 CR (SPAdes)... | ecosystem: Environmental > Aquatic >... | reverse complement strand
GATTCTCCTGACCTCAACTTCTCGAACCGCCCGGTGCGGACCCGCATGCCCGGTGGTGTGGGAGGGGCCCGATCAGCGATGATCGGCCCCTATCCCGATCTGGCTGAGAAGCGACGGGTCAACCGCCGTACTGCGCGACGCCTGCCTCGCGCACCGCGTCTGTCGGCACGTTGCGGATTCGATCGCAACGATAATCCCGCGATGATCCGACTGCTGGTGGGTCTTGGAAATCCCGGGCCGCAATACGAGGGCACGCGGCACAACGCGGGGTTCTGGTGGCTCCACGCCGCCGCTGCGCAATTGCGCGCCACGCTGGCGCCCGAGCGGGGCTACCACGGTCTCGTCGCGCGCGTGAACCGACCCAGCGGACCGCTGTGGCTGCTGGCGCCGATGACCTACATGAACCTGTCGGGCAAGTCGGTCGCGGCGCTGGCGCGCTTCTTCAAGATCGAGCCGGGGGAGATCCTCGTTGCGCACGACGAACTCGACCTGCAACCGGGTCAGGTCAGGCTCAAGCTCGGTGGCAGTCCGGCTGGCCACAACGGGCTGAAGGACATCCACGCGCAGCTCGGCACGGCCGACTACTGGCGGCTGCGCCTGGGCATCGGACATCCGGGCGTCAAGGCCGAGGTGATCGACTATGTGCTGCGCAAGCCCGCGCCCGAGGAACGCGAGGCGATCGAGAAGAGCATCGCGCTGTCGCTCACTGCGCTCGACCTGATGCTGGCCGCAGAGATGGAACGCGCGATGATGAAGATCCATGCCAGGCCGCAGCGGCCGAAGCCGTCCCGTCCCGAACCCGGGCCCAGCGCAGATGTCAACGCAGAAGCTGCGCCGCGGGCCGACAAGGAGACCGCGCGTTGAAGGTCATGCCCCTTGCGGCAGGAGCGCTGGCGCTGTACTTCGCCTTCGGCGCTGCCGCGCAGAAGGTCTACCGCTGCGGTCCGGACGGGCGCGTCTACCATCAGAGCCCCTGCGCCGACGGGAAGGAGGTCGACGCGAGCGACCCTGGCCCCGCCGGGCAGCGCCCGGCCGCGCAGGCAGTGGCGAAGAGCGAAGCCAAGGCCGCGGCGCAACTCGACCGCGAAACGATGGCTGCCTCGGGGCCGAAGAAGGGCAAGGCGAACCCGCAAGCGTCGCCAGACCCGAAGGACAAAGCTACCAGCAGCGCCGCGTCGAAGAAAGCCGACGCGCCATCCAAGCCCATCGTGTTCCGGGTGCCCCTGCCCAAGGGGGCGGCTTCGGCCGCCAAACCGTAGCTCGCGCCGAACCGAAGCACCTATGAAATTGTGCAGGGCAGGCGCGAGCACGAGCCGCCTACGCTGCGCAGCTGCACAGGCGCTTCGCTGCGGCGGCTCGCGCCGCGCCGAAGCACCCTTGCAGGCGTTCAGGGTAGGCACGACTCTGACCCCGCGCCGCCTGCAAGGCGCGCAATGGAAGAGGCGCTTGGCTGCAGCGGCTCAGCCAGCCCTGGCAGGGGCATCGCTCGCCGCCACCAGCATCAGACGGCGGTACTTCTCCCACAGCGTCTCACGGCTCTCGACATGCGCCGGATCCGGTGGAACGCAACTCACCGGGCAGACCTGCACGCATTGCGGTTCGTCGAAATGACCGACGCACTCGGTGCAGCGGGCGGGGTCGATGCGGTAGATTTCCGGCCCCATCGAGATCGCCTGGTTCGGGCACTCGGGCTCGCACACATCGCAGTTGATGCACTCGTCGGTGATCAGTAGCGCCATGTCGTTGACCGTCAATCGCTCGGGCTCGCGTCGCGTGTTCGTGCCTGCAGGCGCATGTTCACCGACGCAGAGACGAACTTCGACACCTCGCCGCCGAGGATCGCGATCTCGCGCACGAAGGTGCTCGAGATGAACTGGTACTGGTCCGATGGCGCGAGGAACAGGGTCTCGACGTCGGGCATCAGCTGGCGGTTCATGCCGGCCATCTGGAACTCGTACTCGAAATCGCTGACGGCGCGCAATCCGCGGACGACGACCTTGCCTTCGTTCTCGACCACGAAGTCGCGCAGCAAGCCGTTGTATCCGATGACCTCCACGTTCGGATACTTCGCGGCAAGTCCCTGCGCCATGTCGAGCCGTTCTTCGATCGTGAACATGGTGCGTTTGTGGTGGCCTGCCGCGACGGCGACGATCAGGCGCTCGAACAGCCGGCTGGCGCGATGGATCAGATCCTCGTGTCCGAGCGTCATCGGATCGAAGGTGCCGGGGTAGACAGCGGTGAGGCGGGTAACGGAAGTCAAGGCTCAATCCTCTTCGAATGGGATCGGCGGCAAGCCGACTGATTACCGGCAACGAAGTGGCCGGGCCGCTCGGGTGGCCAGCACGGCGAGCCTGGCGTCGTCATGTCGGCCCGCAGTGTAGCCTCGGGTTCAAGGACTCGCCGGGCGCTGCATCAGGTGCGCATGCACGGAGCCGGCGCGTGTGTGGCGCATCAGGCTCAAGCCGTGAGCCTGCAGCGAGTCGGTCGGCCACGCGACGTTGGCCTCGAGGTAGACGAAGCCGCCCGCGACCGGCAGCAACGCCGCAGCCGCGAGCGCGGCCTCGAAGAGCCCGGCGTCGAACGGCGGATCGAGGAAGACGAGTTCGAAGCGTTCGGGCTCGCAGCGTGACATCCAGGCCAGCGCGTCGGCGCCGACGATGCGTACCTGCACCGCCTTCAGCCGCTCGCGAACCTGGTGCAACTGGCGCTGCAACTCCGCGTCGCGCTCGAGCAGCACGACCTCGGAAGCGCCGCGCGACGCCGCCTCGAAGCCGAGCGCGCCGGTGCCGGCGAACGCGTCGAGGCAGCGCCAGCCCGTAAGATCCTGCCCCAGCCAGTTGAAGAGCGTCTCGCGCACGCGGTCGGGCGTTGGGCGCAAGCCGGGGCGGTCCAGCACCGCGAGCATGGTCCGCTTCCACTGGCCGCCGATGATGCGCACCTCGCGCGGTGGACCTCTGCGCGCGGCCTTCGTCATCGCCGCACCGCGATGCCGCGCCGCGCCAGCAGCGCCTTGGCTTCGCCCACGGTGTACTCCCCGTAGTGGAAGATGCTCGCCGCGAGCACCGCATCGGCGCCGCCGAGCTGGATGCCGTCTGCCAGGTGTTCGAGCGTGCCTACGCCGCCGGAGGCGATCACCGGCACGCTCACCGCGTCGCTCACCGCGCGCGTGAGCTCGAGGTCGAAGCCGAGCCTGGTGCCGTCGCGGTCCATGCTGGTCAGCAGGATCTCTCCCGCGCCGCTCGCGGCCATCCTCCGCGCCCACTCGACTGCGTCGAGATGCACGTTCCTGCGCCCGCCGTGGGTGAAGACGTCCCAGCCGGATCCCTTGGCTGCCAGATCCTCGCCGACGCGCCTCTTGGCGTCGATGGCGACGACGATGCACTGCGCGCCATACTTCGCCGAGGCGTCGCGGATCAGCTGCGGGTTGGCCACGGCCGCCGAGTTGAAGCTCACCTTGTCGGCGCCAGCGTTGAGCAGGCGCCGCACATCATCCACACTGCGCACGCCGCCGCCCACCGTCAACGGGATGAACACCTGCGACGCCACCGCCTCGATGATGTGCAGGATCAGGTCGCGCGCGTCGCTGGTCGCGGTGATGTCGAGAAAGGTCAGTTCGTCGGCGCCCTGCTCGTTGTAGCGCGCGGCGATCTCCACCGGATCGCCGGCGTCGCGCAGCGCGACGAAGTTGATGCCCTTGACGACGCGGCCGCTGGTAACGTCGAGGCAGGGGATGATGCGTTTGGCGAGCATGGGTGGGCCGGCGACCCCGGCGCTCAAGCGGCGCCGCTCAGCTCGTCGGCGCGCGCCTGCGCTGTGGCGAAGTCGAGTTCACCGCTGTAGATCGAGCGGCCGCAGATCACGCCTTCGATGCCCTCGTGCTCGACCGCGCAGAGCTGCTCGATGTCGGCCATGCTGCTCAGCCCGCCCGAGGCGATCACGGGAATCGTCAACGCCTGTGCAAGCCTGACCGTGGCCTCGATGTTGATGCCGGTGAGCATGCCGTCGCGGCCGATGTCGGTGTAGATCACGCCTTCGACGCCGTAGTCCTCGAACTTCTTTGCCAGGTCGACGACTTCATGGCCGGTGAGCTTGCTCCAGCCGTCGGTGGCGACCTTGCCTTCCCTGGCGTCGAGCCCGACGATGATGTGGCCGCCGAACGCGGTGCACGCGTCGTGCAGGAAGCCCGGCTTCTTCACTGCCGCGGTGCCGATGATCACGTAGGCGAGCCCGTCGTCGAGGTAGCGCTCGACCGTGTCGAGATCGCGGATGCCGCCGCCGAGCTGCACCGGGATCTCGTCGCCCACTTCGGCCAGGATGGCCAGGATCGCCGCCTCGTTCACCGGCTTGCCGGCGAACGCACCGTTCAGATCCACCAGGTGCAGCCGGCGCGCGCCGGCCTGCACCCAGCGCCTGGCCATCGCTGCCGGGTCTTCGCCGAAAGTCGTGGAATCGCTCATGTCGCCCTGCTTCAGGCGAACGCACTTGCCGTCCTTGAGATCTATCGCGGGAATCAGCAGCATGGCCGGGGGGTGGAAGTGGAACGGGGGAAGGCGTGGGCGCAGTGTTCAGGGCTGCCAGCGCAGGAAGTTGCGGTATATGCACAGGCCGTGCTCGGCGCTCTTCTCCGGATGAAACTGCGTCGCGAAAATGTTATCGCGTGCCACGGCGCTGGTAAAGCGCTCGCCATAGTCGGTTTCACCCACGCTGTGGCGCGGGTCCGACGGCCGTGCGTAGTAGCTGTGCACGAAATAGAACCAGGCGCCGTCGGGCACGTTTGCCCAGATCGGGTGACGGCCCGCGCCCTGTCCGGCCTGGAACACGCGGTTCCAACCCATCTGTGGCACCTTAAAACGGCTGCCGTCGGGCTGCAGGCGGCCTTCGAGCCGAAAACGCAGCACCTCACCGCCGATCAGCCCGAGACCGCCGGTCGGGCCTTCCTCGCTGCGCTCGAACAACATCTGCATGCCGATGCACACGCCCATCAGCGGCTTGCATGCGGCCGCTTCGAGCACTGCCTCGAGCAGACCCGACTCGCGCAGCTCGCGCATGCAGTCGGGCATCGCGCCCTGTCCTGGCAGCACGACGCGCTCGGCAGCGCGCACCTCCTCGGGCCGGGAAGTGACGATCACCTCGAGGCCCGTTCCCGGCGCGACATGAAGCACCGCCTGCGACACCGAGCGCAGGTTGCCCATGCCGTAGTCGACGACGGCGACCGTGCGCGTCACGACGTCTCCGATCCGGGCGATGCGACCGGGCGGAGCATCTCTAGAGGCTGCCCTTGGTCGACGGAATCGCGCCGCCCAGGCGAGGATCAATCTCCAGCGCAGCACGCAGTGCGCGCGCGAACGCCTTGAACACCGTTTCGCACTGGTGGTGCGCATTGTCGCCCTTGAGGTTGTCGATGTGCAGCGTCGCCAGCGCGTGGTTGGCAAAGCCCTGGAAGAACTCGAACGCGAGTTGCGTGTCGAAATCCCCGACCATGCCGGACTTGAATGGGACGTTCATGTGCAACCCGGGGCGGCCCGAGAAGTCGATCACCACGCGCGACAGCGCCTCGTCCAGCGGGACATGGGCGTGTCCGAAGCGGCTCAGCCCGGCCTTGTCGCCGACAGCCTTCGCCACAGCCTGGCCGAGCGTGATGCCGACGTCCTCGACCGTGTGGTGGCCGTCGATGTGCAGGTCACCCTTCGCGTCGACTTCCAGATCGATCAACCCGTGGCGCGCAATCTGCTCGAGCATGTGGTCGAAGAAGCCGATCCCGGTGGCGAGCGTCGCCGTGCCGCTTCCGTCGAGGTTGACGTGAACGCGGATCTGCGTCTCCTTGGTGTTGCGAACGACTTCGGCGATGCGTTGCGGTGCGTTCATTCGAGGCTCTCCTTCAGCGCGGCGAGCAGCAGCGTGTTCTCTTGCGGTGTGCCGACGGTCAGGCGCAGGCAGTCGGCGAGCAGCGGGTGCAGCGCCGAGACGTTCTTCACCAGGATGCGGCGTTGCTTCAGGCGTTCGAACACGCCGGCGGCGCCGGCGACGCGCACGAGGATCATGTTCGCTTCGCTCGGATACGGCTTCACGCCCGGCAGCATGCGCAGCGTCGCCTGCAAGCGCTCGCGTTCGCTGCGGATGGCCGCCGCCTGGCGCGCGTATTCACCCGCGTGCTCGAGCGCGAACAGACCCGCCTCGGCGTTGAGGACGCTGACGTTGAAAGGCGGGCGCAATTTCTCTATCTCGCCCACCAGCTCGCTCCGGCCGATCAGGTAGCCGATGCGCACGCCCGCCAGACCGAACTTGCTCATCGTTCGCATCAGCATCAGGTGCGGATATCTGTGCAGGCGCGAGAGCGAGTCGCGCGAGGCGAAAGGCTGGTAGGCCTCATCCATCACCACCAGGCCGGGCGTGGCCTCGATGATGCGGTCGACGACTGCGTCGTCCCACAGGTTGGCGGTCGGGTTGTTCGGGTACGCAATGTAGATCAGCGTCGGCCGGTGCTGCTCGATCGCGGCGAGCATCGTCGCCTCGTCGAGTTCGAAGTCCGCCGTCAGCGGCACGCCGACGAAGCGAACGCCCTGCAGTGCCGCCGACATCGCATACATCACGAAACCCGGCACCGGCGCCATGAAGACCGCTCCTGGAACGTCGCACGCCATGCTCAGCATCGTGATCAGCTCGTCGGAGCCGTTGCCCAGCGTTAGCGCGCAGCCGTGGGGCATCTGCGCATGCAGTGCCAGCGCGGCACGAAGGTCTTCGGTGCGCTCGGCGGGATAGCGGTTGATCGCCACCCGCGCGAGCCTGTCGCCGAGTTCACGCTGCAGCGCCTCGGGCAGCCGAAACGGGTTCTCCATCGTGTCGAGCTTGACGAAGCCGGCGCTCGGCTGCACCGCATAGGCGTGCATCGAATGCACGTCTTGGCGGATCGCGGCGCAGATGCGCTCTTGCAGCGTCGTCATCGCCTTTCCCTGTTCAGGCGCATCTCGGCGGCCCGCGCATGCGCCTGCAACCCTTCGCCATAGGCCAGCTCGGCGGCGATCGGCCCGAGCACCTGCGCGCCGGCTTCGCTGACCTCGATCAGGCTGCTGCGTTTCTGGAAGTCGTAAACCCCGAGCGGCGACGAGAAGCGTGCGGTGCCCGAGGTCGGCAGCACGTGGTTCGGCCCGGCGCAGTAGTCGCCGAGGCTCTCGCTCGTGAACGCGCCGAGGAAGATCGCCCCGGCGTGGCGCAGCAGCGGCTCCCAGCGGTGCGGTTCGCGGCTTGCCACTTCCAGGTGCTCGGGTGCGATGCGGTTGCTGATGTCGCACGCTTCCTCCATCGAGCGCGTCAGGATCAGCGCGCCGCGCCCTTCGAGCGACGCGCGGATCACGTCGCGGCGCGGCATCGCGGGCAGCAGACGGTCGATCTCGGCCTGCACCTGTTCGATGTAACTGGCATCCGGGGTAAGCAGGATGCTCTGCGCCAGCTCGTCGTGCTCCGCCTGGCTGAACAGGTCCATCGCCATCCAGTCGGGTGGCGCGCTGCCGTCCGCCAGCACGAGCACCTCGCTCGGGCCGGCAATCATGTCGATGCCCACAGTGCCAAAGACGTGCTTCTTCGCGCTCGCGACGTAAGCGTTGCCTGGGCCGGTGATCTTGTCGACCCTGAGCACGGTCTTCGTGCCGTAGGCGAGCGCCGCGACGGCCTGCGCGCCGCCGATCGTGAATGCGCGCGTGACGCCGGCCACGTGCGCCGCCGCCAGAACCAGCGAATTGCGCTCGCCGCCGGGCGTCGGCACGACCATCACGATCTCGCCGACCCCCGCGACGTGCGCCGGAATGGCGCTCATCAGCAGGCTCGATGGGTACGCCGCCTTGCCGCCCGGCACGTAGATGCCGACGCGGTCCAGCGGGGTGACTTTCTGCCCGAGCAGCGTGCCGTCGCCGTCGCGGTAGCTCCACGAACGGCCGCAGGCGTCGAGTTGGCGCTGGTGATAGCTGCGGATACGCGCCGCGGCGGACTGCAACGCGTCGCGCTGCCTCGGGGTGATCGCCGCATGCGCCTGCGCGAAGTCCTGTTGCGTCAGCTCGAGCGCCTGCATCGACGGCACGTCGAGGGCATCGAAGCGCCGGGTGAACTCTATAACCGCTGCGTCGCCGCGCTCGCGCACCGCGGCCAGGATCTCGGCGACACGCTGCTCGATTGCCGCGTCGGTCTGCGCCGACCAGTGCAGGACGCGCTCGAACTCGCGTTCGAAGTCGGCCGAGCGGGTGTCGAGATGGCGGATGCTGACAGTCATGGAGCTACGTTCAAATTCAGCGGCGTGCCTCTTGCCTCCAATAGCCGCGTCACACGTTGGGCGACCTCATAACGCCCGTATGTACAGGTGAACTGTGCTGCATGTGCAAGCTGCACGACGAGCGCTTCCGTCTTGGTACCCCTAAGCGTCACCTTGGATGCAGCGAAGACGACCTGCTTGACGCCGGAATTGCGCTCCGGAGGCGCGATCAGCGTCGAGCGCTTAGCAAATCTGCTGACAAACGCATCCAGGCTAACGCCCGCGAGAAGCAGCAACGCTGGGCGAAACAGACCAAGAATCACCGCAAGGAAGGGTGCCGTTTGGCTCGCTGCAGCCTCAGTGTCTATATCACTCTTCTTCGCTGAGCGATGAAAGGCCAGATTGGTCTTGACGACTTGGCTCCGAATCAGCGCTATGTCACCCCCGACAAGTGGGGTCAGCAACTGTCGAAGACCAGGGTTCTCGCGCCATTCGCAGTCCAGAATGTCGTGCTCGTCCTTCTCAAAGAAGGATGCAGATGCCGCTGCGATGACGCCATCCTTCTGTATCCGTCCGTCTGAATTCAAGTTGGACGGAGAGCCGCCTGGATTTATGCCTAGGGTCAGTATCGACGCCGGACGAATCTGGCAATGGAAGATCTTGTGCGCGAAGCGATCGGCAAGCCCTGAGGCTCGTTTGAAGCGCGTCTCGAGATCGCGCATGAACGGAGCGAGTGCAGTATCCATTGGCGTCCTAACTCGCGCCAGACGCTACGGCGCTCTCGAACGCATCGATCAGCGCGCGCAGCGGCTCACGCTTGAGCTTGAGCGCAGCCTGGTTGACGACAAGGCGAGCCGATATCTTCATGATCTCCTCCACCTCGACGAGATGGTTCGCCTTGAGCGTGCTACCGGTGGAAACCAGATCGACGATCGCGTCGGCGAGGCCCGTCAGCGGCGCGAGCTCCATCGAGCCGTAGAGCTTGATCAGGTCCACATGCACGCCCTTGTCGGCAAAGTGGTCGCGCGCGCACTGCGTGTACTTGGTGGCGACGCGGATGCGCGAACCCTGCTTGACGGCGGCGGCATAGTCGAAGTCCGCGCGCACGGCGACGCTCAGGCGGCAGCGCGCGATTCCCAGGTCCAGCGGCTGGTATAGGCCCTGCCCGCCGTGTTCGAGCAGGATGTCGTGCCCGGCCACGCCGAGGTCGGCGCCGCCGTATTGCACGTAGGTCGGCACGTCGGTCGCGCGTACCAGCACGACGCGAACGTCGGGCCGTGTCGTCGTGAGGATCAGCTTGCGCGACGTGTCGGGATCTTCCAGCACCTCGATGCCGGCCGCCCGCAGCAGCGGTAGCGAATCGTCGAAGATGCGGCCCTTGGACAGGGCGAGGGTGATGGTCATTTCGTGCGTTCGATGTCGGCCCCGATGCCGCGCAGCTTGGCTTCCATGCTGTCGTAGCCTCGATCGAGATGGTAGATGCGGTCTACGACGGTCTGCCCCTCGGCGACGAGGCCGGCGATCACCAGACTCGCCGAGGCGCGCAGATCGGTCGCCATCACCGTCGCGCCCGACAGCGACTGGACGCCGTGTACCAGCGCCACATGGCCGTCGATGTCGATCCGCGCGCCGAGGCGAAGCAGCTCGTTCACGTGCATGAAGCGGTTCTCGAAGATCGTCTCGGTCACGCGCGCGGTGCCCTCGGCGATGCAGTCGAGCACCATGAACTGCGCCTGCATGTCGGTCGGGAACGCCGGGTACTCGCTGGTGCGAAAGCTCACCGCCTTCAGCCGTCCGTCGCTCTTCACGCGTATCCAACCCTGGCCCTCGGCCGTCCCGGATTCGATCGTGGCGCCCGCCTCGCGCAGCTTGTCGGTCACCGCGTCGAGGTGATCGGCGTTGACATCTCTGAGCAGTACATCGCCGCCCGCGGCGGCCACGGCACAGAGAAAGGTCCCGGCTTCGATGCGGTCGGGAACGATGCGGTGCTGCACCCCGTGCAGCCGCGCAACGCCCTCGACGCGAATGCGGCTTGTGCCGTGGCCCTCGATCCTGGCGCCCATCGCGATCAGCATCTCGGCCAGGTCGGGGATCTCGGGCTCCTGCGCCGCGTTCTCGAGCACGGTCTCGCCGTCGGCCAGCGTCGCCGCCATCAGCAGGTTCTCGGTCCCGGTGACGGTGACCATGTCGGTGGTGATCCGGGCGCCCTTCAGTCGCGCCGCCTTGGCGATGATGTAGCCGTGCTGGACCGTGATCTGCGCACCCATCGCCTGCAGGCCGCGGATGTGCTGGTCCACCGGCCGCGAGCCGATGGCGCAGCCACCGGGCAGTGAGACGGTGGCCTCGCCGAAACGCGCCAGCAGCGGACCGAGCGCGAGGATCGATGCGCGCATCGTCTTCACCAGGTCGTACGGCGCTTCGGGCGTGGTGAGGTTGCACGCTTCGAGAAGCACGTCGCCTCCTGCGCCATCCGGATGGTCGGCCGCCACGCCCATGCTGCGCAGCAGCTTGAGCATCGTCCTCACGTCCTGCAGTTGCGGCACGTTGGAGAGCCGCACCGGCTCGGCCGTCAGCAGCGCGGCGCACAGCTCGGGCAGCGCGGCATTCTTGGCGCCGGATATCGTGACCTCGCCTTTGAGTCGGCGGCCGCCGCGGATGAGGAGTTTGTCCATGCTTGACGGAGTCGCCCTGAGTCGCCTCGGCTCGCTGGGCCGACGAAGGCCCACAAGCCGCAGGCATCCCGCGGCGTCGCCTTCAGTGGTGTTGCGTCGTCCCCTCGGGTGCCGTTCGTGCCCACTCCGAGGGGGTCAGCGTCTTCATCGACAGCGCATGAATCTGCTCGCGCATCCTCTCACCGAGCGCGGTGTAGACCTGCTGGTGGCGCGCGACGCGCAGCTTGCCCTCGAAGACGCTGGACACGATAGTGGCGAAGAAGTGCCGCCCGTCGCCCTCGACCCGCACGTGCTCGCAGGCGAGGCTCTGTGCGATGAAGCGCTCGACTTCGGCAGGTGTGGGGTCGGCCATGGTCGCGCGATTTTACGCGAGCACGCCGCCACTGCCGCCGGCTGGCGTCATTGGCGGATTTTGTAGCCGACGCGCAGCAGCTGCAGGCACAGCGCGCAAACCAGGGCGAGGCTCACTGTGACGACCCCGAGGCCCAGCCACGGCGAGACGTCGCTGACCCCGAAGAAGCCGCGCCTGAAGCCGTCGATGATGTAGAAGAAGGGATTCAGGTGCGTCACGCGCAGCCAGAACGGCGGCAACGAGCCGACCGAATAGAACACGCCGGAGAGAAACGTCATCGGCATCACGATGAAGTTCTGGAACGCGGCGATCTGGTCGAACTTCTCGGCCCACAGCCCGGCCACCAGGCCGAGCGCGCCCATGATCGCCGCACCGGCGACGGCAAAGACGACGATCCACGCCGGCTGCGCAACCTGCAGCGGCGCGAACCAGAGCGTGACGAGCAGCACGCCGGCGCCCACCGCGAGCCCGCGCACCACCGAGGCGCCGACGTAGGCGACGAACCATGCCCAGTGGCTCAGCGGCGTGACCAGCAGCAGCACGAGGTTGCCGGTGATCTTGCTCTGGATCAGCGACGACGAACTGTTGGCGAACGCGTTCTGCAGCACGCTCATCATCACCAGTCCCGGGATCAGGAAGCTCGTGTAGCCGACGCTGCCGTAGACCTTCACGTGGTTCTCGAGCACGTGGCCGAAGATCAGCAGGTACAGCACGGCGGTGAGCACCGGCGCCGCGACCGTCTGGACGCTCACCTTCCAGAAGCGCAGTACTTCCTTGTACAGCAGCGTGCGCGTTCCGGCGAGCCGCGCGGGGCTCATTCAGCCACCTCCGCCAAGCCGTCGCAATACCATTCGCCGGTACGTCGGTGGCCCGGCCGTACTTCACGGGTCGATCCCCTGTCGGGGTACCTCGTCCTTCGCTTCACGCGGCCAGCCTCGGCGCGGCCGGCGTGTTCTGCATGATCTCGAGGAACACGTCTTCCAGGTCGGCGCGACCGATCTCGAGGTCCTCGACCTGAACGCCCGCCGCACGCAACTGCGCCAGCATCGCCTCGACCTCCACCGCGTCGTGCGCGGTGGCCTGGACGATGCGCCCGGTCACGCGCGCCTTGGCCTTCACGCCGGCCGGAAGCGGCTGGTCGGTCTTGAAGCGCAGCATCGTGCTGGCGGTGCCGGCGAGCAGCGCGGAGGTGCGGTCGAGTGCCACGACGCGGCCCTGCTTGAGCATCGCGATGCGCTGGCACATGGCCTCGGCTTCCTCGAGGTAGTGCGTCGTCAGCAGCACCGTGTGCCCCTGCTTGTTCAGCTTGGCAATGAAGCCCCACAGCGTCTGGCGCAACTCCACGTCGACGCCCGCGGTCGGTTCGTCGAGAACAATCACCGGTGGCCTATGCACGAGCGCCTGCGCAACCAGCACACGCCGTTTCATGCCGCCCGAGAGCTGGCGCATGTTGGCCCCGGCCTTGTCGGCGAGGCCCAGACTCTCGAGCAGCTCGTCGATCCACGCGCCGTTGCGCTTGACGCCGAAGTAGCCGCTCTGGATGACAAGCGATTCACGGACCGAGAAGAACGGGTCGAATACCAACTCCTGGGGCACGATGCCGAGCTGCATCCGCGCGGCGGCATAGTCGCCGACCACGTCGTGCCCGTGCACGGTGACGCGCCCGCCGCTGGCGCGCGTCAGGCCGGCAAGGATGCTGATCAGCGTCGTCTTGCCTGCGCCGTTGGGCCCGAGCAGGCCGAAGAACTCGCCCGGCTCGATGTCGAAACTCACGCCGTCGAGTGCACGCACCTCGCCACTCGTGCCGCCGCGTGTGCCCGGATAGACCTTGGTGACGGACTGAAAGGAAACGGCGACCATCGAAGGAAGATTGTAGGCAGCGCGGCAATGGTGCTAGATTGCTTGGATGCACAGCCCCTACGCTCACTTCGTTCGCTGCCCCCCGAGGGGGCGCTCAGTGCCCTTGGGGCGGCCCGGCGGGCACTGAAATGCCAACCAAGAAGCCGCGCCGCACGGCCGAGCGCATCCTCGAGGTCACGCTCGAGCTGTTCAACCGCCACGGCCTGCCCAACGTATCGACCACGCTGATATCGGCCGAACTCGGCATCAGCCCCGGCAATCTGTACTACCACTACCCGGCGAAGGACGAGTTGATCAACTCGCTGTTCGACCGCTACGAGCGTGCGCTCAATGAGCTGCTGCCGGCGGCGCAGGGCGTGCGCAACGTCGAGGACGCGTGGCTCTTCTTCCACATGCTGTTCGAGCTGATCTGGCAGTACCGCTTCCTCTACCGCGATCTGAACGACTTGGTGTCGACCAACCGGCGGCTGGAGACGCACTTCCAGTTCGTGCTGAAGAACAAGGCGCTCGCGGTAGCGAGCCTGCTCGACGGTCTGGCCAGCGGCGGCGCGATGCGCATCGACATGCGCGCCGCCGCTGAGGTGGCGACCTCGATGGTCGTGGTGCTGACGTACTGGTTGAGCTACGAGTACGTGCGCGAACCGCGCCGCGCGCTCGAACCCGAGAGCGCCGCAGCGTCGATGATGCGCGGCGCCTTCCATGTGCTGAGCCTGCTCGCGCCCTACCTCGAGCCGGCCCAGCGCGAACACCTGCAGGTGCTGGCCGGGAGCTACGACAAGCCCTGAAATCCACCCCCGACGCGTCGCCGCCGGTGGCTCGGGAACAAAGTTGAAGATGGTACGGACACCTGCCAGCCGCTGAACCGCCGCCGAGGCGCTAGACCTGAGGGCAAGTACGGCGAACCAGGGTAAGGAGACAGGTGGGGCCTCGCAGTCG
>Ga0209048_10004061_pt1 | contig 14062 bp, 9 predicted proteins | sample FrelakmetCRP12CR_FD_187146 | JGI IMG/M metagenome (GOLD analysis project Ga0209048, IMG submission 187146) | Freshwater lake sediment microbial communities from the University of Notre Dame, USA, for methane emissions studies - CRP12 CR (SPAdes)... | ecosystem: Environmental > Aquatic >... | reverse complement strand
AGAGACAGGCCCCAAACATCGAAGCCCTCTGCAGGGACATCACAGTCCCCGGAGCGTTCAGCGGACAGGCTGACGTTGTTATTCTGAGTCACGTTCTTGAGCATCTGGAAGCGCCGGCCGATTTTCTTCAGTCCTTGCGCCAGATTGAGTTCTCCTACCTGATTGCCGAGGTCCCCCTGGAAGATTTGTTCGCCGGCAAAGTCAAATCGTGGCTGTGGGATCGCACTCGAAATACGAGCGGACACGTGCAGTTCTTTACGTCACATACCTTCAGGCATCTCCTCACATCCAACCACTTCAAAGTTGTCGACACCAGAACCTACGTGCCCATCCTCGATCGAGACACGGTCAGGTTTGCCTGTCGAAAAAACGGGGCCAGCGAACCGCAACGCATGAGAATGATGATCACCAATCACTATTTGCCAAGGGTGCTTGAGCCTCTCTGGACGAGATTCTACTATGCGCACCATGCTGTGCTCTGCAGCAAGAACGAGTGAGGTCTGGAGCTGTCCGTCGCGAAGATGCCGCGCCCTTGCATCCGAGTGAGTCTGGACTGACCGTGGAACGATGCTCGGTCGATCGGTGGGGATGATGAGATGAAGCTGGCGATCATTACCAACATTCTGACACCGTACAGGGTGCCATTGTTTCAGGCGCTTTCGCGCGGGCTCGAGGACTGCACGGTTCTGTTGATGGCAGATCGAGAAGAGAATCGCCAGTGGGCAATCGGCGAGGTACCGTTTTCCACGGAGCTGTTGCCAGGATGGCACCTGCGTACCAAAGGCGCGGAGGTCTCTCTGCATGTGAACTATGGGGTCGTCACGCGGTTGCGCCGGCTGAACCCGGATGTCGTTTTGAGCGGCGGATTTGCACCGGCCCATCTGGCCGCCTTCGCCTTTTGCAAGCTCTTCAGTAGACGGTACGTTCAGTGGGGAGAATTTTCGCTACGCGACGGGGCAGAGTCGTCCCATCTGCGGCGACTGCTTCGGCGAATCATGGTGAGTGGAGCGGACGCCTGCATCGCCTCGTCAACGGAAGCGAGGGATGCTTTCCTGCACTATGGAGCTCGTGGCCGCCCGATTCTGATGTCTCCGATGCCGGTGGAAGTGGAGCGCATTCATGAACAGACGCTCGCGTACCGCGCGACCCCAGACTATCACAATCAACGCCGCTCGATGTCGCAACCGATTCTACTGTCGGTCGGGCGCTTGACGGATAAGAAGGGCTATCCCGAGCTGTTTGCTATGTATGAACGAGTCGTGGCAATTCGGCCTGAGGTCTCGCTGCTGATCGTGGGCGACGGGCCGGATCGACCGACCTATGAGTCGCTCTGTCGACAAAAGGGCTGGGGGCACGTTCATTTTGTTGGTCATGTGGAATCAAAGGACCTCCCCCGCTATCTCGCCCTGGCCGACCTCTTCGTGTTTCCCACACTGTCCGACACGTTCGGTGCCGTCCTTAGTGAAGCAATGGCTGCCGAACTGCCCGTCCTCGCCTCGGTCCATGCGGCGGCGACGTACGATTTGGTGGATGACGGGGTGACCGGCTATCGGTTCGACCCTCAGGATCCGGCAACGGGGGCTGAAACGATCCTCACGGTGCTGGCTCTCTCCAATGTTGGACGAACAGAGATGGGTCGTGCGGCCTATCGTCGCGTTCGGTCGACGGATATCGGTCCATCCGCGGATGTGATGGCGTGGTTCTTGACGTCGCAGCTCTCTGAGCCTTCCGGTCCGAAGACACGGTCGTGGTTTCCTTGGTTGGCAAGATAAGAAATCAACTGTCTTGACATGACATCCCAACCAAGACTCTTAATCATCGGCCCCACTCCGCCGCCGTTTCACGGAGTGGCGGTGGCCATTGAGGCGCTGCTCAAGTCGAGGCTGACCGACGTATTCGAGGTGACGCATCTTGACCTGGCCGATCGCCGAGGCATTGCGCACGTCAACAAACCGGATTGGCACGACGTGGCCTTGTTTGTTCGGCAATGGTTCCGTCTCTGGCGACTGCTCCTGACTCGCCGTCCGCAAGTTGTCTACCTCGTGCTTTCGCAGACCACGGTGGGTTTCATCCGGGACAGCCTCCTGATCTGGCCTTCGCTGTTGCTGGGAGCGAAGGTCGTGACGCATCTTCACGGCGGAGCGTTGCGTGAATGGTACGAGTCGCGTTGGGCGCCAATGCGGGCCTACGTCCGCGCCGTCCTCGGAACGGTGGCCAGGATGATCGTGTTAGGGGAGTCCTTGCGCCCTATCTTTTCCGGTCTGCTGCCGGATGATCGGATCGCGGTCGTTCCTAACGGCGTCGATCTGCGTGAGGATGAATCTGAGCGGGAGCCTCCGAATGGAACCAGACCCTGGCGCATTCTGCATCTGAACACTCTGAACCGCATGAAAGGCACGCTGGTGCTCCTGGCGGCGATTCCGACCGTGCTGAGGCACCGACGCGATGTCTCATTCGTATTTGCGGGGAAGTGGTCGCATGCGCAACATCAGCAGGTGGCCGAATGGTATATCGAGCAGCATCGTCTTGAGCCGTATATCACGTTTCTGGGGGAAGTGAGCGGGCCGGAGAAGGAAGCGGTGCTTCGATCGGCCGATCTATTCGTGTTTCCTGGCATCCAGCAGGAAGGGCAGCCGATGGTCGTCCTCGAAGCGATGGCTGCGGGGTTGCCGATCGTCTTTACGAATCAAGGTTGCCTTCGGGAGACCGTCATCAACGGGGAATGCGGTGTGGAGGCCTACACCGAAGATCCCTATGATCTCGGCGAGAGGATCTGTTGCCTGCTGGACCATCCGGAGGACCAGCTGAGTTTTGGACGCAACGCGCGTCGTCGCTGCCAGCTGTTTTTCAATAAGGAATGCCATCTCGAACGCATGATCCATACCTTTCAGGATGTCCTAGCGGAAACTTCCCCGACCCCGAGGGCCTCCTCCCTCGGTCCGTCCAAAACCCGCTGATAGCATTACGGTTTCCTGCTTCACATCCCGTCCTGGTGCTCCAGCGCGTACCTCTGTTCCAACCGTATTTTAACAATTCGTTAACAGGAACTTGAGGCATCCGTGGCCCAGCGGAACAGGGGAATCGTTACACTTGGTCACCCATTTTCATAGGACATAGGAGGTGGCCCTTGTTGGCATTGGACACAGAGCTCAAGGAGCAAGTCAAAGAGGTCGGGACAGAACACATTCCTCGTCTTGCGATCGCCGGCTTGCCGGTCCACATGGTCCAGATCCCGGAGGTTGTGTCGTTGATGACGGATTGGGTGTGCTTCGATCGACGGCGCGCTCACTGGATTGTCGTGGCCGATATGCATGCCGTCGTCGAGGCCCACCAGCACATTGAGTTCCGCCGGATGCTCGATGATGCCGACCTCATCGTTCCTGATGGCATCGGTCTTGTCCGGGTGGCTCAATGGAAAGGTGTGCCCCTCCGGGCCCGCGTGGCCGGCACCGATCTGATGAAGGCCTTCTTTACCCACACCAAAGACATGGGCCTCAGACACTATTTCCTGGGGGATACAGTGGAGACTCTGAATCTCCTCCAGTCCAACCTGGAACGAACGTATCCCGGATTCACAATCGCAGGCACCTGCTCTCCTCCGTTTCGATCTCTGACTCCCGATGAAGACGACGCCATTGTTCGGCAGATCAACGACGCTAATCCGGACGTGCTCTGGGTGGGCCTGGGGTTACCGAAACAAGAGCGCTGGATCTTCGAACATCGCCATCGATTGAATGTGCCGCTGGTCCTGGGCGTGGGCGCCGCGTACAAGTTTCTTGCCGGGACCGTGACACGGGCGCCGGATTGGGTCGGTGAACTCGGATTTGAATGGCTGTGGCGATTCGCCCACGAGCCCCGACGTTTATGGAAACGGATCATGATTGAGGGACCGCAATTCGTCAGGCTCGTCCTGTTGGAGTTGGCGGGCTGGCGTCAATTCTCGTAAGCGGCAATCGACTCGGAACAACGATGAAAGAGACAACGTCCTCATTGATGAGCCTAGGCGGAGTGGAACCGGACGACTCTGCCCGACAGGAACCGCGTCGTGGTCAGTCGCCGATCGTGCTTGCTTTGACAGCGGCCTTTGTCCTGGTCGGCCTGGCCGTCGCATATGCTGATAGCCTGGCCTATCTGGTTGAGCAGTGGACTGAAAATGAAAATTATGGACATGGGTTCTTCATTCCCTTCATTTCACTCCTCTTGGTGTGGTTGAAGCGCGACCGGATCCAGAGGCTTCAGCCAAAGGGATCCTGGTGGGGCGTCCCCATCGTTCTTCTCGCGATCGGACTGTACGGCCTCGGCGAATTTGGAACCCTCTATGTTCTCCTGCACCTGTCTTTTGTGCTGATGCTCGTAGGTCTATGTTTGGCGGCGTTCGGCAGGGACATCCTCAAGGAACTCGGATTCCCCCTCTTGTACCTCTTGACCATGATTCCGCTCCCGCAATTTCTGTTTCAAGAGCTATCCGGCAAGCTGCAACTTCTTTCGTCGGCATTGGGGGTCGGTTGTCTTCAGGTGGTCGGAATCACCGCATTTCGTGACGGGAACGTGATCGATCTCGGCCCGATCCAATTGCAAGTCGTGGAGGCTTGCAGCGGGTTGCAGTATCTGTTTCCGCTGATGTCGCTGTCACTGCTCTGTGCCTACTTGTTCCAGGCGCCGATGTGGAAACGTGCCGTGGTGTTTGTGTCCAGCATGCCCATCGCTATTCTCCTAAACGGCTTTCGGATCGGCGTCATCGGGGTGCTGGTCGAGGTGTTCGGGTCGGGAGCCGCTGAAGGGTTTCTGCATCTCTTCGAGGGGTGGGTCATCTTCGTAATGAGCCTTGTCATTCTCGCCTTCGTGATGTGGGGCCTGTCGAGGATAGGATCCGGCGCCGAGCGACAATCGATTTTCGATCTGTTGCGTCTGCCGTCGGATTCGGGGTCCGTCCTCCAACCAGGCGTGGTTCGACCATTGTCCCATGAGGGGGCGTTACCGGCATCCTTGTTCTGCGTTGTGGGTCTGTTGGTCAGCGTCGCCGTCGCGTCGCCGTACCTCATGTCCCGAGAAGAAATCGTGCCGCCACGCGAGTCCCTCCTCAATTTTCCCATGCAGGCTCAACAATGGCAGGGAAGCACCTTTCCGTTGGAAAAGGAATATATCGACACCTTGCGATTCGACGACTATTTGCTTGCCGATTATCGCGCTGCCGGCGAATCACCCGTGAATTTCTATGTCGCGTACTATCGCTCCCAGCGCAAGGGGCAGTCCGCCCATTCGCCGCGAACCTGCATTCCGGGCGGAGGGTGGGAGATTACCTCACTGCGGACGGTGGAGGTGCTAACGAACGATACCGCAACGACGGCCTTGCGCGTCAATCGATTGGTGATTCAAAAGGCCGATGCGAAGCAGATCGTCTACTACTGGTTTAAGCAGCGGGATCGGGTGCTGACGAACGAATATCTCGTGAAAGTCTTTCTCGTCTGGGATGCCCTGGCGAGGCAGCGGACGGACGGCGCTTTGATCCGGCTATCGGCCTCGGTCCCGCCGGGGCACGACGAGGACGAAGCGGATAGGACGCTGGTCGATTTCACCGAGGCGGTCAATCCTCTCATGAGCCGGTTTGTGCCTGATTAATTTGTCGATCATTTAGGGATGGGCGGGATTCATGTCAAGTCCTCTGTTTTTCAGTTTTCTCGGTTCTCTCGTCATCTGTATGGCCCTCATTCCGGCCCTGATGGCGACAGCCGGCCGTCTGCAGTTCGTCGATCTGCCGGGCGACCGGAAAATCCATCATGCCCCGATGGCCAAGGTCGGCGGGCTCGCGTTCGCAGCGGGAACCTTTGTCGCGATGTTGCTGTGGGCGCCGAAGGATCCGATTGTCACGTCGGCTCTGATCGGCGGCGCTGTCATTTTATTGTTCGGCGCATGGGACGATCGAGTCGGGCTCGGATATAAAACGAAGTTCCTGGGACAACTGATTGCCGCTGCCCTCGTCGTCTGGGTCGGGGGGGTGCATCTCTCCACGTTGCCGTTTCTAGGGGAGACGCCGCTGCCGCTGTGGATTGCGGTGCCGGTGACTCTGTTCCTGCTCGTCGCCGTGACCAATGCTTTGAATCTTGCCGACGGGTTGGATGGATTGGCAGGAGGATTGTCTCTGCTGAGTTTCGGGGGAATGGCCTTCCTTGCCTATCTGGCAGACGACTGGGTCGTGATGAGCATGATGGTCGCGGTCTTGGGCGGGCTCTTGGGATTCCTGCGATTCAACACCTACCCGGCGCGTATCTTCATGGGGGATGCGGGGAGTCAGTTCCTTGGATTCTATCTCGGCCTCTGCGCCATCGTGCTCACCGATCCCGCGCGCGGACCCTACAGTCCCGCTCTCGTCTGTTTCATCTGGGGGCTCCCGATCCTGGATACGGCCGGTGTGATGATCCAGCGATTGGCGGAACGGCGCTCCCCATTCCTGGCGGATAGGAACCATGTTCACCACAAACTGCTAGGGCTCGGACTATCGCATCGTGGAGCGGTCATGGTGATTTATGGGCTTCAGGCCGTGCTCGTCAGTCTCGCGTTTCTGTTGCGCTGGCAATCGGACCTCGAAGTGCTGGCAATCTATGCATTCTTCGCATGCGCCATTTTTTCTGTCTTCGTCACACGCTTCGGCCGGCTCTTTTCCCCTCGCCGTCACGCGGGTTTCCTATCGTATCCGGAGGCCGGATCTCGTGCTGAGTCCGGTCGGTTCTCGATGCTTCCCATGCGCACACTCGCCTGTGCGGTCACCGTCTTTCTTCTCGGCAGCGTGTTCCTCCCTTCCCGCGTGCCGGTCGACGTGGGCTGCGTCGCTCTTCTGCTGTGCCTTCTCCTCCCGATGGCGACAAGGATCTTTCCTGCCGCCGCTCCGTGGTTCATACGGGTCGGACTGTATGTGGGCAGCACGTTTGTCTTGTACTTGAGCGATCAAGGGGTGTCCGCCATGCAATGGAGCTTCCATGCGCCATTGAATGTGTTCTTCCTCTGTTTGGCAATCCTCATCATGTTGACGATCCGGTTCGGATTGGAACAACGATTTCAGACCACGCCGTTGGACTACCTGATCATCTTTCTGGCATTAGCGATTCCATTTCTTCCGGAAATACGGGTCGAGGAAATTAACATCAGTCTTCTGACCGCAAAGTTGATCGTCATGTTTTTCGCTTTTGAATTGCTCCTGAACAGCTTCGCCGAACGGCTGAAGCCGTTCGGGTTCGTGACTCTATGGGTCTTACTGGGTCTTAGTTTCCGCGCCTGGTGGTAAGAGCCACCATCGGATCGAAAAGGAGAATTACCATGCGTCGCCACATTTCCACCGCGGCCGTTGCCGTCGTCTTGTTGCTGGCCGTCATCGGGTGCGGCGGTCCCGAAGAGCGAAAAGCCAAGTACCTGGCGCGGGCTCAGGACTACATCCACGATGGGAATTTCCCGAAGGCCCGGGTGGCTCTCCGGAACGTGCTCAAAATCGACCCGAAAGATCCGGAAGCGTATTTTTTCTTCGCCGAGGTCGAGGAAAAAGAGAAAAACTGGCGCAATGCCTTTGCGAATTATCAGCGAACGGTAGAACTGAAACCGGACCACCAGGGGGCGTTGATCAAACTCGCCAAGTTTTATCTCGAAGCCCGCGCGATGGATAAGGTGTTGGAGATGACGGACAAGGTCCTGGCCGTATCTCCCGGACAGGTTGAGGCGGAAACTCTCCGCATCGCCGTTCAGGCAGTCAAGGGAAATCTGAGCGAGGCGACTCTCGCCGCAGAGGCGCTGGCTGCGAAGTATCCAACGGATCCGGATGCCGCGACGATGCTGGCGACACTATATCTGGCTCAGGACCGACGCGGTGAAGTCGAGGCGGTCATGCAACGAGCCGTTGACGCCAATCCCGGCAACCTTGCGCTGTTGGACTCCTTCGCCACTGCCTTGTTCAGGTTGGATAAGCCGGAACGAGCCGAGGAAGTCTTGAAAAAGATCGTGGAAGCGGAACCGAAAATTCTCGATCGCCGGCTTCGCCTGGCAGGTTTCTACGACGAGCGGCGTGAATATGACAAGGCTGAAGCCATCCTCCGCGAGGTGATCCGGCTCGACCCGGATAACGAACAACGTCATTTGGCATTCGCCAAATTTCAGGTATCCCGACGCGGTGTCTCGCGGGGAGAAGCGGCGCTCTTGGAAGCGAAACGCGCCTTGCCCCGGTCGACGGCCATTCAGTTCGCGCTGGGCGAGTTATACGAGTTCAATCGGCAGCCGGACAAGGCGAGGGTCGTCTACGAGCAGGTTCGAGACGAGCATCGCGCCAAACCGGTTGCGCTGGAGGCAACGGTCAAACTGGCTGCGCTCGATTGGTCGGCCGGCAGACAGGAAGCGGCTGAGAAGCAGCTGTCGGAGGTGCTGAAGGAGAATCCTCGCTCGTCCGAAGCGTTATTGCTGCAGGGTAAGATGGCGTTGCAGAGGGGAGACGGAAAGGATGCTATCCAAGCTTTCCGCACGGTGCTGAAGGATCAGCCTGAGCTGGCGGATGTCCATGCGCTGCTCGGCCGAGCCTATCTGATGACGGGCGATACGGCTCTGGCACGAGAAAGTCTCGAAAAAGCCGGCCTCCTGAATCCGAAAATGGTCGAGGCCCATATGACGCTGGCCGCGCTTGACGCATCGTCCGGCAAATTCAAGGAAGCCCGCGAACGTCTCGATTCGCTGCTCAAGCTCGACCCGAACAATCTTCAAACGTTGAGCGTGCTTTTGAATCTTCAGGCGGCGGAACGGGATTGGGCTGCCACAGATCAAACCTTGTCGCGCGCCCGCTCGGCTGGGGCAGACAGTTCGGTGGCGGATCTGACGGAAGCGCGTCTCTTTCAAGCGAGGCAGGAGTGGGACAGGGCGCGGAGTGCCTATGAACGGGTGCTCGCCAGTCACCCTGATGCGCCGGAACCGCTGGTTGCTCTGGTGCAACTCGACATCAAGCAAGGGAAAACCATCCAAGCCAAGGAGCGATTGGAACAGGTGCTCGCGCGCAATCCGGCTCACCCGTACGCGACCGGTCTCCTCGGGGAAATTTTGCTCCTCGGTGGCGACCAGGCCGGCGCCGAGAGCCGGTTTACAGAGGCGACCCGGATCAAACCTGACTGGCCGATGCCCTGGTTGCATCTGGCCACGCTCAAGCTGTCACAGAAAAGAGGAGACGAGGCACGGGAGGTACTCGAGAAGGGGGTCCAACAGAATCCCAAAAGTCAGGAACTGCGCCTGTTACTGGCGATGTCGTTCAGCGCATCGGGAAACGTAGACCGGGCGATTCAAGAGTACGATGCGCTGTTACGTCTTGATCCCCGGGCACTCGTCGCTGCGAATAACCTGGCGTCCTTGCTGGTTGACCAAAAAGGTGATCAGAAAAGTCTGGAACGCGCGCTGCTGCTCACCAAAGAGTTTGAAACATCTGCGCCGAATCCCTATTTTCTCGATACCCTCGGATGGGTCCATCTCAAGTTGGGCCATCGGGATGAAGCGCTGCGCTTTATTCAGCAGGCGGTGACCAAAGCGCCGGACCATCCAGTCCTGAACTATCATCTGGGCATCGCCTACTTCAAAGCCGGTCAGGCGGCAGAAGCAAAAACCCATCTTCAAAAGGCCGTGGCCTCGCAGAAGACCTTCCAGGGTCTGGAGGACGCCAAGTCCGTCTTGGCGCAGTTACAAGGATAATCGATGACATTGACCGGTTCCACAGGCATTGTTTCTCGTCGATTCGGCGGATTGTTACTGCTGTGCTGGATCCTGTTCGCCGCCCAGGCTCTCGCCGCCTCCCTGTCAAACGGCAGTGAGCCACTGCCCGTCACGGAAGGATCCTACCTTCTTGGTCCTGAAGACATGGTCAAGATCTCCGTCTGGAAGGATGAACACCTGACACAGGAAGTGGTGGTTCGACCAGATGGCATGATCTCTTTTCCGCTCGTCGGCGACATTCCTGCCGCCGGAAGAACAGTCGAAGAGGTGCGGCTTGATTTGGTCAAGCGCCTCAATAAATTCGTGCCCAATCCCCATGTCTCGGTCCTGGCCACGAAGATCCAGAGCTACAAGATCTACGTGATCGGACGGGTCAACAAGCCGGGCGAATTCCTGGTCGGCCACTATACCGATGTGTTGCAAGCCTTGAGTTTGGCCGGCGGACTGACTCCGTTTGCTTCTGAAAACGACATCCGAATCATGCGGCGGAATCGCGGAGAACAACTGGTGTTTCAATTTCGCTATGGAGATGTCCGGAAGGGGAAGGAGTTGGGCCAAAATATCATTCTGGAACGCGGCGACGTGGTGGTGGTTCCCTGATTGACCAAGGGATCATTCTTCCGCGGAGCGGAGGATGAGATCAGGGACTTAGATGACACGAGGACAGGTTCTTATCGTAGGAGTGATCGTGGGTTGTGCTTCCTGTATGACGGTCAGCAGAACCGGCGCTGCGGAATGGTCGGCAGAGCCCGCCATCAGCGTGAAAGGGGTTTATAACAGCAATCTGCTGCTGACTAACGAACCGCATGACGCGGTATGGGGAGATTGGGTTTCTCCGGGGATGAAGTTCGCCGGGTCAACGGAGAGTCTGGAGATCGGCGGACGTGCGGCAGCCGATTTCGTGAGCTATTACGGAGAGCAGGCCACTACGTTCACGAACCTCTATTTCCCGCTCTCAGTCAAGTATCAAGGCGAACGGGACTTCTTGGGTTTCGACGGCGGGTTCACACGCGACAACACGTTGATGGGGGAACTGCAGAAAACAGGGGTGGTCTTGTCTTTCACGCAACGCAATCAGTGGACCGCGTCACCCTCCTGGACCCACAATCTGACCGAACGGGCTGCCCTGGTCGCAGGGTACCAGTTCACAAACGCGACGTATGAAAACGGGCTTAGTCTCGGGTTGGTCAACTATCAGATGAACGGAGGAAACGCAGGACTCTCCTATAAGATCGCGGATAAGAGTGAAGTCCAGCTCGCGGGAAATGCGACTCTCTTTCGAGCCTCGCAGGTGAATCTGGAAACGAAGATTTTCGGAGGGACGGCTACCCTGAATCACGAATTTTCAGAGACCTTCAGCGTGAGGCTGGAAGCCGGGCCTCGTTTTATCTCGAATGTTCAGCAATCCGGCTCTCAGGCCCTCAGCGATCAGACGTTGGTGTGGGTGGCCAATGCCACTATTCGAAAACAGCTGGAACGCACGACTATCACCCTCGACGCTAGCCGTGAAATCCTTCCCAGCGGTTTCGGATTGTTGCTCGAGACGGACCGCATCGGCGTGACGGTCGGGTATCAAGTGACGGAGAACCTCAACGCATCGATCATCGGTCAAGCGCTTGTCTCCTCTGGAATAGGCACGGTCGGAGGCGGGTCATCATTTCCCCAGCAACGGTACTTGTCGGCTCAACCGAAATTGACTTGGAAGATTAATGATTGGTGGGGAGCGGAGGCATATTACAGCTACGGGCAGCGCGATGTCGATTCAGTCAACGTCAGAGCCATGGCAAATGCCGTATCGCTGGCCATCACCTATACGCCGGCCAAGTTCTCGGTAGGACGGTGAAGGACGTCGAGTTCAATTCGGAAACTGCGAGAGGCAGGAGAGGATTATGGAACAAGCATCAGTAAACCTGCAGACAATCATGAGCATCGCTCGCCGGCGGAAGGGGTCCATCGCAGTGGCTGCGGGCACGATTTTTCTCGCCGGCGTTGCGGTTGCCCTGCTTCTGCCCGCAGTGTATCGCTCGACCGCCACTATCTTGATCGAGGAGCAGGAGATCCCTTCTGATATCGTCCGGTCCGCGATCACCAGTTATGCGGATCAGCGGATCGAGACGATCAAGCAGCAGGTCATGACCCGCTCGACCCTGTGGAGGATTGTCGAACAATACATGCTCTATTCGAGTCTGCGCAAGAATAGTCCCACGGAAGAAGTGTTGGAACGCTTTACCAAGGACATTCGCGTGGATGTCATCAATGCCAAAGTCATCGACAAACGGACGCAGAATGCGACACAGGCGACGATCGCGTTCACGCTCACGTACGACGGAGAGAGTCCGGAGATTACTCAGAAGGTGGCCAATGAACTGACAAGCCTGTTTCTGGGAGAAAACCTCAAGTCCCGCGAGCGACATGCCAATGAAACCACTGCCTTTCTGAAAAAGGAATCTGAACAGCTCGCTCAACAGATCGGCTCGCTGGAACTGCAACTTGCCGCGATCAAGCAGAAGGCGGACGGGGCCCTCCCTGAACTGACTTCCGTCAACATGACGATGCTCAATCAGGCTGAACGCGAACTCCAGGATGCCGACCGCGAAATCCGATCGTTGGAGGAAAAGAAAACGTATCTGGAAGGGGAACTGGCCACCCTGAAGCCGCATACGCCGATCATCTCGGCGAGCGGGGAACGCATCCTCGATTCGGCTGAACGGTTGAAGGCCGTTCGCGCCCAGTATGCCAGCGCAGTCGGATATCTGTCGTCCGAACATCCGGACGTGCTCAAGATGCAGCAGGAGATTGCGGCCCTGGAACGAGAAACCGGCCAGCACGCCACGCCAGAAGAATTACACAAGAAGCTGAGCGGGGAACGGGCCCATCTGGCGAGTCTCCTTGATCAATATGGCGACGAACATCCCGATGTGATCCGGTCACGCCAGGTCATCGCCTCGCTTGAACAGGAGCTTCAGCGTGTCGTGGCGGCCGGGACTCAGGCAGCCGCCATCAAGCCGGAAAATCCTGCCTATATCAATATTCGCTCACAACTCTCCTCGGCGACGGCCTCGCTGCAATCGATCCGAAAATCACGAGACGGCATTAAACGCCGGGTTGATGGATATGCAGGCCGGCTTGAACGGACATTCGAACTGGAGCCTGCATACCTGGATCTCAGCCGGAGCCGTGAGGAATCGGTCAAGAAGCACCAGGAGATCACCTCCCGCCTGTTGGAAGCGGAAGTGTCGAAAGAATTGGAAGTCCAGCATAAAGGTGAACGATTTTCTCTCATCGATCCCCCGGAGCTTCCGGAGAAGCCGGAGAAGCCCAATCGCCCCGTCATTATCTTCCTCGGTCTGGTTCTCGCGATTGCGGGCGGAGTCGGTAGCGGCGCGGTGTTGGAACAGCTCGACCGGTCGATTCGCGGCAGCGAACACCTGAGCCGGCTTGCAGGACTGCCTCCGCTGGCCGTGATTCCCTATGTGCCCAATCAAGACGACGTGCAGCGATTGGTCCGCCATCGAGTCCGGGTCGCCGTGGCGGGAGCTGGGATGGTCGGGCTGCTGATCGTGTCTGTGCTCGCAATGGGATACCCGTTGGATGTCGTCTGGCTGGTGGCGCTCAGAAAGTTCGGCCTAGGATGAAGGAAGAGAGATTCCGCTCATGATGATGGACAAACTACAGAGTGCGATGGATCGCTTTAAAGAGCAACACGATGCCATGCATGTGCCTCCCAGGCCGAACGAGTCACGCGCGGTCGTTCCGCCGGCCGTGATCTATTCGCGGACCCGTTCGGTTGTGATTCCCGACGAGATTTTGCGGCGCCATCGCATTCTCACCGGCCGCGATTCGAACCGGTTTTCGGATGCCTACAAAGTCCTCAGGACTCAGGTGCTCCATCGATTACGCGAAAACAAGTGGAACGTGTTGGGCATCACCAGCCCCAAGGACGGAGAAGGCAAGACTCTCACGTCGATCAACCTGGCCATCGCCCTGGCGGCCGAGCCCACGCTCACGGTTCTTTTGGTGGATGCCGATCTTCGCGCTCCGCACCTTCATGAGGAGCTCGAGTTGAAATCCTACGAGGGACTGACGGAGTTTCTTCTGGACGGCCGTTCGATCGAAGAGATGTTGATCTATCCGGGTCTGGGTCGACTGATCCTGTTGCCGGGCGGGCGGGGGACGGACCAGTCTGCCGAGGTCCTCACTTCCCCGCGCATGAGTGCGCTCGGGAAGGAATTGAAACATCGGTACGCGTCTCGCATCGTGATTTTCGATCTTCCCCCGGTTCTCGGTCAGGCCGATGTACTGGCCTTCACTCCCCAATTGGACGCTCTGCTTCTGGTTG
>Ga0209048_10004060_pt1 | contig 14064 bp, 18 predicted proteins | sample FrelakmetCRP12CR_FD_187146 | JGI IMG/M metagenome (GOLD analysis project Ga0209048, IMG submission 187146) | Freshwater lake sediment microbial communities from the University of Notre Dame, USA, for methane emissions studies - CRP12 CR (SPAdes)... | ecosystem: Environmental > Aquatic >... | reverse complement strand
AGTAGCGGTTCTTGCCACCGATTGTTACCACCTGATCCCAGATGGCCTCGGGCGCCGCCCGGGAAATATAGGAACCGCTTTCGCGTTTGGCATAGAAGGCGTAATCCGACTTATAGTTGCGATACATAAGGGCGCCTTCAGTCCAACGCGCCGCCACAGCGTGCCGCTTTTCGACTTCGAACACCTCCTGGATTGCTTCTTTGTAAGTGAGCAGGCGTTGCGGGATCAGCTTGCGTATCTCCCTATCGTCCGCCTTGATGTTTAGCTTGAGACCATCGATCAATGCACGGCCGGTGCTGGTTGGCACCGCGGTGACGAGCCAAAGCCAATAAGAAGAGAGGCGCGGGCTGAGCACGGGCACCGGAATAATCACGGGTGACTTGCCCACCGCTTCGCCAAACTGTCGCATTAGCTCCCGGTAACTCAGCATCTCGGGGCCCGCGATATCAAAGATGCGGCCGGCGGCCTCTTTCCGTTCGGCAACGCCGACCAAGTAGGTCAGCACGTTGGATAGGGCAATCGGAGGCGACTTGGACTCCACCCAGCGCGGGGTAACCATCAGAGGCAAGTGATTTACCAAGTCGCGGATGATTTCGAAGGATGCGCAACCGGGTCCGACGATGATGCCGGCACGCAGTTCGGTCATCGGCACCGGTCCTGCCCGCAAGATTTCGCCCGTGAGGCGGCGGGAGCGCAGATGTTTGGAATCAGCCTCACGCGGAACCAATCCACCGAGATAAATAATGCGCTTAACGCCCGCGCGGGCTGCAGCGGCGGCGAAGTTTTCCGCGCCCCTGCGCTCCGTCTCGTCGAAATTTTCACCCGCGCGCAGACAATGGACAAGATAATAGGCTACGTCCTGCCCGGCGAGAGCCGCTTCGAGTGTGCCTGGATCGAGTACATCCGCCTGTGCCAGCTCGGCCCCCTGCCACTGGCGCGCCGCCAGCGTCTCGACACTGCGCGCGACCGCCCTGACAGGAAAACCGCGCGCCGCCAGTTCGATCATCAGGTTGGTTCCGATATATCCGCTAGCACCCATGACCACCATTCGAGGCTTATCCGGGTGCTGCCGCAGAGACGCTTTGGGCGTGGCTTTGGTTCTACTCATTCGAAATTTCCAAGATGGACAGATCGTCCGCTCTCATTCTAGAAGACAGACAAGTTGACGGGTATCGTCTGACTTTAAGCTACCAGCTATTGGCTCTTTTTCGCCGATCGGATTCAATCGGCGGATGTTCGCTGTCCGCAGTAAAGCTATCGTAACGCGGGCTTCGCGAGAACTAACTGACTGAAGCGAGACGCGCTCTGCCGAACCGCAAATTGACGCGGTCAAAGTTGGCGAATCGGAGCCAGCAAGATCACCCTAACAATGCTTTTATGACTCCAATGATTGCTCCAAAAAACAATCCGACCTCGGCGAGCATCGCAATACCAAATCCCAAACTACGAGATGAGGGTTCACGTATATAGGCAACCGCATAAATCGCTCGCCCGACGATCCAGATCAGGCCGCCGAGGGCGGCACCCTTGTCCGATAGCACAAGGGCACAGAGCCATAATGATGGCAGGAAGAACGCCATCTGCTCCAGCGTATTCATCTGCACCCGGCAGGCACGTTCGAAATTTTCATTGCCCGTTACAGCCGGAGCTTTGACGCCGTATTTTACTCTAGCTCGGCCGACATTGGCCGTTACAGCAAAGTAGAGCAGAAGCGCTAGAAGGGTGACGACTGCGGTGTAGATCTGCGTCATGTTCGATGCCTCTTATGTCTGATCGTAATGTATTGAATTGTACGCTTCGTAACATGCGAAGGTAATCTGCCTGCCGATCAGCACGATAAACTCCACTTGCCGCATTACCATTAGTTCAAGAGCCGCAGCTAATTGAGCAGGTGCCCATTACAATCAGAGCTGCACATGCAAATAGTGGATCAAGACGTCGCATCCAAATTTCAGATCCTTGGTGCCGTTTCTGGCTTGTCGAACACCATGATCTTAGAGACGAAGGCTTTCACGTCGCGTACATGCGTCAGAACACTGGCCCTTGCGATCGAGCCAAAGTCCTCTGCCGTGTAGCTGGCATAATAGGGCTCATGATAATTCTGCGGGAAGAACTCCAGCAGCCCGTCATAAGCCTGGTGGTCACCACGCTGCAGGGAATCCACCAACACAAGGCGCCCACCTGGCTTCAATACACGGGCGCATTCGCTAAAGATGATGCGGCGTACCTTGGGTGGCAATTCGTGGAACATGAAAATACTTGTCACTACGTCGTAACTAGCATTCGGGGCGGGTATCGACTCTGCGTTACCGACAACGAGGTTGATCCGCGACCAACGGCTCAGGTGGCGCCTAGCGTGCCTTATATAAGGCTCTGAAAGATCGAGCCCCAGTGAGGGCAGCCGCGGCCAGACCTGCTTGATGATATCAAGAAAGCCCCCTGTGCCGCAGCCGATATCGAGAAGCCTCAGTTTGCGCTGATCGCGTCCGGCAAAAACTTCGCGAATCTGCGGAAGGGCCTGGCGTCGCATGGCATTGGCCGTGCCGTGGAACAGCACCTCAACCTGCGTGTCATAACGCCTCGCTGACTCCTCGGTCATCCAGCCACCTGATTGGAAATGGAAATTCTGCAGATAGTAGCGGGGACGCTTTCCAGCGGTCTGTTCGCTCAGGACTTCGCTATGCCCACCGCGTTGGCGGCGCCGATAAACTTCTGGCAGATCGTCAAAGAAGAGCCGAGAGCGGTTGAGCAGCGTAAAAAACGATCCGTCATGATCCGCCGGAAGTGGGTAGAGGCCGCTTCGACATTGGCGAGATCTTGCCGAAGCAGAACGGCCATGTCCGCATAGAGGCGTTTGCGATCCGGCAGAGGCGCATTGATACGGGTGCGCTGCCTAGCAGCCCTACCGTCTCGGCGCTGCGCATTCTCCTCAAGTCTATACATGGCGAGGTTGTGCCCAACATACCAGGCGATGCGTGGTAACTGGCTTGCGCCATAGGCAACTCGCGTGGCGATGCGGGAAAGCGGATTGCTCATGTGTTCATTCCAGTGGCACAGCTCTCATAGATGTATGGGGCGAAAGTTAGAAAAATAGGTCACGCATTACACGACAGCTTCCCGCGTACCCATCTCTCACTAAAGGATACCCGTCTGATTGGTCGAGACATGTAAGAGCCGTTGCCGCATTTCATTCTGCCGCATCGGCATCGCGTCGATAGCTTGAAAAAGTTTGTCGGCGGTCAGTGGCTCTGCCGAGGACATGGCGACGTGCCCGTCCTTGCCGACCAGGAGAGCACGGAAGTCTTTGCCTACCAGCCCGAGCCGCTGTCGAATCGTATGCGACGAAGCGCCGTCTCCTATCAACTCGACCAAGATGACATCTCGTCCCAACATTCCAACCTTCGCTTCGTCGAATATGCGGCGTTCCATTGCAAGTTTTTCACCCGTTTGCGTTGGTGCAACCACCACAAGCACGCGGCTTTTCCATCGTGCGGCTGAGACCGGATCCGAGGCCATTTGTGTTACCATGGTTGCAGCTAGAACGAGACTAACAACTGAAACCGAAAACATGCGCAATGCTCTGTAGCCTTTCGGCCATGTTATGGTCGCTGTAATCGTATGTTGGATGTAATCATCACAGACCAGCCAGCAGAAGCGCAGCCACCGCCGCGCATGAAAGTGGCCAGCGGAGCCTTGGATACCACTCCGGCGCTTCACCAGCCCGCGCGGCCCGAATGTCAACCCACAACATGAAAGCGATTGCCGCGGCCAGCACGAGGAGGCTCGCCGAGATGGAAAGCAATAGCGCTACCCATGCCGCGAGTGGGGGTGTGACGCTTACGGCAAGACGGCGCAGCATGGCACAGTCGTTATTAGCACCGCCGGTTCCTCCTATGGAAAGACCCCAGTGGATGCCGCCAAGGAACGACAGAATCGTTGCTCCATAGGCAGCAAGCGCGAAGACCGCGCGCTCCTGCAGCGCGCCGTCCAAAAACGTTCCTGCAACCGAAAGGCAAATAAATGGCAGCAAACCCAGTCCGCCCAACCATTTCGCCGCCGTAGGCATCCCTATCCCGTCGTTTTTGCCTCCATCAAGCCGCTTTTTCTCCGATACCATGAACTCTCACTGCGTCTATGTTTACGGCAGCATAACGATGGAAAGCTAATCTTGGATCATCCGGTAATTTGGTGAGGCAACAAAATGATGCCGATGTTTGGCGCGGTATCGAGCTAGCCTCGTTGAGGCAGATTGCCGATGCAGGCCAAACTCAAGGTGGCAGCAAACGCCCTGAACCTAGTAGGTGCTTGGTGTCGTGCTCGGAATTAGCCGGCACCAGATGCTGCCTCAGTGGGCCAAGACGGGTGTTTTTCTCAGAAGCGTGTCGTCGTCTATTTGCTTAACCAGAAAGTCGGCGACATCGGCGCGCGAAATAAAACCGCACCCCCAATCTTTCGGATTGACCAGCACGCGGTAGGTGCCGGTTCTCGGCCCATTTGTCAGGATAGCCGGGCGAGCGATCAACCATTCGAGCTTGCTCTTGCGGATGATATGCTCCTGCGCGTCCTTGTCATCGTAGACGCGCCCGAGGAAGAGGTGAAATGCCGTGTCGTAGAGAAATCCGCCCTTATTGCGACTGTTCCCGGCGCCGAACCCGGTCACACAGATCAGTCGCTTGACACCGGTCTCTTCCATCGCCGTGACGAGAACGCGTGTTGCCTTGGAGAACAAACGCACCGGTTTGAAGATCATCTCTGGACTGACAGCGACACCGAGCGTCTGGATGACTGCGTCGACACCAGCGAGGGCTTTCGTCACGTCGTCTCGATCCAGCGCATCACCTGTAACTTTCGCCAGATTGGGATGGTTGACGGGAATGTTACCGGTCGAACGCGCCAGCGCGCGCACCTTGTAACCTGACTTGATAGCGCGTTTCAGCGTTTCCAGACCAATTCCTCTGCTCGCGCCAATAATTAACACTGTGGACACCACGTCTATCCTTTACGACAGCTCTTTCAAATTGGACCATATCGAAACGCTCGCTCGTTTCGACTAAATGTTCTGCCATATATGTTATGGACCGGTCAGCTGAGCAACGGTGCGTACGGCCCGCTGAATCACGTTTTAGTGTTTTAAATTATGCGAACCGTTCGCACTTCATAGTGTGATCTGACGTTGTAGGCAGTTAGAGATCCGGAATCATTGCACGGCCGTGGCATTTCAAGGCGGGGTAGCGATAACGGCTTTGTTGGGTGATCCAATTCCCGCCATCGATCGTAATAGATCTATGATCTCACCGGGCTCATGCGAGGCCGCTGTCAGGCCTCCTGAGAACGATTATTGAACTCGGCAGATTAGGTAGACCCTTTCTCGTATGTCGAAACAGATTGCGATTATTGGCGCGGGAATTGCGGGATTGGCGGCCGCACAGCGGTTGAGGCAGTCCGGCTTCGGCGTGACGTTGATCGAAAAGAGCCGCGGCGTCGGCGGCCGGATGGCTACGCGGCGCATTAATGATCTGCAATTTGACCATGGTGCCCAATATTTCACCGCCAATGGTGACCATTTTCATGCTGTCGTTGAGCAGTGGAGGACGACCGGCCATGCTGATGCATGGTTTGAGGGCGCTTTCGTCGGCTTGCCTGGCATGACAGCGCCCGCGCGAGCCATGGCCGGAGGGCACGTGATTGTCGGCGGGTGTCAGGCGACAGCGCTGCGGCGCGATGACGATGGTTGGTCAGTCCACACTATCGATGGACTCGTCGCGACACCGGATAATGGCCTCTTTGCAGCCGTAATTCTCGCAGTGCCGGCGCCACAGGCCGTCCCGCTGGCCGCGTCGGCCGGCGCGGCTCTACCCGAACTTGAAGCGGTTCGCTACGCGCCGTGCTGGGCGTTGATGCTCGCATTTTCGGAACCATGCGGCCTGCCCGCAGATCGGATCAGGCCGCAAGATGACGCGATCGACTGGATCGCGAGAAATTCTAGCAAGCCCGGTCGCGCGAGAGAAAAGGAGACCGTGGTCGTCCATGCCGGGCCCGACTGGTCACGCCAGCATCTCGAGTGGCCGCCGGACGAAGTCGCGCGCGAACTAATTTTACGCCTTCAGGACATTACCGGCATTAGCGCGAAGCCTTATTTTTCCGCCGCCCACCGCTGGCGATATGCCCTGGTCGAACAGGCGGCCGGGACGGCGTTCATTTGGAACGAGGAAGCGCGCCTGGGCGCCTGTGGAGATTGGTGCCTCGGACCGCGGGTGGAAGCGGCTTTCGATAGCGGAGAAGCTCTGGCTAACGCCACCATGCAGTCGTTGGAGGTGGGCCTTGCCATCTGAACAACCCGCCCTGACCGTCTATTACGACGGTTCCTGCCCGTTGTGCCGTGTGGAGATCGCGCATTACCGCGAGCAGAAGGGCGCAATCCAGATTTGCTTCCGCGATGTATCACAACCCGATCGCCGGCGCGAACCCGATCTCTTAAGGGAAAAGGCAATGTCGCGTTTTCATGTGCGCCGGAGTGACGGGAAACTCGTTTCGGGTGCGGCCGCGTTCGTAACCATTTGGCGCCTGCTACCACGCTGGCGCTGGGCGGCCCGGATTGCTGCGCTTCCGGGCATGATGGCACTGCTTGAAAGCGGCTATCGGCTCTTCCTGCCGGCACGGCCGACGCTGGCCAGGATATTTGGAAGGGTTGCGGCGTGGCAACAAAGAAGCCAGCCGATCGCAAACCGCGACGTCTAATATTCGCTGAGCGCAATGTAACGACGCGGCAACAGTTTCTGACCCTCAGTATTCGCAGGAGTTGACAGATGAAGCTTCACAAAACCCGCAATGATCTGAAGTCAAATACTAAGGCCACTGTGACCGCGCTGCTGAATGCGCGTCTGGCTGAGGCGAACGCTACCGCAAGGACGATCTGCCGTAGAAGATCCGCGTGGCCTGCAGACGGCCATTTGCTTGGCGCAAGAGATGGCGTGCAACAAGAAACAACGAAGTTTATTGAGAGCCTCAAATAGGCGCTCGGCCGAGGAGGGCGGCTTCGATAGCCCTACCGAGCTTATCGTTCGCGGATATGCTGGCTAACAATTAGATCCAGCCTTTCAATTCCGTTTGAACGACATCTCGGATCACGCGCATCCCGTCGTCGCTGTCGTTGAGACAGGGTATGGCGGCGAAATTCACGCCCCCCGCTTCCTTCTAGATCGCAGCATTCTCCATCGCGATCTCTTCCAATGTTTCTAAGCAGTCGGCAGCAAAGGCCGGAGAGATCACCGCAATATTCTTCACGCCGCGCTGAGCTAAGCCCTTGATCGTAGCGTCAGTATAGGGTTTGAGCCATTCAGCAAGCGCGACTGAAACGTCATCAAAAACTGATCTTCCTTAAGCCCAAGTTTTTCGCTTAGCAGCCGCGCAGTTTTTGCGCATTGGCAATAATACGGATCACCCTTCTCCAGATACTTTTGCGGCATGCCGTGGAAAGAGGCAATAATGACTTGCGGAGCGAATGACAGGTTAGCAAGCGTCGATTGCAACGATTTTGCCAAAGCATCGATGTAACCGGGCTTATCGTAATAGGGCGGCGCGAAACGCAAAGTCGGTTGCCAGCGCATTTTCGCAAGAGCGCGAGAAGCCTCATCGTATACGGTTGCTGTTGTGGCAGCCGCGTATTGCGGATACATCGGAACCACCAGAATGCGGTCGCAACCCTGACTTGACAGTGTGTTGAGGCGAGACTCGATCGAGGGATTGCCATATCGCATACCCCAATCAACAATAATACATGGACTGACTGAGGCTAGCGTTGCCGCGAGCTTGTCTGACTGTGAGCGTGTGATCGTTTTCAGCGGTGATTCATTACGTTCGCGGTTCCAGATTTTGTCGTAGTCGGGGCCTTTGCGACGCGGCCGCACCGATAGGATGACGAGGTTGAGAATAAGCCACCAGACGACCCGGTTTACTTCGATACCCGGGGATCCGACAAAAACTGTTTGAGGTAGCGACGCATAGACCAGTAATCGGTGGCGTCGGGTGTTCCTAGATTGACTAGCAACACGCCGATCTTGCTGCACGGTAGGATGGCTGCTGGGTCGAAAGTTTTTTGTCTCTGACACTTTTTATTGCCTTTTAAAATGCGTGCGTTGGTTTAATCGACGACAGCGGAGGGTTCTACAAGCCCGCTTGGTACGACGCATCCCTGAAGGTGACGACCGGGAACGGCTAATTTGTCCCGATTGCAACTTTGTAGCCTATGAGAATCCGAAGATCGTGGTCGGCAGCATCGTCGCCGAAGACGATCGCGTATTGCTGTGCCGCCGCGCCATCGAGCCACGCGCCGGCTTCTGGACGATTCCCGCCGGCTACATGGAAATGGGCGAGACCGTGGCAGAGGGCGCGCAGCGCGAGGCCTGGGAAGAGGCGCGAGCGCGCATCGCCATCGATGGGGTGCTAGCGGTTTACTCGATCGCGCGCCTTAGCCAGGTACAGGTGATCTTTCGTGCCCAACTGGCTAAGCCCGGCTTTGAGGCTGGACCTGAGAGCCTTGAGGTAAGGCAGTTTGGTTGGGACGAGATCCCCTGGGACGACATTGCCTTTCCGTCTGTCCGTTGGGCGCTGCGGGCGTGGCATGAAACGCGCGGGGCTACCTTGCCGGCCGCTGTGCTGAATCCCCCAGAGGATGACCGCGGTATCTTACCTTTGCCTAGTGGGCAGCACGAGTGATTCTTCGCTGCGCTGATTTACAAGCTGTATGCACCAGCCGTTCTGTTGATCTTTAATCCTGGGGAGTGACTCGAGGCCCGATCTAAAAAAGATTTCTGTAGCTTTTGCATTCATACTTTCCTTCGTTGTACGGTTGTCGCATCCAGCCACACGAAGCTCAAATTGAGTCCGCCATGCGGACTGCTCGAACATTTTGGTAACCATCAAGAGCGGCCTTGCGAGCTAGAGCGTGATCAACGATCGGGAGCGGATAGTGTTTCCCTAGTGTGATGCCCGCTTGAGCCAGCACGTCGGACTTAGCCTTGAATGGAGCGTGAATGAACTCGTTCGGCAGTCGCGCCAGCTCCGGACACCAGCGGCGCACATAGTCGCCTTTAAGATCAAACTTCTGACCCTGCGTGATCGGATTGAAAATTCTAAAGTAGGGCGAGGCATCGGCGCCGCTTCCGGCCACCCATTGCCAACCGGCAGCATTGTTGGCGAGGTCTGCATCGACCAACGTATTCCAAAACCATGCCTCTCCTAGCCGCCAATCGATGCGCAGGTGCTTTACTAGGAAGCTTGCGGTGATCATTCGTACGCGGTTATGCATCCAGCCCGTGTGCCATAGCTCGCGCATGCCGGCGTCAACGAGCGGATATCCGGTAAGGCCTCGTTGCCATGCCTTAAGATCCTCAGTGCTGTCTCGCCACGGATAAGCATCGAAATTCGGACGCCAGTTCTGCTCTGGCAGTGTTGGGAAATGATAGAGGAGGTGATGGGCGAATTCGCGCCAGCCGACCTCGCTTAAGAACTTGTTCGCACCATTGCGTTTCAGCGGATCTTCCGCTTCCAACGCCAAGCGGGCCCAGATCTGGCGCGGCGAGATCTCTCCCCAATGCAAATGTGGCGAAAGTCGCGAGGTGCCCTGCATATCCGGCCGATCGCGCAATTCCCCGTATCCGACAAGACCATTTGTCGCGAAGTCATCAAATCGGGCAAGCGCGCCGGCCTCGCCCGGTGTCCAAAGATGTTGCCAATCGGCGGCCCAGTTGGGGCTTGTCGGCAACAGGCCGCAATCCTCCAGGTGGTCACCCATTGCTGCTGACGCTTTCTTTGTAAGCTTCGGCGCGGGCAGCGGTACCGCAACCGGCTTGCTGAGGCTCGCTCGCCAGTACGGCGTATAGACCTTGAAGGGGTTTCCGCTGCCAGTCGCCACCTCCCACGGCTCATGCAGCAGGCTGCCATTGAAGCTTTGGACTTCAACGTCGAGCTTTTGCAGCGACGTCTTCAATTCCTTATCGCGTGCGATCGCAAACGGCTCATAGCAGCGGTTCCAGTAGACCGCCGATGCCCCAACCTTCTTGATGATGGTTGGCAATAACTCGCGAGGGTCTCCCCTGAACAGCGCGAAGTGGCCGACATCGTTACGCAGGGCCGCAAGACTGTGGTGCAACCACCAACGGCTGGCGTCACCCCATCGCCATTGAGGCCCCGGCGTTACATCATCGAGAATGAACAGTGGCAGTATTCGACCCCGAGCCGCTGCGGCGGCGAGCGCCGGGTTGTCGATAGTGCGCAGATCCTGGCGAAACCAAACGATTGTCGTCATATGCAATCAATATCGGTGGGGCGTCTAAATCTTTGGCTTGGCGGCGGATGACGCTTGTGGTTCAGCACAAGGCGACAAGTGCCTATTTTGGAGCCGGCATCCAGAGCTTTCTTCAATCATTGGACAGAAATATTTCGACCAAAAAAGTCAGATTTGGGTGATCCAATCGCATTGAACCAGCGTTAACAGGAATACTTTGAACGAAACACATAGAAGTTGACCGGGAGGTGCCCGGCATTCGTTGAATTTGGGGTTTCAGATGAACGTTACAGCCGTATCAGCCAGATCACCCAAGTATTCAGGCAGTCAAAGGGTAATTCCCTCGCAATCGGAAATCGAACAGGCGTTTCGAGACGTCTTACGCTGGATCGGCGAGGACCCCGATCGAGACGGCCTGCGGGAAACTCCTGGGCGTCTGGTTCGAGCTTACCAGGAGTATTTTTCGGGCTATCAGCAAGATCCGGAGCAGATCCTTGAGAAGACCTTTGAAGAGACGGATGGCTATGACGAGATGGTTGTTCTCCGCGGTATTCCGTTTGAAAGCCATTGTGAGCATCACGTTGCACCAATTATTGGCCGTGCCTGGGTCGCCTATGTCCCGGATAGGCGCGTGGTGGGCATTTCCAAACTTGCACGCGTCGTTGAGGCCTATGCCAAACGGCTTCAGATCCAGGAACGCTTGACCGCGCAGATCGCCAACACAATCAACCAAGTGCTGAAGCCTCAAGGCGTCGGCGTGGTTATCAAGGCGGCGCACCACTGCATGTCGAGCAGGGGCGTTCACATGCACGGAACGGATCTGGTGACCAGCCGTATGCTTGGATGTTTCCGCGACAATCCGATGACGCGCCAAGAGTTAATGTCGATGGTTCATTGCACTGTGGAAGAGTGAACCAGTGCGCCCGTTACAAGTATCAATGAGGCTGCCCTGATGACTTATTTAATTGGCTATCTCGTCGCACTAGTTACATTTGTTGCAGCCGACATGGTGTGGTTGGGAACGATGGCGCCCCGATTCTATCGGCCGACTCTCGGGGACATTGCCATTTCCGGCGTGAACCTTCCGCCAGCAATATTGTTTTATATCGTTTATCCGATCGGGCTTCTCGTCTTTGTCATCAATCCTGCCCTGAAGAGCGGATCGATCTCAACCGCAGTTCTCTACGGAGCACTGTTTGGCTTCTTTACCTACGCAACTTACGATTTGACGAACTATGCCACATTGCGAAACTGGACGATGCAGCTGACATTGGTTGACACCGCTTGGGGCATCATTCTTGGGGCCATTACTTCGGCCATGGCATTTTGGCTGACTGAAAAGTTAATTGGAGCCGCCTGACGTCCCGATCAACTTCCATCTTCTTTTCCTTTGTGACGACTCGTTAATTCCAAATAGAGATGAATCAATGGCATGAGTCTGCGGGTAGAAGGTTTCGCCATAATATCAGAAGACGGGATGCTGGCTGATAGCGCCGGCACTATGCCGTCGTCGCTGGTGATCGAGGCGGATCAACAATTTCTTTCGAGTGGACTCGACCGCGCGTCAGTAATCGTGCACGGCCGAAACTCGCATGAGAACCAGCCGCAATCGCCTCAACGGCGGCGGCTGATCGCAACTCGCAGGATTGAGACGATCGCCCCGGCCCCGGAATATCCTCATGCTCTGTTGTGGAACCCTGCTGGCCTTTCCCTGGAGGAAGCGGCAGAGCGGCTTGGCGTTCGGCACGGAACGGCCGCGATCCTGGGCGGGACGGAGATTTTTGGCCTTTTTCTACCCCGTTATGACGAGTTCCACCTGTCGCAGGTCGCCGGCCTACGATTGCCGTTCGGGCGGCCAGTCTTTCCACAGGTTCCACAAAGACGCCCAGAGGCGGCCCTTACTTCGAGTGGGCTCGCGTCGGGACCTCAGCGCAAATTGGACCTATCTCGTGGCGTCACTCTATCCACCTGGCAACGCGAAAGCCGCGCGTCACTTTTAGGGAACTGCGCTTGAAGTCCTTCTGTAGATTATCATTTCAGCGGTAATGGAAAGAAGGCCCGCGTGCGCTTTTGATACGCACGGAATACATCACCGCGTGATCGGAGCATGTGCTCTTCTAGCGGCGGAATGCCCGATACGTGCACCAACACCCAGTACATTGAGGCTGGCGCGGTCAGCGCTAACCATCCATAGGGATTATAACCGGCAAAATCGATCGCAATGATCGGATAGGCCAGCCACGACAGCCACTCGAAGAAATAATTCGGATGGCGTGACCATCGCCAAAGGCCGACATCACAAACGGCATTACGGTTTCGGGGGTCACGCTTGAATGCTCGCAGCTGGCGGTCGGCGAGCGCTTCCCCGACGATGGCAGCCGTCAGGATTGCCAGCCCAATAAAATCTTGGACGCGTAGATCTGGATTAGGATTGTGTGCTGCCACCATGATCGAAAGCGCGAGGACGATCTCGACCGCGGCCTGCGACTGCAGAAACCAGAACATACGACGCGCTGCGTCGCTGCCCCATTGGATGATTAAATTTCGATAGCGGGCGTCGTCTGTCGCGGCGCGGGTGCGCTTAGCAATGTGCAGGCCGAGCCGCAGGCACCACGATGCCGCAAGAACAGCCACCACGAGCTGCCGCCAGTGCGGCCAGTCATGCCCCGGCGGCAATATCGAGGCGGCGAACGCAACAGAGCCGACACTCAAGGACCAAGTTACGTCGACCCATCCCGAATTTCCGGTTCTTTTCTGTACGTACCAGGCAGCCGCCATGATCAAACTGATCGCGATACTTACTAGTAACGCGGCGATTGCGAGCTGAATGAGGTTCAACGCACCAACTCACAAACGGACGAAAGGCTGCATAATCCGGCCGAGCAGACCGTTCAGGCGAAGCTTTCCCCGCATCGCGACCAGACACACGCAATCCTGGCCAGGTTCGACGACGGGCTGGTGCTCGATGGTCTCGTCACCGAGATCGAAATCGCCCGGTCCGTAGCGGTCGCCATCCTGGCTAAACGCTCCGGAGAGGACACACGTCATCTCGATCCCGGTGTGCGTATGCTCGAGCATCTTTGTCCCAGGACCGGACTTGAGCAGAAAGGCCCGCGTATCGCTGTCATAGGGCAGGATGATGGGCCGCACATGCACGGACGGTGCAATCCACTTCCAGTTCCCGAACTCGTAACGGCGCACGAATTTCGGTAATCCAGGAACCTCGGTCTCCGGCACCGTTGGCGCTGTATAGACTGCGGCCGGCAGCACCGGCTCGTTCAACCGGGCTTCGGCTTTGGCCAGAGCCTCACTCGACATTGCAGCAGGCGGAAGGCTGGTCAGTACCGACCCGCCGACGTGCTCCATTGAACGCATGAAGCTACGACATTGCGGGCAGGAAACGAGATGCGTGGCGATGGCAATGTGCTGTCCATGGTCGAGCGTTCCGGCCGCGAAAGCCGCCAGCATCGAATCGGTGGGGTGGTGTTCAATGCTCATGATAGTTCACTCAGCAAAGTGCGAAGCCGGCTCATAGCGAGGCGCAACCTTGACTTCACCGTGCCCAGTGGAATTCCCAGAATTTTTGCGATTTCCGCGTGCGCCTTCTCTTCGAAAAACGACAACTCGACAACGCGTATCTGGTCAGCAGACAACTTCGAAAGTGCGGAACGGACTCGCTCTTCCGACTGCATGGCGGCCAGACGCGAGTCGGGTTGCGGGGAATCGTCGACCTGAAACTCGATCTCCACATCGGAGGTCTCGATCACGCCGCCGCGGCG
>Ga0209048_10004059_pt1 | contig 14064 bp, 16 predicted proteins | sample FrelakmetCRP12CR_FD_187146 | JGI IMG/M metagenome (GOLD analysis project Ga0209048, IMG submission 187146) | Freshwater lake sediment microbial communities from the University of Notre Dame, USA, for methane emissions studies - CRP12 CR (SPAdes)... | ecosystem: Environmental > Aquatic >... | reverse complement strand
CTGTCTTGCACCTCGGTGCACCTTGGTGAGGGATTGTCCTGGCGGAGTCGGAGGGATTCGAACCCTCGAAGCAGGTTTTGCCCACTTACTCCCTTAGCAGGGGAGCACCTTCGGCCACTCGGTCACGACTCCAGCACGCGCTGCGATTCTAATCACTTCGCCGTTGTGGCTCAGATGGCGCCCAGCTCGAGGTCGAACGCCTTGTGCAGTGCACGCACGGCGAGCTCCATGTACTTCTCGTCGATCACGACGCTGGTCTTGATCTCGCTCGTGGAGATCATCTGGATGTTGATGCCCTCCTCGCTCAGCGTGCGGAACATCTTGCTCGCGACGCCCACGTGCGAGCGCATGCCGATACCGACGATGCTGACCTTGCAGATCTTCGGGTCGCCGGTCACTTCGGTGCCGCCGGTGCGTGGCAGCACCTGCGTCTTCAGCAGATCGACCGTCCGTGCATAGTCGTTGCGTTGCACGGTGAACGAGAAGTCGGTCTTGCCGTCGTGCGAGACGTTCTGGATGATCACGTCGATGTCGATGTTCGCTTCGGCCACGGGCCCGAGGATCTGGTAGGCAATGCCGGGTCTGTCGGGCACGCCGAGCAGGCTGACCTTGGCTTCGTCGCGGCTGAAGGCGATGCCCGAGACAAGGGCTTGTTCCATGTTGACGTCTTCCTCAAAGGTGATCAATGTGCCCGAGCGAGACTCCTCGTCGATCGCGATGTCCCAGGGCGTGAAACTCGACAACACGCGCAGCGGCACGTGGTACTTGCCGGCAAACTCGACCGAGCGGATCTGCAGCACCTTGGAGCCGAGGCTGGCCATTTCCAGCATCTCTTCGAAGCTGATCGTGCGCAGACGGCGCGCCTCGGGAACGATGCGCGGGTCGGTGGTGTAGACACCGTCCACGTCGGTGTAGATCAGGCACTCGGCAGCCTTCATTGCCGCGGCCACCGCCACCGCCGAGGTGTCGGAGCCGCCGCGGCCGAGCGTGGTGACGTTGCCGTCCGGGTCCACGCCCTGAAAGCCGGTGATGATCACCACCTTGCCCTGCGCCAGGTCGTTGCGCACACGGGCGTCGTCGATGCTGGCGATGCGCGCCTTGGTGTAGGCTGTGTCGGTGGTGATCGGCACCTGCCAGCCGGCGTAGCTGACCGAAGGAATGCCCTCGGCCTGCAGCGCGATCGCTAGCAGTCCGACCGAAACCTGCTCCCCGGTGGCGGCAATCATGTCGAGCTCGCGCGAAAGCTCGGGCGTCGACTTGTCGGGCAAGAGCTCCTTCGCAAGGCCGAGCAATCGATTGGTTTCGCCACTCATCGCAGACGGAACGACCACCATCTGGTGACCCGCTCGCGCCCACTTGGCGACGCGCTTGGCGACGTTGCGGATGCGTTCGGTCGAACCCATCGACGTGCCGCCGTACTTGTGAACGATGAGTGCCATGGTGAAGGTTCAGGCTGCGTCAGTCGCGGGCCGCGAGTCGCCCCGCAAATGCGCGAATTTTACATGCTGCGCCGCACCAATCTGTCGGCTGCCGTCCCACCGCGCTCAGCATTCGTCGGGCAGCCAGACGAGGCAGGCCTGCCGAACGCCGCGAGCAGCCACGGCACGCGCATCGAGTCCCAAGCCGGGAACGTAGATCAGTTGCTCACCGCAGTAGATCAGCGGCCCGCCGCGGTCCCACGCCGGTATCGCATTCGACTGGAATTGTTTCTTCAGGCTGCGCGCCGGCCTGCCGCGTGCCTGCTGGAACTGTTCGCCGCCGCGACGCTCGACGAGGCGAAGCTCGCTCAGCAGCGACATCGGCACACCGCCTTCGTCTACGCGCTGCACGCGCAGCCGCCCTCCCCAACCCGGCATCGGATAGGTGCCAGCTCTTGTCAGGCTGCAGGTCACGGTCTTGACTGGCTGCAACGCTGTATCCCGTGGCGTCTCGGCCCGGCAGCTCAGGTGCCCACGGTAGCGCCGCAGCACGAAGCCGCCGACACGCCACTGCGCTGACGCTCGCATCGGCAGTTCACGCAGCAGGCGCTGGACTATTGCCGCCGCAACCGAGTCGCCGGTCTGCGCCTTCAACCATGCGCGCAGCAGGTTGCTCCGCCGCGCGGGCGAGAGGCTGGACCACGCGGCAACATCGAGGCCTTGCGAGTCGACGATACGTGCCGCGTCGATGGCAGCCAATTCGTCGGCACAGCGTCGGGCTTCAAGCGCCCAGCCTGCAGTTGCCGCAAGGGCGCCCTCGGCCTGCGCAAACGCGGCGCTCAACGCGGGCCAGACGTCCAGGCGCAACCGGTTGCGTGCGAAACGCCGGTCAGCATTGCTGTCGTCCTCGACGTGGCGAAGCCGGTGCCTGCGTGCATAGGCAGCAATGCTGCCCGGTGACACCTGCAACCAGGGCCGCAGCCAGGTGATACCGTCGCGTTCGATCGCCCGTGGCATCGCGGCGAGGCCGGCGACCCCCGCGCCGCGCAGCGCCTGCAGCAGCAAGGTCTCGGCCTGGTCCTGCCGATGGTGGGCGAGCAGCACTACCGGTGCGGCATGCGCGAGCGCCATCTCGCGCAAGGCGGCATAGCGGGCTCGGCGGGCCCACGCCTCGACGCTGTCGCCGCGCGCAGGTCGCCCGGCGAGACGCCGATGATCGAAGGCCAGCGACAGACCGCGTGCCGCCCAGCGACGGCACTGGTGCTCGCAGTGCGCCAGCCACGCGTCGGCATGCGCGCTCAGGCGGTGGTGCACGTGCAGCGCAACGACGCGAAGACCCTGGTCGGCCGCCGCGGCCAGCGTGGCATGGAGCAGCGCGCTGGAATCGCGCCCGCCGCTGTAGGCCACAGCAACGCAGGGCGCAGTCAGCATCAGACCGCGCCGGGCCGCGCCCAAGCATGGGTGCTTCGGTCCGGCGCGAGCTTGGGGGTCATCTCAATGCTTCTTGGTGTCGCTGAATCGGCCGTAGGACTGCAGCCTCTCGTAGCGCCGCTGCAGCAATTCCCTCGTGCCCAGGTCGTTGACCTGGCGCAGCGCGTCGTTGAGCGCGCGTTTCAGGTAGGCCGCCATCTGCTTGATGTCGCGGTGCGCGCCGCCAACAGGCTCGCTGACGATCTTGTCGATCAGGCCAAGCGCCTTCAGCCGATGAGCGGTGATGCCCAGAGCTTCGGCTGCATCGGAGGCGCGTTCCGATGTCTTCCACAGGATGGACGCACACCCCTCCGGCGAGATCACCGCGTAGACCGAGTACTGCAGCATCAGTACCTGGTCGCCGACGCTGAGCGCAAGGGCACCGCCCGAACCGCCTTCGCCGACGATGGTCACGATGATCGGCACTTCGAGCTGTGCCAGTTCGAAGATGTTGCGGCCTATCGCTTCCGACTGGTTGCGCTCTTCGGCCCCGATGCCGGGATACGCGCCCGGTGTGTCGACGAAAGTGAACAGCGGAAGGCCGAACTTCTCGGCCAGCTTCATCAGCCTCAGTGCCTTGCGATAGCCCTCGGGCCGCGACATGCCGAAGTTGCGCGTGCCGCGCTCGCGGGTGTCTCGCCCTTTCTGGTGCCCGAGCACCATGCAGGCCTGGCCATTGAAACGCGCCAGGCCGCCGACGATCGACTGGTCGTCCGCGAAGTGGCGGTCACCGTGCAGTTCGTGGAAGTCGGTGAAGATCTCTGCGACGTAGTCGAGCGTGTAAGGCCGCTGCGCGTGGCGCGCGATCTGCGTCACCTGCCAGGGCGACAGGCTCGCATAGATTTCCTTGGTGAGTTGCAGGCTCTTCTTGCCGAGACGGTCGATCTCGTCGGAGATGTCGACCGCCGACTCGCTCTGCACATAACGAAGGTCTTCGATCTTCGTTTCGAGCTCAGCGATCGGCTGCTCGAAATCAAGGAAGTGTCGTTTACTCATGAAGCTCTATCCTGAAGTCCCGCAGGTCGGGGAATGTGCGCTCGGGTGTGGCGCAACGGTGAGCCGCTCGCATCGCTGGTTCAGCGACTTCAATAGGCCACCGGCAGGGGGTCAAGGCTTCGCCAAATGTACCATGTGGCCACCGAGCAAAACGGTGCCCAGGCATCGCCCACTTCGCGCGCTTCGGCGCGCGAAACGGGCTCGCCGCTGAAGTAGTTTGCGCTGATTCCCTTGAGCAGGCCGACGTCGTCCAGCGGAAGCACGTTCGGACGCATCAGGTGAAAGATGAGGAACATCTCGGCCGTCCAGCGGCCGATGCCGCGGATGGCGACTAGCTCCTCGATGATCGCCTCATCGCTCATCTGTTGCCACTGGCGCACGTGCACCGTCCCCGATTCGAAGTGACGCGCCAGATCCGAGAGATATTCGACCTTGCGCGCCGACAACCCCGCGGCGCGCATGCGAGGCGCATCGATGGAAAGCACTGCAGACGGCTTCAGCGACGGCGAAGCGCCATCGACGAGCGCGACGAAGCGCTCCCACACCGTCTGCGCAGCCTTCACCGAGATCTGCTGGCCGACGACCGAGCGCGCCAGCGTCGTGAATGCGTCTCCACGGCTCTGCAGCCGGCCCTCGGCATAACGCGGGATGAGCTTGCGCATCACGCGATCGCGCTTGGCGAGGTGCTTGCACGCCTCGTCCCAGTAGTCGGGGGTTGCGGTACGGGGCATCTCAGGCCTTCACCCAGACGGTCCCCTGCGCGGAGTCTTTCAGCTCGACGCCGCGAGCTGCCAGTTCGTCGCGGATGGCATCGGCGAGCGCGAAGTCGCGCGCCCTCTTCGCCGCGGCGCGCGCCGCGATGCGTTCGGCGATCGCCGACTCGTCCAGGCCCGTGCCTGCCTGCAGGAAGGTTCTGGGCGGCCGCTGGAGCAGGCCCAGCGTCGCTCCCAGCCCCTTCAACAGCGCGGCTGTTGCCCCCGAACCGGTGCGGTTGAGCTCGCCGGCCAGTTCGAACAGCACGGCGACGGCCTCGGGAGTGCCGAAATCGTCATTCATCGCGGAGCGAAAGGCTGCCGCCTGCGGCTGCGACCAGTCGATCGCGGATGCTGCCGGCGTCGGTGCGCTGTCCAGCGCGGTGTACAGGCGGCGCAGCGCATTGCGCGCATCGTCGATGTTCGCGTCCGAGAAAGCGAGCGGGCTGCGGTAGTGCGTGCGCAGGAAAAAGAAGCGCAGCGTCTCGCCGTCATAGCGCTCGAGCACGTCGCGGATGGTGAAGAAGTTGCCCAGCGATTTCGACATCTTCTCGTTGTCGAGGTTGAGCAGGCCGTTGTGCATCCACACGTTCGCGAAGCGCCCTACCCCGCTGGCGCCTTCGCTCTGCGCGATCTCGTTCTCGTGGTGAGGAAAAGCGAGGTCCATGCCCCCGCCGTGAATGTCGAAGTGCTCGCCCAGCAGTGCCTTGCACATCGCCGAGCATTCGATATGCCAGCCCGGCCGGCCGCGCCCGAAGGGGCTGTCCCATTTGGCATCGTCGGGTTCACTGTCCTTGGCCGCCTTCCACAGCACGAAGTCGAGCGGATCTTGCTTGCCGCCCAGCACGGCAACACGCTCGCCGGCTCGGAGCTGGTCGAGCGACTTGCCCGACAGCTTGCCGTATCCGGGGAACTTGCGTACCGCGAAGTTCACGTCGCCGTCGGGCGCACGGTAGGCGAGCCCCCTGGCCTCGAGCGTGCCGATCAGCTCGAGCATGCCCGCCACATGCTCGGTCGCGCGGGGCTCGAAGGTGGGGGGCTCGATGCCGAGCGCGGCAACGTCCTCGTGCATCGCCTGCGTCATCTCGGTCGTCAGTTGCTTGATCGGGATGCCTCGCTCCAGCGACCGCTTGATGATCTTGTCGTCGATGTCGGTGATGTTGCGCACGTAGGTCACGCGGTAACCGAGCGTCCTGATCCAGCGACTGACGACGTCGAAGGCGATCAGGAAGCGCGCATGTCCGACGTGGCAGAGGTCGTAGATCGTGATGCCGCAGACGTACATGCGCACATGATTCGGCTCGATGGGCACGAAGACTTCGACTGTCCTCGACAGCGTGTTGTGGATGCGCAGGTTCATCGGCATCGTTTCGCCTACCGGCGGCGCTAACCGTTGCGGCCGGTGAGGACTGGGCAGACATTCCCGGGTGGTTGGACAGTCGCAGAGACCGGCGCCGCAGAGGCACGCGGAGCAAGCGACAACAGGGGCTCAATTACAATCGAATCAGTATAGCGGCGGCCTTCTCGAGCTCCGCTGCGCGTCTTCCCCAGTGGCTGCCGAGCAGCCTTTCCGGAGCTTCATGAACTGCTTGCGCTCGATGGCCGGTCCTCTGCTGGCCTTGCTGCTGTCTGCCGCGACGATGCTCGCCCATGCCGACGAGTTGGAAGAGGTCAACAAGCTCGTCAAGGCAGGCCAGGCGACCGAAGCGATGGCCAAGCTCGACCAGTTCCTGGTTGCCAAGCCGAAGGATCCGCAGCTTCGCTTCCTGAAGGGTGTGATGCTGGCCGACGGCAAGCGCACGTCCGACGCGATTGCCGTCTTCACCCTGCTGATCGAGGATTACCCGGAGCTGCCCGAACCGTTCAACAACCTCGCCGTACTGTATGCCGGCCAGGGGAGCTACGACAAGGCACTGGCCGCGCTCGAAGCGGCGGTGCGCGGCAACCCGAACTACGCCACGGCTTGGGAGAACCTCGGGGACGTCCATGCCAGGCTCGCCGCTCAGGCCTATTCGCGCGCACTCGCTCTCGACGCGGCGAGCGCCGCGGTGCCTCCGAAGATCGCGCAGCTGCGCACGCTGTTCACGGCCAAGCCGCCCGCGGCCGGGGAAGCAACGCCTGAGCCTGCGGCGAAGGCCGCCGCACCTTGATGCGATTGCCGTGCCGCCGGCAAGCCGACACATGCGCCTATGGCGCGCCCCCCGATTCTTATCCCTCAAGGAGTCCGCATGAGTTTCCAATCCACCCTCGGCCAGGCAAGCAAGACCGTCGCCGCGCTGGCGCTGACGCTAGGCATGTGCCTGCCTGCGTGGGCGCAGAAGGTCAAGCTCGCCACATCGATGGGCGACATCGTGATCGAGCTCGACGCCGCGAAGGCGCCGAAGTCTGTCGACAACTTCGTTCAGTACGTGAAGGCCGGTCACTACGACGGCACGGTGTTCCACCGCGTGATCGACAACTTCATGATTCAGGGCGGTGGCATGACGGCCGATCTGAAGCAGAAGCCGACCCGGGCACCCATTCCGCTCGAGAGCCGCAACGGACTCAACAACGTGCGCGGCAGCGTGGCGATGGCGCGCGCCAGCGATCCGAATTCGGCAACGTCGCAGTTCTTCATCAGCGTCAAGGACAACGCCTTCCTCGATGCCGCGAATTCACGCGACGGCAACGGCTATGCCGTGTTCGGCAAGGTCGTTTCCGGAATGGACGTGGTCGACAGGATCCGCGCCGTGCCCACCGGCCCTGGCGACGTGCCGCTGCAACCCGTCACAATCAAGACCGCCACCCTGGAGAAGTGAAATGCCGCAATTGATCGATCTGAACACGAGCCTGGGCACGATCCGTGTCGAGCTCGACGACGTCAACGCACCCAACTCGGCAAGCAATTTCGCCGACTACGTCCGCAAGGGCCACTACGACGGCACGGTGTTTCACCGCGTCATCAAGGGCTTCATGGTGCAGGGCGGCGGCTTTGCTCCCGGCATGAAGCAGAAGCCCGTCGGCGCGCCGATCGCCAACGAGGCCAACAACGGCCTAAAGAACCGCCATTATTCGCTCGCGATGGCGCGCACCTCCGACCCGCATTCGGCGACGGCGCAGTTCTTCATCAACACGACCGACAACGCTTTCCTCGACCACAAGGCCGAGACGACGCAGGGCTGGGGCTATGCAGTGTTCGGCAAGGTCGTCGCCGGCACCGAGGTGGTGGATGCGATCGAGGTCGTGGCAACCGGCAACCGCGGCGGTCACGGCGACGTGCCGCTCGAAGACGTGCTGATCGTTTCGGCCGCCGTGGTGTAGTTCGCGTGGCCGCGCCGACGATTGCCGCGCTGCCTGTTGTTCATGAATTCGCGGCGCCACCGGAGTGGTCACGGATCGACTTCGTCTCCGACCTGCATCTGGCGTCCGACATGCCGATCACTTGCGAGGCCTGGGAGGAGTACCTGCGGGCCACGCCGGCCGACGCGGTGTTCATACTCGGCGACCTGTTCGACGCCTGGATCGGCGACGACGCCAGGCATCAGGGGTTCGAGGCGCGTTGCGCAGCGGTACTGGCGCGGGCGGCCAGCCGATGCCGCGTCGCCTTCATGGCGGGCAACCGCGACTTCCTCGTCGGCAAAGAATTGCTCGACGCCTGCGGGGTGATGGCCTTGCCCGACCCGATCGTCCTGCTGGCGTTCGGGCAGCGCGTCCTGTTGTCTCACGGCGACGCGCTGTGCCTGTCGGACACCGCGTACCAACGCTACCGCGAGCAGGTCCGCAGCCCGCAGTGGCAAGCGGCGGCCCTCGCGCTACCCCTGGACGAGCGTCGCCGCATGGCGGCCAGGATGCGCCATGCGAGCGAGCAGCGCAATGCGAACGGCGAGTTCCCACCCGCGTCCGCCGACGTCTACCCTGCCGCCGCGCTCGCCTGGATGCACCAGACCGCCGCTCAGGTACTGGTCCACGGCCACACCCACCGGCCCGGCAGCGCGCCGATGGCGCCCGGGCATCTGCGGCACGTGCTGAGCGACTGGGACCTCGATCATGCGGGCACAAGGCCGCGTGCCGAGGTGCTGCGTTTCACGCGCGGCGGCTTCGCCAGGCTGTCGCATGCGCTGGCCATGCGACCTTCGCCAACCTCGTGATCGCGCGCTGGTGGCGCGCGCTGCGACAGCGGCGCGATGCGCGGACGCTGGCGCGGCGTGCGATTCCCGATCGGCTCTGGGCCCTGACGCTGGCGCGCTTTCCGTTTCTCGCCCTGCGCACGAGCGACGACGTGCAACAGCTGCGCGAAATGGCCACGCTCTTCCTCTCCCGCAAAGAATTCACCGCTCCGGTCAATTCGCCCGTCACCGACGAGATGGCCGTCGCCGTGGCGGCGCAGGCCTGCCTGCCCGTGCTCAAGCTCGGACTCCACTGGTACGACGGCTTCGTCGGCATCGTCATCCATCCGGACGCGGTGCGGGTCCGGCGTGAGCACATGGACGAGATCGGCGTCGTGCACGAGTTCGACGAAGAACTGGCAGGCGAGGCGATGAACGGCGGGCCGCTGATGCTGTCGTGGCGCGACGTCGCCGATGCCGGCGAGTCTGCCGAGTGGGGCTACAACGTCGTCATCCACGAGTTCGCGCATGTGCTCGACATGCGTGATGGCGTGGCCGACGGCACGCCGCCGCTGGCAAGCCGCGCCGAGCACGCCCGCTGGAACGAGGTGCTGCAGGCGCACTACATCGAACTGTGCGAACAGGTGGATGCCGACGAAGAAACCCTTCTCGATCCCTACGCCGCGCAGGCACCGGATGAATTCTTCGCCGTCGCGAGCGAGACCTTCTTCGTCGCGCCGCTGGAGCTGCGCGCCGAGCACCCTGCCCTCTACGAATTGCTCGCCGGCTTCTACCGGCAGGATCCTGCCGCGACCGCTCTGCGGATCTGACGCGCTCAGGTCGTCGTCGCGGTTTCCGCCTTCGGACGGTCGCTCTTTCGCATCGGCTGGATGTCGAGCAGCACTGCACCTTCGGCGTCGACGTCTACGGTCAGCCGGCCCCCATCGACCAGTCGACCGAACAGCAACTCGTCGGCCAGCGCGCGGCGAACCGTGTCCTGGATCAGGCGCTGCATCGGCCGCGCACCCATCAGCGGGTCGAAGCCCTTCTTCGCGAGGTGCTTGCGCAGCGCATCGGTGAACGTGACGTCGACCTTCTTCTCGCCGAGCTGGCTTTCGAGCTCGAGGAGGAACTTGTCGACCACGCGCAGGATGATTTCCTCGTCGAGCGCCTTGAAGCTCACCGTCGCATCGAGCCGGTTGCGGAATTCGGGCGTGAACAGCCGCTTGATGTCGGCCATTTCGTCGCCTTGCTCGCGCTTGGTGGTGAATCCGATCGTCGCCTTGTTCATCGTCTCGGCGCCGGCGTTGGTCGTCATGATGATGATGACGTTGCGGAAGTCGGCCTTGCGTCCATTGTTGTCGGTCAATGTGCCATGGTCCATCACCTGGAGCAGCACGTTGAAGACGTCCGGGTGCGCCTTTTCGATTTCATCGAGCAGCAGCACGGCGTGCGGCTTCTTGCTGATCGCCTCGGTCAGCAGGCCACCCTGGTCGAAGCCGACGTAGCCGGGTGGCGCGCCGATCAGGCGGCTGACTGCGTGGCGCTCCATGTACTCGCTCATGTCGAAGCGGATCAGTTCGATGCCGAGGATGTAGGCGAGTTGCTTCGCCGCTTCGGTCTTGCCGACACCGGTCGGTCCGCTGAAGAGGAAGGAGCCGATCGGCTTGTCTGGCTTTCCGAGCCCCGAGCGTGCCATCTTGATCGCCGAGGCCAGTGCATCGAGGGCTGGGTCCTGGCCGAACACGACGCTCTTCAGGTCGCGGTCCAAGCTCTTGAGCTTGCCACGATCGTCGCTGGAGACGCTGGCCGGCGGGATGCGCGCGATCTTGGCGACGATGTCTTCCACCTCCAGCCGGGTGATGGTCTTCTTCTGCTTGTTCTTCGGCAAGATGCGCTGCGCTGCCCCGGCCTCGTCGATCACGTCGATCGCCTTGTCCGGCAGGTGGCGGTCGTTGATGAACTTGGCCGACAGCTCGGCCGCCGCCTGCAGCGCACCGAGCGCGTACTTGACGCTGTGATGTTCTTCGAAACGCGACTTCAAGCCCTTCAGGATTTCCACCGTCTGCTCGATCGAGGGCTCGACGACATCGATCTTCTGGAAGCGGCGCGACAGCGCAGCATCCTTCTCGAAGATGCCCCGGTACTCGGTGAACGTGGTCGCACCGATGCATTTCATCGCACCTGTCGAGAGGGCAGGCTTGAGCAGGTTGCTCGCGTCGAGCGTGCCACCGGAGGCCGCGCCGGCGCCGATCAGCGTGTGAATCTCGTCGATGAACAGGATCGCGTTGGGCATGTCCTTCAGGTTCTTCAGCACGCCCTTCAGGCGCTGCTCGAAGTCGCCGCGATACTTGGTGCCGGCCAGCAGCGCGCCCATGTCGAGCGAATAAACGGTGGCACTGGCCAGGATCTCCGGCACGTCGGACTGGGTGATGCGCCAGGCCAGTCCTTCGGCGATCGCAGTCTTGCCGACGCCGGCTTCGCCCACGAGGAGCGGGTTGTTCTTGCGCCGCCGGCACAGGATCTGGATCACCCGCTCGACTTCGTGCTCGCGCCCGATCAGCGGATCGATCTTGCCGTCGCGGGCGAGTTGGTTCAGGTTCTGCGTGAACTGATCGAGCGGAGAGGCCTTGCCGTCGCCCTCTTCTTTCTCCGTCTCGGCCGCGTTGCCCTCGCTGGACTTCGCCGGCTCGGGCGGATCGGACTTCTTGATGCCATGGGCGATGAAGTTCACCACGTCCAGCCGCGTCACGCCCTGCTGATGCAGGTAGTACACCGCATGCGAATCCTTCTCGCCGAAGATCGCCACCAGCACGTTCGCGCCCGTGACCTCTTTCTTGCCGCTGCCGGTGGACTGCACATGCATGATCGCGCGCTGGATCACGCGCTGGAAACCGAGCGTCGGCTGGGTGTCCACCTCGTCGGCGCCGCCCACGGTGGGTGTGTTCTCCTTCACGAACTGCACCAAGCTCTTGCGCAGGTCCTCGATATTGGCCGAGCAGGCGCGCAGCACTTCGGCGGCCGACGGATTGTCGAGCAGCGCCAGCAGCAGATGTTCGACGGTGATGAACTCGTGGCGCTGCTGGCGCGCCTCGACGAACGCCATGTGGAGGCTGACTTCAAGCTCTTGCGCAATCATGCAGCCTCCAATATGCATTGCAGGGGGTGCCCGCTGCGGCGCGCAGCGGTGGATACCGACTCGACCTTGGTGGCAGCCACATCCTTCGTGAACACGCCACAGACGCCGCGGCCTTCGTGATGGATCTTCAGCATGATCTGCGTGGCCGTTTCGAGGTCGTGATTGAAGAATTCCTGCAGGATCATGACCACGAACTCCATCGGGGTGTAGTCGTCGTTGAGCAATATCACCTGATACAGCCGCGGCGGCTCGGTTCTCGCCGCCTGGCGCTCAACCACCACACTGCCCTGCCCTTCGCCAGGCAGCGTGACGATGGGTTGCGTGACCGTAACCCTGGGCTTCTGAGCGGCCATGCTCCCATTCTATCGACTTGAGACAGAGTGGTTCAGTTCCGCATATGTTGAGCCCGCGGCGCAAAGCGCAAGCCCTGAAATGCGTCACGCACCGACGGCATTTCCCTGCCGCAATCGCCAGCCGCCCGCTCACGGCTTGGCCAGGGGCGCAGCGCATCTCGTCAGTCTTGACAGTCGCGAGTGGCCTGCCGAGAATCCGTGCCGCCAGCAGGGGCGAAGGAGAGCAACATGGCGCTCGGTACGGTCAAGTGGTTCAACGATGCCAAGGGCTTCGGATTCATCCAGCCCGAGGACGGCGGGGACGATGTCTTCGCGCACTTCTCCGCCATCCAGATGGAGGGCTTTCGCACCCTCAAGCAGGGCGGTCGCGTCAGCTTCGAACTGGCCGAAGGCCCCAAGGGGCAGCTGGCGCAGAACATTTGCCCTGTCGCTGCACCGGGCGCTGCCAGGGCCGACGGGGACGCCGAACGCGACCGACCCGGCTCATTGGCCTAGGCGTTGCTTTCGATCAGCAGTGCGGCCGGCGACAACCAGAGTCGGCTACTGCGCGCGATCATTCGTCCGCCCCTCGGGCGCCATCGGACGCCAGGGAGCGTGATCACATGTTCGATCATCACTTCCCAAAGAGCCGGAGCGGCAGCAAACATGCGGGCCTTCTGCGTGTGGATTGGGAGCGTGGTCCCGTCCGTGGCCCCATTCAGCATGCTGCCCTGGTTCACCTCCTGAACCACTTGGCGGACAGCCACGCGCTGGCCCGGTTGGCCCTCTGAGTGAGGAGTCTCCGGGTACGGCATAATCCCGTATCAATATTCTGGGCCTTGTCATGACCACCGCTGCACGCTTCGATCTCAAGATGGATGCCGACGAAAAGGCCATCGTGGCCAAGGCCGCTGCTTTGATGGGCACAACGATGGCAGGCTTCGTTCGCGTGGCCGCCAAGGAGAAGGCGCAGGTGCTGCTCGAACGCGAGACGCGGCTCATTCTGTGCGACCGCGATTTCGCCGCGTTTGCCCGCGCGCTGGACTCGGCGTTCGCCCCGAACCCTGCCCTCAAGGAAGCGTTGACCCAGGCACGCCGCAAGGTTCGGCGTGCTTGACGATCTTCCACTCGACCCTGCAATCCACGATCGGCAAGGGTTCGATTGTGGCGTACCGGCACTGGACGAGTACATCCGTCGCCTTGCCGAACAACATCGCCGCCGGGGCATCAGTTCTGTCTACGTGCTGACAGACTCGGCGCAGCCCGACCAAATCCTGGGCTACTACACGCTCAGCGCAGCCGAAGTCGATGGGGAGCGAATTTCCGAGGCCGACAGCAAGAAGTTGCCGCGCTATCCGGTGCCCTGCTTCCGCATGGGCCGACTCGCGTGTCGATTGGATCAGCAGGGCCGTGGCCTGGGTAGGCTGCTGTTGGGTTGCGCCGTCGATCGCTGCATGAAGGCCCGACAACAAGTCGCGGCCTACGCTTTGCTCGTGGATGCGAAAGACGACGCAGCCAAAGCCTTCTACACGCACTTCGGGTTCAAGACGCTGCTGGACACACCCCTGGCGCTGTACTTGCCGCTGGGGCGGTAGCGCAATCCATCGGCTCGGGCGATGCCACGGTATGGAGTGGGCCATTGGACCACGACCTTCCCGACCCATCGGGCGCGGTCGGATGCAACTGGGTGAAGGTCAACCGTGAGACATAGGACGGGCCGTGGCCTGACAGTTCCCTTTGGCAGGACGCGACCATCAAAGAGTCGCTGGCTACGGTCAGCTCTGCCGGAGGCCAATGACACCGGGACGTCGTTGGGTCATGACAGCTCACCTCCAGATGGGGCCATGAATGGGGCCATGCCCGCGATCATGG